>Ga0172375_10004876_pt1 | contig 19621 bp, 19 predicted proteins | sample LakKiv1m_FD_114537 | JGI IMG/M metagenome (GOLD analysis project Ga0172375, IMG submission 114537) | Freshwater microbial communities from Kabuno Bay, South-Kivu, Congo - kab_092012_11.1m | ecosystem: Environmental > Aquatic > Freshwater > Lake | place: Democratic Republic of the Congo...
CTTCATGGCGCTTTCTCCTTTCTGATCAGGTTTATGGGGATAAACCCTTCTAAAGGAAAAGCGCCTTTTTTTCTACCTTTTATGGCCCTTTATGAATTTCACACAAAAAATATTACACTACCTGATATCATTTGTCGGGACTCTGGTTTTGTCACTCGTGGTTGCCTTAAAGTGTTAGTGGTTTGAACAAACAATTTCAATGTTTCATTACTAAAGTCTGTAATATCTAACCCTTTAGTCGCCGAAATTAATGAACCCAAAATTTTTCTGTGATTACTACTAAAATGCTCAGATTTCCTCGATATTCTATGCAAAAGGTCTTTCCATTCGTCATAGCTGTTTGAGCGCTCAGCCTCGGTTAAACTTGAATCAAGTGAGTTAGAAATTCTCTCAAAAGTGCTGTCAAGTAATTCTCTGCTCACCGAGCTGACCTCGATAAATTTTTCCTCGGAAAGATCGATTTGAGTCCTGGTAGGAACTCTTCTTTTTCTTTCAACAAGATAAGTTGGTTCATATTGAAGAGTGTCTATCGTTGAGGCAGTCTCTGTATATGCTATCCCCAACCTAGCAGGAAAAAGAATTATATTGTCCTTCTCCATAGCCCTATTATCACCGGTACTTTCTTGATTATCTTCGTTAATTCCTGTTGCTTCATTAAGTGCTATGTTATATTTCGTCATGTCCTCTCCAGCATAGGAACAAATTGGGATTTTACTACATCTTCCTGTTCAATTATGAATTCTTCAACTGATACTTTTTCCGGCAAGGCTTGATAACAATCAACGTCAAGACATGCAGCATACATAGGATTCGATGAGTATTCTGACATTCTTTTAAGTTTTTCAATTCTTATCTCTCTCTGCTTGTTTGAGAGAAATCGTGGATCTGCCTTTATAAGAACATCAGGATTCGTTGCCTCATAGCGGGTAACGCTCATCAGTTGAATTCGATATTCGTATGGTCCCCTAGTGACAATGGATGTAAGATGGATATTCTTTCTTCCAAAGCCTGAATCGATTAATCTTTTTGGAATTTCAAAATTAATCTCAGCTTTGTCAATGAGTCTTTCAGCTTCTTCAGTAGAAGTTGTGGCTCTTAAATAATACAGTCGACAGCCTTGTCTCAAGTACTCATCGATCCCTATGTTCGCTTTTATAATCTTCCAAACGTTATTAACCTCTCTTGCTACTGATCTTATATCCATAGTTGCTGTCTTACTCGCCGAAAAGACGAATCGTTCATTATTAAATTGAGCACTGAAGGATTTGGCGGGACATTCCAATAAACTCTTACCAGGGTCAGCAGTCATAAAATGCCAGCCATCACATTTTCTTTCAACATCATTGACACATTGTCCACATCTGTCAAAATATAAGTTGCCGTATTCATATCTGATCTCATAATGAAGACTGTCCATAAGGAGTGGAAATGCTTTCATGATAATTCAACACCTTCTTTCCCTTGTTCAATGATTACTATTATTTTCAGATAATAAATAGCGGTCATTTGATCATTTGCTCTCTTCCGACAAGACTATGCCAGCTGGAGCTTCTCCGACCTTTGGAAATTGAAAATAAATTATCACACTTTGTATTTCTTATCTACCACTTTGATGAGATCTTATTAGCATAATCTCTACAGATAGATAGTCTCAAAATGAAAAAATAAATGACTGAATCACATGATAACCAAACCTGGGAAGGTACCAATAGGCCGTCACTGCAATACGAGCTTTCAAGCCGAATTCAATGGACTGTGCCGACCAGCCCACCTCTAACCTTGTATTTGAAGTCTCGCGGGCTTGAAAAATCATAGCAATCAACAAGTCCGGGAAGCTATCGACTTGGAATCGTCTGTACAATGTATGTCAAGACGCACGGATTCCGGCTCGCGAACATTTCCATCGCGGGTAAACGAGCGCCACATGTGGCGCTCGTCTTCGCTGGCCGGAGCATTAAACCCCACCCTTGACCAAAGGAGCGCTCAGCGCCCATTTGGAAACCCGGCAAGAGGTTCCCCGCGGCAAGCCGTGGGGGATAAGACTGACGTGAAGCATATCAGTTCTCTCCCCGCCCCGGCATTCAGGGCGGGGAGAGAATAAGGGAAAGGATCAGTGTTCCAGAAGCTTCGTCTTTTCCGTAAGCTGAGGAGCGTAGGTCTGCCAGCTGAATTCCAGGTTGTATCCCAGATCCACATAGGTCTTCATCGGGAAGGCATATTTCAGCCGGATGATCGGCACGGCCGCCACATCCTTGAGGATTTTGATCTGGGCCTCTTTCCACAAGGCGATCTGTTTGACCGCATCGAGTTCCCAGCGGGCCTTCTCGATGAGTTCGTCGATGTTATCCACCTTGCCGGTCCCGGCGGCATCCACCGCACCGTAATGGGAGAAGTTCGTGTCCGGTTTCTTGCCGGTGCCGACCACGGAATCGCTGTGATAGAAACGGGTCAGGAAGACGTCAACATCGGGCCGCCAGCAGGCATAATAAACCAGCGGGCTCGCGTCCTTGCGAATCAGGCTGTGGAAGGAGGAATGATCCACCACTTTGAGGGACATGTCGATGCCCGCCTTCTTCACCTGGGCCTGGATGGCGATCATCGGTTTCTTGTAGCTGCTCTCCATTTCGCTGACGATGGCCTCCGTCTTCAGACCATTGGGAAAGCCAGCCTCGGCCAGGAGTTTCTTCGCCTCGGCGATGTTCTTCTCATAGAGCACTTTCGCCTTGGTCGCATCCTCCCTGGTCAGGGCGCCCGGCGCCGGCGGGGCCAGTGTCGGCGAATAAATGGGTACGGCCAGCCCCTTGCCCATGAATGCGGCCACTTCATCACGGTTGACGGCATAGGAGAAGGCCTTGCGGACCCGGATATCCTTGAAGGCATCATTGGCCATGTTGAAGAACAGGGTCTGGACTTCGCAGGGTCCGAAGGATTGGACCTTCACGTTGGGGAAGGTGGCAACCTTCTCCAGCCATTTGTCCTCCTTGAGCCCCTCAATAATCTGGAGCTCTCCGGACTGTAGACCCATCTCCCGGGAACTGACGCTTGCCATGTACCGGATTACAACCTGCTGGAGAACGGGCTTGCCCCGGAAGAATTTGTTGTTCGGAACCAGAGTCACCTTCTGGCGGGGTTCATAGGACGAAAACATGAAGGGTCCCGTTCCCACCGGATTCAATTTGAACCAGTCGTTTCCCTTCTCTTCGATGACCTTCTTCGGGACGATAAACCCGCCGGCGTAGTTGGCCACCTTGGCCAGGAAGAGGGTCTCGGAGATGGGCTTCTGCAACGTGATTTTGACGGTATAGGGATCGACAGCCTCAAAGACCATGCCTCCGTATTCGCCGGCATAGGAGGAGGTCTTCGCATCGGCCGCCCGCGTGAAGGAATAGACCACATCTTCGGCGGTCATTTCATACCCCTCGGACTGGCCGGGAAAAGGATGGAAAAAAACGCCCTTGCGCAGTTCAAAGGTCCAGACTTTGTTGTCTTTCGACACCTTCCAGGATTTCGCCAGATCCGGCTCGGCTTTGACCTGGTTGCCCGGCGCGTAACGGACCAGACCGTTGAAGATGGGATCCACCGTGTTGCGGTCGACCGTCGTCGCCGCCCGGTGGGGATCCAGGGTTTGGGCATCGCCGGCATCAAAGGCGATATTCAGGATCTGTTCCTTGGCCAGCTTCTGGGCGGCATCGACGCCGGACCAGAAGGCCAGAAGGAATGCTGCCACTGCCAAACATACGATATACTTCTTTTTCATGTTTCCCCCCTTTTTGTACCATCCCCGACAGGGATGCAGACTCGTCTTCGCGACAGGGTCTTCTCTTCGCCCCGTCACAACTTCAAAGCTTCGGATACCACGAAACGGCTGCCGCGGACAACCCCCTATTCTATCGTTTAAACCTCCTGCCTGTCCCTTTCGCAATGGATCCGGCTATTTGATGAGACCTTGGCTCTTCAGGAAATCTTTCGCCACCGCTTCGGGATCCTGTTTCTTAACGTCCACCGCAGAGTTGAGCATCGCCATCGTATCGTCGCTGATCTTGCCGGCCAGCCGGTTCAACACCTCGGCCATCTTCGGCGCCTTGGTCAGCAGATCCGTTCTGACCACCGGCGCAGCGAAATAGGGCGGGAAGAATCTCATGTCGTCATCGAGGACCACGAGGTTGAACGCGGGAATGCGGCCGTCCGTCGCAAAACCGGAGATCACGTCCACCTGGTTCTCGGCAATGGCCTTGTAAACCAGACCCGGGTCCATGCCCTTCTGATCCTTGAACTTCAGCCCATAGTGCTTCACCAGGCCGGGAATCCCGTCCGGCCTCGCCACAAATTCGATGGTGGCGCCGAGGGTCATGTTGCCGGCCAGAGACTTCAGATCGGAGACCTTCTTGACCTTCAGGCGTTCCGCGTCGGCCTTCCGCATGACGATGCAGTAGGTGTTGTTGAAACCCCACGGTTTGAGCCAGGAGAGCTTGAACTTGTCCTCGTAATCCTTCCTGACAACCTGATAAACCTCTTCGGGATTATACAGGACGGCCTTTTTCAAAAGGGTCACGAGGCCCGTACCCGTATATTCCACGTAGACGCTGATATCGCCCCGCACGAGGGCCTCATGACAGATGACCGTGCCGCCGAGACCGATCTTCCGGTCCACTTTGAATCCGTTGCTTTCCAGCAGCAGGCTCACCATGTTGCCCAGGATCACCTGTTCCGTGAACCCCTTCGACCCCACCACGACCTTCTCCTGCCCCGTCGCCGCCGGGGGCAGCGCGCCCATGATGAAAACCAACGTCAGAACCAGGATAAAAAGACCGCTTCTCCCTTTCATATTCCTCCTCCTTTCAGAAAACCTGTTTCGGCTGCCCTATCTTCAGCCTCTTTTCCACCCACTCCAACCCCAGGTCCGTCCCGATGGCCAGCATAGCCGTCGGAATGGATCCGGCCAGGAGCAGGTTACGGTCCGCCATGACAATCCCCTGAAATATCAGATCCCCCAGACCGCCGGCGCCGATCAGCGCCGCCAGGGCGGCCACGCTGATGCTCAGGACCGCCGCCGTCCGGATCCCCGCCATGATGACGGGAAAGGAAAGGGGCATCTCCACCAGCGTCAGGATTTCCCGGTTCTTCATGCCCATCCCCCGGCCGGCCTCGATGAGGTAACGGTCGACATTGACGATACCGGAATAGGTGTTGTTGAGGATGGGAAGCACCCCACGGATGACGATCGCGAAGATGGCCGGTTTCAGGCCGATCCCGAGCACGGGAATGACGAGCCCGAGGATCGCGAGGCTGGGGATCGTCTGCCCGACATTGGCCGAATTGACCACCACGTGGGCCAGTTTGCGGTATCGGGTGATGAGAATCCCCAGGGGGACGGCCACGACCACGGAAATAACCACGGCGATCGCGCTCACCTCGATATGCCGCAGCGTCGTGAAGAGCAGCAATTCCCGTTTTTCCAAGCAGAACAGTATAAAATCCATAATCCGTTCAGTGGCGCAGACCGGCCGGTGTCAGCACCCGCTCCAGCAGAATGAATAGATAATCGACCCCCACCGCCAGCAGGATCACCGGAACCGCCCCGGCAATGATCTGTTCCGAATTCACGCTGGCGATCCCCCGGAAGATGAGCCAGCCCAGGCCGCCGGCGCCGATGTAGGCCGCAATGGTGGCCGTGCCGATATTCATGACGGCGGCCGTCCGGATGCCCGCCATGATCACGGGCAGCGCGACGGGAATTTCCACCATCCTCAGAAACTGCCAGTTGCTCATTCCCATCCCCTTCCCCGCCTCGCGGATGGAGGGATCGATATGGACGATGCCCACGAAGGTGTTCCGGACCAGGGCCAGTTGGCTGTAGAGGATCAGCGCAATCAGCGTGGGTTTGAGCCCGATGCCGATGAAAGGGATCAGCATCCCGAAGAGGGCCAGGCTGGGAATCGTGTAGAGAACGCCGGCGACGCCGATGACGGCGGCCGCCGCCCGCTGATGACGGGTAATATAGATGCCGATGGCCACACCGATGACCGTCGAAATGGAGACGGCAATCAGCGTGATCTCGATATGCTCGACGGTGAGCTTCAGAATGAGACCGATATTCTTGATGCAATACTCAATCGCACTCAAGATGTTTCTCCAGAGGGGGCGTCCCCGGCGGTAAAAAAACAGGCAAAATGGGTCATGGTCACAACGCCCCGGAGCTTCCGGTCTTCACCGACGACCGGCAGCCAGACCCGTTTGCGCCTCAGCATGGCCTCCAGGGTCGCACCGACCTCGTCCTTTGTTTCCACCGATGGACAGGTCCGGTCGAGCAGAGTCTCCTCGCAGGGACGATCTCTCCGCATGACCCGCTCGTAAGAAAGCGTCCCCTGAAACCGTCCTTCCTGGTCGACGACGAGCAGGATATCCTGCCCGGAGCCCGCCATCCTGTGCTCCGCCTCGGGAAGACAGTCCGCCGGGATCGTCATGCCGTCCGCCGGATCCATGATGTCGGCGATCCGCAGCAGCTTCATCAGTTTGATGCCGCCTTCCCGGCCCACCATGTCCCGCACGAAAGGTTCGGCCGGTTCCCGGAGGATCTTCCGGGGCGTATCGAGCTGGACGATTCTTCCGCTGCGCATGACGGCGATGCGGTCTCCCAACTTGATCGCCTCGTCCATGTCATGGGTCACAAAGAGGATCACCTTCTTGAGCCGCAACCGGAGCCGCAGAAACTCATCCTGCAACTGCGCCCGGGTGATGGGATCCAGCGCGCCGAAGGGCTCATCCATCAGGATCACCGGCGGGTCGGCAGCCAGTCCTCTCGCCACGCCGATGCGCTGCTTCTGTCCCCCTGAAAGCTGATAGGGATACCGATCCCGGAATGCGGCGGGATCGAGACCGACGAGACGGAGAAGTTCCTCGGTCCTCTCGTTCCGTTTCTTATCGGACCATCCCTGGAGACGAGGGACCAGGGCGATGTTCTGGGCCACCGTCATGTGCGGGAAAAGACCGACATCCTGGATCACATAGCCGATGCTGCGGCGCAGCGCGATCACGTCCGTCTGGGCCGTGTCCTGACCGTTGAGATAGATGCGCCCCCCGGTGGGTTCCACCAGCCGGTTCAGCAGCTTCACTGTGGTCGTTTTCCCGCATCCGGAAGGCCCGACAAAGGTGATGCATTCGCCGTCGAAGATCTCGAAGCTCACATCATCGACGGCCCGGGTCCCCCCCGGAAACACCTTGCTCACCCCGTCAAACTTGATTATCGCATGAGACACCTTGCAACAGATCCTTCCACAGACGAAGATGAAGTACGGCAGCCGCCCCGAAATCTTGGCATTCGCGACTTTTTGCGAGAACGTTATTTGTCACGGTTCGGCATTTCCTGAAGGCCTGAAAAGGACAACACGGAAACCTCCTCATTCGGAACAATCGTTTGAAGCGCGGAATCCATATCCAGGAAAGAACAAAAGACCGAATCGGTGTAGATTGAATGGTCCATAATGCTAAATAATAATATTTTGTCAAGCCCTTTTCAGCCCTTTTCGGCCGCAGGGTGGAAACTCAGGCCTCATAAAGCACGCCGCCGTCAGACGGGGAAATATAAGCTGACGGGATTATGCTTTTCGGAAAAGTGGTTCTCTATGCCCCGCCCCGGCCCATCGCCATTTCCTCCGCTCCGGTTCCGGCTGAATCACGAATAGAGACCTGGAAATCGGATCCCGGAAGCGCGCATTGGAGATTTTTCGGGCCCCCCTGCCCCCGCAGCTTAAGCGCTCGCAAAGACGACTGTTTGAGCGCGAAGCGAGAGTTTCGTCTTTGCAGCGAAGCGAGGAGGCGCAGGGTCGAAAAATATCCAGCGCGCGGAGGGATCGTGATTTTCAAATTAGGTCTCTTAAATGGATAAAATTAGGTCGATACGGGATCGGATTGCGGAGGCCTTTTCGGCGTCTCCTGCCGCTTCATGGAAGGATTTCAGACGTTCGAGCCAGGCCAGCAGCGCCATCTTCCAACCGTTCCGCGAAGCGGTCTCCACGGCGGTCCGGAGAATCATCTCCGTCTCCAACCGGTGGCGGACGGCAAGACCCGATGCGATCAGGCGGGAAAGGGGGTCATCGATCGCGGTGATTGCGCCCGCCGTCTTTGCGGCATCACCGCTCCGCAACGCCGCCCAAAACGGACGGTAGGATTCCGGCAGGAGCGACACGTCCAGCGCCGCCGCATCCCCCTTGAGGAAAAGATAAAAATTCCGGTTCGCAGGAATGACCTCCGCGGCCTCAATCTTCATATAATCGCCTTCCTCCGGCTCCCTCAGAACGGCGATCTGCAGGGCCATCCGTGTCAGCCACGCCTTCCCCAGGAGATCGGCATCCCCGCTCTTTTTAATCTCCTCGACGGCATTTCGGAAATGGATCTCTGTGATGCGCGGCGCGCGGCCGGTCAGAAAGTCCTGTTTGAATGTCTCCAATTGCTTATGACCCGCCGCGATCCACAACGGTGCGGGCTTGGCGCCGCAACCGGTCAGCAGAAGCAGCAGGAACAGCAGAGAGAAAATCTTCTTCATGGCAGTTTGATCTCCGGTCGGGTCTTGAAGGGGATCTTCCGGTCGATCTCGTCGGCCAGATTGCCGATCGCCGTGACCGTCTCATCCAACTCGTTTCGGAGCGCCTTCAAATCTTTCGTCGAATCGGCCGCCTCGGAACTCACCTTGTTGATGTTGTCGAACGTGGCGTCGATCTTCGCCAGTTTCGCCAGCAGGTCGCGGAGGATGTTCCGGAACTGAGGCAGGACGCCGTCTCGGCCGTAGAGCTCCTCATCGGTCTTCCCGGCCATCGCATCGACCCGCTGGAGGATCCCGTCCGCCTTGACGGTGATGTCCCGGAGCTTCTTCAGGGCCTCGTGGATCGATTTGACGCTTTCCGGATCGCCGATGGCCATCTCCAGAAGGGAGTCTTTCTTGGAGAAACGGGCGATCAACGTCTCCGCATCCCGGAGGATCCGGTTCACCTCCCCGGCGGGATCGGCCAGATTTGCCGTAATCTGTTCGATATTGGCCATGATCCGGTCGGCCTTGTCGACGATCGGCTGCGCCCGCTTGATGATTTCGTTGATGTCATTGGATTCGGTTAGTTCCGGGATCATCTCTGTAGATAGAAGGAGGCCGTTGAGATCGGTCGTATTGACGAGGATTCGCGGCGAACCGATCAGCGGCTTGTCGAGGACGAACTTGCTGTCCGCCCGGATCATCCGGATGTGGCGCTCCGGGATCTTGATCCGGATGAGGACGGTCCCCTGATCGTTCAATTCCAACGAACTGACCCGGCCGATCGTGAAGCCCCAGACGGCGACCGGCATCCCTTCCGTCAGGTTCTCACCCGTTTTCGAGGAGAGGGTGTAGGTATAGACCTTGGAGAACACCCCCTTCTTGTAAGCCACATACCCGATCGAGGCCATGATCAGAAGGGAAGTGATCGTGATGAAAAGCCCTACCTTGAATTCAATCCTCTGCGCCATCCATTGCCTCATATCGTCCTTTTTCCCAATTATAATCGAAAATATGGGCTTCTGCAATCAAATCATCAATCTTCCGGAGGGCATCCGTGAAAAAACGACCGTTTTGGAGGTCGGGCAGGATCCGGAAAGGTCTGTCCAGAACTACAACGGCGTCGCGGACCATCGCCGCCCGGATGAGCATTACGCAGAACAGCTCCTCCATTTTCAGCGCCGGGTTTCTCTTCTCGGAGATCCCGGCCAGGTCGAAGCGTTTCAGAAGACCAACCGCCAATGCCCTAACTTCTTCCCAGGGCATGTTCTCGTGGTACTGGCGGATCAGGGCGATGTTGCTCCACACGGGCAGATTCGAGATCAGGGGGACCTCCAGGGAGACCAGCCCCAGATGCGTCTTGTGTTCCGCCAGGAATGCATCCAATGATGTCTGTAGGGCATCTTCGCTATCGAAGAACCTCAGATGAATCTTACGATCGATGACAGCACCTCGATGGTTACGATGGCCAGGAAGACCTTGACCATGCCGTTTAAGACCGCAACGGGGATGCTCGTCAGCTCCCGGGAGGCGTTCAAGCCGAGACGGATCGGGATCAGCGTGATGAAAAATCCGAAGGCCGCGCACTTGATCAGCAGGATGACGATATCCAGGACATCGGCGGAATGAAGCAGTGTATCGATATAGGCGTCCACGCTGGTTCCGAAGACCAGGTTGGAGACGAGGAGCCCGATGGAGAGGACCACCAGTGCAAAAAGGCTGGTGAGGAGGACCATGGAAAGCATCCCGTTGAGGATCCGCGGGATAAAAAGATAGTGGGTCAGATCGATCCGGAAACTTTCGAGGGTATTCAGCTCCCGGTTGACCTTCATCACGGCGATCTCGGCGTTGATCGCGGAGCTGGAGCGGAGCGCGATCAGCAGCACCGTCACGAAGGGCGACAATTCCGTGACGATGAAACCCATCAGCAGCCGTCCCAGGTACTCGCTCAGGCCCAAGTTCTTGACCACTTGAAAGGCCATGCCGTTGATCAGGGAACCGAAGATCAACGCCACGAAGAGAAATAGGGGCAGGATCTGAACCGAGGTGAAGTAGAATTGCTGGATGAAAACCATGCGGGAAGCGCTGTTGTATGTCCGGCGGTCGAAAAAAGATAGGAAGACCCGGGCGGCAAACGCAAGTGTGCCGCGCACCGAAGAGGTTGTTTGCATGGCGGCCTTGCCGATATTGCCAATGGCCTTGATCATAACGCAAATCGTCTCGGATGTTCCCGAGGAATGCCTGCGGATTCCCTTCCTTGATCATCGCCTGTCCTGCGCTCAGACCGGAGAATAAGGTGAGGCTCTGTCCAGGAAGCTACAGCTTTTCATGATATGATCCTTTTCTAACACAAGAAGGCTCCATGTGCAAATGAGATTCAATGAAGACGATCCCACAAAAAAGTCTTAAAAGCCGTGAAAATGGGACGGCTTCGTAAAATGGCCGCAGGTAAGGCGCGCGAATCCCGAGGAATGAGGCGTACTGTGGCGTACGCCGCAATTACGAGGGATGAAGCGCAATACGGCTTCCGGACTTTTTACGGAGCCGTCAATGAAGGAGTATCTTTTTTTTACGGATCCTGCTAAAGAGGTAAAAAACGTTCATTAGGAGCAGACCATGAAAATCGTGCGCTTTTTAACCGAAGAGGGAAAAATCTGCCTGGGAAGCATCGATACGGATCGACCGGAAGAGGCCCGAATCGTCCGGGGCGACCTGTTCGGCAAACTTGAAATCACCGGGCAGACGGCCCGCATCGGACGACTCCTTTCCCCGCTGGATCCCCCCAATATCCTTGCCGTCGGACTCAATTACGGCCGCCATGCGGAGGAAACGAAAATCAGCCGACCGGAGATTCCGGTCCTGTTCATCAAGGCGACAACGACTGTGATTGGGCCGGACGAGATGATCCTCCTGCCGTCGGTGGGGCCGGACCGGGTCGATTATGAGGCGGAGCTTGCCGTGATCATCGGCCGGAGGGCAAAAAACGTGATTCGCGAAGACGCCCTCGAGTACGTTCTGGGATACGCCTGCGCAAATGACGTCAGCGCACGCGACTGGCAGATTGAAAAACAGAAAAAACAATGGGCGCGTGGCAAGAGCTTCGATACCTTCTGCCCTCTCGGGCCCTGTCTCGTAACCAGGGATGAAATTCCGGATCCTAACATCCTCGGCCTCCGGGCGATCCTCAATGGTCAAGTCATGCAGGATTCCAACACCTCCGATATGATTTTCGATGTGCAGTCGCTGATCAGCGATCTGAGCCGATCTTTTACGCTGCTTCCGGGAACCGTCATTCTGACCGGAACGCCGGGAGGGGTCGGTTTTACGCGGAAACCGCCGGTATTCCTCAGGGAAGGGGACGCGATCACCATCGAAATCGAGGGGATCGGAAGTCTCACGAATAGGGTCGGAAGGGAGTCACGTGAATGATAGCATTTTCGGGCTTCTGATTTAAAAATAATTCGGTTGAGCGTTGTTTTTGAAGCCCTCCGGTATGGGGGCGATAAACGGGCGTGGGGCATTGACAAAATCCATTTGACGTTTATATTACGCCCGGTCGATTCAAGAATCGTAAGGCACGGCGCGACGGAAAGTGAGCCGGCCCTGAGAGTCGAAGAGAAGGGGAATCAAAGCGCCGCGAGGGGCTTTTTTTGGATAACGCCAATGTTGATGCCCTCGTAAAAAGTCAGAAATCTCAGGTTTTGTCATGCTAAGCTTAAGCTTGTCCCGAGCTTGCCGAGGGGAAGTATAACCTAATATCAATTAGTTATCTTCACCCTTCGACAAGCTCAGATTTGCATCTTCGCTTTTTTACGAAGCCGTCAATATTATGAACAGTTGCGTTCAAAAAGAACAGCAGCGATCTATCGGGAGGCAGACAATGAAAACGGAAAATAAGGGCCGAAAAACCTTCATCATGTTTCTCTTGGCATTTCTGATCGGGTTTTTCGTCGTTTCAGTCGTTGAGGTGCTCCGCTCCTCGTTTGCACCATCGGGACCCGGGCCGGATGTTCAGGTGGCATCGGCTGTTTCAACCGGTGATGTCGCACGCGCGCCCCTCTCCTTTGCGGATCTGGCCGAAAAGCTCAAACCCTCCGTCGTGAACATCAGCACGACCAAGATGGTGCGGAGCGGCGGATTCCGCTCCCCCTTCGGTCAGGGGTCACCTTTTAATCGTAATTTCGGCGGGGATGATTTCTTTGAGCGGTTTTTCGGAGACATGCCACAGCGTCAATTCAAACAGAAAAGCCTCGGCTCCGGGTTTATCATCAGCCATGACGGCTATATCTTCACAAACAACCACGTCGTGGAGCAGGCCGATAAAATCCTGGTGAAGCTCTCCGACGGCAAGGAATACGAGGCGAAGGTCATCGGCAAGGACGCCAAGACCGACATCGCCCTGATCAAGATCAAACCGAACGACAGCCTGCCGGTCGCGGAAACGGGCGACTCGGAGAAGCTCAGGGTGGGAGACTGGGTTCTGGCCATCGGGAACCCCTTCGGCCTGGAGCAGACCGTCACCGCCGGGATCGTCAGCGCAAAGGGCCGCGTGATCGGCGCGGGGCCGTATGACAATTTCATCCAGACCGACGCCTCCATCAACCCGGGAAACAGCGGGGGACCGCTCTTCAACATGGAGGGCAAGGTGGTCGGCATCAACACGGCGATCGTTGCGCAGGGGCAGGGAATTGGGTTCGCCATCCCGATCAGCATGGCGAAAACCATCCTGCCGGACCTGAAGGCCAAGGGGAAAGTGACCCGGGGATGGCTGGGGGTTTCCGTTCAGGACATCAGTGAGGATATCGCCAAGAGCATGAAGATCAAAGACAAGAGCGGCGCCCTGATTTCGGATGTCTTCAAAGGAGATCCCGCCGACAAGGCAGGGCTCAAATCGGGGGATATTGTGACCGAGATCAACGGCAAGCCGGTCAAGGACACACATGAGTTGCTGCTGATGATCGCAGGATTCCGCATCGGCGAGACGATCAAGATCAAGATCGTCCGTGATGGCCAGGAGAAGGTCCTCCCCATCACGATCGCGGAAAGAACGGAAAAATCGGAGATGGCATCCGCTCAGCAGTCCGGAGAGGCGTTCGGCATGACGGTCCAGGAAATCACACCGGAAATCGCCCAGCACCTCGGGCTTACCATCAAAAAGGGACTCATTGTCGTCGATGTCCAGGAAGGGACGGTCGCCGAGGAGGTGGGCATCCAGCCGCAGGACATAATCCTTCAGGTAAACAAGGTCAAGGTCACGACCATGAAGGAGTATCAGAAGGAAATCGCAAAGGCGGGGGAAAAGGGCAGCATTCTCCTTCTCGTCAAGCGGGGGAAGGCGACCTTCTTCGTGCCTCTGATGAAATGACGAAACCGGGGAAAGTCGGATGGGCCGCCGAAAAGAACTGCTGAAGATTTATGAACTGTTGAATGGGCATTTCGGCGATCCTCACTGGTGGCCCGCCGCCGACCCCTTCGAGGTCATGGTCGGGGCGATCCTGACCCAGAATACCGCCTGGACAAACGTCGAAAAGGCGATCCAAGCGCTGCGGGAGAGCCGGCTTCTCACTCCCGCGGCGCTTTCCCGTATACCGGAAGATGAACTGGCCCGGATCATCCGACCGTCCGGTTATTATCATCTCAAGGCGGGGAGGCTGAAGGCCTTTGTCCGGTTTATAATGATGGAGTATTCCGGAAATGTCGAGGCCATGAAGGTCGAGGACCTTTCGCGGCTCCGCGATAAACTTCTCGGCGTAAAAGGCATTGGACCGGAAACCGCCGACAGCATCCTCCTTTACGCCTGTCAGAAGCCCGTCTTCATCAGCGATGCCTACACAAGGCGGATCCTTCTCCGCCACGGTATGATCGGAAATGATTCCGACTATCACTCAATCCAAGCGCTGTTCATGGATCATCTGCAGCCGGATGTCGCTCTCTTCAACCGGTATCACGCCCTGATCGTAAATACCGGCAAAACCTTCTGCCGGAGGACGGCGGAATGCGCGGCCTGTCCGCTTGCAATTTTGCAGGCAGGATAGAGGACCCCGTAAGAAGGAGGGCGAAACAGCCATGCATTTGAAAGACTACGCCGCCGTCATCCACCTGCACTCCGCCTATTCCTTTGACGGGCGCGCACCGATTACGGCAATTCTCGACGCGGCGAGACAAGGCGGTATCGACGTCCTCATGCTTACGGACCATTCGACGCTCCGTGCCCGCGAGGACGGATTCGAGGGATGGCATGACGGCATTCTCCTGATCGTCGGCGAGGAGATCGCGCCGCGTTTCAACCACTACCTGGCCTTTGGTCATCGTCAGGCGATCGCATGCGCGGAAAAGAAACCGGATCTCCCCCCGCAGGCCTACATCGATCAAGTGCGGGCCGGAGGAGGGATGGGTTTCATCGCACATCCGGACCACACAGGAACCCCATTGTTTCACGTGAAACATTACCCCTGGACCGACTGGTCCGTCACCGGCTATACGGGCATGGGAATCTGGGATTTCATGACGGATTGGCAGAACAACCTTTCCGGCCGTATTCGGGCCATCCTGAGTTACGCCTTCCCCGCCCTCTTTCTCCGCGGTCCCTCTCCGGCCACCCTCGAACGCTGGGACCGTCTCACGCAGGAACGCCGCGTAGTCGGAATCGGCGAGCTGGACAACCACGACAGCCTGTGGCGTCGCTGGGGAATTCCCATCCCCGTATTTCCCTTCTCCAGGGTTTTCGGCCTCATCCGGACGCACATTCTCCTCGACGAACCTTTCTCAGGAGACGGCCGGGCGGACATCGCTACGATTCTGGCCGCGCTGAGCAGGGGCCGCGTCTACGTTTCCTTCGACCATTTCCGACCGGCTCACGGATTCTCCCTCATCCTGGCCGAAGAGAGCAGAAAGGTTACGATGGGGGATGAATTCATTCTCCACCGCTCCGCGGAGCTCCAGGCCTTGTTTCCCCACCGGGCGCGGATTCGCCTGATCCGGAGCGGAAAACTTTTTCGTCAGTACACCGCAAATGAACTTTGCGTGACCCTGCACGAACCGGGCGTTTACCGTGCCGAAGCCGACCTGATGGCCTTCGGTCGGTATCACCCCTGGATCTTTTCCAATCCGATTTACGTAACCCGTCCATGAGGACGATGCATCAGGAAGGAGAAATAACATGGCAGATATTATGAGAGAGGGACCTGTTAATCCTGTTAAGATCCAGGACAACACATTCCGCGATGGCCATCAGTCCATCTATGCGACCCGGATGCGCACGGAGGACATGCTTCCCATCGCCGAGCAGATGGATGAAATGGGCTTCTGGGCGATGGAAGTCTGGGGGGGCGCAACCTTTGACACGATGCACCGCTTCCTCGGCGAAGATCCCTGGGAAAGACCGAAAATCCTGAAGAAGTACATCCGAAAGACCCCGTTCACGATGTTGCTTCGCGGACAGAACCTGGTCGGCTACCGCAACTATCCAGACGACGTGGTCCGCGCATTCGTGGACAAATCCTGCGAAGTCGGCATCGACATCTTCCGCGTCTTCGATGCCCTGAACGACATCCGGAATTTCGAGACCTGCGTGGAGCGGATCAAGGCGAACGGCAAGCGCTTCGAGGGAGCGATCTGCTACTCCTTGACGCAGCCCCACCTTGGCGGTGACGTCTTCAACATGGAATACTACCTCAAAATTGCCAGAGAATTAGAAGCGATGGGCGCCGACAGCATCTGCATCAAGGACATGGCCGGGATCGTATCCCCTTACGATATTTATGACCTGGTCACCGAACTGAAGAAAATCACCAGGATTCCCCTGCACCTCCATACCCACTACACCAGCGGCATGGCCTCCATGTCCTACCTCAAGGCGATCGAAGCCGGCATCGACATCGTGGACACCTGCCTTGCCCCCTATGCCCTTCGGACCTCGATGCCTGCCGTCGAGCCACTCGTCGTTTCCCTCCAGGGGACGAAACGGGACACGGGCCTGGATGTGCGCAAGCTGATCCCGTTGGGCGAGCATCTCGAGAAGATCGCCCCCAAATACCAGAAACATCTGGCGACGAACAAGCTCTCCCTGATCGACGCGGGTGTTCTGGTCCACCAGATCCCCGGCGGGATGATCTCCAACCTAGTCAGCCAGCTCAAGGAGATGAACGCCCTGGATCGTCTGAACGAGGTCCATGCCGAGATCCCGAGGACGAGGATGGATGCGGGCACGCCGCCCCTGGTTACCCCGACCTCCCAGATCGTCGGCGTGCAGGCGGTCATAAACGTGGTCGCTGGCCGGTACAAGATGGTGACCAACCAATTCAAGGACCTGATCTACGGGCTCTATGGGAAGACCCCGACCCCCATCGATCCCGAGGTGCAGAAACTCGTTCTGAAACACTACAAACGCGGCCAGATCCCGGTCACCGGCCGGCCCGCCGATTACCTCGAACCGGAACTGGTGGAAGACAGGAAGAAGATCGGCGATCTCGCCAAAAACGATGGGGACCTGCTCATTTACGCCCTTTACCCGGCGACCGGTGAACAGTTCCTGAAGTGGAAGTACGGCATCGAACCCATGCCGGAAAACGTGAAACCGCCCCAAGCCCCGGAAGCGGCCAAAGACAAGTAGGTTTTAAGTTCTGAATCATTAGCAAACCCCTCACATCCCCCAATCGGCTGGGGAGCGCCTCAGCCGTTGGACGACCTTCCAGATCCGGTATGTTCTATGGAGATTTTGACCTTTCACGAGGGCGGAAAAGGTGATATAGGCTTCCCGCGTGGGGGAAAGCGCGCCAGGTCCGGGAAACCAGGAGCCTCCCCGCAAGGAAGGTCCGGCGTCCGCTGATCAAATCCGAAACCAATCCGAGGCCGACATGATCAAAGATTTGTCCAGATTCGCCATCCGCTGTGGTTTGCTCCCGATCGCCTACGGGATCCTCCGCCTCTATCTTCTTACGGTCCGGATCCGTTCCGAACATGAAGAGGAACTATTCGACCATCTCCATCAAGGCGGGAAGGGGATCGTCGCCGTCTGGCACCAGCGGATACTCCTCGTCGTCCGTTATGCCCGGCGTTTCAGCGAATTCACCCCGGCAGCGATGATCAGCCGGAGCAGGGATGGTGACTTGATTGCGGATGTCTGCCGGCGGCTGAACTTCCGCCCCGTCCGTGGCTCCAGCTCCCACGGCGGCCGCGAGGCGCTTGCCGCGATGGTCACAGAGCTTTCGGTCCATCCCGTCGCCGTTCATGCCTTGGACGGCCCGCGAGGCCCGCGAGGCCTCATCAAGGCCGGCATCATCCGGATGGCCCAGCTCTCCGGCGCCCCGATCATCCCGGTCTATATCTCCGTGAACCGCGCCTGGACCCTCCGAAGCTGGGACCGATTCCTGATCCCGAAACCCTTCAGCACGGTCTGGGTTCGCTGGGACAAGCCGATCCCCGTTCCGGCGGAGCTGGATGATGCCGCCTTCGAGACTCTCCGTCTCAATATCGAAAAAAAGACGCGGGACAACCAGGATGGGGACGACCGGAAGCACGGCTGGGGAGAAACCCTATTTTAGCCCCAGCAGTAGTATACCGCCATCGATAACGATTTCCGCTCCCGTGGTATAATTGGACGCTTCGGAAGCAAGGTAGAGGGCGGCGCCCACGATCTCATCGGGCTGGCCGATGCGGCCCGTGGGCAACATCTTTTCCACCGCCGCTTTCGCCTTTTCGGCCTCTTCCGGCGCGAGGTGCGCCCAGTGGGAATTCATCATCTTGGTGCTGATGGGTCCCGGAGCGATGGTGTTGACCTGGATATTCAAGGGGGCCAGCTCACTGGCAAATGCCCTCGTAATCATCCGTACGCCGGCCTTGGAGACGGAATAGACGCTCACACCGGGCTCAGGATTGAACCCATCGACGGAGGCAATATTGATGATTTTCCCGCCACCCTGCTTTTTCATAATTCTGGCCACGGCCTGGCTGACGAAATAAACCCCTTTCAAGTTCAGGTTCATGATCGTATCCCAGAGGCGCTCGTCGGATTCGAGAACGGAGCCGATGGCCGGACTGGCGCCGGCGTTGTTGACAAGGATATCGATCCGGCCGAACCGATCCATCACGGTGTTGACCATTTTTTGGATCTCATCCATCTTGCCCAAGTGGGCCGGGAGGGGAAACGCCTCGCCGCCGAAGGCTCTGATTTCGGCCGCCGTCGCTTCCAGATCCTGGGCCTTGCGGCTGGTAACAACCACTTTGGCCCCGCTTTTGGCGAAACCAAAGGCTATCGCCTGGCCGATGCCCCGGCCGCCGCCGGTAACGACAGCGACTTTTCCTTTCAGTGAAAATTTAGACAGATCGAACATCGTTTCATTCTCCTAAAATATTCAATATTTACTTTTCCCCCTCCCCGTTGAGGGTGGAGGGGCAGGTTCAGGGTTATTCAACTTTGGGACCGCCTTTGTTACCGGCGAACTTTACTTTACCGTTGTTATCTTCTTGCTGAAGACTTCCCGGTCGCCGCCGCTCATGCCGGCGATATATTTCACAAGCGTCTTTCGGGATTCGATATCGTACTGGGTTGTGATGGCAATCTGCTCCATAATCGGCGAGCCGCCGCCATGATAGTTGCCGATGTTCACAATGCCGCCTGTCGCCGAGCAGAGAGCGTCGCCCAGATATCGCCAAAACTGGGCCTGATCCTCGACCGACATTTTCGGATTCCGCTTGGTGTACTTGAGGAGCAGATCCCCGGTCTCCGGATTCTTGAAATCGCTCTCGTGGGGGAACGTGGCTACAACGCCGCCCGCGATGTCGCAAAGGATCTCCGCCTCGCGCCAGACCGCCTCGCCCGATAGACAACGACCGACGTTGCAGTAAATCGAATTGGGAATGTAGGAGCCGGGACCGTAAGGCACGAAACCCAAACCCGGGATGTAGACCTCCGGTTTTCCCAGATCGGATGCCGTATATCCCGCGGCGTAACCCAACTCGGCGGTCATGATGAGCTCCGCCAGCTTTTCCCGGACATGGGACTGCTTATGAATGTTGTTCACCTCGGCGGCAAGGGCGGCAGTCCCCATGATGATGTCGCCGATCGCGGGTTTACAGCCGGAATAGGAATGGCGGTGGAAC
>Ga0172375_10004880_pt1 | contig 19611 bp, 28 predicted proteins | sample LakKiv1m_FD_114537 | JGI IMG/M metagenome (GOLD analysis project Ga0172375, IMG submission 114537) | Freshwater microbial communities from Kabuno Bay, South-Kivu, Congo - kab_092012_11.1m | ecosystem: Environmental > Aquatic > Freshwater > Lake | place: Democratic Republic of the Congo...
GTCAAAACAACGCTTTTTAAGATCAAAACCAGCTACAGCTTCGGCTCTTTCAAATATTACACGCGCCTCCGGGAAATTATCATATAAATCTTTACCCATGCCAACATATTGGCTACCTTGACCGGCAAATAAGAAAGCTACTTTATTCATATACTTTTTTTGTTTTCTATTAACCAACACTTGAGTTGTCGTGGGTCAGTCCCCTTCGGGTACAGACCCTACTGGCAAGAGTTAGTTACCATTTGATGACTGAAGCTCCCCAGACCAAGCCTGCGCCAAAACAATCCAGGAGGATAATATCCCCCTTCTTAACTCTTCCTTCTTTTACTGCTTCAACTAAAGCAGTAACTGTAGAAGCGCTAGACATATTTCCATACTTTTCTATATTAAGAAATATCTTCTCTTCCGGAAGACCCAGCCTTTTAGCAACTGCCAGAATAATACGTGAATTTGCTTGATGCGGTATAATTAAATCTATATCCGAGAATTTTAAACCAGCCTGCTTTAACACTGTCTCCGCGGCATCCGTCATTGTCCTAACCGCTATTTTAAATACTTCATTACCTTCCATCTTTAAATAATGTAAACGCTTATCCACTGTCTCATGAGTAGCGGGATTTTTAGAACCACCACCTGGCATATACAATAAATCCTGGCTTGACCCGTCACATCCTAAATATGTAGAAATTATTCCGCCTGTAGTGACCTCTCCAAAAACACATGCCCCTGCACCATCGCCGAATAAAACACATGTATTTCTATCCTCCCAATCCGTAATCGACGAGAGTTTTTCGGCTCCGATGACTAAAACATTTTTATAAGTACCAGTGGCTATGAACTGATGCGCAACTGATAAGCCATACACAAAACCGGCACAAGCAGCGGATACATCAAAAGCAGCAGCCTTAGTTGCACCAAGCGCATTCTGAACAATAGAAGCAACCGAAGGAAACTGCATATCCGGAGTAATAGTAGCCACAATAATCAAATCTAGCGCTTGGGGATCTATTTTAGCATCTTTTAAAGCTTCCTTTGCAGCCTTAATAGCTAAAACTGAAGTAGACTCGTCTGCACCAGCAATTCTACGCTCTTTTATTCCGGTGCGACTAACAATCCATTCGTTGGAAGTATCAACTATCTTCTCTAAATCCGCGTTAGTTAGAACTTTTTTTGGAAGATACTCTCCAACACCAATTATACCTACTTTTTTCATTTTCTTACTCTTATATTATCAGGAAGAATTAAAGGTGTTATATTATGCAGTTAATCTTTTGTTAACCGCTTCGATAACTTGCTGGTTAAACTTACGCTCTACTTCCTCTTTGGCTACCCTTATAGCATTCTTAATGGCTTTTACATTTGAACGGCCATGACCGATAATTACAACCCCATCAACTCCCAATAAAGGCGCCCCGCCGTATTCAGCATAGTCAATATCTTTTTTAAAACGCTTTAAACTGGGGAGCAAAAAGAATAACCCGATCTTGCCCATAACGCTACTTAAAAGATGTCTTTTTAGAAAAGTCTGCATGGCTTCAGCTGCGCTCTCAGAAACCTTTAAAGCTACATTACCCACAAAACCATCGCAGACAATAATATCGCATTTACCCGAGAAGAGATCTTTCCCCTCAACATTGCCTATAAAATTAAGATTACTCTTCTGAAGCAATTCATGGGTCTGACGCATAAAATCAGTGCCTTTAGCTTCTTCTTCTCCAATATTCAAAAGACCGATTGAAGGATTAGTTTTATTTAGAATATTACGCGAATAAACATCCCCCATAATAGCATACTGAAGAAGCTGATTAGGCTTTGGATCAATATTAGCCCCCACATCAATAATAAGAGAAACTCCTTTTAAAGTCGGAGTTACAATAGCTATCCCCGGACGTTCAACACCGGGTAATAATCTTAACTCCAGCGTGGCCGCACAAACTACAGCTCCGGTATTCCCTGCGCTGAAAAATGCCTCCGCCTTACCTTCTTTAACTAAATTCAAACCCACAACAATAGAAGATTTTCTTTTACGCCGCACACTATTAGCAGCCGGCTCGCACATTTCAATTACCTCGGGGGTATGCACAACAGTTATCTCGCTACCAGAATACTTAGCTTTCTTAAGCAAAGGGTTAATTTTCGCTTCATCGCCAACCAAAACCACCTGAGCGTTGTATTCTTTAACTGCCGCTAAAACACCCTTAATAACCACGTCGGGCGCATAGTCACCGCCCATAGCATCAACGACTATCTTCATATAAATTCCTTTTTTAGCTGCCTATTAATACACATCTCCACGTGGGACACTCTGCTAATCATCATATAGATCTTCTTACGCAGGGTGTCCCTACTGGCAATACTTGAGAATTAAATTTTATTTCTTCTTCTTTTTCTCTTTTACCTTAATTTCAATGACCTGTTTACCTTTGTAAAAACCACAAACAGGACAAACCCTATGGGTTAATTTCGGCTGCTTACATTGCGGACAAGCGCCCAGACTTCCAGACGTTACTTTCCAATGTGTACGACGTTTTCTGCCACGCGCACTTGAATGCCTTCTCTTAGGTAATGCCACAGTTACACCCTCCTTCGTTTAAATTACCACCACATTTAGGACATAAACCTTTACACTCTTCTTTGCATAAAGGCTTATCCGGATAACTTAAAATTATCTCTTCCCTTATATCCGCATCCAAATCAATAATAGGATCTGATTTGTCTGCAGCATAATTTAATTCAACCTGCTTATCAAAAACAGTCTCTATCTCCTCTAAACAGCGACTGCAACATAACAATAAAGAAGTGCTTAAAGTCAAAACCACTTCTACAGCATCATAGCTCTTTGATACAATCGCCTTGGCCTTAACCGGACTCTTAAGCCTTATCAACTCTGTATCCAAATCTAATTCTTGAGTACTAAATTCCTCGGTTAAAACCAAGCCTTTATCGGGTATCTGTCGTGTGTCTATCTTCAAGCTACACCTTCTATATTATTGAAGAAATGAATTTAGCGCAGTCTACCCAACTTATCCTTTAGGGCTTTTGCTACAAAATCCGGAACAAAGCTAGAAATATCCGCCCCCAAAGAAGATGCTTCTTTTAAAAGTTTGGAAGAGATATAACTATAGGATTCCTGAGGCATAAGAAAAATAGTTTCAATATCCGGAGAAAGCTTTCTATTAGTCAAAGCCATCTGAAATTCATACTCAAAATCAGAAATCATCCTTAATCCCCTGATTAGAACTTTAGCCTTACGTTTATGGGCATAATCTATTACCAAGGAATCAAATTCCGCGATCTCGACCCCTTTAAAACCGGCAGTCGCCTTTTTAATCATAGATACTCTTTCTTTCAAGCTAAAAAGGGGGTTTTTATGCGGATTGCTAGCTACTGCTACAATTAAATCTGAAAATATCTCGTGGGATCTCTTAATAAGATCAAGATGTCCATAAGTAATAGGATCAAACGTACCGGGATATATAGCTCTCTGACACATAAGTTAAAAAGCTCTCTTTTTATAAAAAGAGAGCAGCGTATCTCCGTATTTTGCCTGCCTGAATAAACTCAAAACTCCCAGATCATCCGGGAGGTTCTCTCTCTTAAAATGCTGTAATACTATCAAACCATTGGGCGACAATATATCACAAGCCTCCAGTGTTTGCAAGGTTTTTTTTGCCAAATCCTTATAATAAGGAGGATCTAAGAAGATAATATCAAACCGCATCTGCCTTTTGTAAAAGCTCCCAATAGCCTTATCTGCTTCCTGAGGACAAACAAGGCAAGCCTCCGGTTTAATAATCTCTACAGTCTTCTTTATAGCCAATAAACAGCCGTGGTTAGACTCTACCAGAGTTAAATCTTTAGCGCCACGCGAAAGGGCCTCGAACCCAACCGCACCGGAACCAGCAAAAAGCTCCAAGAAAGAAAGTCCTTCCACTCCCCCCAAAATATCAAACAAGGCCTTTCTCACCATATTCTGAGTCGGCCGTATTCCAATAGGAGCCAAAATATTTCTTCCTTTATACTTACCCGTTGTAATGCGCATTTATCCCACCAGTATTAATTGTTCGTATTCAGGAAACCTCTGCAATAATCTTTCTTTAAGTAATACATTCTGTTTTGCCTGCAATTGCGAATCAGCATTAAGCAGGTTTATTGCCTCTTCCCTAGCCTTTTTAAGCAGATGCAGTTGAGTCAGAGGGTTACCAATTTTGAGCTCACTTAGACCGTGCTGTTCTCTTCCGAAGAATTCACCCGGCCCTCTAATTTTAAGATCCTCTTCTGCAATCTTAAAGCCATCGTGGTATTTTACCATAGCATTTAAACGGGCAGAAGCTTCTTCAGTAGTAGAATCCGATATTAAAATACACATAGATTTGGAAGAACCCCTCCCCACTCGTCCGCGTAACTGGTGCAACTGACTCAAGCCAAAACGCTCAGCATGCTCTATAATCATACAAGTAGCAGTAGGAATATCAATACCAACTTCAAGAATAGTTGTGGAAATTAACAAATCCAGCTCTTTATTCTTAAAACGTTGCATGACTTTGTCCTGCTCTTCCTGTTTTAATTTACCATGAATTATCCCCAGCTTAAAATCTTTAAATTCCCGCGATTTTAATTCATTGTACATCTTTTTAGCTCCGGAGATGTCTAAGGCATATGACTCTTCAATCACCGGATAAATAATATATGCCTGATGGCCTAAGGATAGCTCTTTTTTTGCTATTGCATAAGCATCATCTTTATGCTTACGTTCAAATAACATTGTCTCAACCGGCAATCTAGCCGGTGGCAACTCATTAATTACAGATACATCCAAATCGCCATAGAGAGTAATAGCTAAGGTCCTGGGAATCGGAGTGGCAGTCATAATTAAGATATCCGGGCTTAAACCCTTAGTGGGCAGAAGCGCGCGCTGCCCAACACCAAACTTGTGCTGCTCATCAATAATCACTAGCCCCAGATTCTTAAATTTTACCTTCTCTTGCAAAAGAGCATGAGTACCGATAACTAAATCAATATTGCCTTCTTTTATATCTTTATATTTTTCTTCTTTTTCCTTACTTTTTAATTCACCGGTAAGCAAAGCAACATTCACAACCCTAGCCTTAACTTTTGGTATTTTATCTTTAATCTTTTCATAATGCTGCTGCGCCAATATCTCTGTCGGAACCATAAAAGCTACCTGATAACCACCCTGTATGGCAATCATAGCGCTAATGTTTGCAACCACAGTTTTTCCGGAACCCACGTCCCCCTGTAAGAGCCTCTGCATAGGTAGAGGTTTAGCCATATCAAGCTTTATCTCTTCAACTACTTTATTTTGGCTTGCGGTTAATTGAAAAGGCAGGCTCAGCCTATAATTATCTACTAACTCACCTTTAACTTTATGAGCTATTCCCGCTTTGCCTTCTCTTTTTAGTTTACGTAAAACTAGTGGTAACTGAAATAAAAAGAAATCCTCAAAACTAAGCCGAGTATAAGCTTCTTTTTGCAAAGTAAGGCTCTCCGGAAAATGAATATTTAATAAACTTTTAGCTAAATTCAAGAGACCATTTTTTTTTCTAATGTCATAAGGCAGGCAGTCGCTTATTTTAGGCAAATACTCATCTAAAACATTTTTTATTAATCTACGCAGGGATCTTTGCGAAAACCCTTGCGGCAAAGTATAAACAGGGACTAAACCACCTATACTTAATTCCTCACCCAGCCCCTCTTCGGTTGGGCTGGGTTCTGGAATAATTTCAAATTCCGGATTCCCCATCTGTAATCTCGCACCATAAAGCTCAACTTTTCCGTATAAAATAAGCTCTACCCCTGGCTTAAAATATTGACCAAGATAGGGTTGGTTGAACCAAACACAAGATAACCTTCCGGTATCATCTCCGACTAACACCTCAGTAATATTAAAACTACGTCTACGCCAAGAATTATGCTGACCAATTGATAAAACCTTAACTTTTATAGTTTGAACTTCACCCAATTTTAAATTTGAAACAGAAACTAAATTAGTGCGGTCTTCGTAGCGCCTGGGAAAAAAATAAAGTAGATCCTCAACCGTAATTACCCCAAACTTAGCAAAACTTTTTGCTCTTTTTGGACCAATGCCTTTAAGATATTGAATTAACACTTCATGTAGCTTGTTCATGGTTGTTATTATACTACAAAATTTTTCCTCGGGTACTTGAAATTAAAGCTAAAATATGGCATACTACACTTGAAGGTGAAATAGAACCAAGTAACAAGGAGGTTTGGTCGGATAGCGGAAGCTAAGAGGCCTATCACCTACAAGAAACCCCGGAGAAACAATCCCGGGGATTTTTGTTAATGAGGGCACAATTTACGGAGCGAGCAGCGCGAACGAACGTAAATTGTATGCCCGAATTAATGGTTGCCGTAATTTGGCAACCATGATCAAATAAAACCAATCCTGAAGCGTCCACGAATAAATGATTGTCGATCTTAACGATCATAATTATAATCAACCTCCGCACTTCTTAATGATCTCCACCACATCCTCTCTTGTCTTAACTCTAGAGAATTTCTCTCTTAGCGGTCTAATCTTACGAAATCCCTTAGTATACCAACTAAAAAACTTACGAAAAATTATTACACCATTCTTCTCACCATAAAAAATGACTGAAGCATCCAAATGCTCAAGCATAACCTTGATTACTGTGTCTACTTTAGGCCTAGGGATTATTCTCCCTTTTTCTAGGCAACCCTTTATCTCCTTAAATATCCAAGGATTCCCTAAAGAACCCCGGGCAATTGTTAAGCCATCACAACCTGTTTCATCAAACATCTTCTTAGCCAATTGAGATGAAAAAATATCACCACTGGCAATAAGAGGAATATGTAGCACCTTCTTGACATCGCTGATTACATCATAATCTACTGTACCACTATAGCCTTGAACTTTAGTCCTGCCATGAACAAACAAACCCGCCACACCCGCATCCTGCGCATAAAGAGCAACCTCCTTAGCATTAACCATATCCCTATCCCAACCTATTCGTATCTTCACAGTAACCGGTAACGAAGAATTTTTTACCACTAATTTAAGTAATCTGTTCAATTTCTTTGGCTCTTTCAAAAGACTAGAGCCTTCTCCTCTTCGCACTACCTTTTTTGCCGGGCAGGCAGCATTAAAATCAATAATATCAAACTTATAACCTTGCAGCATATCAAGAGCTTTTAAAATAAAGTTATCTTCACAGCCTAATAACTGCACTCCCAAAGGCTTATCTTTAGCATTAGAGCTAAGCATCTCCTGCGTTCTCTTGCTCTTATGGCTAATAGAACGGCAATTAATCATTTCTACAAAAGCCAGCTCCGCGCCAAACCTGCGATTGAGAATGCGAAACGGTAAATCGCTGATGCCGGCCATTGGCGCAAGAATAAGATTAGATTTGAGTTTTAGACTACCGATTTTTAGCATATACTAAATAATACTTATTAAAAAGGGACACCCTCAGCTTTAGCGCGATGGGTGTCCCTTTTAAAGATATTAAAGAATGTACTTGGAATTTTTAACAAGAGGATTATCTTTTATTTCATTAGCTATATTTTCGGCAATTCCGGGTTTGCCCAACTTATAATACATATAATTCTTATAACCTTCTACCCCCGGCTGGTCAAATGCATTCACATTAAGCAGTTCGCCTTCAAAAGCAGTAGCCATTTGAAAAAAGAATAACAAGGCTCCCCAGTAATATGCAGATACTTCAGGCAATATAATCGTACAATTCGGCCTTGACTCTCTAGCTAGCGCCCACTCGGTTGCTTCTTGAGCAAGCTTGATTAACTCAGAGAAACTCTTTCCGGATAGAATATCGCCTTTACCTGGAACTTTTAGATCACTCTTAAATTTCTCAACTCTAATAAAAGTTACAACCTTATTATTCTCACCCTCAATATTATTCTGCTGGATAGAATGCAAATCATTAGTTCCCCGGCAAGGTATTGGAGTCCTGCCAACATTTACCACCCTCTCCTTATCCTTTAACCATTCTTCAGTTCCGCTACTTGAGCATTCAATTTTACGGGCATATTTTTTCCCCAGACTCTCTGCTAAAAGCTGAACATACCAGTCGGCAGTAGATTTTAAAGTTTCAGAAAAAGGCATCATAATTGCAATAGTCTTTCCTTTTTTTCTATAAAGTACAGTATGCAAAAGCGCGTACATATAAGCCGGATTCTTAGTATAGTCCCCTATACTACATAACTCTTCCATATCTTTAGCTCCGGACAAAACTTCTTTAATCTTGATACCTATGATCGCCAAATGTAAAAGACCCATATTCAATTCCGAAAATCTTCCGCCCACCCCCTTAAGCAAGGGGAAGCTCCTAAAACTCAGAGGATCTTTGGACTGCTCAAGCTCAACTCTCTTGCGCAGAGAACCGCCCTGAGGATCCGTAATTGCTAAAATCTGACGGCCATAGTTTTTCCCGACTTCTTTCTTAAGCCAGTTTTCAACAACAGTAAAAACTGCCTTTGTCTCGGAAGTCTCTCCGGACTTTGAAATAACAATTACGAATGTTTTTTTCGGATTAAGATTATTCAAAAGGACTGCAAGAGTATCAGGGTCAAGATTATTGCCTTCAAAATAAACACGGGGATTTTTTTTACCCTTTAAAATGAATTCATTATAATAAGGAGCGGCTAAGGCATCTTGCGCGGCTTTTAAGCCTAAATATGAACCCCCAATGCCTAAAGAAATAACATTATCGAATTTCTTAGCAATTTCATTACCTAACTTTTGTACTTCTTGAATAAATTGTTCATCTTGCAAAGGTAGCTTTATCCATTCTAGATTTAGATTCTTCCGATTACGGCTCTCCACGCATATCTTAGACAAATGTTCATGCGCCGCTTTAACCAAAGGGACAATCTCAGTAATATCAGCCTCGGTAACACCGTGAACATTACCCAGATTATCGCTGAACATATTATTGAAATCGAATTTTATTCCGGACATTAGAAACTCCTTCTCGTTTGGCTAGTTTCAAAAATAATTTTACCAAAATGTAAATTAGTGGGGAGGTTTACTTCTGGATAACCTTAACTGTAGTATGCCGGCCATCCTGCCAAGGCCAAAGCATGGCGAATATATTCCCTTCAGCCTCATTTTTATAATAAAGTGTCTGGCCTGCCATTATGCCACCAAACCCTTTGATTGTCTCCTGCACATGATAATTAAGCCTATCCTTAGAAGGCCAGGCAGGCTCACCAAAAAACTTCCTCAGCCTTTCATTAAGCTTAGCTACCTCTTCCTTAACTACCACGGCCTCAATATAATTATCGCAATCCATGCGCAAAGACTCAATCTCTAAAGATTTTACCTCTTCTCTTATTACATTAAATCCCATTGCTCCCCCTTTGAATAAATATTATATCACTCCTTTTAAAAAAATCAATCCAGTGCTTTTGCTAAGTTAACTTCAAACAAATCTTCTAGTTTTTACGCCCTAACCACAGACTCGACAAAATCAGATACCAGATCCTTTCTTTCATTGTGAATTGCCTTAAAGCTTAAACCAATCCTATACTCATTGTAATTTAACATAATATTAGAACGAACTTCACCGATTAATTCTACGGGGTCCGAAAAACTAACCAAACCGGCGTTATCAGTCTTAAACAAGTAAAACTTTATTAGAAGATTACTCCATACAGGTAGATTGTATCGGGTGATGAAAGCCATGCCCCCGGAACTTAAATCCAACATAGTTGCTTCTACTTCTTTACCCTGGGTAATATCCCTTGCATACTCCGGGCTTTCAATTTTATAGAAAATAGCCAAGTTCATCTTTAAACGCTGAAACCTTCTCCTGTCATCATTACCCCAGTATCCCCTAGACATTCTTTCCCCTAAATAAAAAAGCCACGGTTAAAAAGGCTTAGAAACTATTCTCGCCTCTTCCGTGGCAATATGAAGCTAATTGTATTAAAAGTATGCCATATTTTCGGCTAAATTGCAAGTCCTCCGGAAATATTTAAAAGATTTAATCCTGTCTTAGGATCTATAGACTTATTGGCTTTTACCCCTTTAAGCTCAAAGACTACAGCTTCAATAACCAGAAACACTTTTGACTTTCCCCGTACACATCCAGTAAGCACCTTATTCTTCTTACCCATGCTACCGTGGATATGAATCTGAGGCCCCAGAGTATTTACAAAAACAGTGCCAATCCCCATAACCTCCCAGCCATCTTTAAAATTAATTTGGTTTGGCTTAGGAGGAATTACCGGTTTTTGCGGACCAGTTACAAGCAGCCCTTTTCTTAATGCGCCGATAAAAATAATTGAAGCTGCTTTGATGCGCTCCTTTTTAACAAAACCACTTAATTTATCTATAAAGATATCGTCATTTTCAAACTTTAAGATAAAAATCCTTCCTAATTTTCCCGTGGTATATTTCATCTTTATTGACCTTAACTATTTTAAATGTGCTTTAATAATCTTTTGCTCAACAATAGGCCTGTCATTAGCCGAAGTTTCGCAATTTTCGATCTTCTGAACAACATCATATCCGGATATAACCTCCCCAAAAATAGTATGGCGCATGTTTAGCCATGGCGTCTTAGCCGTAGTAATAAAAAACTGGCTTCCATTAGTATTCGGCCCGGAATTAGCCATGGCCAGCATTCCCGGATTATCAAATTTAAGTTGCGGACTTACTTCATCATTAAATGGCTTACCCCAAATTGACTCCCCGCCGCATCCAGTTCCCGTAGGGTCTCCTCCTTGAATCATAAAACCCTTAATTACTCTGTGAAAAATTAAACCGTTGTAATAACCCTTCTGAGTTAATTTAATAAAATTCTCACAGGTCTTAGGAGCTAAATCTAAATTAAGCTGAATCTCAATTGGACCTTGATTCGTTTCTAAAATTACAATACTACTCTCCATTATTTTCTCCTTTTTGCCATCTTTCTCTTTTTTCTCTTCTCAACTCTAGCTTTATACAAAGTGCATAATACGTCTGCTATGGGCGCAACCTGGCCGTCTTCATAAGGGAAATCTTTACAGCTATTTGGCTTAATATTATAGTCGATTTTATGAATTGAACAGAGACCATCGGCATCAAGAAAAGAACAAGGCTCATCTTCATAACTAGTGCCAATCTTATAACCGGAAGGGAAATCCTCATCCTTTTCCAATTGAAAGAACTCACCCTTTAACCCTAAAGCAACAATTTTCTTAGCTTCTTCTAAATCTGCCCAAGCCCCAAACTTACAGCAATCTGACTGAGTCTTACATTTATGGCAATGAATCGTCTCCTTCTTCTTTCTTTGCAACTTTTTCATTCTTCTTCCATCCCTTTTATTTTTCCGCCTTTAATAATTCCTTTTGCCTGTCTTTGGCTAAATCCAATACTTTAAAATCATTATCTGCGGGTAACTGCATAAAAAAACTGTTCGCTTCATCAAAAACAATAACTCCGTCAGTTAAATTACATTCAAGAAGGTGTCCGCCAAATTTCTTATCCCTGCTGATAAAATGAAAATGATACCCTGGGACATTGAGCTCCTTCATATAGCCTGGAAAACGAAAACCGACTAGAGTTCCTTTTAAATTACGGAACTCGCTAATCCACTGATTTTTAACCACCTCAGAAAAAGGCTTGTATGGTCTGTTTTGCTTTTCAATACTTCTGGTTTTAACATAACTAAAATTCCCCTCAACCTTTATGGCCACAAAATAATTTCCCGCAGGTATAAGGGCATCCAAATACTCCAGTAATTCTTTATAGTTTAGAGGCTTCTGAAAAGTTCCCCGCTCAGAAGGTTTAAAGCATTTTACAACTGCAAAAGGAATAAGCTCTCTTCCTTTAACTAATGCAATAGTTCCATCGGCCTTAGCACGGTAACAACGACTACCTAATAAAATTAACTCTCCATTTATCCCGTTAAAAGTACCTATTCCGAAATCTCCGTGCCTTTTAAGCTCAGCAGCCTTAAGATCACCTTCATAAAAACCCGACATGAAGGCATTAATGGTAGAGTACTGATAAACAACCTTTTTGTATTTTTCTGTCCCAATACAACCACTACAGAGAATCAGCCCTGAAATAACTAAAAATACTAGACTTTTCTTATTCATATTTACCCCTCTGTCTTTTCCATATCTTTACCACAACAAACCAGAGTGCCGCCACCCACTTTTGTGACAACCACCTCATTGCCACAAACACTGCACCTGTATTTCTCTCCGACTTTTTCTACAGCCATCTAAACCTCCTTGCTACATTATTCCTTAATTAATACCAAATCAAGACTTTTCTTTATCGCCACCAAAAGATATCGCTGCTTAGCGATAATTACAAAAATTAAGCGGCACTGGAAAATCTACCCCTCTTAAATGAAGGATAACTGCTTGCAAATCGTCTTTCTTTGGGGAGCTTACCTTTACTTTCTCACCCTCAATCTGCGTTTGCACTTTCAAACCCAGCTTCTTAATAATATTAGTAAGCTCTTTAGCATTCTCCCTATCAAGACCCATACGAATTGAGACATTCTGACGCAGATACCCCTCAAAGGCTTTTTCAGGTTCATCGAACTTAAGAGACTTTAGAGGAATATTCCTCTTGGCCATACGGGTAACTAACATATCGGTAAGCGCACGCAGCTTAAATTCATCATCTGCCACTAAAACCAGCTTCTTCTCTTTTCTATCAAAAGTTATTGAGGCCTTGCTATCTTTAAAATCATATCTCTGGGACAATTCTTTAAGCGCCTGATTTACTGCATTATCCATCTCCTGAAGATCAACTTCCGAGACAATCTCAAAAGAAAAATTTGCCATTCTTATCCCCTTCTGACTATATGGCGCTCCGTAAAAGCATTTTGTAAAACATCCCACAACTCTTGCTGATCTCCCGATTTCATAATAGCTTTAGCTATCTTATCATCACTCATGGCTTTAGCTATAATTCTTAGGATCTGCACCTGTATTTCATCGTCTTCTTTAGGGGTGAGTATTAGAAATACAAAATGAGTTGAGAGCCCATCCGGAGAGTTCCACTCCACCCCCTGCTCTGACCTGCCAAATACAATCACCGGACGGATAAGCGATTGAATACGGGCATGCGGAATCGCTACGCCCTTTTCTATAGCTGTCCCCATAGACTCTTCGCGCTTTAAAACCTCTCTACTTAATCTATCAGCCGAAGGCATATTCCCCTGTTCATGAGCAACTAAACAGAGTTCCCGAATAATACCGTCCCTATCACTTGACTTCAATTGAAAAATAACTTCGCGACGCGAGAAAAATTCTAACACGCTTATAGTTTTACGCCCACAAAAAGCAAATTTTAGCCAAGGTCCAAGTATAATAGAAGACAAAACTCCACTAAAAATAATAGCAATCAACATCGGCTGAGTAATCAAGTTATACTTTAAGGCTAAGGTACCGATAACAATCTCCATTGAACCACCCGGAGTATGCGCAACTGCTACTGCCATCCGATTAACTGCAGGTAAATTAGTAAATCTTGCTCCTAACCAGGCACCTATAAATTTTCCAGATATACCAATTACTGTAACAAACAAAACTAAAAATAAATTAAAGTTTTTAAGGAAATCTATCCCCAATCCAATACGGGCAAAAAATAAAGGGATAAAAATAGCATAAACCATCTGAGATATGACTTGTCGCGTTCTCTCAGGGAGCTCCTTGGCCTCTCCGGCAAGGATACCCGCTATAAAAAAACCGATTAAGCCGTTAATCCCGATTTTCTGAAATACAGCAGCGCAAGAAAACCCTAAGATACAAAGAAACGTAAGTGAACTCCCGGGTTCCGGCAAGTTATATTCCTTTATTTTTAATATCACAAAATTCGTAAACTTTCTCCCCAAGGTAAGACAAAAAACTAAAAAAGCAATAGCTAGAACAAAAACAGAAACTATACTACTAAGCATCGCTCCGGTTTGTATGACAATGGCTAAAACCAGAGCAAAAATTAACCACCCGATAATTTCGTTTACTGAGAGAGCAGACATTATCAAAAAACCTAAGTCTGTTTTTATAACATTTAAATCACTCATGGCTCGAATAGTAGTCGGCATCGAACTAATCATCATAACTGTAGCCATAAAAAAAGAAAAAACTAACCTTTGAGATGGATTAGCCAGGTAGCGATCCGGTAAATAATAAGAACAGATAAACGCTGTCACCAGAGGTACTACTATCCCGGTAATAGCGATAGTCAGAGCTTTACCGCGATTCCTCCAAGCGCTGGAGAAATCCATTTTTAGCCCAGCTTCTAATAAAAAGAAAAACATACCCAGCCAGGCGGCAGTCTCAAGCATATCCTGCTGAATAATATTTACGGGAAAGATTCTTTGAAAAATAGAAGGGAAAAACCTACCCAAGATTGTAGGGCCCAGGAATATGCCGGCCAATATTTCTGCTGTAATCGTCGGCTGTTTCCAGATCCGAAATAATTCACCCAGTACCCTAGCAGTACCTAACAAAAAAACAACCTGAATGAGAAAAATTAACAGATTATGCTCACTCAGGTTATTCATGTGGTTATTTTAACGTAAAAAATATAATTTTTCAATAATTTTGACTGCTTAAATCAAAATGCCGTAATATGCGCAGTCCTTAAAAGGAAGATTCGGCCTAAGGTCACGAATAGGTACACAAGCAAAATTTACACCCGAACGGGTTTTCTGCATCCCTATCCTAGTTGCATAAACAGTACAATAGTATTTCCCGGATTCATCCCTGGCCAGCTTAACACAAGGATCTCCGTCATTAGCACCGCAACAGGCGCCGCATCTCTTACAAAGCGCCTCATACTTATCTTCTTCTTCCTTTTGTTTCAGTAAATACGCCTCTTCTGTCATGACTTCATTATACTCCTTAAAACAAATAATCAAAGACAATTCAAACACCTTAATCTTTTGTTTAGTGCAGTCCCTGTGAACGCTAGCGAACAGGGGCAAACACCTTAATCTTTTGTTTAGTGCAGTCCCCGCGAACGTAAGTGAGGCGGGGATAAATAAAAGGCGCCTAAATTACTCCAGGCGCCCTTATTTATTACTTAAATTAAAACCAATTATTTTATTGTTTTAAAACCCCTCCCATGCCTTTCTTTTGTTTTTCTAAGTCTTTATTAGCCTGATTTTTCTTAACTTCAAGATCTTTCTTCTTCTGCTCTAAATCTTTCTGAGCCTGATTCTTCTTAGCATTAGCTTCTTCTTTCTTCTTATCTAAATCATTTTTGGCCTGTTTCTGCTTGGCCTCAAGCTCTTTCTTTTTCTTATCTGCGTCCTTCTGAGCCTCTTTCGCTGTCTTATCTGCTGCAATCTGGGCCTTCTTTGTCTCTTTATCTGCGCTACCAAAATCATAACCCCTATCTTTACTTGCCGCAAAACAGAAACTTGTTGAGAACATGAAAAATACTAGACTCAATACTGCTATTAACCTACTCATCCTCTCCTCCTTTCAATTGCTCGGGTTACTATATATAGCAAGTTTACAAAGTTATTCTACCCCTGCACCTACTATTGTCAATCAAAATTCTATGGCAATACTTTCTCAAAATGCTGATAATCTTTTAAAGACTTCCAATCTCCACCCCAGGTCCAACCCAGATGTTTAAAAGTTTTTACAATAGGAGAATTATATACAAGCGTCCCCGGTCTAGTCCTGTCATATACTGCGCCGGGAGGCAATACTATACTTCCTTTAATATAAGGATTTTGGACCGGGTTAATATCTATAGCAAAACCATATGAATGCCTAGAGAGAGACTTACCTCCGGTTACTTTCCTATAGTTAAAAGCAGAAGTATTATTAGCCATCATTGATTGGTTATCTTCGTTCCACTTACCGTTATTAAAGAAGCGTTCGCTTGATATTGGTATAACAGATTTAATAGGAAACTTATTCTTCAAGGCAACTTGAAAAACTTTCTTAATGTCATTTACTAGCCTTTCATCAATAACCAACTGCCCCTTATGAATTTTTCCATCAAAAGAATAATACAACACCTCTACCATCCTCTGCCGAACCTTAAAATCATCGGGAGCATATTTTTTCAAGGCTTCAGCTAAAGTTATATTGCTATCAACTATCGGATTCTGCATACTCCCAGCCGGCTCCAATTCAACTATGCCAGGCCTGGTAACACATCCAGATAATAATGTTACTAATAACAAGAAGAAGTAAAAGAAATGTTTTTTTAGCATATCTAATTTATATCTAATATTTTACTACCTGCCCCTTTACCGGAAGAGAAACATGGCTACCTGCTAGTTTCCATTCTTTTCCTTTTTTTACTAAAAATCCTGTAGTCCGTACATTATTAATTTTCTTAATCAACTTTCCGTTTTTATAAATTTTTGTATCAAATTTTACTGCAAAATGCGCTGCGCGATTGCCTCCAACAATACTTACCTGTTTCTGTTTAACCTTCGTAGTCATACCAACGCCGGTTTTGCGTATAGATTCAATCCTGGTTAACAAAGCTCTTTTACCTACCATATACTCATTATCATCTGTACCGATATGCACGCCCTCTTTATCATCGGCAACCAATTTACCTAAATTCTCTGTATCATAGCTTAACCAAGTACCCATAAACTTTTTTATAAACTTCTCAACAGCAGCTTTTGCGCTCATGGCTCCTCCTCTGGAATGATTCAAGAAAGAAACGCCCGGAGAATTCCGGGCGCCCTAAAACCACATTATCAACTTATTTACAACAGCTGCTTGTACTTTTAGCAATTCTCTTAATAACCACATTAAGAATGAAACAAGCAAGAGCTAAAAATATAATCTTGTTATCAGAGATAGGTAAAACATCAAAAGCTGCAGCTAAAAGTAGCAGTACCCCAGCACCCCATAGAATCGTGTTGATGATGCACAAATTCTTATTCTCCATATCTGCCTCCTTTTAATTTATTATACCCCCCAAATCACAGCTATTAAAGAAAAATTTCAGAAAAACATAGATCTAGCATTAAGATTTCTAATTTGATTTTTATCAATATAGTGCTACAATAAATTCATGCCACAAAACATACAGCTTTTCTTAGAAAAGCTTTCCTCTTTCATCACTTTAGACAATCTTGTAAATTTATTAAGATCTACTCAACCTCATATTCAAGAACTACAAGATTTTCACTTCTATTTCAGTAACCCTGTGTTTGTATTATTAATCCTAATCTGTTTGCTCTCCCTTTATAAACCTTGGGGTCTTAAAAAAGCTTTTTCTTATTGCCTACTTATTTCTTCAATACTATACCTCACTACCAGAATAACCGTTCACATGAATACATCAATTGATGGCGGAGAAGTAACCTATGCTGCCATAATAAAATTCATTTCCATATTTATAATAAGCGTTGTAAGTATCTACTACTTCTTCGTAAAACAAACCTGAAATTTCAAGCACCAAATTTAGTGTCTAAGCTGAATAATCCAACCTAATCTCAGCCATACCCTTATTTAGTCTTTTTATACAATCCAATCAGCTCGGCCTGGCCTAATATATGATTCTCCATCGCACTTTCTAATTCTTTTTTAGTTGTGCCTTCGTTTAAATTAAGCATTTTATCAAGCGCATATATCTTAAAGAAATAACGGTGCACACCTGTTGGTGGGCATGGACCGCCATATTCATTCCTCCCGGAATCGTTACGTCCTCGTTTCCCCGGCATACTGTTTTCTTCGATCCGGTTAATAGGCGGAATATCAAAAAGTACCCAATGCACCCAAATGCCAACAGAAGCATCGGGATCATCAAGAATTAGAGCTAAACTCTTTGTTTCTTTGGGCACGTCTTCAATAATCAAGGTTGGGCTTATATCTTGCCCCTGGCAAGTAAATTTTCTCGGGATAAATCCATTATTCTCAAACTCCGGGCTTGCTATTCTCATAACCGCACCCTCCTCCTGGGCATTGCCAATCCCCAAATTCAGAGTAATAAGGATTAATAACAGAATTGAGATTATTTGACGTTTCATAGTAAAATTGTATTCTTCGTTTATCTATAACAGCTACTTAGAATTTACTTTGAAAATTCTCAGGGAAACGCTCTTGCACCATCTGAAGTATTCTTTCTTTATCTTGTCCGCGAAGCCCGACAAATTTCATGCCATATACATGCTTACCATCAACCTCTTTAGCCCAGCTAACTTCTATTCCGATATTAAAAGAAAAATTATCGTTAAAGTAAAGCTCAAAACCAGAACATCCATCCGGGATCTTTTCGGAAATAATCAAACAGAATCCTTTGAAGTTTAAATCCTTAACTTCGCAGACTAAATAAGCATTGCTCCCAAGTAATTTTATCTTAGCCGGAGCAGAGATCTTCCACCGAGGCAAAGTCCTTTTTTCTTGAAGTCCTGTTTGTATTGGCTGAGTTTTCTTTTGAAAGATATTAAATAATCCCATATTCACCTTTATGTTTGCTGACTTTATTTTACGCTCACTAATTGGCTTGTCAACCCAAAATACCAGTATTAGCGGATGGCTTGGCTGTGTACCTTGCCTAAAAGGATAGGCAAGTACAGCCTTGTGGCTGATTTCGAGGGACGTACCAGTAAAACGTAGTAGCGGGTGACTGCTGATACGGGGACCCCTACCGCGCGCACCCGCCACGAATTATGGCGGAGAGCACGGGCGGGGTGGATCAACAGGCAGGACCCGCCAACTTTCTAAGGAACAAGCCAAGCTAGACGCAAACTCAAAGCAGGACCCGCAGCCCTTGAAAATCTGCTCCAATAGAGTATACTTTAATTGGAAGGTGGGTAGAAAATTAAAGGAGCGTAAGCTTACACCACACTTCCACACAAGAGCCCGGGCCTGCAGAAATGTAGCAGAAGACCCAGACTCTTGTTCTTTTATATAGCAAAAGGGCGCCTGGAAAATCCAAACGCCTTTAAATATAAATTACTGTATTATTTTATTACTCCACCTGCAAAGAATATAACATATCCTGGGTGTCAAAATTAAGTAGTATTATTTCCGTGGACAGCCCTCCTGCAGGCCTGCGGTAAATACAGGTTTCCTTAACACTGCTTTCCCCTTCAGCTGGCTTGCATAAGGTTGGTTCACCATAAATACGAAAAATCTTTTTCTTTTGTATTGACTTGTTTAAACGACCAGAATTAATATCGGTTTTTAACCTATTGAACAGCTTTTCTTCCCTAGCTAATTCAACCTGCATCTCCTGCTGACTACTTCCTAAACTCTTCAAAACCTTGATTTCTTTTAAATGAGTAAAATAAGCACAGCCTGAAATTAACATTACGCTAGATCCTAAAAGAAATATATATTGGAGAAAAACCTTATTGTTTGACATTGATTTATTTTACTCCCCTCGATTTTCTTGTCAACCCAAAACTACCTTTTTTAAACGTCTGGCTTGGCTGATGTCCCAAGGTCGTTCACGGGTGACGCGGCGGCAGGCCCCCTACTTTTCGCAGGGCAAAAGCCCGAGAAGAAGTAGGGTAGCGCCGTGGCAGGACCCGCAAGTGCTATAAAAATAAAAAAGCCCCACTAATCAATTAAGATTAATGGGGCAATTTTAAAGGAGCGCCGACCTACTCTCACATATCCTTACGAATACACTACCATCGGCCCTGA
>Ga0172375_10004882_pt1 | contig 19606 bp, 13 predicted proteins | sample LakKiv1m_FD_114537 | JGI IMG/M metagenome (GOLD analysis project Ga0172375, IMG submission 114537) | Freshwater microbial communities from Kabuno Bay, South-Kivu, Congo - kab_092012_11.1m | ecosystem: Environmental > Aquatic > Freshwater > Lake | place: Democratic Republic of the Congo...
CTTCAAAACCCCTCGCAAAGACAGGGGTACACGCGAAAAACCGGACGCGGCCGCGGGGCGCGGAAAGGCGGTTGCGCGGCACGCCCCGGCCGATTCTCCTGATTCAAAACTACACACCGTTCGTTCAACACTCCGCACACTCATGACCGTCCCCTTTCTTTTGCCTCTGATTTTTGCGAATAGGAAACAACACCGTCATGCGTTTGTTATCCCCTTTCTGTTGTTTTCCTTTCCTCTTTCGAGTGTGGATAAAATAACAGACCGGCGGAAGAAAAGCGTCCAAGATTCCGCCATAGTTGTTTCATGCACGCCCTTGCCGACCAAGCGGCGAATGCGTATCATAGACGCATGGGCAAACCGGTCTGCACGCTGCCGTTCGAATACGTCGACTCGCCCGAGCGGCGCGCGCTCAATCTTGAGCCGGACGGGATTCCGTGCGTGCCGGCGCTTGGGTACAGCCATTACAAAAGCTGTCGACCCAGCGTGTCGCAGCACATTCATCCCGGCTGTCTCGAAGTGACGCTCTGCCTAAGAGGATCGCTCGTGTTCGAGTGCGGGGGAGAATCCTACCGTCTGCTGCCCGGCAACGTGTTCGTGACCCAGCCCGACGAGTGGCACCGCCTCAGCACCAACCCCAAGGGGCTGGTCATGCAGTGGCTCTTTTTCCGCCTCGACCCGGCCAACCGAGCCCTGCTCGGATTGCCGACGGCGGAATCCTCCGCCCTGCGGCAGGCGATCCGCAACCTGCCGCGCAAGCTGTTCGGCGGCACCGACCGCCTGCGCCATGCCTTTCAGCGTCTGTTCAAAACCTACGACGAAACGCCCACGGGGGCGTTCCGCAGCCTCGCCATGCGCAGCGCCGTTCTCGACCTGATGCTCGCGCTCGTGGAGGCCGCGCAAACCCCTCCCGAAACGTACGGAGGCAACCGCATCGCCGCGCTCATCGACGACATGCGCCGCGCGCCCGAGAAGGCGTACACCATCGACGACATGGCGCGCCGCGCCGCCCTCTCGCCCAGCCAGCTCATCAACCGCTTCAAGCAGACGACCGGCCTGCCCCCTTACACCTTTCTGTTGAGTTGCCGCATTCGCAAGGCCAGAATGTACCTGAGCGACACCGACAAGCCCGTGACGCTCATCGCTCAGGAACTTGGATTCTCCTCGTCGCAACATTTCGCCATGCAGTTCAAGCGCGAGTTCGGCGTCACGCCGAGCGGCCTGCGCAAAGGCCAGCCGACAGTGATCAAGGGCGGCATGGCCGAAAGATGAACCGATGCCGCGTGAACCGCGCACACAAACGCAACGTTAACTCCGACAGCCATGATTCCAGTCACCGTCACGCCTTTTCTCCGCCATCGCCTTCTCCGCCTTCTCGCGTTCTGCGCATGGGCGGCGGCTCCCCTTGCCGACGCCGCCGAGGACGCCGTCGCGGCATACCGCCGCGCCTACGCCTGTCTCGCCTCGAACCGGCTGGAAGAAGCCGCCGCCCTATTCGCGCAGGCGGCCGCCGCAACCAACGGCGAGGCCCAAGCCGCCGCCCGACTGGGACAGGGCGAAGCCCTCTACCGCGCCCAGCACTGGAGCGAGGCGGAAAGCGCCTATCGTGCGCTACTTGCGCACAGTCCGAACTCGCCGTACGCGGCCCGCGCGCTCTACGCCCGTGGGTTCGCCGAATACAAGCGCGGCCGCCTGCCCGAAGCGTTGGCGACGCTTTCCGGATTCCTCGCGCGCTATCCGGACCACGCGCTTGCCGCCTCCGCCGTCTCCGCGACCGGCACGCTCGCGCGCGCGTTGGCCGCGCAAGCGGCGCGCGACGAAAGCGAGAAGCTGCGGCGCGCGCTGGCCGAAATCGAGGCGCTGTCGCGCGACTCCGCACGCGCCCGGCAGACCGTGTCGGCCGTGCAGGCCTTCTTGAGCGAACACCCCGGACACCCCCAAGCCGCCGCGTTGCGCGACCTTGCCGCAGCCTGCGCCATAAAGGCCAAAGATCCCGCGCTGACCGTCGACGCCTGCCGCGACTGTCTCACCAACCGCGCGGTCGACGCCCGGTCATCGGGCCTGCGGATCGAGCTCGCCCAATCCCTCGACGCGCTCGGACGCCACGCCGAGGCCGCCGAGGCTTTCGCGGCGGTCGGAACCCCCGAGGCGAATGTCCGGTGCGCCGAACTGCTGTTCAAGTCCGGGCGCACCGCAGAAGCGCTCGCGCGCGCTTCGGCGCTCCGAAAACGGCTCGCCCCGGCCGACGCCGCCCTCGCTTCGCGCGCGGGACTGGTCGCCGGAGACTGCCTGGCGGCGCAGGCGAAATGGGAAGAGGCCGAACGCGTCTATCTCGAAGTGGATGTGCTGCTCGGCGACAGGGCGTTCCAACCCGTGGCGCTCGAACGCCTGGCAGACCTCTACGGAAAATGGGGCCGGACCGCCGAGGAAACACGGACGCGCGACGAGCTGCGGCGACGTTACCCGAACGCCACGCAGGCCACCGACAAGCATTGACCGGGCTGCGGCGCGCCAGCCGCCTACTTGCCCGTGCCGCCGGGGGCTTTCGCATTCTGCCGCCCGTCGACCTGAATCTGGCTCACCCACGCCTTGTAGCCGTTGTGGAACAGCCAATCGCTCGCCGCGACGTTCCCGTCCAGCGCCGCCTGCTTGCAAAGTTCCACGGCGCGGGCGTGGCTCATTTCCACTCCTTTTCCGTACTCGTGCAGCATGGCGAGATTGAAGGCCGCGTCGGCGCTTCCCTGCTTTGCGGCCTTGACGAACCACTCGGCCGCGAGCGCGTGGCTCTGTGCGACGCCCTCGCCGCGCAGATAGAGCATGCCCAGATTGTTCTGGGCCGCCGCCAGACCGAGCCGGGCGGCGCGGCGGTAATACGCCTCGGCTTGCTCGTAGTCCTTGGGTCGTCCCTTGCCCCGGTAATAGAACGTCCCAAGCGCATTCATGGCACGCGGGTTGCCGTTGTCGGCCGCCTTCGTGTACCACCGGAACGCGCGGTCTTCGTCGACCGGCAACCCGTTGCCCTGCTCGTACATCTGCCCGATGAAAAACTGCGCCGTCGGATGGTTTTTCTCGACCGCCTTGGCGAACCAGCTCAGCGCCTTGATGTCGTCGTGTTTCACACCCAGTCCGTCGCGATAGAGCACGCCCAGATTCACCTGCGCCTCCACGTGGCCTTGAGTCGCCGACCGTAGATACCACGCCGCCGCCTCGCGATAGTTCGTCGGCCGACCGATGCCGTGTGCGCAGGCAAACCCCAAATTGAACTGCCCGTCCGCGTTTCCCGTCTCGGCCGACTTGCGATACCACGCGGCGGCTTTGTTGCCGTCCTTGGCCACGCCCCGGCCCTCCTGATACAGCCAGCCGAGATTGTTCATCGCGTTCGAGTTGCCTTTTTCGGCCGAACGCTGATAGAGTCGACGCGCCATGTCATCGTCCTGGGGCACGCCGAAACCGCTGTAGTAGAGCGTGCCCAAGTTGTACTCGGCATTCGCATCGCCCTGCATCGCCGCGAGCCGGAAATACTCGCCGGCTTTGTCGCCATCGCGCGGCACGCCGCGCCCTTGGAAATACATCATCCCAAGCGCATTCTGAGAAAGGGCGTGCCCCTGTTCGACGGCGCGTTCAAACCAGCCGCGCGCTTCGTCGGGCGCGCTCCGGTTCTCCAAGCAGTCCACGCCGACCAAGTACTGCGCCATCGCGTTGCCTCCGTCCGCAAAGCGCCGCATGAGCGGACGCCCCTCGGCCAGATACTTGTCGCGCGCCGCGTCGTCCAGTCCGCACAACGGTTCCTGCGAGGCATAGACGGCCACCAGAAAACGAAAGAACGGCTGTCCGGCGTCGGCCAACGCCCGCACCTTTTCCACCGCGACGGCAAACTCGTCGACGCTGCCGGACGTTCGCGAGTTGACGAACCGCTCGACGGCCGCCTTCACATCGTCCACGCGTTCTTGGGCAACAGACTGGCCGAAGCCAACGAAACCCAGCGCAACCGCAAGGCACAATACTCTCCCGCACATCGACATGTGGATTATCTTACACGAAAGCGCAGACCGCGCACAACCTCCGTCCCCCGAATTCAACCCTTTGGACGCCCCGTTCCTCCCAGCAAAAGATTCGCGCGTACCGGGCCGACCTTTCCACCTTGTAATGCAGGCGCAATGAACAAGTAATCTTGGACGCGTATCGTCACGGGCATGCAGTGGAGGTTCGTAACATCCCGTTCCGCCGACGCTTCATCGGCAGGCGGCAGGGCGGCCCATCCACAAAGGACGGCGACATGACGCCCACGCGCTATTCGATCATCATTCCCGCCTATAACGAAGGCCAACGGATCGGTCCGACACTGGAGGCCCTCGCGGCCTATCTCGAGTCCTCGCATGCCGAGGCTGCCACCTATGAGGTGTTCGTGGTTTGCGACGGGTGCAAAGACGACACCGAACGCACCGTGCGAGCGTTTGAACGGCACCTGCCTTTGAGCGTACTGGCTTACCGCGACAACCGCGGCAAGGGCTATGCGGTGAAATGCGGCGTGGCCGCCAGCACGGGACAAGTCGTCGCTTTCATGGACGCAGACGGCTCCACCCCTGTGGGTGAACTGCGGCGCCTGGCGCGCCCGATCATCGAGGGCCAGGCGGACATCGTCATCGGTTCGCGCCGTGCGAATGGCGCGGGCGTGACGATCGACCAACCGATAACGCGTCAACTGTTGGGCCGCGCGTTCGCGTGGCATGCGCGGGCCGTCCTCGGCCTGCGGATGAAGGACACCCAATGCGGATTCAAGGTGTTCGACGGCGAACAGGCTCGCGAACTGTTCGGCGCGCTCCGATGCGACGGCTTCGCCTTCGACCTGGAGATACTGGCGCTCGCGCGCGAACGCGGACTGCGCATGCTGGAGGCGGGAGTCCGCTGGCACGAGGTCGCAGGCTCGACCGTCCATCCTTTGCGGGACGGCACCCGGATGCTCCGGGCCGCCTGGCAAATCCGTTCGCGAATAAAGCATCTCCGCCGCAACGCGGCACCTTGCCGTCTTTCAGCCGTCGCAGCGACACGCCTGTGCAAGGGGACATCGATATGATGCCCGCCCACTGCGTGTCCCGTTGGGCGATCATCGCGCTGGCGACCGCACTGGCCGCGCGCGTCGCGACAATGGCCTTGTTGCCGGTCACCGATTCCACGGAGGGGCGCTACGCCCAAGTGTCGCAGGAGATGGCTTCCACCGGCGACTGGGTAACGCCCCGCGTATGGATGAACGAGCAACATCTGCCGTTCCTCGGCAAACCGCCGCTCTACTTCTGGGCCGCAGCCGGCACCATGCGACTGCTCGGCGAAAACGAGTTCGCCGCGCGGCTGCCGAGCTTGCTGGCCGTCCTCGCACTGCTGGGTTTGCTCTATGTCGTCATGGAACGCTACGCCGGCACCGGCACGGGGTTGCTGAGCGTCACGGTGACGGCGTCTTGCGGTGCCGTCTTCTCGCTCGGTGGAAGCGTCGCGACGGATATGCTCCTCTGCACCTGCGTGGCGGGCAGCCTGCTGGGTTATTTCGCCTTCATCCATGAGGACACCCGCCGCGGCAAACGGCGCTGGAGTTTGTTGGTGTTCGGCCTGCTTGCGCTCGGTTTCCTCACCAAGGGACCGGTCGCTCTCGTCCTCTTCGGCCTGCCCGTGTTGTTTTGGACCATCCGCTGGCAGCAGTGGCGTCCCTTGCGCGAGCATCGCTGGCTCGTCGGAGGAACGCTCTTCCTCATTCTTGTGGTGCCGTGGTTCACACTGTGCGAGCGGCACAACCCCGGCTTTCTCAAATACTTTTTCCTGAACGAGAATCTGTTGCGCTTTCTGACCCACGACTATGGCGACGTCTACGGCAGCGGCCATCAATACCCGCGCGGCTCAGCTCTCATGATGGCGTTCGTGATGGGCGCGCCATGGACGCTCTACGCCCTCGTGCATTTCATGCGCGTCGGCCGCGCCAAAGTACGGATGCTCGTGTGGTCGGACCCTTCGGCCAATTTTCTCTTTCTCGGCGCGACCGTCGGCGTCCTCTTCTGGTGCTTGGCCAGACAATTGCTGTTCACCTACCTGCTGCCGATGGTGCCGCTCTTTGCCGCGTGGCTGGTCTGGTCCGTGCGAAACGACGCGGCGGCCCGCCGCCGGATGTTGGCGGCAGCCTGCGCGCTACTGGCGGTGTTGTCGGTCGGAATCCTGATCGCCACGCCCTTTCTGAACACGACCCGTTCAACCCGCGGGATCGTCGCTTTGGCCCACGACTACGCCGCCCGGCACGCGTATGAGGGGCCTCTGGTGTTTGCGCGCAAGACGCCCTACAGCGCGCTCTTCTATGGACGCGGATGGGTGACGCCCCATCCGAACGAATCCCTTCACGAAAGCCTCGCGCGCCAGCCGCCACGGGGCACGGTGCTGCTGGTCGCCCTCGCCCGTTCGCACCAAAACGAACTGGCGGGGCTGGCGTCCGCAAGCTGGAGGACCGTGGCCTCCTCCGGCGAGTGGTCGCTGCTCCGCATCGCACTTCCAGTCGTTGCGCCGCAGCCTTGATCGGCCGTGTACCGTCGTCTCGTTTCGGATATGATACCCCAATGCGAATTCTGATCATCGAGGACGAGGAAAAGATAGCCGCCTACCTCAGCCGGGGGCTCGAGCAGGACGGAAACGTGGTGGACGTCGCCTCTTGCGGCAGAGACGGCTTTTCGCTGTTCGGCAGAGGCTCCTACGAATTCGTGCTCCTCGACCTCATGCTGCCGGACGTGAGCGGTTTCGACATCCTTCGGGAGATCGCGGCCAAGGAGGCTCATCCGCCGGTGATTATTCTCAGCGCCAAAGCGTCGATCGACGACCGCGTCAAGGGACTCGCGCTGGGCGCGGACGACTACATGACCAAGCCCTTTTCGTTTTCCGAGCTGCGCGTCCGCATCCGCGCCATCATGCGTCGGCGCGACGCCGCCGACACGGCATTCCACACGGTCGAACTGCGCGTCGGCGACGTACGGATCGACCGCTTGAGGCGGCAGGCCTTCCGCGGCGCGAAAACCCTCGATCTGACGGCGCGGGAATACACGCTGTTGGAATACTTCCTCCAGAACACGGGATGCCCGATCACCAAGCGCCTGATTTTCGAACACGTGTGGAACTACAGCGCCGACCCGCAAACCAACGTGGTCGACGTGCTGGTCTGCCGACTGCGCGACAAGCTGAACGACGGAGAGGCCAACAAGCTCATTCGCACGCTACGCGGCGTGGGCTATGTGTTCGACGCGGAACAATAAACGCGCGTCCCTATTTCACAAACCGCGACAGTGAAACGTGCCGACCGTCCCGGCGGGGATTGAACAAGATCGCGTCGGAGACCGGCGTGTGCCCGGATGTCACCGTCGTCTGTCGGCCGCGCCACCCTTTGCGGCGACCGTACACGGTTATCTGGTATCCGTGCGTGAAGAATAACGGGGCGTCTAAAACAAGCGCGACAGCGTAGAAAAACCGCAACCAACCATTGGTCAAACCGCGCACATGGCCCTCTTCGCGCCGCCGATCCGCCCACTGCCGGACCAACTGCACCCAGAAACGGCAGGACGAACGGAACCCGAGCACATCAAACCCGTCCTTCAGCAGACGGAAGATGTCCGTTTCGTTGTAGCATCCACCCGAGCCGGAAACGACCCGCTGCCGGTTGAGCGACGCCGCGACGCCGTACCGCTTGCGGTATTCCACCGTGAGGATGAAGTGACCGCCCGTCTTCAGCACTCGGTGGCATTCACGGACCATCGCGGCGGCGGCATCCTCTCCGGCGGGCAGCGCGCCGTGCGCCACGACCACGGCGTCGAACTGCTTGTCCTCGAAAGGCAGCTCGCTGTTCTGGCCCGCAGCCAATACCGTGTCCTCGCCCAGCACGGGGGCGACCAATGCCCGGCGCTGCGGGGACGTCTCCACGCTCATCCAGTATCCCCCGCTCTGGCGCAGCGCCTGACTGACCCCGGCGTTCGTAAAGCCGATGTCCAAGGCGGTTTTCACCTGCGGCTGTTTGGCGCGGAGGAAGTGCATGACCGAATTCACTTCGCGCCTCAGAGGCAACGAATAGACGTTCCGGTCCAAGAACTGTTCAAGCGTTGTACGCATGGCACGTCCCAATGATGCGGGAAGATTATCACGCGGCCTCGAAAATCGTCAACAAAAAGTCGCATTTCGTGGTTGAATTGGCGGCCATCATGTGCTAGAGTCTCTGGTACACACAACCCGAAATCTACATATAAACACCACACGGTTTCCTGCCGGAGAAATTCCGGCAGGAAATTTTTTTTATTCACGCGGCATTAGGCCCGAGGATGCGCTTTCTCATACTCTTCTTTCATGCGCGACACCGAGACGTGTGTGTATATCTGCGTCGTGGACAGGCTGGCATGGCCGAGCATCTGCTGGACGCTGCGGAGGTCGGCCCCCGCGTCGAGCAAATGCGTTGCGAAACTATGGCGAAGCTTGTGGGGCGTCAGTTCCGGCGGAAGGCCGGCCGCTCGGAGCCATCGCTTCATTTGCAGCTCGATGGCCCGCGTCGTGAGTGGTCCGCCGCGCAAATTCAGAAACAGCGGTGCCGCCGGGCCATCCATGCCCGGCCACAGCGCCCCGGCCCGCGCGCGCAACTCGCGCAGCGCCCGGCAGGCAGGCTCGCCCAACACGCAGAGTCGTTGTTTCCGGCCTTTGCCCTCGACCACCGTCGTGCCCTGCTCGAAATCGATCTCGCCCCACGCGAGTGCCGCGATCTCGCTGACGCGGCACCCCGTGCTGTAAAGCACCTCGAAGACCGCCGCGTCGCGCCACGCGGCGTATTCGGCGGCCGGCGGCACCGCACCGTGCCGCGCGCGTTTCTCCACGAGTGCGGTCAACGGCGACGCCAGCAACGCCGACACCTCGCGTTCGCTCAACACGGTCGGCAGACGGCGACCCATCCGCGGCCCGCGCAAACCAGCGAACGGATTGACTTCGACTTCCCGCTCGCGCTCCAAAAACCGATAGAACGCCCGGACCGACGCCAGCTTGCGCCGGGTCGTCGTCGGCGACCAGCCGCTCCGGTGAAAGGCCGCCAGAAAAGACCGGGCCGAGTCCCGTCCCGGCGCGCGCCAGTCGAACGGCGGCCGCACCGACTCCAACGGCCACACGAAGGCCGCGAACTGGCCGACGTCTTGGACATACCCGGCGACCGTGTGCTCCGACGCGGTCCGCTCGGCGCGCAGATACCGAACAAAGCGCACGACGGCCTCGTCCGCGCCGACGTCGCGCCGATTGGGCAACGCCTCGGGCAGCCGTTCATCGAGTCGCACCTCCAACTCGTACAAGCCCTCGTCGTCCGCGTGCATGGTTTCCGCAAGCCCGATTTCTGCTCCGCCTAACCTTCTTTGGCCGTTTCCTTTTCGGCCTTGCCCTTCTTGTTCAGACCGAGCTGTTCCGCGTACTGATCGAACTGCGGGATCTGCGCCTTGTAACGGAACACCATCCGCTTCATGGCGTAGCGCTGGCGGGGCGTCAGCGACTTCTTGCGTCCGTATTGGTCCGACAGGCTCGCGTAAAAGGCCTTGTCGTCGAACGTCATCTTGCCGCGCGTCACCGGTTCCTGCCACTGTGTGACTTGGCCCAACATCTCCAAAAGCACGGGGCTTTCCGTGTCGGGCGGCTGTTCGACCTCTTCCGCCTTCAGTTGCAACGTCTGGCGGACTTCGTCGAAGTTCTCGAACTGTGCCGCGTTCTGCACGATGATCCGGTCCAGCGCGGCGACCTGCCGCTCGCTCAACTTGCGCCCGCTCTCGGCCTGTTGCCGGAGAGAGGCGACAAAACCCGTCTGCATCTCGGAAAGGCGAACGTGGCCCAGCGCGTCGAAACGCCGCATCGCCTCTTCGTTGCTCGGCGCGGCGTTGTCGTCGGCGACCATCTGATCAAAACCTTGCGACGACAGCACGGCATCCGCGTCTGGAATCTGTTTGCGGTAGCGGATTGCGATTTTGGCCAAAGCCTCCAACTGCTTGTCGGAGACCGGCTTCTCGCCTTTCTCGATCTGTTCGCATACCGAGGCCACGAAACGCTCGTCGCTGTATTTCCTCTTGCCGCGCTGCACTTCGGGCGCCCACTCCTTCACGTGTTTGAGCAACGCCAGCACGGCCGAGACCTTGCCGGCATCGGCCGGGGGCTCCTTGGCCTGCTCCATCCACTGTTTGAAGCGGGCGAAGAACTCCTGCAGCATCTGCGTCCACTCGACGCCGCCCTCCTCCACCTGATCGAGTTCCTCCTCCATCTTGGCGGTGAACCCGACGTCGAAGAGATGCTCCAGCTTGCCGACCAGCAGGTCGTTCACCTCCAACCCGCGCGCGGTCGGCATGAGCTGCCGCTTCTCGCGCGTCGTATACTCGCGCGAATTGAGCGTCTCAATAATTGATGCGTAGGTCGAAGGACGCCCGACGCCGTTCGCCTCAAGCGCGCGAATCAGCGAAGCTTCGCTGTAGCGCGCCGGCGGTTTGGTCTCCTTGCGTTCGCTCAGCCAGTCAATCAGGCAGAGCGGATCACCAACGGCCAGCGGCGGCAGACGGTCGACCTCGTCGGCCTCGTCGTCCTCCTCGTCCGACTCCGGCTTGCGCTTGCGAATGTCGAGCGCCATGACCTTGAGAAAACCATCGAAAAGCACGTCGGACGCCGACGCCGTAAACGCATACGCGTGCGCGAGTCCGGCCTTCGACGGCTCGATCTCCACGGTCTTCTGGGCAATCTTGGCCGCTGCCATCTGGCTGGCGACGAAGCGCCGCCAGATCAAGTCGTACAGTTTGAGCGACGGCGCGTCCAGCACGCTCTTCAGCATCTCCGGCGTGCGCGTCACATCCGTCGGCCGGATCGCCTCGTGCGCCTCCTGCGCGCTGGCCCGGCTCTTGTAAAAGTTCGGCGTTTCGGGATAGTACGCGTCGCCATACGAGGACGCGATGAAACTCCGCGCCGCCGCCTGGGCGTCGCGCGCGATAGTCACCGAGTCCGTGCGCATATACGTGATGAGGCCGACCGGTCCGCCCGACCCGAGGTCCACGCCCTCGTAGAGCTTCTGCGCAAGGCCCATGGTGCGGTTCGGCGAGAAACTGAAGACGCTCGACGCCGCCTGCTGGAGCGTCGAGGTGATGAAAGGCGGCAGCGGGCGGCGCGTCGTCTCGCGCACCCGCACATCCCGCACCCGCAGCGCACAGCCTTCGAGATCCGAAAGCAGCGCGCGGGCGGCGGACTCCGAACCGACCGTCGGCTTCTCGCCGTCGACCTTCGCCAGCTTGATCGCGAAGGGGTCGAGCGGCGGCGACTCGCGCCGCACGGAGGCACCCAGCACCCAGTACTCCTCCGTCTTGAACGCTTGGATCTGGCGCTCGCGCTCGGCCACCAGCCTCAGCGCGACGGACTGCACGCGACCCGCGCTCAGGCCGCGCTTGATGCGGCGCCACAGCATCGGGCTGACCATGTAGCCCACGATGCGGTCCAACACGCGACGCGCCTGCTGCGCGTCCACGCGGTGCATGTCGATCACGCCGGGATGCTCGAACGCCGCCTTGACCGCACGCGGCGTGATCTCGTTGTATTGGACGCGGTGGACCGGCTTGTCCTTGGCGGAATCGGCCAGCGTTTCCTGCAAATGCCAAGCGATCGCCTCTCCCTCGCGGTCGGGATCGGGAGCCAGATAGATCTCGTCGCACGACTTAGCCGCCTTTTTGAGTTCGGCGACCACCTTGCCTTTGCCTTTGGAGAAAACATATTTCGGCGCGAACCCATGTTCGATGTCCACGCCCAATGTTCGTTCTGGCAAGTCCCGGATGTGTCCGACCGAGGACTTCACCACAAAGCTCGAACCCAGAATCTTTCCGATCGTTTTCGCCTTCGCAGGCGACTCCACAATAACCAGCTTCTTTCCCATTGTTACCCTTCCTCAATCAAAAAGGCCCGAAAATCGTTCCTTGCATCATCGGCCAACGGCCGCCCGTACGACCAGACCGCCCGGCAACAGGCGGACGAGCCGCTTGAGCTGCAGGGCGACCAAAAGCGCACCCACCCGGCCGGCGTCCAAACCGCTTCCGCGCACCACCTCGTCGATCGCCGCCTCCTCGCCGCCGACCTGTGCCAACACGGCACGCTCTTCCACCGACAACGGCAGGTCCGTCCGGCGGGTCTCTTCCTCCGACGTCGCGGCGGGCTTCGCCGACCGCGTCCCCGGCACCAAGTCCTGCAGTTCCTCCATCACCTCGTCGGCGCTCGTCACCAACCGCGCGCCCTCGCGGATCAGCCGGTGGCATCCCTGCGCGGCGGGCGAATCGACCCGACCCGGCACGGCCATCACGGCGCGGTTCTGGTCCAGCGCTTGGCCCACGGTGATCATCGTGCCGCTGTTGAGCGGCGCTTCAACCACGACCACGCCCTTGCACAGCCCGCTCACGATGCGGTTGCGCATCGGGAAGGTCTGCCGGTCGGGCTGCCGTCCGAACGGATACTCGGAAACCACCGCCCCGCCCTTCCTCGCCATGTCGCGGGCCAACGCCTGATTCTCCCTCGGGAAGAGACAGTCCAGCGCGCCGCCCAGCACGGCCACGGTACACCCTTTGGCCTGAAGCGCCCCCGTGTGCGCTTCGGCGTCGATGCCGACGGCCAGCCCGCTCACAACCGCATACCCGGCCGCCGCCAACTGGAACCCCAGACGGCGGGCCGTGTCTCGGCCGTAGACGCTCGGATGGCGCGTGCCGATGACCGCCACCGCAGGACGGCCGAGAGCCGCCACCGATCCGGCCACGTAGAGCACCAACGGCGGATCCGCGATCTCCTTCAGCAACGCGGGATATTCGTCGTCCGCCCACGTCACCAATTTGACGCCGCTGCGTCCGGCCTTTTCCAACTCGTCCTCGAACCGCGCCAAGGACCGCTCGCCGACGAACAGGCGCGCCTTCTCCACGCCGATGCCCGGAACGGTCAACAGCTCCGCTTCCGACTGCGCAAAAGCCTCCGCGAGCGAACCGAACCGTTCGACCAACCGCTTGGCCGTTATGGCACCAAGCCCTTGGATTCGGTTCATCGCTATCAAGGCCTCGCGCTCGGTCACCGTTGCCTCACCTTTCATCCATTCAGAGGCCGTTTCACTTCTGAATGAGTTGAGGTAATTAACACATTTGCTCGGTACTGACAAGCGCAATGGCTGAAAAAGCGAACCCTTAAATGTCCTAAGTTCATGACTGTCAACGTGTTAGAACGCGACATAAGAGGGAGGTCGGCAAGCCAATCCGAGGCGACCACCCCAACGTTCAACCGCAACGACTGACTCAGCGGTCCCGGCCCTTCCTTTTGAGGTTCTCGACGAAGGTCATGCGCTTGGCGATTGTGTCTTCATAACCTTGGCTGGTCGGGCGATAGTAGCGTTTGTCGGTGGGCAGGTATTCCTGTTGCACGGTGTGCTGATCGAAGTCGTGGGGATATTTGTAGGCGGTGTCGAGGCCCTCGCGGCCGACCGCCTGAACGTGAACGTTCTTGAGATGTTCGGGCACCGCCAGCAGGCGGCCGGAGCGGACGTCCTCCAGCGCCTCGTCCACCGCGAGATACGACGCGTTGCTCTTGGGTGCGGTGGCGAGATAGGTGGTCGCCTGCGCCAGCGAGATGCGCGCCTCGGGCATGCCGATGAACTCCACGGCCTGCATCGCCGCCACCGCCACCGTGAGCCCGCGCGGATCGGCGTTGCCGATGTCCTCGGAGGCGAGGATGATCAGGCGGCGCGCGATGAAGCGCGGATCCTCGCCGGCCTCCAGCATCTTCGCCAGCCAGTAGATCGCGGCGTGCGGGTCGGAACCGCGCACGGATTTGATGAAGGCCGAGATGGTGTCGTAGTGGCCGTCCTCGTCCTTGTCGTACAGCACCATCTTGCGCTGGACGCACTCTTCCATCACCTCGTGTGTCAGGCGGACAGCCCCGTCCGCGTCCGGCGGCGTCGAGAGCACCGCCACCTCGAGCGCGGTGAGCGCGCGCCGCGCGTCGCCGTCGCAGACCGTCGCGAGGAAATGCACCGCCTCGGGCGTGACTTCGGCGCGGAGACGCCCGAAACCTCGGTCGGGATCGGCCAGCGCCCGCGCCACGAGCGCCGCGACCGCCTCCTCGCCGAGCGGCCGCAACTCGAAGACCAGCGAGCGCGAGGTGAGCGGGCTGTTGACGAAGATGTTCGGATTGTGGGTCGTCGCCCCGATGAGCGTGACCGTGCCGTTCTCGACGTAAGGCAACAGAACGTCCTGCTGGGATTTGTTGAAACGGTGGATCTCATCCACAAAGAGCACGGTGCCGGACCCGTCCTTATAGAGTTTCGCACCCTCGCAGATCGAGCGTAGCGTAGCCACATTCGAAAGCACACCGCTGGTGCGCTCGAAACGGCGCTTCGTGACGCGCGCAATGACCTCGGCCAGCGTGGTCTTGCCGCAGCCGGGCGGACCGTAAAAAATCAGATTCGTAAGGCGGTCGGCCTCGATCACGCGGCGCAATAATTTGCCGGGACCGAGAATGTGCTCCTGGCCGAGCACCTCCTCCAGCGCGCGCGGACGCATCCGGGCCGCCAGCGGCTGGCGCGCGGACGCATCGGAAGCCGCCGCCGGGTCGGGGGCGTCGTCGCGGTCGACGGAAAAAAGTTCGGTGTCCGGCATGGTGGAAAGCATACCAGCGATTTCCCGCGCCGTCCATACGGGCCTCCGCTGGCGCGACGACAGTCGATGTGTTAAAGTGGGCATATTTGGAGCGGCAGACACAAACCGCCGCGTCAATCGAGTTGCAAAGGAGATCGCACACATGAGCCGTGTCATCGCCATCGACGGTCCTTCGGGGGCCGGCAAATCGTCCGTTTCGAAACGCGTGGGCAAAGATCTGGGCTTCCTGCATGTCGACTCGGGCGCACTCTACCGCATCATGACGTGGCAGTGCCTCTTGCATAACATCGACACCTCGGACCCGGCCGCTGTGGCGGCTTTCGCCAAGACCGTTGAGGTCGAGTGCGAGCCGCGCGACGGTGCCATCGCCTATTTCGTCGGTGGTCAAGCGCCCGGCGACGCCATCCGCACCCCCGAGATCAACCGGCACGCCAGCCCGGTCGCCACCGTCAAAGAAGTGCGCGACCGCGTCACCGCCTGGCTGCGCGGCATGACCCGCTTCGGCGACCTGATCGTCGAGGGGCGCGACATCACCACCGCCGTCTTTCCCGAATCCCCCGCCCGCTTCTACCTCGTGGCCAGCGCCGAGGCGCGCGCCGAGCGCCGCCGCAGGGAGGAAGTGGAGAAAGGTATCGCCAACCAGTCGGCCGAAGAGGTCAAGCGCTCGCTGCTTGCGCGCGACGCGATCGACTCCACCCGCAAACACGCGCCGTTGCGCAAAGCAGACGGCGCGCTCGAAATCGACAGCACCCATTTCACGCTCGACGAAACCGTCCAAGCCGTCCTCGACGCCTTGCCCGCCGAGTGGAAAACCGCCAGCCGGCCCGCAGGCGCGTAGCCGATGCCCGCAGTCCACCGTTCATGCCCGTCACCCCCAACCCACACCCGACAACCTATGACACGGACTTTCACTGTTTCCCTCCTCGCGTGCTGCTCGCTCGCGCTTCACGCCGACACGCTCGACGACGCTTTCCGCACCCCGCCCGCATCGACCGCGCCTTACCTGTACTGGTACTGGCTGAACAACAACGTTAGCGCCAAGGGCATCACCGCCGACCTTGAAGCCATGAAGGCCGCCGGCATCGGCGAGGCCTTCATCGGCCACGTGATCAGCGACGGCATCCCCGAAGGCACCGTGCCCATTCTCAGCCCCGAATGGTGGCAACTCGTCGAATTCGCCGTCCGCGAGGGCGACCGCATCGGCGTGCGCGTCGGCATGTTCAACGGCCCGGGGTGGAGCCAGTCCGGCGGTCCGTGGATGAAGCCCGAACAGAGCATGCGCTACCTCGTCAGCGCCGAAACGCGCGTCGCGGGCGGCACCGCGTTCCGCGGCGTCCCCGCCAAGCACGAGAAGGCCATCCAAGACGTCGCCGTCATCGCCTATCCCGTGCCCGCGAAGGACGGCGCGGCCGTGCGCCCGACGCGGACAACCCTCAGCGCGCCGGTCGCCGGCCTCGACGCGCTGCTCGCGTCCGGCTCGGGCGCCGTCGCGCTTCCGACCGCGCCGCTCACGCTCGATTTCTTTTTCGACAAGCCCGTCCTGCTCCAGACGCTCACGCTCGATTTCGGCGACTCGCCCGTGCGCCTCGCCGGCCTGCTCGAAACCGTGCGCGGCGACGCGGCGGCCAAGCTGCGCAACATCGCCCTTTTCCGCACCAATCTTGGCACCGCCATGGGACCGCTCGTCGCCGCACCTTTCGACTTCACCTTCGCGCCCGTCGAAACCGACCACCTGCGGCTCACCCTCACGCAGCTCTCCGGCAAACCTGTCGCGCGCGACATCGTCTTCTCCGCCGCCGCCCGCGTCGACTTCTCCGCCGAGAAGCAGCTCGGCCGCATGTACCCCGAGCCCGTGCCGCCGCCCGACGCCTTCGTGTGGCCGCTCCAGCCCGAACCCGCGTCCGGTTCCGCCGTCGACGCGTCGCGCGTCGTCGTGCTCACCGACCGTCTCGACAAAGACGGCGCGCTCGCGTGGCAGGCCCCCGCCGGCGGCGACTGGATCATTTCGCGCATCGGCATGGCCTCCACCGGCGTCAAGTGCGGCCCCACACCGCCGCAGGCGCAGGGGCTCGAATGCGACAAGATGAGCCGCGCCGCCGTGGACGCCCACTTCGACGGCATGATCGGCGAGTTCCTGCGCCGCATGCCCCAAGACTGGCGCAAAGGCTTCCGGCACATCACGCTCGACAGCTACGAGGTCGGCCCGCAGAACTGGACCGACGACATGACCGAAACCTTCCGCAAGACCTACGGCTACGATCCCCTGCCCTGGCTCGCCTGCCTCGGCGGACGCGTTGTCGGCACGCGCGACCAGACCGACCGCTTCCTCTGGGACTGGCGCCGTCTCGTGGCCGACCTCATCGCCCGCAACTACGTCGGCGGATTGAAAGCCGCCGCCAACCGCCACGGCCTCAAGACTTGGCTCGAGAACTACGGCCACTGGGGCTTCCCCGGCGAGTCGCTCCAGTACGGCGGCGCCTCGGACGACATCGGCGGCGAGTACTGGCTCTGGAGTTCGCTCGGCGACGTCGAGTGCCGTCTCGCCACTTCCTGCGCCCACGTCTACGGCAAGCGCGTCGTCTCCGCCGAGTCCTTCACCTCCGGCAAGAACTTCGTCCAGACGCCCGCCAATATGAAGACGCGCGGCGACTGGTGCATGGCCCAGGGCGTCAACCACTTCGTGCTCCACGTCTACGCCCACCAGCCCTACGACACCGCGCCCGGCATCGTCCCCTGGTTCGGCACCGACTTCAACCGTAATTCGACCTGGTTCAAAAGCTACGGCAAGGGCTGGACCGACTACCTTCGCCGCTGCTGCGGCCTCCTCCAACAGGGCACGCACGCCGCCGACGTGGCCTATTTCTTCGGAGAGGACACGCCGCGCATGAACGGCCGCCTCGAACCCGCCCTCCCGTCCGGCCTCGACTTCGACTACATCAACGCCGAGGTGCTCCTCACCCGCGCCGCCTGCAAGCGCGGCCGCCTCACGCTGCCCGACGGCCAGTCCTACCGCGTGCTCGTGCTCCCACCCTGCGACACGATGACCCCGCGCCTGCTTGCCAAGATCGAGTCCTTCGTGCGCGACGGCCTCGTCCTCGTCGGCAACCCGCCGCTCCGTTCGCCCAGCCTCGCCGACTATCCGGACTGCGACGCCGAAGTCCTAGCGTGTGCGAAGCGCCTGTGGGGCGACCTCAACGAACCGGTCGTCGACCGCGCCGTCCGCAAGGGCCGCGTCTTTCGCGGCCACACGCTGGAAGAGGTGTTCTCGGAACTCGACGTCCTTCCCGACGTCGCCGACGCGCCCAAGGAGCTGCTCTGGATCCACCGCACCGCGCCGAACTTCGATCTTTACTTCGTCAGCAACCAGACCGAGCAGCCGCTCGACGCCGCGCCCGCCTTCCGCGCGACCGGCCGCCGTCCCGAACTGTGGGACGCGGTGACCGGCTCCACCCGCGAGCCCGCGCTCTTCGCGCCGCTCACCCGCGCCACGCGCGTGCCGCTGCACCTCGAACCCGCCGGCTCGCTCTTCGTCGTCTTCCGCAAGCCGACCGACCCCGCGCGCACGCCCGTCCAAACCTTCTCGCGCAACGGCGAGACGCTCGCCTCGTGCGACGCCGTCACCTCGGCCACGCCCGCGATCTCCAAGGCCGGCTCGTTCGCGATCGCGGCGCTCGTCAAACCCGGCCGCGACATCCCGCTGCCCCGGCAGGCCCCGCGCGGCGTCGCCCACCAAGGCCAGAACTTCGTCGTCTTCCCGACCCACGGCAACACGTGGGGCGAAGGCCACTCCGGCGCGGGCCTCTCCGTCGGCCGCAACGGCGTCGCCGCTTTCGAGCACTGGCACCAGAACATCGCGCCGGTGCTCGTGTGGAAATCGCCCGCTCCGCTCGACCGCCCGACGCACGTCGCGCTCGTCTACAACGAAGGCAAGCCCGCGCTTTACGTGGACGGCAAAAAAGTCTGCGACGGCATGGCCAGCGGCCAGACCGTCCACCCCTCTGCGGGCGGCAACGATTTCACCGGCGCGTGCGATGCGCTCGTGAGCCGCGCCGGAACGTTCGACGACGCCGACGTCGCGGCGCTCGCCCGCCAGGCGTCTGTGTCGGTCCGTGTCGGTCCATGTCCGTCCGTGTTCTTCTCGTCCCCCGACGGTGTGCTCACGCTCGCGGCCTGCGAGCCGGGCCGCTACACGCTTGGCCTAGCCGACGGCACGCTGCGCACGTGGATGTTCGCCGACCCGCCAGCGCGTCTCGCGCTCGACGCGGGACCGTGGCGCGTCACCTTCCGTCCCGCAGGCGGCGAGCCTTTCACCGTGGACTTCGGACAGCTTCAGGACTGGAAGGATCACGCCGACCCGCGCGTCAAAACCTTCAGCGGCACCGCCGCCTACACGGCGACATTCGCGCGGCCGGCGCTGCGGCCCGGCTCGCGCGCGTGGCTCGACCTCGGCGACGTGCGCAACATCGCCCGCGTCAGTCTCAACGGCCGCAATCTCGGCGTCGTCTGGAAACAGCCCTTCCGCATCGACGTGACGGACGCGCTCCGCGTTGGCGACAACGCGCTCGAGATCTGCGTGGCCAACGACTGGTTCAACGCCCTGATCGGCGACGAACGCTTCCCCGACGACACCGACGCGGATGCGAAAGGCGCGATTGCCGCCTGGCCCGAGTGGGTGCTCAAAGGCCTGCCGCGCCCCGAGCCCAGACGCCAGACGCTCACCAGCCGCAAGCAGGCGACGAAAGACACGCCGCTCCACGCCTCCGGCCTCCTCGGCCCCGTCGCCGTCTTCGAGGAGCGGCGGTTGCAGTAGATTAGGTAAGATGAGAAGGCTGTTCTCCTTGTGAAAGGTTTTTTGGCAAAATGCCGGAAAACAACAACGCGCACTCACAGGTGCAAGCACAAGGAGAACAGTCATGAAAAAGGTTACCGTA
>Ga0172375_10004884_pt1 | contig 19600 bp, 15 predicted proteins | sample LakKiv1m_FD_114537 | JGI IMG/M metagenome (GOLD analysis project Ga0172375, IMG submission 114537) | Freshwater microbial communities from Kabuno Bay, South-Kivu, Congo - kab_092012_11.1m | ecosystem: Environmental > Aquatic > Freshwater > Lake | place: Democratic Republic of the Congo...
AGCTGGCTGGCGCGCTCCTTGACGCGGGGGAATATGTCGAAGACTTCCTCCATTCTCTGTCTGACGATCTTCTTATCCTTGATAGTCCAGCCCGCCAGCTCTAGGTTTTCGCGAACCGTGAGGGTGGGGAAGATCTTGCGTCCTTCGGGGACATGAGAAATGCCCAGCGGAACGAGCTTATGGGCATCCATGTTGGTGATATCCTTCCCATCGAAGTTGATGCTTCCCCCCGAGCATTTTTCGAGCCCGGAGATTGCCCTGAGCGTTGTCGTCTTGCCCGCGCCATTGGCGCCGATCAGGGTGACGATCTTGCCGTCCGGAACTTCAAAGGAGACATCCTTTATGGCTTCAATCTTGCCATAGTTTACTTTGAGATTTTTAACGACAAGCATCAGGCACCCCTCTTTCCAAGATAGGCTTCAAGCACTTTGGGATCCTTGGCGACGACGTCGGGGGCTCCTTCCGCTATCGTTTCGCCGAAGTCGATCACCTTGATCTGCTCGCAGATTCCCATGACAACCTTCATGTGGTGCTCGATGAGGAAGATTGTTACATGGAACTCATTACGTATCCGGACAATGAGGCTCATGAGCTCTTCGACTTCCTTGGGGTTCATGCCCGCGGCCGGCTCATCGAGGAGGATGAGCTTGGGTTTTGTCGCGAGGGCGCGGGCGATTTCGAGACGACGAAGTTCGCCATAGGGCAGGTTTTTCGCCTCTTCCTTCGCTCGATGTGAAAGGTGCATGAGGTCCAGGAGGGCCGCCGATTCGGCCTTGACCTTCTTCTCCTCGCTCATGAAGGAGGGAAGGCGCAAAACTGAGCTCGCGAGGCCGGATTTCATCGTGTAATGGCGAGCCACCCTGATATTGTCGAGGGCGGTGAGACTCGAGAATATGCGAAGGTTCTGGAATGTTCTCGCTATGCCGCTCTGTACGATCTTGTAGGGCTTCGCCCCGGTTATATCCTTGCCTTCGAAGAGGATCTTCCCTTCGGTGGGGGTATAGATCCCGGTGATAAGGTTGAAGGTTGTGGTTTTCCCTGAGCCGTTGGGACCGATGAGGCCGTATATGGAGCCCTGTGGAACCTCATAGCTGAAATTGGATACAGCGCGGAGTCCGCCGAAGTAGTGGGTCATCCCTTGGATGGTGAGCTGGGCGGACATCAGTCGGCCTCCTTGATCTTGATGAGACGGGATTCCTTCGTTCCCATGAGGCCTTCAGTCCTGAAGAGCATTATGAAAATGAGAAGGAGAGAATAGATGACCATGCGCCACTCGCCGCCGATCGGGAGGCCAGTGGTATCGGCGATGAAGCGAATGCCGAGCCTGAGGCCTTCGGAGAGGAAGGTGAGGGCGAAAGCTGCGATCATGGAACCGGTGATGGATCCGACGCCGCCCGCGTAGATCATGATGAGCACTTCGACCGATTTGATGAATCCAAACTGCGTCGGGTGGGCAAGCTGGAGAAGGTGGGCGAACAGCCCCCCCGCTATTCCCGCGAAGAACGCGCCGATGCTGAAAGCCAGAACCTTGTATTTCGTCGTGTCGATCCCGACGAGTTCGGACGCGAGCTCGTTTTCCCTGATGGAGAGCATCGCCCGGCCATGCGAAGATTGAATGAGATTGCGGATGATGATGATGGTCAAGAATGTGGCTATGAAAATGATGGTGAAGTTGGAGAACTTCGGAATGCCAAGCAAGCCGCGCGGCCCGCCAACATAGTCGATATTGTTGAAAATGGTTCGGATGATTTCACCGAATCCCAGCGTGACGATGGCGAGATAGTCGCCTTTCAACCGCAGGGAAGGGAATCCGATGAGGAAGCCGATGAAAGCCGCCGCGATGCCGCCCGCTATGATGCTGAGCACAAAAATCAACATGCCGCCCGGAGCTGAGGGGTTAATTTTGAAAATAAGCGTGGTCAGCGTCCCCGATACATAGGCGCCTACACCGGCAAAACCCATATGTCCAAGAGAAAACTGGCCCGTGATACCGTTGATCAGGTTGAGGCTGACCGCGAGGATCACGTAGATGAGCGACTGATTTATAATGTGGAGGATATACCCATTCATCAGTTCGAAGGTGTAAAGAAGCTCGATCACGGCGTAGAAGAGCACCGCGGCGATGAGAAATTTCGGTAGTTTGAACTTTGCCATTGGGTGCTCCTAAATCTTGTCGGCGGTTTTTTCGCCGAGCAGACCCCTGGGCCTGATTAAAAGGACGAGGATGAGAATCGCGAAAGCGATTCCTTCGCCGATGAGAGAGTTGTAAGCCGAGGCGAAGGTTTCGGCGAGGCCCATGATGTAAGCGCCCAGAACGGCGCCCGGTATGGAGCCTATACCGCCGAGCACGGCCGCGATGAATGCCTTGAGTCCGGGCTGGATGCCCATGTAGGGGAATATCCTGGGATAGGTCATCCCGGCGAGGAGGCCCGCCACACCGGCGAAAGCCCCTCCGATGAGGAAGGTATAGCCGATGACTTTCTCGATATCGATGCCCATCAACCTCGCCGCGTCCTTGTCCTGGGAGACGGCGCGCATCGCCTTGCCCAATACGGATTTGCGGACGAGGATGGTGAGCCCCACCATGAGGATGGCCGCGACCGCAATATCGATGACGACATAATTCGATATCGTGGCGAGGCCGAGGTTTATCTCAACCTTGGGAATTATGTCGGGGAAAGAACGGTAGGAGGGGCCTATCATGGGAAGGGCGGAAAAGAAATATTCGAGGAACATGGAAACGCCGATGGCGGTGATGAGCGAAGAGAGCTTGGGCTTATATCGCAGAGGTTTGTATGCGAGCTGATTGGCCAGCATCGCGATGACTCCGCCCGCAAGCATCGAAGCCGCGAGGACGATGAATGCGAGGATTCCTGTCTTACCCACAAAAAACGAGTTGAACAGGAAAAACGCGCCATAGGAGGCGTAAGCCCCGATCATGTAGAAATCACCATGCGCGAAGTTGATGAGGCGCACGATACCATAGACCATGGTGTAGCCCAATGCTATGAGGGCATAGATCGAGCCGACCTGAAGGCCATTCACTATTTGCTGGGCATTGAAAATCGATCCCATTCTGACTGTCCCTTTCCGCGCGATTCGGATGTTCGCGAATCCTGTCACGCTATGCTCAAGATTTGCCCTGATGCGAAATAGCCCTATTGACATGGGCAAGGCCGCGCTGTCCGGGCGGAGCAGGCGGCCAAGGGTAAGAAAAACGCCGATCGGGGCTTAGGCTCCCCGACCGGCATCATACTACCGTCAAGGACTGACCGTAGTCTTGTAAACCTGCTTTCCGTCTTTGATCTCGATGATGACAGCCGATTTGATCGGGTTTCTGTTCGCATCGAAGGTCACTTTTCCGGAAACGACATCGAGGTTCGTTTTGACGAGAGCGTCGCGGATCGCCGATCCCTTGGTGGATCCAGCGCGCTTGATCGCGTCGAGCATGATGTAGGTAGCGTCGTAAGCGAGAGCGGCAAGGGCGTCGGGCTCGGATCCGAACTTCGCCTTGTACTTGGCGACAAAGTCCTGGACGATCTTGCGCTTGTCGGCGGGGGAGTAGTGGTTCGTGAAATAGCCATTCTCAACCGCCGTTCCGCCGATCTTGACGAGTTCAGGGGAATCCCATCCATCGCCGCCGACCATCGGGCCCTTGAACCCGAGCTCCCTGGCCTGCTTGGCGATGAGTCCGACGTCGTTGTAGTAATCAGGAACATAGAGGACATCGGGCTTTGCGGCGATGATCTTCGTGAGCTGAGCCTTGAAATCGGTGGCGCCGGAGGGGTGTCCCTCATAGGCGACGACTGAGCCTTTTCCCGCCAGTTTTTCGAACGTCGCCCGGAAGTTCTCGGCGAGTCCCTTCGTGTAGTCGTTTCCGATATCGAAGATAGCCGCCGCTTTCTTGGCCTTGAGATCCTTGAACGCGAACGACGCTCCGACGGTGCCTTGGAAGGGATCGATGAAGCAAGCCCTGAAAATGTAATCGCCGACCAGCGTCACCTTCTCATTGGTCGAGGTGGGACTGATCATCGGGATTCCCGCGTCTTGCGCGATGGGCGCTCCCGCGAGGGTTACTTTTGACATGACCGTGCCGACGATGGCGACGACGTTGTCCTGCTGGATGAGCTTGGTGTACACCGTAGCTCCTTCGGCCGGGTCGCCCTTGTCATCCTCGAAGATAAGCTTGACTTTCCTGCCGCCGAACACGCCACCCTTGGCGTTCCATTCCTCGACAGCCATCACTATGCCATTCTTCGTCGAAACGCCAAAGGTCGCCGCTTCGCCTGTTACGGGGCCGACGCCTCCAAGCTTGATGTCCTGAGCCGCGACGATAGATGCCGCCAAGACGACCAATACCAGTACGAGAGCAAAACGTTTCATGCTGCCTCCTTGAAACTGTGAACCGCATCGCGGTCCCATTGCCATATCTGTACTTATTGATAGAAACCTAGCTGAGAGAGGAAGTCAATATTAGAGCCTAAAAATTTGACAGATTTCTATACTCATGATATAATCACATCTTATTTATTGAATTGTTTGTTTCATTTGTTGAAACATGTCTTGATTTTCCCCCGAACCGGACTGCCATTTTTATTCTCCATAATTAATTACATCATCATCTTTGGTTTTGGCGAAAACAGTCGCTCGAAAGAAGGCAAAGCTGTCCCCTGGACTCGACGCGCGAAGCTGCCGCGGATTATTATGCTCCCATGAACAAGAATGGAAAAACAGCGGGATCATCGCGCGCCGGCACGCTCGCCGCATTCGCGGCTTATGGGATGTGGGGCACTTTTCCTCTATATTGGAAGTTATTGTCGTCGGTCGAGCCGTTTCAAATACTCGCGCATAGGATCATCTGGGCGGGAATATTCTGCTTCGTCCTGATGGCTGTGAAGGGAAGGCTCCCCGAAATTGTCGCGCTCGCAAGGAACGGCAGGAGGCTTCTGACCGTGATCCTCTCGTCGGCGGTGGTGACAGCCAACTGGGGTCTCTACATATGGGCGGTAAATACGGGACGCATCACCGAATCGGCTCTTGGCTACTACATCAATCCGCTTCTCTCAATAGCTTTTGGAGTTCTCATTTTCAAGGAAAAGGCCGACCGATGGACAAGCATCGCGGTTGCGGTGGCTGTCGCGAGCATCCTTGGCGCCGCGGTTGTCTATGGGTCGGTGCCATGGATAAGTCTCATACTCGCGTTCACCTTCGCCGTCTATGGCGCTCTGAAAAAGCGCCTCGGTTTTGAGCCCCTCCTCGGCCTGACCGCGGAAACTCTTGCCGCGGCTCCTTTCGCCCTGATATTCCTTATCGAAAGACAAGGCGCGGGCTTGGGATCGTTCTGGAACGCGGGACCAGCGCCGACCATCCTTCTCATGCTCGCTGGCGTGGCGACGGCTATCCCACTTCTTCTTTTCGCCGTGGCGGCGAATTCCATAAGTCTGCAGAAAATGGGATTCATCCAGTATGTCTCGCCATCATGCATGCTCTTTTTGGGCGTGGCGGTATTCGGCGAGAAGCCTTCCAACGCTCTGCTCGTAGCCTTCGCCGGCGTGATTTTTTCCGTATTGCTGTACGTTTTCACCCGAAAAAGGGCCGCGGCCGAGTCTTAGTGCCGTTCGTATGCCAGTTCACCGGCCGCGACGACGGTCGAGACAATGTTCATGCCCAGGTTGTAGACCAGGTGGTCAGTCTTGGGAGCGTCCAGAAGGACGAAGTCCCCGCGTTTGCCGGGCTCTATCGAACCCAGCTTGTCGGCGCGGCCGAGGGCGGCGGCACCATTCAAGGTAAGGGCGGTGAGCGTTTCCTCGAAGCTGAGCTTCATGGAGAGAACCGAGAGGGCAAAGATCAGGGGAATCGATTGGCTGTAGCATGAGCCAGGATTGAGGTCGGAGGCGAGGGCGACGGCGAGGCCCGAGTCTATCATGGCGCGCGCGTCGGCGTAGGGCTCTCGCAGGGTGAAGGCGGTGAGGGGCAGGCAGGTGGCTATCGTGCCGGCCTCGCTCATCTTCGCGAGATCCTCCCTGGAGGCCTTGAGGAGGTGATCCGCGCTGGTGGCGGCCAGCTCTGCGGCCAGGCCGGCGCCTCCGAGGCGTGCGATTTCGTCGGCGTGCAGCTTGAGGCCGAGACCCGAAGCGCGCGCCGCCTCGAGGTAGCGTCTCGAATCCATCAGTCCGAAAACGCCCTCTTCGCAGAAAATATCGGCGAACTCGGCGAGCTTGCGCGCGGCGACGTCCGGCAGCACGTTCCGAATGATGAAATCGATGTATTCCGCCGGTCGTCCGGCAAATTCCGGCGGGATGGAGTGGGGACCCATGAAGGTCCGGACAATATCGATCGGAGTCCTGTCACCGAGAGCCGCCATGACTTCAAGCTGGCGGATTTCCGTGTCGCGATCGAGCCCATAGCCTGATTTGCCCTCGACGGTCGTTATGCCGAGGGAGAGCATGGTATCGAGGCGTGCCTCACCTAAGCCAAAAAGCTCTTCGGCCGTCGCCGCGCGCGTGGCATCCATCGTACGACGGATCCCGCCGCCCCTGCGGTGGATTTCCATATAGGGCAAGCCCTCGGCTCGCCAAAAGAACTCGTCATCCCTGAAGCCGGCGAAGAGGAAATGCGTATGGCTGTCGACAAATCCCGGAACGCAGGCGCGGCCGGAGGCGTCGAGGACGGCGGCGCCGCGGTGTCGCGCCCGGTCGAGCGCGATGTCCAACTCGAGGCCCGTGCCGGGACCGGCATAGGTTATGAGCCCATCCTCAACGACAATCGCCGCCCCAGGCACGACATGCAGCGCATTCATCTCGGCGCCGCGTCGGGCGCGAAAACCGAGAGGGGTGGCCAGCTCGGCGATGTTTGTGACAAAGAGATTTCCGCCCATGCGCCGACTCCCCATTTCCGCGCTCAGCGATACAGCGGATCTTTGCCGATGGATCCGTCGATGAAGTCCATATAGCCCTTGGCCATGAGTTGTTCAAGCCTTTCTTTGGCTCTCGCCAACTCGGCCTGCGCTCGTCTCGCCGATAGGCTCTTCGGCTCGGCTTTTTCCGCCAGATAACCGCGGATATAGGCGATGGATTTCTCGATATAGGCTATTTCCTGACCCTGGTAGCTGCTCAACCTATCCTTGTACCAGGCGGAGTTCACCACATAGTCCCGATCGAAAAGACGCCGCAGCTCGGGATCGTGAATGCTTTTGCCTTCGAAGGAGCCCGTCGCCATTACCGAAAGGATTGCCTTGAGCGGCGGTATCGCCGCTGAGATCGATCCGTCCTCAAGATAGGCGTTTGCCGATTTTTCCATCGCGGAGGCGATATTTTCCACCCCATCGACGAATTCGGGCAGGGATTGCTTCTCGGGCTTCAGCATATCCTCGGGAAATACCGAAGCCGGCGTGTCGAAGAGCCTGCCCAAATAGGTGGCGGCGAAGAGCGGCGTGACCCTCCATCCCAGCCGGGAGGCGGGGATGAGCCTTCCCTCATAGGTGAAATCCTCGACGCGTTCGAGATAGCCATGAGCTTTCAGAAAGTCCGGATCCCTTTCCTCGGGGCCAAGGCGAGCCCATAGCTCCGGCATGAGAAGGGAAATATCGTGGTCGACCTTGTACTGCCGGCCAATATATCCCGCCGCCGTCGTGAAGCCCGCATAGCCTGTCAGAATGAAAGAAAGGAGGGCATTGTTGAGGTCAGTGGTTGGGACGAGCGCGTTGAAGGGGCCCTTCGTGAGGGCGCCTTCGCTCCCCGCGCCCGTCGTCGAGGGGCTTTTCCCCGTGAGGGAACACACGAAGTCCATGAAGAGTTCGGGCAGATCCTGGTAATGGATGGGACCATAGACGGCCAGTGGCCTGATGCCCGCCTTGGGGTCGGCGGGGTTGTTCCTCCGCCCGGGAAGAACGGCCCCGACGGGATGGAGCAGAGGCTTGTCGGCGCTTACCCTGCGATAGAGCCTCGGCCCCAGGTCGGCCAGATAGCGGGCCTGGGGATTCGTGTAGTTGGGATCGAGTTGAAGATAGCGCGGGTTCTTGGAGGGGGCGCCATTGACGAGTCGAGGTCTGTCCGAGGCGACGAAATATTCGTAGTGGGGATCGGCCTCGGTCGCTTCGATGAAAAAGCGCATCGCGTCGCTGTACTCCGAAAACTGCACGGTCTTCTCGATGAACTGCGCCGCGTGAGCCCTCGTGAGCGGCTCGAAGTTGCTGATGAAGTTATCCTGTCGGGACATATCCTTTTCGGTCTGCTTATCATAGCCGCGTATGATGGCATCGTCCGGCCTCTGGAAGAACCGCGCTTCTGCGTTCTTGCAGAATTTCAGGCTGGGGTGTCGCTCCCCCCAGGTTGGAAGATTGCTCAGGGTTTTCGAGGGAACGACCACCGACGCGGTGATATCGTCCTCCCACTGATGCTTTTCGGCGGGCATGTAGTCCTGCCTCAGCTTGAAGGTTCTGCGCATGCCTTTCGGATCCCTGCCCACGCGCAGGTACGAGCCGAGCACCGGCCTGCCCTCGAATTTCAGAATATTGCCCGTGGTGCCGTTGACGACGTCCACCGAGAAATGCGACATCCACTCCTCCCCCCAATCCGGCGTATAGAAACGCTTGACGAGGAAGACAAGGCTTTTGATCCTTTCGGGAACGGCTTTCAGCCAAGCGTTGTAATCGTCCTTGTAGAGGGGCGAAGGGGAGAGAAGCTTGATGACGGAGCCGAGAGAGCGTTTTGGCGAAAGGAAATTGCGGGAGTCCTTACCGTGGTTCTCGTCATCGTCCTTGAACCGGTTGCCATAATCCTTTTCGATGATGACTTTGACCGCCTTCATGTCCTCGTAGAAGTCGGCGATGGTTATGGGTGAAAAGGTAATGGCATCGGAAATGGATTTCGCGATCTCGGACTTCCCGCCTCCGGAGACGGTGCAGGGCTTATGGCAGAGCAGTCCTTCGGCCGCCGTGCCGATGAGCCTCCATGCTCCGGAGCCCGAATGTCGCTCCATGTGGATCCGATAGCCGGTCGGGTGCACGTAGATTTCGCCGGGAAGGATCCTCAGCGATTGTTCCCTGCCTTCCCAGCTCCAGTGCGCTTGTTGGTCCTCAAGGGAGATGTAGGCGTTTTCCGGAAGGTAGACAATGTTCGGATAGGTGAGATCGATGGCATAGCCTTCCGGCTTTTCATCGATCCTGCCCTTCATCAGCTCGAATACTTCCTGGATGTTGTGCCCCCGCGAATTCAGGTTCGTGTCGGGGACAAAGCGTGTGCCATGATTATAGGAAGGGAAAACGAGGGCCCCGCCCGAGTGTTCCTCCTCGGCCAGCCCAAGCAAGTTGGCCGAGTAGGATATGTGGGTTTTTATTTCTTTCTTGGAATACCCAAAATAATTGTCGGCGATTATGGACACGATCACGCCGCGGGCATCGCGCGCGCAAACCTTGAAGGGCTTGCCGTCATTGTATTTCTCGGTCGGCTCCTTCCAGCACATTCCGTCGCGTTTTTGGCGCTCCGTGGCTTCATCCCAATGAGGCAAGCCCAGGTTCTTCTTCGTAAGCGAGGTGAGGTGGGTGGCGAGGATGATGCATCCTGTCGTCCCGCTCCAGCGCAGAGGGTCGAGAGCCGCGTCGTTGTCGGGAATGAAGGGGTCGCCCGAGTTGCCAAAGATGCTTTCGACGAAATCCAGGCTCGCGGCCAGCGAACCGGGGGCGAAAAAGCGCACCTCCATGGATCGCTCCTCGCAGTAGCCATGGACTTCGGGACGGACAACGGGTCGCATCAACACGGAGAGCATGGTTCTGGCCTTTTCGCTTTCAGCGGCCGTGAAAGGAATTTCCAGCATCTCGGCGGGAGGATTGAAGGCCGCCTCAAGCAGGCGGGCGAATACGAGCTTGGGAACGGATTTCTTGTCCGGAGGTATGGGAAGACCGCCTTCCGCGATATGAAAGACACCTTCCGTCGTTCGCTTGTCGTTGGTGGGATTGTGGAGCACCCCATTCCGTATGCGGTAGGAAGTCAGCGTCGGGGATACGTGCTTGTGTCCACCGGGAGGGAGGGAGATCTCTCTGCCCATCCCATAGCGGTCGAGGACGAGGGTGTTTGACGGGAGCCTCGGGAGTCTCGCCAAACCCAGATCCGCCAGGTAGGAATCGAGGAAGTCCTGTATCCTTCTGTCCACGGGGGGGAGGTAGCCGGAAAGAAGTCTGTCTTTCTGTCGAAAGCTCTCGAGCATGTCGGAGGCGAGTTCCACGAAACCGGTGCCTTCTTTCGAATATACGGGCAATCCCATGCTCGATAGCTTTATGTTTATATAGGAAATCAGCTTCCCCCTCTCTTGGGGCGCGAGCCTGTTCAGTCGGAATCCGAAGTCGCGTTTCACGGCCATGTCGATCCTCCGGGAGGAATTTTGCAAAAAGAATAACTCAAATCAAAGTTAATTGCTACGGGAACCCGGGGAATCTACTGCCAGCAATCCGCTATCGCCCCATCGGAGACCAATCGATAGATGGCATCGAGATCGGGATACATCACCCTGTCTCCATCGAGGCGGGTGACCACGGAACGGATCACCCTGTAGGCCGGGGCGGTCCTGGGAGAGAGCTTGGGCTCGATGGCTGGAAGGCCCATCTGAATGGCCCGCATGTCGAGCGCCTGGCAGGCGGCCGCAAGTTCCATCGCGATGACGCGCTGGGCGTTTTCCACGATGGAGCCTGCCTTGCGGGCGGCTATGGTACCCATGGACACATGATCTTCCTGGTTGGCGCTCGAAGGGATGGAGTCGACGCTGGCCGGATGGGCGAGCACCTTGTTTTCGGAGACAAGGGCGGCCGCGGCGTATTGGGCGATCATGAAGCCGGAATTGAGGCCACCCGAGGTCGTGAGGAAAGCGGGTAAGCCCTCGGAGAGCGCTGGGTTCACAAGGCGTTCGATCCGCCGCTCGCCGATATCCGCCAGTTCCGCGCAGGCGATTCCGAGAAAATCCATCGCGAGGGCGATGGGTTGGCCATGGAAATTCCCGCCCGAGATGATGTCGCCGGGATCGTCAGGTCTGTCTTTCGGTGCTCTGGACCCTTGCGCGCTTTCCGCATGGGGGAAGATAAGCGGATTGTCGGTGACCGCGTTTAATTCGTTCTCCAGGACACCGGTCACATAGCGTATCGCGTCGAGACTCGCCCCATGAACCTGGGGTATGCAGCGCAGAACGTAGGGGTCCTGCACTCGCTGCTCGCCTTGCCGCGTCGTCAAGGCGGAGGCTTCCACGAGGCGCCGCATGTCCGACGCGCACTCCCCTTGCCCGCGCTGTCGCCTGAGTTCATGGATGCGGGGGTCGAAGGCATCGACGATGCCCCTGAGCGCCTGAAAACTGAGGGCTGACGCAAGCGAAGCCGTTTTGTAGAGGTTGAGCGCGTCGTAGGCGGCAAGGGCCCCGACGGCGGTCATCGCCTGAGTGCCATTGATGAGGGCGAGCCCCTCTTTGGCCTCGAGCGTCACCGGATGGAGACCGGCGAGGGCCAGGGCCTTGGACCCGGGCATGCGTTCGCCCTTGCAGAAGGCTTCGCCCAATCCTATGAGCACAAGCGCCATGTGCGCGAGCGGCGCCAGATCGCCTGAGGCGCCCAGCGAGCCCTTCTCGGGCACGATCGGAGCTATGTCGGCGTTGATCATGTCGATGAGCTGCTGTACTACCTTGGGTCGAATGCCCGAATTGCCGACCGCCAGAGCATTGGCCCTGAGTGCCATCATGGCTCTGACCGTCTCGCGCGGAAGGGGAGATCCCTGCCCACAGGCATGACTCATGATGAGGTTTTTCTGGAGTATGGTATTGTCTTCTTTCGAGATGACGACATTGCAGAACTTTCCGAATCCGGTCGTGATGCCATAGCGAACGAGCTGCTCGTCGACGCAGCGCTCGACGACGGACCGCGATGCCTGCATTCTCGTGAAGGCATCTTCATCCAGCGTCACTTTGGCATCGTTTCGGGCTATCGCAACGAGATCGTCGAGGGTGAGGGAGCAGCCATCCAGTCGCACTTCATTCATGCACCAATTATAGCATGAAAGACATCCGACGCACAGGCGCGAAACCCGGAATGAGGTATGGACAAGCTCTTGGGGCAGGGGTATACAGTACCGCAATGAAGAAACAAGGATCCCTCATCCCTTTTGCCGGTGTCGCCGTCGCGGTGATATGGGGCTTGACCTTTCTCTCGACCAAAGTCGCGGTCGTCGAGCTGAAGCCGATGACGCTGGCACTGATGCGCTTCGTCATCGCCTCGTTTCTTCTCCCCCCGATCGCCTGGCTTTCCAAGACTTCGCTCGCCATAAAGCCTAAGGATGCCCCCTTGATAGCGGTGAGTGGTTTCGCGGGCATCACGCTTTATTTTTTCTTCGAAAACAATGGAATCATGCGGCTCTCGGCCTCGGAGTCATCCATCATTGTTGGAACCATCCCCGTGCTGACGCTGCTCGTCGATGTGGCGTTTTACAAGCGCAGGATGAAACCGGCCGTCATAGTCGGAATACTCTTATCCTTCCTGGGTGTCGCCTTGATCGTGATCCGCTCCGAAGCCGCCAAGGCCTCGCCCGGGGGTTACTTTTTCATGATAGGCGCCGCGATCTCCTGGATTGCCTATACCTTTATAACAAAGCCTATCGCCGGCAAGTATTCGCTTCTTTCCATCACGTTCTGGCAGATTTTTTTCGGGATGCTGGGCTGCGTGCCCTTCGCCCTGGCCGAAGGGCAGAGCGTCGCCCATCTTTCGACTCCCGTCATTCTCAACGTCTTGTTTCTGGGCGTCCTGGCGTCGGCGATAGGGTACTGGCTTTATGTCATCGTGCTCGACCGGCTCGACGCGAGCCGGTCGAGCGTCTTTATCAATCTCATCCCGGTCGTTTCCATCGTCGCATCGTTCATCATGCTGGGCGAGCGGCTCGCGCCCCTCCAGCTGCTGGGAGGGGCGACCGCGATCGTCGGCGTATACCTCGCGACGACGAAATAGGCTCTTTTACTTGGAAGCGAGGATGTTGTAGACCTCGGTATCGGTGGTGGCCGCGAGAAGCCTGCGCCTGATGTTGTCGTCGCCGAGTACGGCCCCGAGACTCGCGAGCACCTGCATGTGCGGCGCCTCGTCGTTCGCGGGGCTGACGATCAAAGCGATTATCCTTCCTGGCGTCCCGTCGATCGTTCCGAAATCGATGCCTTCCTTGTGGATCCCTATGGCAAGGGCGGGAGCGGCTATGCCCAAGCTGCGGGCATGGGGAAGGGCGATGCCGTGTTCCATGCCTGTGCTCATCCGGTTTTCCCTCTCCATGACATCGGTCAATATCAGCTTCTTGTCGCTTACCCGCCCGGCCTTTTCGAGCATCCCCACCAGTTCGGCGATGGCTTCACCCTTGGTGGAGCCTTTGAGCGAAGCGGTTACGCAGCGCTCGTCCAGCACGCGCCGGAAACTCGTATCCTTGCGTCCCGATTCCACGTGGAGCTCGGTGCGGAACTTCTCCGGATCATAACTTTCCTTGAGTTTGTCGAAATTCGCGTCCAATTCCACGAGGGTCTCATGGAGTGCCGTTTTCACGAAAGGCAGGTCTTCGGGGGCGGTTTCAAGCGACAGGGAAGTCTTGTCGGCGACGAGGGAGATCGACACATCGCCCTTGCGGATATGGCTGATTTCATCCCTGATGCTCATGAGTTGGACGAAAAACCCTTCTCGCTGCAGCGCGCGCAGGAAGGTAGAGGATACCAGCTCCAATATTTCGTGGCTGGGGAATTCGATGCTGATCGTCTCGGTTTTTGAGCCTTTGACCGGCTTCCGCGTGCCGGGACCTCCGCTCGAGATGACGACATTGAAAAGCGGCGGGGCGACGATGCTCGTCACCATGATCATGAGTATGGCCACACCGAAGATCGAGGGGGCGAGAATCCCCCCAGAAAGTCCTATGCCGGCTATGATGAGGGCCACTTCCCCACGGGGTACCATGCCGATGCCGATGCGCGTCGCGCCTCTCGGGTTGAATCCCAGGAAGAGCGAGGGGAGGCCGCAGCCGAGCATCTTGGCGAGGAGGGCTCCCAGCGTATAGGCGAGACCGAAACCAAGGACGACAGGATTGAGCATCTGGCGGACATCGACGAGCATGCCCATGATGGCAAAGAAAATCGGTACGAAAAAGTCGTAAAGCGGCTTCGTCTTATCCTGGATCAGGAAGGCGATTTCCGTTTTCGAAAGGCTTATGCCGACAATATAGGCGCCGATGATCATCGCCAGGCCCTGCATCTCGAAGAATCCCGCGAGCAATAAGGCTATGCCGAGCGCGAGGACCGAATACGTCGTCTCCCCGCCCAGTTTCTTGAGAAAGCCCGCGATCTTCTTTCCGAAGATCAGGCCAAGGGCGGTGAAGCCCAGCCAGATGCCGAAAGCCTTGATCGCTATGGCGGTAATTCCCCAGGTTGAAAGCCCTCCCGAGCTATGGCCCGTCATCACGGCGACAATACCCATGACAATGGCCAGGCACACAATGCCCAGGACATCGTCGAACACGGCGGCGGCGAGTATGGTGACGCCTTCGGGCGAATCCATTTTCTTCCGGTCGGTGAGGATTCGCGCCGTAATGCCCACCGAGGTGGCCGTGCTCATGATGCCGAGGAAAAGAGCCGTGGGCGAGAAGAAGGACTGGTGGGTGAGCAGGGAACCGATTCCCGCGCCGAATCCGAAGGAAGCGATGACCCCTCCCAGGCCGACAACGCCACCAGCCAGGGAGTAGTGCAGGAGCATGTCGATGTCGGTCTCCAAACCGGACGAGAAGAGGAGGATTATTGACGCCACCGTGGAAAAGGCGTAGAGAACGGGGCTCACCGCGAAACCCGAGGAGACAGGGAAAAGTCCCTGCGCGAATCCCGGCAAGGAGATCGCGCCAAGAGCGTAGGGACCGATGACAACGCCGGCGAGAAGCTCGCCTATCACCGAGGGAAGCTTGAGCTTGTGAGCCAGGGCACCCCCCGCTCGCACGGCGAATATGACGACGGCCAATTGAAGTACGAGAAGTGTCATTTGTGAAGTGAGATCGGTTCCGCCGGTTTCGCCTGCCCAAGCGAAAGTTCCAGCGGAAAGAAAAAGAATGAGCAACAGTGCTATACGATGTATTTTCATACGTGCCTCTCGCGATAAATGTAATGAAATAGCAGCGTTTGCGCAATATGCTAGAAAAGTAATGCTTGCAAATTGTCGGGGATCTCCAGTACCCTTGGACGAGATGATCACAATCCTCTATGAAAATGACGAGATCCTCGTTGTCGACAAGCCGGCTGGATTACCCGCACAGCCGGGCGAACGTGTCGATAGTTCAGTCATTTCCGTTGTCGAGAGGGATCTGGGGTTCATGCCTTTTCCGGTACACCGTTTGGACAAGGAGACCGCCGGCTGCATGATGCTTGCCAAGAGCGCGGGCGCGGCGTCGCGATGGTCGGCCAGGATCGGCGAACGAGGCATTCGCAAGCTCTACCGGGCTGTATGCGCCGGGGGGCCGGCGAACGACAAAGGCATCTATGCCGATGATCTCGTCATCGGGGGGAAGCCGCTCAGCGCGCGTACCTCCTACACATGCCTCGCTCGTTTCGGGGAAGGGAAGGATGGAGAGGTGGCATATTCCTTGCTCGAGGCTGAGCTGGGAAGCGGCCGCACCCACCAGATACGACGGCATATGGCCATGCATGGCCATCCCATTCTCGGCGATGACAAGTATGGGAATTTTACCCTTAACCGACAGCTGAAGAAAACGTCGGGGCTGAAACATCTCCTATTGTGGGCTTGCAGACTTGAAATTCCGGGATATGCCCCTATCCTGTCGCCAATGCCCTCCCATTTTTCGCGATTCTTAGGCCTCTGGCCCGATATTTTCATCAACGAGGTACCCTGATGGCTCCCGCCAAACTCTACGAACTAGCTCATGGGGCTTCCTGGATCCTGCCCGATGGCAGGGTGATCAAGATTCCCGGCTTCCATTCTTCCTGGATCGCTTCCCATTCGGCGATCGCCTCAGGAGCGACCAATACGGTCGAATTCGTCAAGAAATCCGGGTGGATTTCGGCCGTTCTCCATGAGGCGGGCTATCTGGAACTCATTGTCCGATCGACGACCGACGCGAGGCAGAGGGATTGTCTGTGGAATCTTCTTTCATTGAATGTCGAGACGCTCGATCGTATCGTCTTGATGATTCCGGGAATGGAAGGTTGCCTCGTGCTCGGAAAAGGGGAGATCTCCTCCCGGGAGCGATTTGATCATTTCCTGGATTCCTCGAGGCTCAAGGCAGAAGTTCCTTGATCAAGGCGACGAGGGCGAGCGCGTTCTTCACCGCGTTCCCCCTCGCGTGGTTGTTGAAAGCCACGAACACTTTCCCCGCCCTTTTCGAGATGGCGACGAGGGCGCGCGCCCTTTCTTTCAGCTCCTGGGGCGAATAATCGTAATCGTACCGGGATGTGGCGTTGCCGTCCCACCACTGGTCAGCGTTTCTGCCGTGGAGGCGATAATACGCCGTGTCGGTGGTGAGAATCTGCGTTTCGGGCGGGAGACCCGGGAGATCGGGCCTGTCGAGCATCGCCAAGGTGATCTTTCTTTTTTCAAGTTCCTCGAACACTTTCTGCTGATACCAGGCTTCATTCCTGAATTCGATGACGAGAGGGAGAGGCGAGAGCGCCGAGCAAAGATCGCCCAAATAAATCCGATTGTCCGCCGTATAGGAAAAGCGGTAGGGAAGCTGGATGAGGACGGCCGCGAGCCTGCCCCGCGATGACAGGACTTCGGCCGCCGAGGCAAATTGCTCGGCGCTCTTGGCCCATTCCTCGCCGATCTCGTGCGTGAGGCTTTTGTGCGCCTTGAGGGAAAAGAGGAATTCGGGATTCGTCTGTTTGGCCATGGCGTCCAGGTTGTCCGGTTTCGGCATCATGTACCATGAAAAGTCCAATTCGACGAAGGGGAACACGAGGGAGTAGAAGCGCAGATATTCAGTCTGCCGCAGATCCTTGGGATAGAACACTTCGCGCCATTCCTCGTAGGAATAGCCGCAGGTGCCTATATAGAAGTGATTGTCTTCCATTCAGCCCCTCTTCTTCACGTATGCTATCACGGTCACCGCGCTTTTTGAACAGTTGCTCAAAAAACCGATAGTGTATATATTTTATCAATGATTTTAAGCGTGATCGCGAGGATTCTGGGAGCGGTGACATCTCTCTACATGCTTTTGTGCGCCGTTCGCGTGTTCATGTCCTGGGCTCCCGGCCTCAATATCGGTAAGGCGGGCAACCTGCTCAGCTCCATCGTGGATCCCTTTTTGGGGCTTTTTTCGCGAATGAGCCTGTTCCGGACCGAACGCTTTGACTTCAGCCCTATCGCGGCCCTCGCCGTACTCTCCGTCGCGAACAACATGTTCTCGACCTTGGCCCTCACCGGCAAGGTAACGCTTGGCTTCTTCCTCAGCTTGATACTCGGCGCGGGCTGGTCCGCCGTTTCCTTCGTATTCTCATTCGTGGCGGCTTGCGCCCTCGTCAGGATTGTCGTCTTCCTCGCCCGGTGGAACAGCCTCCATCCCGTGTGGGTCGTGCTCGACGCGATCCTCAATCCCATACTCTACCGCATCAATAAGGCCATCTATCGCAACCGGGCGGTCGACTATCTGCAGGGACTCATCACGGGCTTTCTTGTCTTGATACTTTTCAGGGCCGCCGGCGGCGCTCTTGTCAGAATCCTGAGTTCTTTGCTCATTTCATTGCCTATCTGATCCGGAGGAATGTGGATGTTGAGCGCTAAGCAGCGAAGTTTTCTCGGAGGAGTGGCGTCCAAAGACGCTGTCGTGAGCCATCTTGGCAAGGGAGGTCCCACGGAAGCCTTTGTGGCGCAGCTGGGCGTCCTCCTCGAGCGGCATGAGCTCATCAAGCTGAAATTCATCGATTTCAAGGACGAGAAGCAGACGATAGCCGCCAGCCTTGCCACCGCCACCAAGAGCGAGCTTGTGCGTCTCATTGGCAATACGGCGATTTTCTACAAGCAGAACCCGGATCCCGAAAAGCGTTCGATAGAGCTGCCCTGAGTCGCCCTCAAGATCCTCTGTGCTTCACGAAGAGGGGGTAGGCCGCCGCGAGGAATTTCATGCCCCCGTAGCAGAGTGACGGATCCATGAGAGCCTCGCCGAGCACGACTTCCGTCCTCGGGTTGTCGCCCGTCCTCACGATGAATGAGGCTATCTTCTTTCCGTCAGGTTCATTCTTATCGAAGAGTTTTGTCACTCCCGCCCGCCATTCCGCGAGCGTCCTGGCATCGACGATGATATCCCTCGCGATGGATTCCAGAAGCGCGATGCCTTGGGGCTCGTCGTCTATATAGGCCGAATACAGCGGGTAGAATTCCTTCATGATCCCCATAATGCTCGCCATCGCCAAGATGATCTCATCCGAGACAAAGGCGGGGGGATCATCCCTCCTGAGGCTCGAGACGAGCGCGGGCAGCGAGGCTTTGGATTGGAGGAGCTCCAGGGCGTAGACGGCCGAGATTTTCACCCGTGGATTCTTGCTGCGCATGAGAATGGACTCGATGAGTGGTATCGAATCGCTGTCTCCTATCCTGGCGAGCGCTATCATGGCCGTTCCTTGGAGCATGTAGTCTTCGACTTCCGTGGCTTTCCTGAGGATGGGAATTGATTCGGCGCTTCCGTTTTTGCCGAGTATCCTGGCCGCGACATACGCGGTTGTGAAGGTGTGCGCTTCCACTTCCTGCATGAGGGGGCGCACGAGCTTCGGCGAGATCTGGGGCATGGTTTCGAAGGCGTGCAGGGCTTCCATCCGCACCTCGAAGCGCGGGGAGCGCAAGTATTCGCCCAGTTCCTCCTGCGAGAGGATGGATGCGGCCTGTCCAAGTTCCTGGATCAGTCTGATTTCCTGATCCGGATTGGCGCTGCGATCCAGCCGGGACAAGAGGTCGAAGGCCCTGAGATCGCGGGGGGAAAACATTACCCCCAGGGATTGGGTGACCGTTCTCGAGCCGAGTCGTTTCAGGCGCTGCATCGAGAAGAGCGATACCGCGAGGATGAGACAGAGAATGGCGTAGAGCGCCCTGTAGGAGCTCGCCGCGCTCAACCCAAGCGTCACGAAGCCATCCAGTATGAGACCGCCTATGCCCGAACCGATCGCCCCGCCCAACCCGTAGGCAATGAAGTACACCACGGAGAGATCGAGGGTTTTTTCCCTTGGGACCAGGGTAAAATAATACGTTTGGCCCGAATTTTCCTCTCCCGCGAACCCAAAGCTGGAAACGAAGTGGACGAAAGCCAGGAAGAGGGCGGTGACGGTGCTCGAGGCGATGATGGATTTCCCGCCGGGGAGAAGCGCTATGGGCAGGAAGCTGAAAAGGCCCACCGCGCTGAAGATGATGAACAGCGGTTTCGAGCCGAGCCTATCCACGACCAGCCTGCTCAAGAGGCCCATCACGACCGATCCTATGCTTGCCACGAGGGAGTAGACCATAATGGCGTCATCGCCTTGCGCGAATACTTCCTTCGCGTAAACGGGCAGGAAGGAACGCCCCATGCCCGAGACGAAGGAAAGCGCCATGAAGATGATGATGAAGCGTCGGAAAGGCTCGTCCTTG
>Ga0172375_10004885_pt1 | contig 19599 bp, 14 predicted proteins | sample LakKiv1m_FD_114537 | JGI IMG/M metagenome (GOLD analysis project Ga0172375, IMG submission 114537) | Freshwater microbial communities from Kabuno Bay, South-Kivu, Congo - kab_092012_11.1m | ecosystem: Environmental > Aquatic > Freshwater > Lake | place: Democratic Republic of the Congo...
AATAGATTCTTGAGATTTTTCTGAATGTCCAAAACGGATTTACAAATTTTAGAAAACGGAGAGGGAGACATGTAGTCTTTTAATCCTTGCGGACCCTCTCCATTAGAGAATTGATTTCACATTTATCCATCCGCTTGCGCAGTAGAATTTACGGTAATGTGTTACCGGTTGGTTTCCTTAGTTAATGTGACCAAGGTTATCGTCATCAACCAACAAGACGAATGACACTAGAAATTCTCAAACCCGACACCACCCGTCGCTTTCGCAAAGGTGACCAACGAAGCATTGCGGGATTCAATGGCAAAGCCATGAATTTTGGTACCGCTAACTTCGGAGGGTTTGAGCGAGGACACGGAACTATCGTCATCTGTTAAAACAACGATTTCCGGCCGGTAAATTGCTTCACCGCTCTTGATCCGTTCCTCAATTTGTTTGTGGGCTTCACGGACAGATCCGGCAATGTCGGTCCCACCACCGCGAAAATTGCCATTCGTAAACTCCTTAATGAGCTGACGTGCCTCTTCAGGAGTTCTTGCAACTTTGGCTCTAGAAAGTGAAGTGTCAAAGACACTTACCCACACCTCGGCGTCACCTTCAATAACAGCCTTTAGCCGATTCATTACGACACCGGAGGCTTTGTAGTGACGCCGCCCATTCATTGAACCAGACCCATCAACGAGAATGTATACACACTGTTTCTTCTCGTTCCGAGTCACACGTTCACGAACGGGGAGCTGCCCAGTCACCGCTTGATACAGGAAATACGTCTCATTTTGCTGACGCATTCCCCATGCGGACTTAGATACACGGGACAGTTCACCCAGGTTGCGAATCGGGCGCTGCCGAACCTCGTCACCGGTTGGATCCTCTTCCATTTTCACCTGCTTGTGCAGTTGTAATTTGGAAATTTGATCTAATTGGCGAGAGATATCAAGCATTACCCGCTTATTTGAGCCTTCAACCAAATCTTCGGCAACTTTAAGCTTATTCAGCTCTTGGGTGCCACTTCTTTGGCCATCAGACTCTTCATCCTTCTCAATCGGGTGGTTTTGACCATCCGGATCAAGCATATCCAGCTCGTCTTGCGACAGGCTGTCAACTTGCTCCATCAGGTCTTCAAGCTTCTCCGCGATCCCCTCGGGTCTTTCAGACTCTTGGAAAATCGGAAGTGGCTCACCACCTTCTCCACCACCCTGGCCACCTTGTTGAGTTGCCAAGAGTTTGAGCATGCTCATCGCCTGCTCGAGTGGGGTTGCACCGGGGAAAGCCGAGAGATCCACCGATTGCAGAAAATCACATACGTTCTGGTGGTATCTCATTGATTTATTGGTCGCATCTTCCACTGCCTCAAAACGACTCTTGGTGTACTTGCCGTTGGCAAGTCTATAGTCACCGTCGCTGTCAGGAGCAGAGAGCGATTCTTCAGCCTTGCGCCGAATCTGATCTCGGTATCCTGATGGAGGGTTTACCCCACCGCCAGAAGCCAAGTTACACAGATCGGCAACTAAGTCTCGGCTATACGATTTCAATCCTATTTTCTTAGCCGCCTCTTTCATCTCCTCAGCCGAGGGGGAGATGTAAGTAGGAGGCGGTGATGTGCGAAATGTGTACGACATGGGCCACCTCCTTAATAAGGGCTAGATACGAGTGGTTTCGAGGGCAAGGCGTTGAGCTTCCGCCGCCTTTTCATTCACAGAATCACGCATTTTCTTGCGACGATCCGTAAATGAATCGGTAACTTTCAGGCTTGCGACTTCGTCAGCAAAAGCGACAAGGCGCTTCGCGATTTGAAGCAACTTGATGGGAGACGCTGCACGACGAGCCTCGTCAAGTTCACCAAGCAGCTCGCGGAGTTTGGCTTCAGCGGCCATCATCCTAGACTCAGCAGCAGCGCGTTCGAATGCAGCATCGAGTTCCTGCTTCAGGTTAACTGCGAACTGCTCCATACCAGGCAGGAAGCACAGATCCAACAGATCATTACGTTCAACGACTGCGGACCCACGCATCCCAGCCGCAGCTTTCACAATTCCCAAAGCGTGTACGGCTGTGCGAGGCGAGACGGGCTCCCCATCTTCCGATGCCTTACCCATTACCTCGGCCAACACACCCTTGGTACCGTTCAAATTAGCCCCAGCCAAGAAAGGCTCCACCTTACTGAACAACTCAAGATAGTCACGAGCTGTGTAGCTCGGCCACTTGACGTTCAACTGAAGTGGAAACCGTTCAATCAAGGCTGCAGCTGCGGGCCCCATTTCAACCAGCTCCTTCGGATCACGATTGGTGATCGCGATAATTACTTTCGTTTTCATCGCGAAGACCTGTGAACCCTTGCGTAGCTTGTGAGCCGTCAAGGTGTCCTTAAGCGCCAACAGCACAGATGCCGGGGCGTCAAAGATTTCCTCAAAGACCGCATAAGGCTTGGCCAGGAACGATTGATCTGGGAAGTACCGTAAAACCTTTTCCTTCTCAAGAGCTGCAAAATCAAGACCTCCCCAAAGGGTAGCCTCATCCATGCCCTCACCAAAGGACTGGACAAACACACTATCTTCAGCAGCGACCAAGGACAATGCGAGCTGAACCATTTCAGACTTGCCATGACCCCCAGGCCCCCAAAGGAGCATGTTTTTTCCGGATTCAATAGCCAAAGCTATGATCCGAGCGATCTCAACGCACTTAACAAACCTTGCGCTGAGGCTTTCTTCAATCCGTACAGACAAATTCGCGTTCATGTTCAGACCTCCTTAGTCTGTGGCCAGTCAGGGCCATAATATAGAGTCACCTCGTCCGATTGTTGGACTCGGTTTGGACCCGACCGGCACATGCCAGGTGGGTCTTTTTTCACTAAGTTACTCACATTTCACTTAGCGGGCAGTGATAGCCATACTGCCTTCGTTTTCAATAACAAAAGCAAAATGGCTACCATTAACCCAGACACACCTTTTCAGAGATCATAGGATTGATCTTTCCAAAACAGGTTTTGTTAAACCCATTTCGGACATTCAGATATCAGATTCTTCTTCGCCACGCATCATCTGCATTTTTACCCCAGCAATAAATGCTAAGGAGCTTAGAAAAAACTGACTTTATTCAATTATCAAAGTACCCACTGGTTTTACCCAATGGCTAGTAAGCTCAATCATGGCAGGGTGATTAAACTTACACAGTCATTTGGCAAGCAAATGAAATTATTCTTTTGTAGTTATTAGGAAAAGTAGAAACAGCTTAATGGGTATTAATATTATCCAAATTGTCTGTCTCTCTCCTTTCTCTTCCTAATCCAAGCTCTCGTGTAAACAAGGGCTTGGTTAAGAAACCAGAATCTAAAAATTTATAGGTTCTGATGCTCTCCCCTCTCTGTAATAACCATGCATTTATTGGCAGGTTTACGAAAGGTAGGTTTTCGTAATAAACAAATTGATGCCTATTACATTATTTGATTGCGAAAACTCTAAATTTTGAATCTTCGACTTCTTACTTTTCAATTCTCTATAATTGGGCCACTCTCTTATATAAAGCAGATTCCCTAGTAGTTGGCTCTCGTCTAATATGACGAACGCTTGTTTTAATACCACCGGCGATGGGATGTACCCAAAGTCCGGGTCAAAAGACCTAATGGTTAAAACCGCTAAGCCGATTTGTGCCTTTCTCCTTTCTTGTTAGTTTAGGTAGGATTTAAAACTAACTTTCTTTTAGGTTCTAATTTGGAACCAATAAAAAAGGCCAAGACCTAGAGAGAATAATTTCTCACCAGATCTCGGCCTTCATTCAGCTTACTGAATCAAGTGGGCTTTGAGTTGGTAGGTTCTCTCTGCTTTCTTTCTTGTACTTATTATCTTGTTAATGTCCTCTCTCCAGCTTTCTGAATACATTATATCCTATAGTTTACTATCTGTCAAGTACTTTTGATTACTTGCCTGTAGGCTCCATTTGGCCTATTTCTTTGCTGTACTAGGTATATAGTACTATGGGTTTGATGTATTGTCAAGTATAATTGATAAGATGTCTATTGACATAGTATTTGGGTTTTGCTACTGTTAAAGTGTTATGTATTCAAAGACTTTAAAAGAATCAGGATTAAAAGATAAGGAAGCAGTTGTTTATGACATATTATTGGAACAAGGTACCTTACCAGTATTGGATATCATTAAAAGGTCAGGATTAAAGAGAGGAATTGTTTACAAGACACTTTACGATCTACAAGATAAAGGTTTAGCTTCCCAACAAATAATAAAAAAGAAACTCCATTTCAGAGCCGAACATCCATATAAACTATCGGAGCTGGTTGAAGAACAATTGAAAGAAGCTCAGAATCACCAACTAACTCTACAGACTTACCTACCCCAGCTTATATCAGCCTATAAAACAACTGACAATAAGCCCGGCGTAAAGATATACGAAGGAATAAACGGCATTAAAGAGGTTTACAACGATACTATAAAAGAAGGTAAAGAAATATGGGCAATACTACAAACATCCGAGGTTGAACCTAAAGTTTATGATTGGCTTTCACATACATACGGTAAAAAAAGAGCTGAAGCCAATATATGGGCAAAGGTTATCGCTGCTGAAGATGTTAAAACAAAGGCGTACGTAAGCAAAAACGAAGCTGAAAAGCGTGAAACACGAGTAGTACCAAAGGAAAAGTTCCCTATTGGCATAGAAGTGGATATTTACGGGAGCAAGGTTGCTTTTATTAACTTCCACAAAGATGGTGACTTAGTAGGGATTATTGTTCAAAATGAGCTTATTGCTAACACAATGAGGGCTATGTTTACATTAGCATGGGAAAAGGCGGGAGATTATATAACTCAAATATAAAGTGTTAGTGTCTACCTCGTTGCATAACCTCTAAATACAACATACCGTTTTCATCAAACTCAGCACTTACCGTTGGGACTCCATACCTGGCATTATTTCTAATAATCGAAGCAATTTTGACATCTCTAAAGGCAGGTTCCTCGTGGCTATAAATCAATGCTTGTCCTAAACTCATACCCCAAGCAGGAATATACATATTAAAGTCAATTCCGGGCCTTCTAAGGCCTAAATCAGCTGTAATAGCCATAAGTCTATCACCGCATAGCTCAGTTACATCAAAGTTTGGGTCCTTCTTTAGCAAGTAATATACATTACGTATATCCTTGTTCTCACCAATAAGATCTTCGTCTACTACCTCAACTGTAAAGCCCAATAACTCACCTAACATTTTTAACTGTTCTTCATTTACCACCATTCTGTTGAAAAAATGATACCCATCCGGACTATCGTGGATCATTGAGGTCTTTTCAGGATCTACACCTAAGTGTACAAGCGAATCGTGCAATCTATCGGCACTTTCCTTGTAAACACCAACAGCGGGATCAGGAAAATCTACCAACCAAGTATCGCAAGTTGAAGTCATCTGGCTTAAAGCATTGGCTAATTTTGGCAATGTATTGGCATGAGGAAGTGATCTACCCACACATACACCTAAATCAGCGTGTTCTATACCTAAATCACTTAATTTATCCCATACTCCCTGAATAACGCGCATTTTTCCACCTTGTTCCTGGGCTGAAACTTCTAACCGGTCATGGAATTCTCCTTGTGGTTCTACAGAAACAACATTCTGACAACCTTCAGCAACCAAACCCAAAGATACCCTGCCAAGGCCGGCCGCCAAATCAATTACAGTAGCCTCCTCTAGCGACTTACCTAGCCTATCTGATAATACAGTTCTCGCTAAACCCACTTCGTGCTTAGTTATTTCGGGAGCGTAATGACTAACAAAATCATTCAAGGACCTTGTGTAAACTTCACTAAGTGCGGCCATTACCTCTTCAACCTCTTGTCCATGTATTGTTTCGTATAATTTTTTAAATTCCGGATGTGTTTTAGCGAGTGGAGATAGTACTTCAACACAAGGAATAAAACCAAAGGTATTTATATAATCAACTGTAAATTGCTGCCTAGTTTCATCGTCTAAACCTTCCGTTGCTAATGCCCTGTCTGCAATGTCTTTTGCGCCACTAGACAATAAAAATCCCATTGCCTTTTTAACTTCCCTTCGATCCCCTGCTTTAGCAGACTCAACTAAACCCAAAGATAACGCTTCAGAATAGGCTGCTCTTGCTCGCTCCGCTCTAATTTCACTTGGTGTCTTCCCTGTTTCTGGATCTCGTTGTGCTTCGTCACTATATGATTGAAATGTTACTGGTTGATATGCCAACCAAACCTTATATGCCATATACTCAGTTAAAATACCTTTTTGCTCAAAATCCGGGTTCGTTAATAATTGTTCAGCTACATCCATTCTTATAGGGTTTTCCCAATCGGCAAGACTTAGTCTTTTGACAATGTTTGACATATCGGGGTTGAAAATAACCCCTAAATCATCACCGATTCTGGACGCCAATCCATCCCAAAACTCGTCAGCTTCAAAGTCTCTTTCAGAAGGATGTGTGTGATAAAGTTCATCTGCTCTAGCTGACGCAAACTTCCAAGCTGTTAGCACATGCCCTAAAGCTGCGAGATCATCCTTATCAAATCCAGTCGGGGCTCCTTCACTAACCTTGCTTAAACAGCCATAAACGGCTCGCACAGCTTTGTAATAGTCGTCCTGATGTGCAGACCAGGTCTCCCTTGGGTCTTGAGTCTCTTTTAAGATACCTGCAACTCTAAATTCTTCGGTTACATCAAGTTTTTCTTGGGGGACGATTGATTCGACTGTTTCAGGCTTTTCTATTTCTTCAGTTAATGCTTCTGAGTGAACGGGCATATTTATATGATAAATCAAAAACCTATATTTTTGTAGGTATGAACTAGATCAATGGCTGTGGTGGTTTTGAATGAATAATCCTTCCCTTCCTATCTCGTTGCACTATTACCCTACTCTTTAAGGGCTCTGGGAGTTCAATTTTTATTTGAAATGGAAGCTTTTTCTTGGAATTACCGGGGAATAAATACTTCACTACACTCAATTTATCCCTATGGATAAACTCATAATACGTGGATTTTACATAACTAAAGTCTCAAAAGATACTACTTGTTCTACAAAGCTTCTTGGATGCGAACCTTGCCAAAGTATCCTAATTTAAGAAGTTTTGTGTCTTTTGTAAAATATGCGCCGCAATCAGCTTCAGAAGCGGAATGCAGATGTACGGTCCACAAAATTAAAAAAGTCTCAAACTTTTCTAATAAACCGGTCTCGGGAACTACACGTTTGTAGATATACGTCCAAATTCCGATAGAGATTATTGAAACAAATAAATGAACTGCTCTTTACAATGCCGTATATTGGTGTAATATACATCACATGCTACTGCTCCAGACACCTATTACATTTGATTGGGATAGTGGCAACAAGAACAAGAGCTTTATTCGGCATAGCGTGAGCTCTCAGGAGATAGAGGAAGTTTTTTTTAATAAACCTCTGTTACTGCAAAACGACACAAAACATTCTCAGATAGAAACACGGTATCTAGCACTTGGCCGAACATGCAAAAAAAGAGCATTGTTTTTGTCATTCACAGTTAGAGTAAACAAAATTAGGGTCATATCTGCAAGAGATATGAGTAAAAAGGAAAGGACAAAATATGAAAAACATAACTAAAGTGTTAAAAAAAGTTCCTGTGTTTAAAAACGACGATGACGAAAGAAATTTTTGGAACACGCACGATAGTACCAATTATGTAGATTGGGATAAGGCGGCAAATGTTGTGTTTCCTAATTTAAAACCAACAACCGAAGCTATATCTTTGAGATTACCCTCAACTTTATTAGCTAGACTAAAGGAACTGGCAAATTCCAAGGATGTACCTTATCAGTCACTTATGAAAGTGTATCTGGCACAAAGAGTTAAAGAAGAAAATTCAGGAAAATATGAGGTTAAATCTGGAAGGTCTTAGTGGGCTTCAAAAACTCTACCAAGATATAAACGACACCGGTAAGGATATTTTGCTACTTAGATCTACTTATGATGACAAACGAAAAGATGTGGACAGGCTTGTGCAAAAGCAATTAACTGAGCAAGTGAAAAGGGGTATTCATGCTAAAGTAGCCGGGCCTCCCGAGAAAGATGCAAAAGAACTTTATACAAAATATGATAAATTGAGACTTGTCGAGGAACGTTTTATTAGCAAATTCCCTTTTAATATATCAGCTCAAATCATTATATACGGAAATAAAACCGCCATAGCTACAATTAGGAAAAATATAATCATTACACTTGTTGACAATGAAGAGGTGACGCAGACCTTTAGGGTCCTATTTGACTTTATATGGCAATACGCTACTCCTGAACACAAAGAGCTGGTAAAAGATTGGAAATAGCAATATATCAACCCTCGTTCTCTATTGTGCCTGTCGGGATCTCAAACTTGTTTTCCATAAAATCTACAAATTTATGCGCAATAGACTCAAAATGCCTTGCAGCTTCAGAGCTGAAAGAAGCCTCGTTGTGACCACCTTCAGAACCTACTACAAGTCCTAGAACACGTCCCACACGTTGAGAGGGATATATTTCTGCTCTTCTATCCGGCAGTCCGGTACCCAAATCCAAAGACACAACAGGTGCTTTTCCAGGTATTCCCGTATACTCACCGTAATCACTCAGATCCACCCCAATTCTGGTTTCAATGCCGTTTGTTTTATTGGTAACCTTAAAGTTTATCCGTGCTTCTCCACCCGGCCTGTTGCCCACAGCTACTGTTTGTTGGGGCCTGACTGATATGACAACCCGCGAACCTGTTTTCCTATCTAAGATAGTCCATGTAGTTCTGGCATCTGTAATAAGATCCTTGCCGCTTTCATCAGCATATTCTGCCTGTACTTGAGGTTTTCCTTCTAATATTAATGCCGAATCCTTATCATACAAACCTTTTAAAACATCTAAAGCGTAGGAGACAGAGTTCATACTCTCTAAAAGATCTTTTATTGTTACTTCCCCACCTTCACCTCGTTCTATCAATAATGCGGCTCTAAAATACTCAGAGCACTTTCTTAATAACGCCTCGTGTATTTCTGAAGAAAATTTATATTCCAAACCCATTTCTACATTTTCAAATACCTTTCGCCACTCAAAGGCTCTGTTTGCAACCTTATAAAATTGAAGCAGTACCTCGTGTTGTTGTTTTTCAGATGAATAGGAGGATCCTGTATATTGAAGTATCGCCTCACCAGCTTCCCCATAATCTAAAGCTAAAAATACCTTTAATCCAAATTCCCCGTATTTTTTAACAAACTCTTTTAGCTGTTCTTTTTGGGTTTCCGAAGCTTGCGCATAATATACAATGAACCAGCCTTGTTCGTATAATTCCAAGGAGTTTAGCTTTATACCAGTTTCTTCATTTAGCTGTTCAAATAGCTGACCATAACCTGCCAAAAAAAGTTCCAAGAAGGATTCCCTGGCTTTTCTTTCATCTGGTTTTTCATCAGCTTTAGGTAAAAAAACATCTTTGGACGTTATTTCGTGAACAATGGCATCGATAGTGTTTTCTTCTGCTTCAAGATCTAACTTAAAAAATCCTAATAAGTGGTTGTTATTGTTAAAGACTCCAATAGATCCGTGACTGTCCACTCTTTGAACATATGCATCTCCATCTCTGTACAAACGTACAAAGAAATCAGGATCATTTTCTTTAGCGAGTTTGTAGACCTTGTCAAAGTATGAAACTCCTTCTTTGCTTGTTATTCCAATTTTTCCAATTTCAAGACGGTACAAAATTTCTGCGGACATTCGCCTTGTAAGCACATCCTCGCTTATAAGATTTTGCAAAAGATATGGGTAGCCTATCGACGACCCGAGTTTATCAAATGCTTCTACGTAACTTCCTAGACTTCCCGAGGACTCAATAGATAATGTCTCGCTCAACATTCTGGCAAGCTCAGATTTATCCTGTTCGTCTCTCAACTCCAGGCCACAACAAGTTCTACACAAGTACATATGTAGCGACCTCATGTGACTATCCATGTACCCAAGCCCCGTAGCCGAATAATCCTTGTAGTAGTCGGAACTCCATTCTCCCTGTTCGGAATCTTCCAGTAGTAAAGATGCATCGTGGTCGTCAGCACTTTCTCTCCACCCAGCATTAATCCCTTTGAATATATCTATAACATATGGGACTGATTCGGCTTTTCCAGCAACAATAATTGTTGTTAGTATCTCACCAGCAAGGGGATTAAGTTCCTCATAATCTAACTCGAAATTCGCACCACACGAAGTTGCTAGACTCAACAGAATTTCTCTGTTATTTGATGTTTCTGGAAGTATTCTCTCAATTTCAAGGAGTACCGGTACCACAGCCTCGTTGATCACGTAAGTATCACGAACTGAGTAGCCGTCATCTCCGCTACCATACCATTCAAGTCTGTCGGGTAGTTTTGTTTGCATCATTTCTATACCAGTTTTCAATAGCGCCATATAATCTTCTGGTTTCGAAACCTGCTCAGCTTTCAATGCCTGAAGTTTATCCCAAATTTCGTTTTTGACACTGTTACCAAACCATTGTGCCATCTTCACATAGCCTGACTTGGCGTAATTTGGAACATCCAGACCCCTATCACCTATCGGGTAACGCCCTAAAGCTGCAAATTCTCCTTCTCTTTGCTCAATTTCGTCTCGAGACAAAAAAATTCCACCAAGTCTTTCACTACTCGGTAGTTTTGCTGCTAATTCTTCTAAAGAGCTGGTAAAAAGAACTTTGCAAAGTAGAGTTAGTGGACATACAAAACTATCATATAGCAAAACCTGCCGGGGTTAAACCCTTATGCAGATCCTGGAAGAAACTTAAGTAAACGTTTACTGATCGTGTGGTTATAATGATTCACAAATCCGCACCTTGCCAAAGTATCCTAATTTAAGAAGTTCAATGTCTTTTGTAAGAAATATGTCGCAATCTGCTTCGGAAGCGGAATGCAGTTGCACATTATCTTCAAAATCTGATGTGGGACCAAAAGCCGCCTTTTGTGCGATTTCGCAAGTAGTATCTATAAAGTTATAAGTTTCAAAAAGAGATTCAAATTTTGAATTAGGAACATTGTGTTTATAAACATAAGTCCACGTACTTATAGACAGAACAGATACATAGAGGGAAAGTTGATCTAGTTTGCCTATTAAAAAACCGTCTCTATCCTCAATCGCGTCAATGAATATATTTGTATCAAGAAATACCCTTGCCATATTTTTCCTTAAGGTGTTCCCTATAAATTTTTTCTCTTTCTTCGTAGGTAATATGCTTTCCGGTTGACAATAATGAAACTACCTTTTTCAGCTTTTCAAGCGTAGCTGTCTTTACACTATCTTTATACGGCTCAACTACACCAATAATTTTGGACCTGTGAACCAGATACGTGGATTCCCCTTTTTTGAGGGAATCTTTCAGTTTGGCTGTTTTATTTCTTAGATCGGTAGTGGAAATGTAATTCATGTGGGTATTATATGTACATTTGAGTGTATTGTAAAGTGTACAGTTGACGGATAGACAGTAAAAGCCTCTGCAACTGCGAACAGCACCATCCAGCTGTTTACTAGCAAACGCTGGAACAAAAATACACCGCAGGTTGCTAAAAGGAGTACGAAAAAAGACCCCGACACATCAGAAATAACTGACACATCGGGGTCTCTTGGTTGTTTAAGAACTAGATAAACTTTACAACCTTATCCGCTACCTCCAGGGCCTCTTTTGCGCGCGCTAGCGACTCCACAAGCTCGTCGGGCACACCTTCCGGATACAACTCACCTACTCTAAATGGGTTTACCCACGAAAGAGTGTAAGTATCCATCCACAATTTCATGCGATAACAGTTTCGGTCAAACTTACCCGACACTCGATAACCCACTTTAAGTAGGGCTTTTAACGAAGCGGTGTTTGATGTCCGCACCTGCGATTGAATGGTGGCACGGTTCAGGATATTTACTGCATACCAAGTCCTGGCCAAGTGCGCCCGATATGCCACTCCCTTGCCCCACCAATTTCGATCACCAATGATAACGCCGGAAGTACAGCATCCCCAAAACGGGTGAACGCCGTGAAGGCCTGTCACACCTACAGGTACCTCCGAACCGTCCGGGACAATGCCCCAGATGACAGTGTCGGGTTCGTTGCCCACTTTTTCCCACCATTCTTCTTCTTTTGTTAAAGTCGGCGCAAATGTCATGTTGGTGAACATGGTCACCTCTAGATGCTGCAAATACTCTACATAAAGCACCATATCCGACTTTTTTAACGGGCGCAATACAACCCCAAAGTTTTCTAGCTCTATCCTCACAGGATTGCCGAACATGCAACACTCTCCTTTGTCTTTTCTGACTGAATACATTATTTCCAGCACGCACTCTCAATAGCACCTCCTTTGTGTGCACATTTGCTGGATCAGAAAAGACTCCAAAGTTGGAAGTTTACGTTTTAGTGCTTTTTTGCTTTTGGAAAAATTTAAACCTCCGTTTTGGAGGCTTACCCGAGCTAGCAAGAACTATGAAAAATTATGAAGAGATTAAACTAGCAGATAAGCCACACAATTAACTGAACAACCTTCAAAGGTGTCCATAGCGCCGTTGATAACGGCTGGGCTAATTAATTTGTGACTATAACTTCTGCTATACATGGTGAGGATTATATACTATTGTTGTACGATAGCAAATGTAGCGAGACTTGTGTTCCTAGTTTAGCGAGGCTATCAAACGCCGTCTCTCGTCCTGACCAGCCTTATCAAAGGTCTCGAGATTTTTTCCTATGGCAATGAGCTGAACAATACCCCGCGATAATCTTACCGGCACACCCAATTCTTCTGCTAACACACGTGCTGCAGCGTCGTGCGAACTTCCCCTGAGCCAGTCAAACGTTTTTAGTGACTCCGCATCCGGAAACCTGCTTTTCATATAATCTTTCAAACACCCGATGTATTCGTTAAACCTGTTCTGGAATTCCTGGGAGTATTGGTGCCCATCGTATCTAAATGTAACACCGGTGTCTTTGGCATAATTCAGTAAAACCTTCCTAGCAGTCTCGTCCCCCTCAAAAGCCATACGTTTGTCTTCTTCTGTCACATCCCCAGCAAGCTGTTTGCCCTGAAAGAAACGGTCATACTCGGTTTTGTATCCCTCACTGCTTCTAAAACCACTCAACAGCTCCGATGGATCACTAGTTTCTAGACTGGGTAACACTTCTTCCACTTGTCTTGCTAACATATACAAATAATATCACTTTGCAACAATACTGATACGCTCCTTTTTCTGAGAAAAATACTTATACCCCTCAAACCACACAACACTTAAAAGCCCAAAACCAATAGCCAAAGGAAAATCAAGCAACCGAGGGTCTCCAAACTCAAAAAGCTCCTGTACAACCGGAACGTACATACTTACAGCTAAAACACCAAGCACAACCCCAGCAATTACCCAAAGCAACTTAGTATGGTTTTTGATCACAAATAAAAATGGTTTGGACCAGGATAAACTCACAAGTGCCAGACTTAAATTTGCGCAAACCAGTGTGACAAATGTCAGCATGCGCGCTCTTTCAGCCGAGAAATAGTTGAGCGCAAAATAATAGACAAAGAGTGACACTATCAAGACACCAACTCCCTGTAGTACTCCGATCAAAGCCGTTTTGTGCGTAAATATTCTTTCGCTGATGCCGCGTGGTTTTCTTTGCATAATACCCTCTTCTTCTTTTTCGGCTTCAAAAACAACCGTGGAAAGCGGATCGATCATAAGCTCCAGCAACACTATGTGGACCGGGAAAAACATTATAGGCATACCAGAAAGTGTTGGCAAAATGGCTAAACCTGCTATGGGTATGTGAAGTGCAAAAATGTATATTAAAGCTTTTTTAATATTGTCATATATTCTACGGCCCATTTTTACACCTTTTACAATTGAGGCAAAATTGTCATCCATTAGCACAATATCTCCGGCCTCGCGTGCCACGTCGGTGCCACGCATCCCCATTGCGACCCCCACATCCGCAGCTTTAAGTGCAGGTGCGTCGTTAACACCATCGCCTGTCATGGCCACAACTTCTCCGTTGGCTTTTAGTGCCTGAACTATTTTAAGTTTCTGCTCCGGAATAACACGGGCAAATATATTTATTGTTTTAACTTTTTCGGTCAACTCCTCTACTGATATGTGTTGAATATCTGTTCCGGTTAGCAACATTCCGCTATTTTTTAGTCCAATGTCCTGGCCAATTTTAAGAGCTGTCCCAGGATAATCACCGGTAATCATAATTACACGTACTCCAGCCTGATAACATAACTGAACTGACTCCCTAACTTCGACCCGCACCGGATCTTCAAACCCCATTAAACCAAGTATCTCAAACTTTAAAGCATCGTGGTCAGCGGGTAACTCTTGGTCATACGGTAGAGAAGCTTTGGCGACAGCCAACACCCGTAAACCTTTGGAAGTAAGTTTTTCAACCTTCTTTTGAAAGTTAACTTCTTCTTCTCCAGTAAGATCGCAGAGATCGGCAATTGCTTCTGGGGCTCCCTTGGAGGAAATAACATAGCCCTCTGTTTGTTTTGACCTCCAGACGTGAGACATTGCAAAAAGCTTGTCCGAAAGAGGATACTCTTTGACCGACTCCCACCTCTCGTGAATTCTGCCAGAGTCCGCCAAATATTTATATACAACGCCTTTAATTGCTTTTTCCATTGGGTCAAATGGATTTCTGTTACTTGCTAAGAAACCATATTCTGTTAGTTCATGAAATTCCTGCGGAAGTACTTTTAATTTTGGCGCCAACAAATCAAGCTCAAGATCGTCCACCGAAAGCAAAGCAACTTCCATCTTATTTTCTGTTAACGTGCCTGTTTTATCTACACATAAAACTGTGGTAGCACCTAAAGTCTCGATAATCGGAATTCTGCGGGTTAGCACGTTTTTTCTGGACAGACGCCAAGCTCCTAATGCCATAAATATTGTTAAAACAACCGGGAATTCCTCCGGCAGCAAAGACATCGCCAAAGTGATACCAAATAACACTCCGTGCAAAATATCCTGATAAACTACGCCATATAACACCATAGTGGCAACGCATAGAAAAACCGCCCATAATGCAAATTTTAGTACCATCCCGCCGATCTCTTTTTGTAGAGGTGTATTTTCTTGTGTCAAACTTTCCAACGACTTTCCTATTTTACCGATGTTAGTGTGTTCACCGATAGCAACAACTTCAGCAATACCGTGCCCAAGAACAAGCATCGTACCGGAGTATACAAACGGCAAACTATCACCTCCCGGCTGAACGTCTTTAGTTACCAGATCTTGTTCTAACCATGCACGCTTTATCACCGGAACAGATTCTCCTGTCAACAATGATTCATCTACTGTCATATTTCGACAGTGTAATATTTTTGCATCAGCCGGGATTCTTGCACCTTCCTCGAGAATAATGACATCACCCACAACAACGTCACGACCCGGTATTCGATACTGCTGACCATCGCGAATCACCAGGGCACGCGGACTTGCCATATTACGTAATGTCTCTAACGTACGCTCGGTTTTATGCTCCTGATAAAACGTAATGGTAACAATAAATAAAATTGAGAAAAGCAGGATACTAGCTTCAAGCCTATCTCCCAAAATAAAATAGACACTGGAAGCTGCAATAAGTAACAAAAACATTGGTTCCGACACAACCTTAACCCACAGCTGTATAATCGTTTTTGGTTTCTCGTGCGGAAGCTCGTTATAACCGTATTTTTTTAACTTTGCCTCAGCATCTTTTGATGACAACCAAGGATAATTTTTAAGTTCATCGTTTTCCATAAGCAGTGAGATAATGTTAGCATTCTTCAAATCAAAAAACACCTTGATATGGGACCCTTACATGGCCTATCATTAGGATAATGCCCAAGAAATACATTTACCTACTTGCTCTGGTGTTGTTACCCTTTAAAACTTGGGCTGTTGATACCACTCCCCCAACAACAACATATACTATTGCCCCCGCAATTCCTGACGGCAACAATGGTTGGTACGTAACGCCTGTAAAAATTACACTTTCTGCAACCGATCTTGACAGCGGAGTCAGAACAATAAATTATAGGTTAAACGGAGGTAACTGGGTGACAAAATCATTTACAGATACCATGAATCTGGCACCTAATGCCTCTTTTGAGATCGAGGATACAGCTGTTCCTCCTGCTTCAAATATTAATACATTAGGCTGGAGTGCCCGTGATCCCGACGCGCAGGTTACACCCTACACAAGAGACTCGGTTGACTATCTTCCCGGCTACGAAAATTTTTCAATAAGGATCAACGCAAACAGCGGCGGCTGGCACTGGATATCAAATCAAGGCAACTTAGCCCCGGCCACACCATACAGCAATATGACGGCATCGGTATGGGTAAAAGCAAATGCCGTCGAAGACTACGCTGCGTTTGAAGTCTATGCCCTACTTGACGATTTTTCTTCTGTGCTGCTTGGCACAAGCAACCAAGTAACAGGTACGACTGACTGGACACAACTCTACTCGGATTTTACAGTCAATGTATCAAGTTTGCAGGGTATTTACATGCAGGTAGGGGTTTACGGCAAAGGCATAATAAACATCGATGGTGTGACAATTAATGACTCTCTGGTAACATCGTCAAAAGAAGTGAACATTGGAACCGACGGTGAGTACATAATGGAGTATTACAGCACAGATCGCGCAGGAAACAACGAAACTTACAACTGCGCAGCAAACCCCAAACTTAACTGCAAATCATTTAAAATTGATTCAACGCCCCCCGGCAACTGGCATGATTCCGGAGCTTATCGAGGGCTGTTTGGCAATGCGCACCAGTTGTGGGTATATACAACGGTGGAGGATCCAACGTCAGGATTGTCAACTTTCACAGACAGGTACACTTATCAAACTGACAAAAACCCCGGTTCTTTTGGCCGTTTTTCGGACATACTTTCGTGCAACTCAACCTGGCTGCCAAACTCTTCCTTGTTTCTGATTTCTCCACCTTTTATTCCGGGTGCGCATTCGGCGTATCTACTTACTCCCAAAACCGATTTTTGTAATAACGATTGGAAAACTTGTAAAACTGTACGATTTTACTCGGAAGATATGGCAGGCAATTCGGCTGATAAGGACTATTGTATAAACGGACCGTGGATAAGATTTACCGGCGCGGGCATTATTAGAGCAAACTATAATATTGATATGTTATCCGAACCCGAGGGACATAACACGGACGGCTTGATTGATATTGGGGGACCTTCCTTAAACTACTTCACAACTTCCAGGGACTGGGAAATGATTAACAACCCTATGACAACAATATACAGCTACGACGTTTTAAAAAACATGGTTTCCACAACGCCTACAACGATAACTTCTCTGAGAACTACATCCGGCGTTTATCAGATAAACGGTAATTTTGAAATAAAAAACTCAACAATTCCAAGCGGCTTTGGGAGTACCTCTTTTAATCAAATAGTATTTCTAAACGGAGACTTAACAATTACCAACAATATAAATATTGCAGCAGGATCCACCGCTGCCTTTGTAGTAAATGGCGATATTAAGATTGCAAAAGCTGTCGATCAGATAGCTTTAGCATTATTTGCAAACAATGGGTTTTATACCGCCTACAATATAAGTGAGGGAGATTCCACAAGCCAGCTGTTAATAAAAGGCGTTTTTTCTGCACATAAATTCTATCTTCAAAGAACACTTCAAGGTACTAATAACGAGGACTCACCTGCGGAGGATTTTATATACGAACCAAAATATATTACTAAACTAAAGTCATACTTTGGCAAGAGCAGTGTGATGTGGATAAAGGAATGAAGACTCCTGAGTAGTTGAAAGGTGTCAGCCTAATTTTTTCTTCTGACCTTAAAGCCCCCGCCCTGAATATCCTCAACAATATACCCACGGACTAACAAGTCTTTTCTTAGCATATCGGCCTTGTCCCAGATACCACTCTTTCGATATTCCTCACGTGTTTTGGCAACGTCCATAATTTCCTCCGGCACCACGTAACCAACTTGATCCCGAAGTCTTAAACCAAGAACCTTATCCATCTCGGTTGCAGTGGCTACTTTTTTTGTTTCAGAAAGTGGACTCTTTAACATCTCCCAAAAAACTGCAAGGGCTTCGGGCATGTTAATGTCATCATTTACTTTGTCTCTAAAAGTGTTAATAAACTCGCCGTCGGGAACAGCATCTTTATCGTCTTTATATGCGCCGATAATGTCATATATTTTCTTAAGAGAGTTTTGAGCATTGGCAAGTGCCTCCCATGTAAAGTTAATCTGGGTTCTGTAATGTGCACCCATATAAAAATAGCGCAGAGCTAACAGATCAAAACCCTTACCCTCGATATCTGACAGAACGTAACCGTTGCCAAGGCTCTTTGACATTCTTCCGCCATCAACAAGCATAAAAGCGCCGTGCAGCCAGTATCTAACATACTTCTTGTTTGTGGCACACTCGCTTTGAGCTATCTCGTCCTGATGGTGAATCATCTTTAAGTCCTCGCCACCTAGATGAAGATCTACAGTCTCGCCAAGTTCTTTTAGTGCCATAGCAGAGCATTCCACATGCCAACCGGGGAAACCCTTGCCCCAGGGAGAATCCCATTCTTGTAACCTTTGGACTCCTTCGATGGAAAGTTTCCATAAACCAAAATCCATCGGGTTGCGTTTTTCGGGATTTGGCTCTACCCTAGCCCCTTCCATTATCGTCTCTGCTGTGAAACCTGATAACTTGCCGTAATCTTCGTACTTGGAAGTGTCAAAATATACGCCGTCTGATATGGTGTATGCGTAACCCTTTTGCTCAAGTGTTTTTATAAGATCGATTTGCTCCTGAATATAATCTGTGGCACGGGTAAAAACAGACGGACGAAGCATATTTAACTTGTCAAAGCTTTTCACAAAATCGTCTATGTAAAAGTCGGTTATATCTTTGGCAGTCTTGCCTTCTTTTGTGGCGGCAGTTTCAATCCTGTCCTCCCCCGCATCTGCGTCTCCCTCGTTGTCACCTGTTAAATGGCCAACATCTGTAAAATTCATGGCAGATCGGACACTATAACCATCAAACTGTAAAACTCTATTTACTAAATCGCTAAAAACAAATGTCCTATAATTTCCTATTGTTGGATAAAAATATACGGTAGGACCGCAGGTATACATTGTTACATCTGTTTTTTCACGGGGTATAAATTCTTCGATTTTTTTAGTAAGTGAGTTATAAACTTGAAGGCCCATGTTTGAATTGTAGCACAGTTGGCATACCTTTCTAGCCGGTTTCTAGCCGGGCAGACCTAAAAATCGTGCCTGCCTTCCATAGCCCTGCTTAATGTAACATCATCCGCGTACTCAAGATCTCCGCCTACAGGAAGTCCCCGTGCTATCCGTGTTACTTTTACAGTTTCGTTAGCAAATCCGGCGTCCCTTAGAAGCCTCAAAATATACATCGCAGTAGACTCACCTTCCATGCTGGTATTGGTGGCCATGATAATCTCCACAGGCTCTGATGCCAAAACAAGCTTCTCCACCCTAGTCAAAAGATCTTTAATAAAAACCTCATCCGGCCCAACATTATTAAGCGGATCAATGATGCCGTGCAAAACATGGTAAACACCTTTGTAGCCTGTTTTCTCCAAGG
>Ga0172375_10004887_pt1 | contig 19586 bp, 15 predicted proteins | sample LakKiv1m_FD_114537 | JGI IMG/M metagenome (GOLD analysis project Ga0172375, IMG submission 114537) | Freshwater microbial communities from Kabuno Bay, South-Kivu, Congo - kab_092012_11.1m | ecosystem: Environmental > Aquatic > Freshwater > Lake | place: Democratic Republic of the Congo...
GACGTCTTGGATCCGGGCACATCTGACACAAGCTTCTCATCCGGGGAACAAAATGCGTAACACTGTTTCCATCCCGTCATTCGACGGGACAAGTCCCGACCCCGAGCTGTCGGGAACCAGGATTTTAAGGATATTGTGCGGCCAGTAGTTGCATTGGTCTCTTGAATTCGTTAAGATTTTTACAGGATGAAGTCTACTCTTCAGATTATTTCGGACATAACAGCATCCCAGTCGATGGAATTACTCCTTATTGGGGGATATGCGTTGCAGGCTTACGGCGTAGCCCGTCAGACGATGGATGTTGACTGTCTTGTAGCGCAAAAAGACAGCGACCGGCTGGATGCAGGCCTGCGCAGTGCGGGTTATGAAAGCGCCGGCAAAACGGAGAATTTCCATCGTTATCGCAGTGAATTGATCTACTTAATGGATGTAGATGTTCTTTATGTTGATTCAGAAACCATGAGTAAGTTGCTGAAAGATGCGCTGAAATTCTGCCTGCATGATGAGGAATTTCGAGTTCCGTCCATTATTAATTTTATCGCATTGAAGCTTCATGGCATAAGGAACGATCCATCGCGTGAGGCCAGGGATATAAGCGACATCATTGAGGTTTTGCGTGTGAATAAGACAGAAGTCTCCAGGCAGCAGCTTGAAGACGTTTGCCGGCGATATGGACCAGAAGGTGTTTTTACAAAGCTGGAGGCTTGTCGGACATGGAAATGATAGATTTTCCAAGATTCATAATTCCCAGACTGGACCGGAAGAAGGTCTCTCCCGAAATATATGATGAGTGGAACAGCCTGAACGCCTGCTATCTGGCAAAGACCGGGATGCGCGACAAGCGACGGCAGGATTTAACCCGTGTTCCAGCGTCGGAGCGGTTTGTACTGAAATAACATCCCGGATAGCCTTGTCTCCTCCGCATGATTGGTCTTGGTGCAGGGAGTTCAGTTTCTGGCAATCGCATGCATTTCTCTGGAAGATTGATAGTTCTTATGGCCGCCGGAGTGATGGCGGAGCTTGTCTTTGATTCTTCTTTCCGCTCAGTAATCCTTTTATTGCCATTCCTGGGCGCAGTCCTGGAAGGCGATGAGGGGCAGCAGCCAAACCAGCCGCTGGATGATAACGGCCGCAGGATACTCCTGGCCATTGACAGGCTGAAGGAGCTGGGTCAACCCGTCAGGCAGAAAGACATCGCGAGTGAAGCCGGCATGAGCGAGAGGACAATTGCCGCCTGCAGGGCGGACAGCGATTCCCTTGGAAAGGCCATCGATGATGCAATCCTGTTCTGTCTTGACCGGCACCTTCTTAAAACCGCCCAGCGGCTCCAGGCCGAGGGCGGTCCTGTTACATACAGCCGCATCTCAGCCGAAGCCAAAGTTGCCACTGAGACTCTGAGGAAGAGGCGTGAGTCCAACGAGGAACTGAACCGGAACCTGGAAGAGTTGATTTCCGGCACGCACCCGTCGGACGTGAAGATCCTGGCTGCGGTGGAGCGGTTGAAAGCGCGCACCGATTCCTTCCACAGTAATGCCGAAATTGCCCGTGAGGCGGGTGTGGATCCTGCAACCCTGCGGACGCGCATAAATGCGAATCCGGCGCTTGCGGACACCGTGAATTCGATCGTGCTTTCAACCGATGACCGCATCATGAAGGCGATCGAAGACCTGAGACGTGAGGGCGGGGAACTGGACCAGCAAGCTGTTGCCGCCAGGGCTGGTGTCGACCCTGCAACCGTTATCAACCGCAAGGCAGGCAATGCGGCGATCCGCGAGGCCCTCCAGCAGGCAATCCTGTCCACGGACGAACGAATTGCTGCGGCGGTCGAGAAGCTGAAAGCCGGGAATGTTGAGATTACGCAGCACCTGATAGCGACCGAGGCTGGTCTATCCGACGGAACAGTGGTGCACAGAAAGGATGAGAATCCCGTCCTGAAGGAGCTCATTGATGATGTCGTCTCGAACTCCATGTACCGGCTGATTGCTTCAGCGATCAGGCAGTTGAGCAGTGAGGGTATTTCCATCACGCAGCAGCTGATAGCCCAGCGCCTTGGCGTCAGCGAATCTTCGATTGTTTACCACAAGGAACAGCGGCCGGAAATACAGGAGCTCATTGAATCTGCCCTTGGCTCATCGGCGGTTGAACGCATCAGGCAGGCAAAAGAGGAAATACTTGTTGAAGATGTCCCCTGTACGCAGAGAAATATTGCGATCAGGGCCGGTGTGAACACATCGACTGTTTCCAGACTGATTGCAAAAAACCCGGACCTGGCCGATGGTGTTATTACTGCCGGGGCAAGGAAACTGCTGTTTGGTTCCGTTGAAGCATGCTTGCAGGCGCTTGCACGCAGAATCAGTGTTTACGGGAATGAACTCTGCAATACGGCGACTGCATTGCGGCAGGCGACGTTGAGGGGTGGCAATCCGTCCCTCTTGAGGGCGTGCCGGAGGTTTAAGGTAAGCCTGCCGGTTGCCCAGACGGACTGGCTGCGGCGCGCGCAGGAGGGCAAGGCTGTCCTGCGGGAGTATGATCCCCTGTCTGCCTACCTTGAAAGAATGTCGGTTACCAGGATGCTCGATGAACAGGAAGCCGTTCTCCTGTGGGAGCGCACGCAGTCCGGTGACAAGGAGGCAGGAGATGAGCTTCTTGTCAGGGCGAGGCCGCTGGTAAAGAGCGTCATAGAGGGGGAACTGCGTGAACAAATCAACCCGTACGGTTTCAATACCGAGCTCATATGGCATCTCATATCTGAAGGGGATTTCATCCTCAGCAGCGCAGGCCGGCAATGGGATAGAAGGGCGAAACTTCTCTGGTTCCTTGCGCAGGGATTGAGGGAGGGGCTTGCGAAGGCACGACTCGATTTCTTCCGGAAGAGGAAACAGCAGGCTATGCAGGAGGTTCCCATAAGTGAACCGCTGGTTCACGATGAGAACAGGGATTTTTCCCTGGAGCAGACTGTCCAGATGTCTGCGCATAACATGTCGCCTGAAGATGTCACGGCAATCCTTACGGAAGTGTCGGCATATGGGGAAGAAGAGCTGATTGCCAAACGGGATGCGGACTCTGCCGTTCCGGTTGTTTCGCGTTATGACAAACAGGTCCTGGCTTCAAGTTTGAATACGGTCATAATGCACAGGGCGCTGAAGCGGGCAATGGAAAGCGGATTGGGAAACAAATGGGCCATGTTCATGACGGGGAGTCTCGGCCGGATGGGTACCGCGGTTGTGGGAAACTGTGCTTTCAGAAGTGTGCTTTTGTCGGATGCAACGCCTGCTTTCCTGCACAGGGCTGCCATTGTCCTTTCCGCGGTATTTCACGGGACAGTCAGGGATAGTCCCGGCGGTGTATCAACCCTGGTGATAGGCAAAGGAAAGGGTTACAACCAGGTGATGGCAATTGTGAACGGGGTTGTCCGCAAGAGGGAAATCCTGCGTCATTTTGTAATGAGCCTGCAGAAATTCGGCATAGGTTTTGTTCCGGAGGAGGGGATTGCTGCTGTTGACCTTGTTTCGCTCGAGAACGAGATAAGTGACAGCCTTCTGTTTGAGCTGCTGAAGAATGCCATCCAGTGCGTGGAGTCGGAGAAAGGCGCGAGGTCTTTCCTGATCAAGAAGATGGTGCGAAGGCTGAGGGCCCAGCTTCCGGAAGATGCAGGGCGCGCGCTTCTGGATGCCCAGGTCTCTTTCCTGCGGGAACAGCGTGTCCGCCTGGAATGGCTGAAGCGGCGGTTGCAAGTGGCTGGAAAGGTTGATAAAAGCAAACCAGTGATTAACCAAAAGGAGTAAGAGTCATGAAGATGAATCAGGATCGAAGAATGTTTCTGAAGTCTGCAGCCGCGCTTGCGGCGTTGTCGGTATTGCCGTCAGGATGCATTACGCAGATGCCGGTGAATCTCCGTCCCTCTGCCGTCAGCAGGAAGCCGGGCACCATTCGCGGGGCCTTTTTCTATCCTTCGGAACAGGATGTGCTTGAGGGGAAATGTGAAGACCATTTTGCAGGGCAGAAATGGTTTACCTGGCCCGGCAACCAGTTCAGGCCCGGGGAGCAGCAGGTCAAGTTCATGGCCCATCTGCACCAGATGGCGGCACCGCTGGGTTTGAAGGTTGATATCAAGGAAAAACCGATCAGTACTGATGCGGGAATAGAGGCATTTGTCAAAGAAATTGAAACCTCAAAGCCGGATGCTCTTATCCTGTTCAACTTCTGGAACACTTTCAGCCGGAAGCTGAAGCCCCTCATTGATTCGTTCAAGGGGCCGATCATTGTTTACCAGCCTGTTGGAGCGAATCACCAGCTGCCTCCTGAGCTGTTTCGAACCGGGGCGAGGGTCCAGTACATTCATTCGGTCGAGAACTGGGACGCTCTTGAACGCGGATTGAGGGCGGTATATGCCGGGACCAGCCTGGCGCAGGGCAGGATGTTGCGGGTTTCGGGGCAGACCAAGGTGGAATCTGACGACAAGGAGCCTTTGCTCGGGATGGCTATTCACACCGTCCCGGCAGAATGTTTCAACAGCATCTTTGACGAAATGACGGTGACGGCTGAAATGCAGAAGTTCGCAAATTCCGTGCGGCGCAATGCGCGGTCTGTCACGGACCTGGCTGAGCAGGCTTTCCTGGACGGAGTCAAGGCGCACATGGCTGTCATGAAGATGGTTGAAAAGTACAAGGCAGATGCTGTTACCATAGAATGCCTGTTCCTCAAGCACAGGAAGCCGTGTTTGAGCTTTGCATTGAACAACGGCAACCTGGTTCCGTGCGGGTGTGAGAATGATCTTAATGCGACCCTGACGATGATGCTGGGTGCCCGTCTTTTCGGGCGGGGCGGATTCCAGCATAATCCTGATTTTGACATGGAGCAGAATCTTTACTATGCGTCGCACTGCACCTGCACGACGCAGTTGCACGGGCCTGGCCGGAAACAGGCGCCGTATGAACTCAGGCCGTTTTTCCACCAGATGCCCAAGTCGCTCGCGGTGGACGTGGAATGGCCGGTTGGCGAGCGGGCAATGATGTGCAAGTATCACAGCGGCAAGGCGGAGATGGATGCATGGCAGGGAACGGTTGTGGCGTCGCCGAAATGTCCGCCGACGGGGGGATGTGCCACTCGCGTGATGGTCAGGATGGATAACGTGAAGGACGTATGCAGTATTTATCCGGGTCCCCATCCGGTCCTGTACTGCGGTGATTTTGCCCGCCACGCAAAAGTTTTCGGCCGCCTTTACGGTATCGCTGTCAAAACAAACTGTTGATGCCGTTTGCATCATTGACCTGCAGGAGTTGCCGTACTTGACCTGAGTGCCGACTTTTCCTGCTGATAGACTCTTGCAAAAAACGGTAAGGCCAGATAACCTTATAATACATACTATGAAAGGAGTATTCATGAAGAAAGCTTTGGTCGGTTGTGTAGCGATGGGTTTGTTGATGTCGGCAGGGATAGCCACGAAGGCGGCAGCGGGCGACACAGATCACCGGTTTGTACCCAGTTCCGCACCCATAAGCATGCGGACGGACCAGGAGGAGCAGACACAGATTGGTTACGGTTTCAATGTCATCGACCTGGTCGTCGACTGGAATTCTCCCTTCTTCAGCACGGTGGTCCGCGAGGACATCGGCTCAATCGATTACACTGTGAATAATCTCTTCCTGGGATGGGCCAAGACCTGGGCGCGCAAGAACTCACTTGAGGTGGACCTGCTGGGTGGCACGATCAAGTCGAAGGCGGAAAACAACCGGTTTACCTCCCAGGTGATCAACCAGGGTGTTACCGTGGACCACAATGGCGACGGCGAGGATTTCGGGCTTCGCCTGGTTTATGGCCGATCTCTTTACAGAATCGCTTCCGAGGACGGGAAGCGGTTCCTTGACTGTATCCTGGCCGTCAGCCTGCATTGCGCCTCTTTCTCCACGGAAAATGACGTGTACGGCATCTCGGACGACGGCCGCTACATGCAGAGATACACGGAAGAAGATTCCGGTATCTTTCTCCGGCCGGCCATAGCCTTTCAGCCGATAGTACAGGTACATGAACGCGTTACCCTGAAGCCATTCTTTGGATACGAGCAAACCACGGCAAACGCCACCTACAAGTGGCACCTGGTCGAGGGGCTTGACAACGGCGTACCCTATTCCAGCCAGGTGACTTACCAGGGAGTCACCGTAGCGACTCCGATCGCCCTGGATCGTGAAACGAGCGGGACAATCAATATCGGGTCAACGGTATTCGCGGGTTTTGACGTGGGTATCAAGGTTTTCAAGGATGGCGGTGAGTTGAGTGTCGGAGGTGTGATAAGCAGTCTGTCAGGACAGAACAAAAGCTCCGACTTCAAGGAAGTGCACGTCATGTACAGCTTTCCCTTCTAACCCGCTTTTTGCATGAGCTGCTTATAGCTTGCGCAATAAGCAGCTCCGTCAGATCAAGTTGTGCTGCTATATGATATACGATTTTGATGAGATAGTTCCGCGCGAGCGAACCAATTGCGTCAAGTATGACGGAAGAAAGGGGATCTTCGGGACTGCGGATGTAATTCCAATGTGGGTTGCCGACATGGACTTCAGGGCGCCTGATTTCATTGTTAAAGCCCTGAAGAAACGTGCTGACCACGAAATCTACGGTTACACGTTCCAGTCTGACAGATTTTATGACTCGGTGATTAACTGGGCCTGGAAGCGGCACGGCTGGAAGATCAGGAGAGAGTGGATGCTGTTTACGCCGGGAGTGGTCCCTGCGCTGGCGTTGAGCGTCATGTCCATTGCAAAGCCGGGTGATAAAGTGGTCATTCAGCCGCCGGTCTACACGCCTTTTTTTACAGCAATCAGTCCTTTGGATCGCCGCATTTCGTCTAATGCGCTTGTGCTCAAAGAGGGCGGATACCTGATGGATCTCGATGATCTTGAGAAGAAATTCAGGGGCGGTGCGAGACTGTTGTTGTTTTCAAACCCGCACAATCCGGTGGGCAGGGTATGGAAACGGAAGGAACTCGTGGACCTTGGAAATCTGTGCGCGAAGTATGGTGTTACAGTCATGTCAGACGAGATTCATTCCGACCTGGTTTATAAGCCCAACAGGCATCTTCCGTTAGCGAGTGTTTCGAAGAAGTTCCGGGATTTTGTCGTTACCGCAATATCGCCGAGCAAGACATTCAACATTGCCGGGTTGTCATCATCGGTTGTTATCATACCGAATCCTGAGATCAGGGAGAAATTCTCCCGGATGTCCCATGCCATGCATCTGCACATGGGCAATCTGTTCGGGTTGACTGCATTCGAGGCGGCATACACTCATGGGGCACCCTGGCTCGACCAGCTGTTGAAGTATCTCGCCGGGAATCTTCGATTTGTAATTGAATATCTTGGGCTTAATGTTCCGAGCGTCAGGGTCATTGTGCCCGAGGGTACATACCTGGTTTGGCTTGATTTCAGGCAACTGGGTCTGCCGGAAAAAGCGTTGTGCAACCTGCTGGTCAGGAAAGGAAAAGTCGGGTTAAGTGACGGCGCAATTTACGGGAGGGAAGGCAAGGGTTTCATGAGGTTGAATATCGCGTGTCCACGGGCTGTTCTTAAAAAAGCCATGGCCGGAATTATGGCCGCAGTTTCAGATATCTGATCGAAATCTGACAAAAATACTGACAAAAGCCCTTCAATTAACCCATAATCCCAACGCGAATTGATATCCAAATCTCGAGAGGTAATAACATGATAAACGGACATATCAAACAGAGTGCGGTGCGCATGTTCCTGTACGCTTTCCTGGCTGCCGGTTTCCTGGCGTCAAATGGCCTGTGCGCCGAAGCTGGCAAAAATGCGAATAAGAGTACTGATAAGAAAGCGGAAAAAGACAATCGCGATGAGGCCTATAAGAAGATGGAACTGCTGGCCGAGGCCATTCTCTGTGTGAAGAGGAACTACGTCGAGGACAAGGACTATGAGCAGATTGTAAACGGCGCCCTTCACGGAATGCTCCAGGCGCTGGATTCGCACAGCGATTTCCTCGACGGAGAGGCGTTCGAGGATCTCCAGGAAGATACGAAGGGTAAATACGGCGGGATAGGCCTACAGGTCGGGATGAAAGACGGCATTCTTACCGTTATTGCTCCCATAGAGGACACCCCGGCATACAAGGCGGGAATCCAGTCGGGCGACAAGATAGTTGAGATTGACGGCGACAAGACAATGAAGATGAAACTGGAAAATGCCGTCAAGAAGATGCGCGGACAGAAGGGTACAACGGTTGTGCTGACAATCCGGCGTGCGGACGAAGATGAATTCAGGAAAGTCACGATTGTCAGGGATGAAGTTGATGTTTCAAGTGTCAAGGGCGCCACGATGATGGGTAACGGCGTGGGATATGTCCGGATCACCCAGTTTACAATGCCGACCAGCAGCCTGCTGGACGATGCATTGAAAAAGCTGAAGGAGCAGGGCATGAACGCGCTTGTGCTTGATTTGCGTAACAACCCGGGAGGATTGCTGACTTCGGCCATTGATGTGACCCAGAAATTCCTGGCGAAGGACCAGGTGATTGTTTCGACCAAGGGTCGCGAAGGAGTTATGCCCAAGGAGGAAAAGAACGCAAAGATTGACGGCGCCTACAAGGATATGCCCATGGCGGTGCTAGTCAACTGGGGGTCGGCCAGCGCATCCGAAATTGTCGCTGGAGCCCTTCAGGACAACAAGCGTGCCGTGATTGTGGGCACCACGACATACGGCAAGGGGTCTGTCCAGAGTGTATTGCCGCTGAAATCAGGGGACGGCAAGGCAGGGCTGCGCCTGACAACCGCCAAGTATTACACACCTGCCGGAAGGATGATCCATGACAAGGGTATTGACCCGGATGTTCCGGTCTATATTTCCTTCAAGGAGTGGCGTGATGTACAGCTGAAGAGAATGAGAGCGGAAACGCCTGCCTTGCTCACGAAAGAGGAAAAGGAAGAGACAAAGGACGTTGTTGATCACCAGCTCCAGAGGGCATGTGACCTGCTGCAGGCAATGGCGACCATACAGGCAAAGGATAAATAGTACCTGCAGTTGATTTATTCCTTCTTAATCAGGAACCACATCGATGAACGTTCTTGGTATCGAAACATCCTGCGACGAAACTTCAGCTGCCGTAGTTGCTGACTGCAGGCGTGTCCTGTCCAACGTTGTTTTCAGCCAGATCCACCTCCATGCCCCGTATGGCGGTGTTGTTCCGGAGATCGCCTGCCGCAGTCATGTTGAGAAACTTCCTTCCGTTATTGAGGAGGCAATGAAGCTTTCTGGTCTGGAATGGGGGCAGATAGATGCGATTGCCGCTACTTACGGGCCGGGGCTTGCGAGTTCACTGCTTATAGGTTTTTCGGCGGCCAAGGGGCTTGCTCTGAGGCTCGGCAAGCCGCTTTGCGCGATTAACCATATTGAGGCCCATATATACTCGGTGTTCCTGGGTGACGGTGCGCCTAAACCGGAGGAAGTCTGTCCGTTCGTATCTCTCGTTGTGTCCGGGGGGCATACGAGTCTCTTTCGCGTCGAACGCCCAGGTTCCTATAAACTCCTCGGGCGGACAATTGATGATGCCGCGGGTGAGGCGTTTGACAAGGGTGCCAATCTTTTAAATCTCGGTTATCCGGGCGGCCCCGTCATTGACAAGGTCAGCAGGAACGGGCAGAAAGATCTTGTGAAGTTTCCCAGGGGAAGATATCGCCACGGCAAGGGGCAGGTTGCCGGGCTGGATGCTGGACTGTGTTTCAGCTTCAGCGGGGTAAAGACGTCGCTTCTGTACTATCTCAAGAATAATCCGCTGGCTCCGGGAGACGGTAAGCTGGCTTCCGTGGCGGCGAGTTACCAGGAGGCGATAATTGATTCACTGATTGAAAAGTGCGGAAAGGCCCTTACCGGTGGTTTGCAGCTTGCAGCGGTGGGCGGGGTTTCGCTGAACAGCCGGCTGCGCACGAGACTTGCGGAGCTGGCGCACGAAAAGGGTGTCAGGCTGATGCTTGCCGAACCGGCGTACTGTGCGGACAATGCGGCGATGGTGGCGGGGCTGGCGGGGATGGGGTGTGGCGTTTCAACCAGGGAATCAATGGACCTCGACGTCTATCCGAATCTTGAACTTGGCTGAAGAATTCAGAAGGCTAATTAACCACGGATTTCACTGATAACACGGATAAAGAACCATACATTTCCTAGCATAAGCCTATTCTCTGATCAGTGATATCCGTTTAATCCGTGGTTAGAATTTTCCTACACGACAGTTGTTCCGACTTTTGCGGAACGGAGTTTCGCGGCAAAGGCAGGGGCATCAGGGGTGCCTTCGGCGGCCGACCAGGGGGCAAATTCCGATGCGGTCTTTGGGTCGTATGGGCCCTGTTTGAATTCGAGGAAAACAGAGCCGTCGGCAAGAGGAATCCACGCGTGCCACCTGTCCGCGGGTATCTCGAAAGCGGGGGCGCTGCTGCCCTGTCCAATGGAGTTACGTTCTGTAATGCGGCCCGTGTTGTCGAATTCAACGACGTCAAAATTCCCCCTGATTACCAGTGCGAATTCCCATTTCCCGGTGTGGCGGTGGGGCCTGAAGTAGGAATCTTTCATTGATGCCACGAAAAGCCGCTGAACGGGGTCGGATGGTGATTCGTGGACGTTGTGATGACTGCGCCGTCGCGGGCTTGCGGCAGCCTTAGCAATAAGTTCGTTAATCAATTCCATGGTTATCAGTTTCATTTGTCTCCTTTTGTCAGAATGGATCAGGCAATGGTTTGTTGTTCACGGGAACTGTTTTGGGTGGAAGGACATTCTTCGTTTCGATTGTGATCTTATTGTTTCTGATTTTAATCTTGCCATCTGCGAGAAGTGTAACTGCCTTGAAAAGTTCCAGCAGCGAGATATGCGAAGCCTTCAGGGTGATTCCCGGCCCTGCGGGTACCAGGGAATAGTCCTTGTCCTTGTTTTCGGTCCACTTTATTACGTAGGTTGTATTGGATCTTGTAACAGTTTGTTCAATCCTGGGGCTTGGCTGCCCGAGCGGAACAGAGTTCATTGCAAGGAAGGTAACAACGTCAGACATGGCTGCATCACGGAAATCAACTTCCGGAATGACTATCTTGTCCAGTCCTGCGGTCGGGGAGTTCGTTTCGGCGGCTGGGGTCATTGTTGAGAAAAGAAACATTACGAATATAATGACATATCGGTTCATTGTTTGTTTTCCAGCAAGACAGTGTCGCTTATACAGTGAAGAGCTTTGAGGGGCAAACGTTTTGTTTTGCGCGGTGGGCGCGGTTGCTGGTAATTTGCCATTATGTTTGTTGATACCCATGTTCATTTCGACCTCCTTGCGGAGGCTGGCCCGGAGGATGTGATTCGGCGTGCTGGAGAGTCCGGCGTTGACTGGATGCTTGCTGTTGGAGGTTCCGGACCCGGCAATGCAATGGCAGTTAAGCTTGCTGAACAATTTCCAGGAAGAATCCTGTCAGCAGCCGGATTTGACAGGGAGCATGCAGGACGATCGATTGATTTTCAGGCCTTTGAAGCTCTTGCCAGAGACAAGAAAGTCAGCGCCATTGGTGAGGTTGGGTTGGACTATCACTACCATCCCGAAACCGCAGAGGCGCAGAAGGAATTGCTTGGCCGGATGCTGGAGGTTGCGCAGAAGCTTGGACTGCCTGCAATTATTCACACCCGCGAGGCTGATGCGGATACTTTGGAGTTACTTGGGCAATGGCGTGGAGTAAGGGGTGTGGTCCATTGTTTTACTGGAAACACTGCCTTTGCCATGAAGGTGATTGAGCTTGGTTTCTATATCAGTTTCAGCGGGATAGTAACTTTCCGTAATGCGGGGCAATTGCGTGAGGTTGTGAAGATGGTTCCTGATGACAGGCTTTTGGTGGAAACTGATTCGCCTTTTCTTGCGCCTGAACCTCATCGCGGGAAGAAGAACGAGCCGGCATTCCTGAAATGCGTGGCTGAAGCCGTTGCAAAAGAGCGGGGCTGGTCCGTTGAGAAGGGTGCGGAACTGACATCCAGGAACGCCACGACTCTGTTTCAGGGCTCTTCTGGCAATTCTTTTGGTTGCAAAAGTGATGTTTAGGGTTGAATATACTGGAGTGAAAAACTGCTAACAGAGGGGAGGAACTCGAATGGAAGAAATTACATTGCAGGCAACGGCGATAGGATGGGGAATTGTTTATGTTATTGTTGGCGGATTGTTTGGTTCAGCGATGGTGGTGGTGGCGTCGGCGATCCTGCCAAAGCTGATAGACCGTCTTACGCCGGCAATTGACGAGCAGAAGGAGATTGTGCGCGGGAACCAGGCGGTTGCCGAATATTTCGGCCGGATCGTGTCTGCCGGAATTATAGGGATAAGCATTGTGATTGCGGCGGCTGTTCTTGGCGGGTTGATAGCGGCCTTACACTGATTTGATCCAGACTGACGCGTCATGACAAACAATCGCAGAAATGTTTTCAATTTTCGCGCAGTGATACTGTTTGCTGCCTCATTGGGCCTGCTGGTGTCATCAGGCTGCCCCTGCCTGGCGCGTGGAGGAGGCGGGTGTATTGAAGAGGGTACGGAAATCCTGGCGCCAGGCGGGATGATTCCCGTGGAGCGGTTGCGGCCGGGCGACCGGGTCACTGCACTGGTCAATGGCTGTTTCCGGGAGTCGCGAGTTGCAGGCTGTACCCGCATTCTGTCTTCCGAGTTCGTTGAGCTGGTTTTCTCAAACCGGACATTGTCACTTACCACTGAACATCCAGTTTCCGTTGGTAAAGGAACTTTTCGAACAGCAGGGTGTTTGAAAGCGGGTGACGAAGTGCTCGTTTCCGGTAAAGGTGTCAGCCTTGAGTCTATTGTTTCGGTTAAGAGAATTAAGAAAACAAAATGCGCCTATAATCTGATGGTTATGCCCGGCGGTACGTATGTTGCCGGTAACGTGGTTGTTCATAACAAGGGCTGCTTCCTGCCGGATACTCCGATTCTTCGCCCGGATGGGTCGACGACCTTTATCCGCCGATTGAGAAAATATGACCAGGTCATGGCTTTTACCCCTGACGGCAAGCTGGTTTCTGCCGAGATCCGGAACATCATCAAACAAACAGTCAAAGAGTACTTTACGGTTACAACGGCGAAGGTTCGGCTTAATGTTACAGGGGAGCATCCTTTCTACGTTGGTGCAGGTACGTTCAAGACCTTGGAAAGCCTTCATATTGGAGAGAAGATATTTGCTTATGATGGATGCGGTTTGAGCGAACAGGCGATAACCGGTATTGAAAAGGTCGATGTCAGCGCAATTGTCTACAATCTCCAGACAGATGAGCCAAATACATTCTTTGCCGGCGGAGTGGCGGTGCACAACAAAGGCTGCTTTCCTGCCGGAACCATGATTCTTACTGCGTCGGGGCTGCGATCAGTCCAAACAATAAAGAAGGGCGACTGCCTGACTTCAATCAGGCCTGACGGCAGGTCCGTGGATGCGATTGTTCAAAAGGTGTTTGTCACTGAAGCAGTTCCAAGGATGATTCGAACTGATTCCGGTTCCTTTCATCCTACCGATGAACATCCCATAGCGCTTCCTGACGGCACGTTCCTGGATGCGGGCCGATTGATGACGGGGCAGAAAATCCTGGCATTTCGTGATGGCCGGCGTGTTACAGCGTCGGTGATACGGAATGAACCTGGAACAGAAAAGAAAGATGTCTATAACATCCAGGTGGGTGCTCCTCATACATTTGTTGCCGATGGCATTATCGTGCACAACAAGGGAGGCTGTTTCCTTCCTGAAACACCGGTCCTGCTTGCGGACGGGACATCCCTGCCTATCGACAAGATCAAACGCGGTGACAGGGTCATGGCGTTTCAAAAGGATGGCAAAGTCACCGAAGCCGGGGTTCAGAAGGTTCTGGTCCAGCTGGAAGACGAGTATTACGCCATTACCACGGAATACGCGGCTCTCAAAGTGACAGAAGAGCATCCTTTCTATGTGGGCGAGGGGCATTTCAAGTCAGCATCCAGCCTGTGCGTCGGAGAAGCGCTGTATGGTTTTGTCGGCGGGGTCCTGACCAGGCAGAATATCCTGTCTAAAGAGAAAGTGAATGAGACTGTAAGCGTCTACAATCTTCAGACAGATGAGCCGAACACTTTTTTTGCGGGTGGAATTGCTGTTCATAACAAGGGCGGCTGTTTTCCTGCAGGCACAATTATAGAAACGGCTGATGGCTCCCGGCATATTGAAGAGCTGGTGCCAGGGGACAGGATTATCAGTCCAAGAGTCGATGGCCCGGTGGTAGTGACAACAGTTGAGTCTGTTTTCATGGCAGAAGCACCGCTGGTAATCCTTGTCACGGATGCCGGCCGGCTTGCAACAACGGAAGAACACCCGGTGGCACTTGCTGACGGCAGTTTCTTGCCGGCCGGGAACCTGTCGGCAGGGGAAACAGTCCTGGTTTATCGCGGTGGAGCTTTATGTGAGACAAAGGTTCAATCGGTTGAAGTCACGGACAAGAGTACGCCTGTTTTTAATCTGAGCGTTGGCTGGCCTCACACTTATGTTGCCGGGGGTTATCTTGTCCATAACAAAGGAGGTGGCGGGCATAGCCGTTCTGGCCACGGATCTTCAGGCTCTACGGATGATCCTTTGCCGGCGATAATTTTCTTCGTCCTTGTTTTAGGAGTTATAATATATGGCGTGATAGCCGACACGGTAAGGCGCCGCAGAGAGAACCTGGATTACAGTTATCCCCGGAGCAAGATAGACAGGAAGGCGGTCAAGACAGAGAAGCTGCTGCAATTCATTGCAAAGCAGGACCAGGTGTTTGACCCGGTAAGCCTGAGGAAGGTTGTCGAGGTAATATTCCTGAAGCTCCAGGAATGCTGGCAGGCCAGGCTGTACGACGAAGAACTGCGTCAATGCATGATGCCGTACCTGTATCGCCAGCATTTGAACCAGCTAAATGCTATGAAAAAGAGCCACGAGATAAACAAGCTTGCTGGTATGCGAGTGGATGCGATTGACCTGGTGAATGTCAGGTACACCACCAAGGAAGAACGCCGGGAGTTTACCGCTTTGGTTACTGCAACCGCGACGGACTTTTATATTGATGACAGGTCAGGTGAATTCCTGCGCGGAGATGAAGAGCCCGCCCAGTTCCAGGAGTTCTGGACGTTCCAGCTTCAGAACGGGCAGTGGAAACTGCGCGAGATAGAGCAAACGCGTGAAAGTGATGTTCTGAAAGACGAAAATTTCTTCGAGCAGTTTACTGATAAACAGCTTGAGCGGGTGTACGGTGAAACTGTTGAAAAGGCGGGGCCCGCAGGTCCATGGCTCAAGGCGTCCGAGTCTGAGCGTGCCACGAAAATTGAGCGCATGCTGAATTTCCTGGGTGAGCTTGACAAGCTCTGGAACCGCCAGCTTATGCTGGACCGCGCAAGGCAGGTGTTTGCCGATGTGTATCTTGGCAGGCAGGAGGCTGTATTGCCCGAGGCGGTCACGGAGTGCCTGTTCCCTGATGTGGCAGAGCATCTTGCGGCAGAAATGGCTGGAATGAAAGCAAAGGGATTTTCAGTCGAGTACCGCAACTTCTGTGTTCGCAAGGTTGAAATCGTTATTGTCTACAATTTTGCCGATAATGCAAAAGATGAATTCTGTGCGAGGATCAATGCGCATGCCCAGAAGACCGTCAAACGCGGGGAGACGATTGTCAGCCAGGACGAAGATGTCCAACCCATTGAGGAATACTGGGTGTTTGGGAGGCTCGAAGACCAGTGGAAGCTCAAGGAAGTGATGCCTGCGATGACTGCTGCAAAGATTTCAACGATTGAGAATGTCGATGAAGATTCCAGCCCATCCCAGGTTCAGTGGTATTACACCAAGAAGAGAACAGTGTAGTGGCGGACGGGATATCAGGCCGATGTTATTACCTTTTGTAGTTCCTCTGCAGATATACCGCGGATCAGGACTCGTTTGTTTCTTCCGGTGTCGCCTGAGAGGATTGAAATCCGGTTCCACTGGATGTTAAGGGCATCAGAAAGGAACTGGATGAGTGCCTTGTTGGCTTTCCCTTCTACTGGCGGGGCCTGAAGGCGGATTTTAATGGCATCACCAAGTTCGCCGCTGATCTCGTTTTTCGAGGCGCGAGGAACAACACGTATTGTCAGTATTATTCCGTCCTTTGATTCTTTCATCCAGTTCATCTGCCAGCAGGATAGTATTCTGGCGGCGTAACTTCAATGATAATGGCTTTTGCAGGGTTTCGTAGATTGACTGCATGACCACGTTTGAATATGCTGTTGATCATGTCTACTGATCTGACGTTTCTAACCAACGAGAATGGCAAGACCCTTTCTGAGCGCTTCAAAGTATTGTTGGGTGATAATACTTTCAATTTCGACTGTCTCGTAGGCTATTTTTATGTCAGCGGTTTTTTTCGAATCTATAAGTCCCTTGAGAAGACCGATAAAGTCCGCATATTGATAGGTCTCAGCACCGACGGTCCGACGCACCGTCTCATCGATCAGGCCCGCCAGGGTGAATTAGGTCTTGCCTCTCATTCGGAGGTCAAAGAGAAGTTGCCGGAAATGATACGCAAGGAAATTGAACAGGCCGACGATGTCTCAGATATCGAAGACGGTGTTCATAAGTTTGTTGAATGGTTGCGATCAGGGAAACTCGAAATCCGGGCATATCCATCAGAAAGAATACACGCAAAGGTTTACATAATGACCTTCGTGAAAGGGCACATAGATGCCGGACGCGTTATCACGGGATCAAGTAATTTCTCGCAAGCCGGGCTTCAGGATAATCTGGAATTCAATGTTGAACTGAAAAACCGCTCTGATTATGAATTTGCCCTGAATAAGTTCAATGAGCTCTGGGAGCATGCCGTTGATGTTCAGGAGACTTATGTTGAGACTATAGAGAAGAAATCTCCTTTTGCACAGTTTGTTCCGTACGAGCTTTATCTGAAGCTTCTTTATGAGTATTTCCGTGCTGAACTCAATAGACCGTCGGAAATAGAAGATTTGTATCTTCCAACCGGTTTCAAAAAACTGAAATATCAGGAAGAAGCTGTTTTGAGTGCCAAGCGTATTTTGGATGAATACGGCGGTGTGTTTATCTCTGATGTCGTCGGCTTGGGCAAAACCTATATGTCGGCCATGCTGGCACGCGAACTTCCCGGGAGAAGTCTTGTAATTGCCCCGCCATCGCTTATTGACAAAGCCAATCCCGGCTCCTGGCCGAATGTGTTCAGTGATTTCCGCGCTCCGCAAACGGACTTTGAATCCATAGGCAAGCTTGATGACCTTGTAAAACGTGATATTTCCAAATATTCAAACATCTTTATTGATGAATCCCACCGGTTTCGGACTGAAACCAATCAGACTTACGAACGGCTTGCACAGGTATGCCGAGGAAAACGTATAATACTGGTGAGCGCAACGCCTCTTAATAACCGACCCAGAGATATTCTCAGTCAGGTCAAACTGTTTCAGCCGGCGAAGAACAGTAAGATTCCTAATGTTCGGAACCTTGAATCGTTCTTTGGTGCTATGGAAAAGAAATTGAAAGGACTGGATCGTCAGTCTGACAGGGATCAGTTCTTTTCAACTGTCAGAACGAATGCCAGGGAAACCCGGGAAAAAGTGCTCAAGTATCTCATGATTCGTCGGACACGCTCGGAAATTGAAAAATACTATGGTGCGGATCTAAAGGCCCAAGGCATGAAATTCCCGGAAGTGAGTGATCCTGAGCCTTTGTTTTACCGGTTTGGCCAGGTCGAGAACGAGGTCTTCAATGAAACTGTCAAAGCTATTGGCAAATTGACCTATGCACGTTATCAGCCGCTTCTGTACTACACAGGCAAGTGGCCGGAAGACGAGAAGCAAAGTCAGGTCAACCTTGCCAAGTTCATGAAGATACTGCTCGTAAAACGGCTGGAAAGCAGTTTTCACGCTTTCCGGCTGACTCTCGATCGTTTCATACAGTCACACGAGCGTGTCGTACAGGAATTGAGAAAAGGATCTGTCTACATCAGCAAGAAACATATTCACAAGATATTTGAATACTTAGATGAAGGTGATGAGGCGTCCATTCAACGCCTCATCGACGATGAGAAAGCCGATCGCTTGTTGGCGGCCGATTTTACTGTCGATTTTCTGAAAAATCTTGAGAATGATCTTAATCTTCTCCATGAGATTCGTGAACACTGGAAGAGGATCAAGCGCGACCCGAAATGGGTGGAATTTCAGAGGATACTGACTTCGCATGATGCCCTGAAAAAAGAAAAACTGATCATCTTTTCGGAATCGAGAGAAACGGTGGAATACCTGACCGAAATGATCAGGGAGCACGTTGAGCCGAAAGTCATCGCCTTCTCGGGACAATCTGACGAACACGCACGCCAGACTATTATTGCCAATTTCGACGGCAGAGCTTTTCATCCCGGTAATGATTATCGAATCCTTGTTACCACGGATGTCCTGGCTGAAGGCGTCAACCTGCATCGCGCAGGCATAGTCATTAATTTCGACATTCCGTGGAATCCAACCAGACTGATGCAACGGGTGGGAAGAATTAACCGTGTGGATACGCCTTTTGACAAGATCAGCGTGTTCAATTTCTTCCCTTCCGACGAAGGCAATGATCTGATCAAGCTCAAGGAAGCCGCCGCCGCCAAGATTCATTCGTTTGTTGAAATGCTCGGCACTGATGCCCGCCTTCTGATGGAAGGTGAGGAAATCAAGGCATTTGAGCTATTTGGTCGCCTGAATTCAAAGAGTGCTATAACAGGAGAGGACGGCGAAGAAGACAGCGAATTACAGTATCTCGCCGAGATTCGGGAAGTCCGCGACAAAAAACCTGACCTGTTTGAACGAATCAAGCATTTGCCGAAGAAAGCCAGATCCACCAAGATGATCGAAAAAGCTGTCGAAATGCATGTCCAGCAGTCGCCGGCATTACTAACTTATTTCCGTCAAGACCGGCTGGATAAGTTCTTTCTCTGTAATGACGAAAGTAATCAAGGTGTTGAACTTGATTTCCTGACAGCGGCCGGGATTCTGAAGCCAGCCGTTAAAACCGAGCCGCGACAGAATATACCCCGTGAATTTTATTCTCTCCTGGATAAGAATAAACAAGCCTTCGTTGCCGCCACAACCGATGAGTCATCTGCTCTCGATACGAAGAAACCAGGTGGCAGTAACGATACTTACATACTCCACAGGCTCAAAGCCAATGAAGTCCGCCATTGCAAGAAATATACCGAGGATGATGAAGAGTTTGTTCGCCAGGTTATCCGGCTCCTTGAAGAAGGATCTCTGCCGAAACCCACAACAAAGAAAGTCGCTACGGCCATTAAGAAAGAAATAGATCCGCTGAAGATGCTTGCCTTGCTGCGTCGCAACATTCCCATTGAATTTCTGCGCAGTGGGCACATTCAACAGGATTCCGATCTTTATAAGCCGAGGGAGGTTATTCTATCGTCGTTCTTATTGCTGATAAGAGAGGCAACCCCAAAATGAAGTCTGAAGGAAAAAAGAGAGAATACCTGTTGACGCCTATAATCGGTGTGCTATCTTGCTACCAGCAAACCTGCCAAGCCTCTGTCCTTCGGGATATGCTC
>Ga0172375_10004889_pt1 | contig 19583 bp, 13 predicted proteins | sample LakKiv1m_FD_114537 | JGI IMG/M metagenome (GOLD analysis project Ga0172375, IMG submission 114537) | Freshwater microbial communities from Kabuno Bay, South-Kivu, Congo - kab_092012_11.1m | ecosystem: Environmental > Aquatic > Freshwater > Lake | place: Democratic Republic of the Congo...
CATGCGGAAGATGTGCTGGAAGCCGATCACTACGGGCTGGAAAAAGTCAAAGAACGTATCGTCGAATATCTGGCCGTGCAGCAGCGCGTCGAGAAAATGAAAGCGCCTATCCTGTGTTTGGTGGGCCCGCCTGGTGTAGGTAAGACCTCGCTGGGGCAGTCTATCGCGCGTGCCACCAACCGTAAGTTTGTACGCATGTCACTGGGTGGAGTGCGTGACGAATCCGAGATTCGCGGCCATCGTCGTACTTACATCGGCTCCATGCCGGGCAAGATCTTGCAGAACATGAGCAAGGTGGGCGTGAAGAACCCGCTATTCTTGCTGGACGAGGTGGACAAAATGGGGCAGGATTTCCGTGGCGATCCGTCGTCGGCTTTGCTGGAAGTGCTGGATCCGGAACAGAACAATACCTTTGTTGACCATTACGTCGAGGTCGAGTACGACTTGTCGGATGTGATGTTTGTCGCGACATCCAACAGCATGAATATCCCTGCACCTTTGCTGGATCGTATGGAAGTCATCTTCGTCTCCAGCTACACCGAAGACGAGAAGGTGAACATCGCCACGCGCTATTTGTTGCCTAAGGCGATCAAGAACAACGGCCTGAAAGCAGAAGAGATCAGTGTGTCGGAAAGTGCAATCCGCGATATTTTGCGTTACTACACGCGTGAGGCCGGTGTGCGGAGTTTGGAGCGAGAGTTATCCAAAATCTGCCGGAAAGTAGTGAAGTCGCTGCTTTTGAAAGGGCGCGAAACCAAGGTTGTCGTTAACTCGCGCAACTTGGACAAATATCTCGGTGTACGTCGTTACAGCTACGGCATTGCGGAGAAGAACAATCAAGTCGGACAGGTGACCGGTTTGGCGTGGACCGAAGTGGGGGGCGAATTGCTCACTATCGAGACAGCGGTGCTGCCTGGTAAGGGAAAAACCACCACCACCGGTAAGTTGGGTGAGGTGATGCAAGAGTCCATTCAAGCCGCTTTAAGCGTGGTGCGTAGCCGCGCCAAGAAACTTGGCATCGCCGATAGCTTCTACGAGAAAAGCGATCTGCACATTCACTTGCCGGAAGGGGCGACGCCAAAAGATGGTCCAAGTGCGGGTATCGGCATTTGTACTGCGATGGTGTCGGCGTTAACAGGCATACCGGTGAGGGCCGATGTGGCAATGACGGGGGAGATCACCTTGCGTGGTGAAGTGTTGCCGATCGGTGGATTGAAAGAAAAATTGTTGGCAGCTCAACGGGGAGGCATCAAGTTGGTGTTGATCCCTGAAGAAAATGTCAAAGATTTGGTCGAAATGCCTGACAACGTGAAGAACAAGCTCGACATTCATCCCGTTAAGTGGATAGATCAGGTGCTGGAGTTGGCCTTGGAGCGTAAGCCGGAACCGTTGCCTGAAGTAGTGTCGCCTGCGGTCGTGCCTGCACCGGCGGCTGATGCGACCACGGCATCCGCTATCAAGCACTGATTTTGATGCGTGCGCTGAGCGCTTTCGGTTAGATCAAGAAAATATTTGAAGCTGGGCATTGCAAAAAAGGGAAGTATCTATATAATGCCGCGCTCTCGCGGGTGCTTAGCTCAGCTGGTAGAGCACCGCCCTTACAAGGCGATTGTCAGCGGTTCGATCCCGTTAGCACCCACCAGTTTTTGTAGTAGATGTTTTGGAGTGGTAGTTCAGTTGGTTAGAATACCGGCCTGTCACGCCGGGGGTCGCGGGTTCGAGTCCCGTCCACTCCGCCAATTTGAAGGCGAAAAAAGGCGAACGAGAGTTCGCCTTTTTTCATATCTGAAGTCTGTTCGTTGCGTCTCTAAATTTTGGGTAGGTAGCTATGTTTGATTTCGTGCATGAAAGAAAGCGTCTGGTCCAGATTGTCCTCGCACTCATCGTGTTGCCCTTTGCGTTGTGGGGAGTGGATTCCTATCGTAATTCGGGGGATGTGGTCTCTCTGGCGAAAGTGAACGGTGAGAAGATTAGTCAACAAGAATTTGACAATGCGATGGAGCAACAACGTCAGCGTATTCGCGAGATGGCAGGACCGAACTTCGATCCGGCGATATTCGATAAACCCGAGATCAAACACTCCGTCCTTGACGGTTTGGTCACTCAACGTTTGATGTTGTCCGGTGCGCGTGAGGCAGGCTTGGTTGTCAGTGATGAGCAGATGGCGCAGATCATTGCGACTGTTGGTGCTTTCCAGAAAGATGGCAAGTTCGACAAACAGCAGTATGAAGCCGCGCTGCGCGCGCAGGGGATGACACCCGCAATGTTCGAATTCCGCGTGCGTCAAGATCTGACCACACGCCAATTGACCGATGCGTTCACGCAAAATGGTTACGCGGCAGATGCGGTGGTGGCTAATTTGATCCGCTTGAATGAACAGCAACGCGTGGTGTCGATTGCAAAGCTGGATCTTGCAACGTTTACCAAGCAAGCGCAGGTGAGCGATGCTGCGATAAAAACCTATTTCGAGCAGAATCCTCAGGAATTCCAGATTCCAGAACGCGCCAAGATCGAATTTGTGACGCTATCCCTCGATGCTTTGATGGAACAAGCCGTGGCTAAAGACAGCGACATCAAGGCTTACTACGAAGAGCATCTCAGCGAGTTCGGTACGCAAGAGCAACGCCAAGCTGCGCACATTCTCATCACCTTGTCCAAGCAGGCGAGCGATGCTGAAAAAGCGGAAGCCAAGCGCAAGGCTGAGCAGGTACTGAAACAAGTCAAACAATCTCCAGCCAAGTTCGCTGAACTGGCAAAGCAATATTCTCAGGATCCCGGCTCTGCGGCGAATGGCGGTGATCTGGGGATGTTCGGGCGTGGCGCGATGGTGAAGCCATTCGAAGAAGCAGTGTTCTCATTGAAAGTAGGCGAGATCAGCGACCTCGTCCAGTCTGATTTTGGTTATCACATCATCAAACTGGTTGCCATCAAAGCCCCTAAGGTGCAGCCTTTGAGCGAAGTCAAAGCGATGATTTCGCAGCGCGTGAAATTCCAGCAATCCAGCGATAAGTTCGCGGAGCTGGCCGAGAAATTCAGTAATACCGTGTACGAGCAGAGCGACAGCCTCAAACCGGCTGCCGAGTTGGTCAAAGCGCCGGTGCAGGGCGGTGTATGGCTGAGCAAGGACAAGCCGTCTTCCGCAGCTTGGAATGAGAAGGTCGTGCAAGCGGTGTTCTCCGAAGATGTATTGAAAAATAAGCGCAACACGGCGGCGATCGAGATCGCACCGAACACCTTGATGGCGGCGCGTGTCACGGAATACCAGGCTGCTTCGGTGCACCCTTTGGCTGAGGTGGCTTCTGCTATCCGTACCCAGTTGCAACAACGTCAAGCCAAACAAGCACTGGTCGAGCAAGGTAAGAAAAAGTTGGAACAGTTGCAGAAAGGTGAGAAAACGGATGTCTCCTTCCTGTCTGCGCAGACATTCACACGTTCACAGCATGCCAATTTGAGTGCGGACGTGGTCAAAGCGCTGTTCCGTGCGGATGTGAGCAAACTACCTGCCTATGTGGGGGTGGAAGACGAGCAGGTGGGCTATGTGCTGGCTCGCATCGATGCGGTGAAGGATGCAGCCATTCCGGATGAGATGAAGCGTAGTCGCTACGCACAGCAGATTCGTCAGATCACTGGGGATGAGCTGCTGGCTGCTTATCTGGCCGATACCAAAAAACAGGCCGACATCACCATGAAGGACTTTGCGGCAGCTGAGAAGAAGTAGGCCGTGCTGATGACTCTATGAAGAACGCCGCTCCTGTAGCGGCGTTCTTCTTTATCGGTTAGAAGCGATCCCGATTGTCACCGGATATCTATGGCTTTGTGCTGAGGGGGTAAAGCGTCGGCAGGGGGCAATCGTATATAATCCTGAGCTCTTCATCGGGTACCAAGCGCATCCTTTTCATATGCAAAAAGCATTTAAGTTAGAAGTTGTTGATCTCGCCTGCGAGCGGGGCGACTTACGCTTGTTCAGCGGTTTGAATTTCGAGCTGAGGGCGGGGGAGTTGATGCAGGTGCAGGGCGAGAACGGTAGCGGTAAAACGACCCTGTTACGTACGCTGTGTGGTTTAGTACAGCCCGTCGCGGGCAAGGTGTTGTGGAGTGGGCAGGACATCGCGGAGTGGGGTGATGCCTACCACGAGCAGATGTGTTATCTCGGTCATCTGAATGCCATCAAGGATGAGCTGAGTGCGATCGAGAACTTGCAAATGAGCGCGGGAGTGGCCGGATTCAGCGTGAGTGAGCAGGATGCCATCACTGTACTGCGTCGTATGGGCTTGCGTCGCAAGGAACATCTGCCGGTGCGTGTGTTGTCTCAAGGTCAGCGTCGCCGTGTGGCCTTGAGTCGGCTGCTCGTGGGTGATGCTAAATTGTGGATATTGGACGAGCCTTTGACCGCACTCGATGTGGGGGCAGTGGGGCTCATGCAGGAACTTATTGGAGAACACCTGTCGAACGGCGGCATGGTGATCTTCACGACGCATCAACCCTTGCAAGTGGCAGGGGTACAGACCAGAGCGCTGTCGCTGTCATGAATAAACTCTCCCTGTTCGGATTGTTGGGGTTGGTGATTCGTCGTGACCTGTTGTTGGCGATGCGCCGCCGTGCGGATGTGCTGACCACGCTGGTGTTCTTCGTCATGGTGGTGAGTCTGTTTCCATTAGGTGTGGGGCCTGACCCAGATATGTTGCGCAAGATGGCGGCGGGGGTGTTGTGGGTCGCTGCGTTGCTGGCCTCCATGTTGTCCTTGCCGCGTATGTTCTCGGCGGACTATGTGGACGGCACCTTGGAGCAGATGATGCTCGCACCGCAGTCGCTGACGATGATGGTATTGGGCAAGATTGTCGCGCACTGGATGTTGTCGGGTCTGCCGTTGGTGTTGATTGCGCCGGTACTGGGCTTGCAGTTTGATATGTCGGTGCAAGCGTTGTGGGTGTTGATGCTTGCCTTGCTGTTGGGAACGCCCGTGTTGAGTATGATCGGCGCGATCGGCGCGGCGCTGACGTTAGGCTTGCGCGGTGGCGGTGTATTGGTTTCATTGTTGGTGTTGCCCTTATGTATTCCCGTGCTGATTTTCGGTGCGGGGGCGGTGGAAGCAGTGAATAGCGGCATGGATGCGGTTTCCAACTTGTCCTTGTTGGGCGCGTTCCTGTTATTCGCTTTGGTGTTTACCCCTTTTGTCGCAGCGCAAGCGTTGCGTATTTCGATGGAGTGATGAGATTGGCGATCAACTGGTTCAAATATTCGGCCCCCACCACCTTTTACGGATTGGCGGGGAAACTCATCCCGTTCTTTGCCTGGCCTGCGGCGATTTTGTTCGCAATCGGTCTATATATCGGCTTCTTTGTCGCTCCGACGGATGCGGTGCAAAGTGAGGCTTACCGCATCATATTCATCCATGTGCCCGCATCTATTCTCTCCATGTTCATCTATCTCATCATGGCAGGCTACGCTGCACTGGGATTGATCTTTAAGACGCGCTTATCTGCCATGATGGCTTCAGCCCTTGCCCCCACAGGCGCGCTGTTCGCGTTCATCTCCTTGTGGACGGGCGCGCTGTGGGGCAAGCCGATGTGGGGCGCTTGGTGGGTATGGGATGCGCGCCTGACTTCTGAGTTGATCCTGTTGTTCTTGTACTTGGGCTTCATTGCTTTGCAAGCCTCCATCGAAGACCCGCGCCGTGCAGACCGTGCCAGTGCGCTGTTGGCCATCGTGGGTTCGGTGAACGTGCCCATCATCTATTACTCGGTGCAATGGTGGAACACACTGCATCAAGGCTCGACCATCAAATTCAGCGGCACCAGTATGCACGTTGCCATGCAGCAATCCATGTTCACCATTTTGGTGGCCTGTTGGTTGTATGTGATCGCCGTCGCCTTGGCGCGGGTGCGCAGCATCATCTTGGAGCGTGAGTCCAACACGCAGTGGGTCAAAGAACTAGCGGAGACAAAATGATGAATTGGTCTGAATTCTTTGCCATGAATGGCTATGGCTTCTACGTATGGGGTTCATATGGGGTTGCCCTGCTCGTATTCATCATTGAGATATTGATGGTGAGACACCGCCGGACCTTGGCCTTGCGTCAGTTGCGATTGTTGAATGAAAGCGGAGAAGCGTCATGACACCCAGGCAGAAAAGATTGACATGGATCGTGTTGGGGGTGACCTTGGTCGCCGCCGCTGTGGGTTTGGTGCTGTTCGCGTTGAAGAACAATGTGAGCTTGTATTTCACGCCGACCCAGGTCTATAACAAAGAGGCACCGCAAGGGCGCAACTTTCGCATCGGTGGTTTGGTGGAAGCAGGAAGCATCAAGCGTGAGAACGATGGACTGACCGTTCACTTCAATATCACCGATACCGCACAAAAAATGCCGGTCGTTTATAAAGGCATCCTGCCTGACCTGTTCAAGGAAGGTAAGGGTGTCGTCGCACAAGGCAAGATCGAGGCAGATGGCGAGTTCCATGCCGAAGAGGTCTTGGCGAAGCATGACGAGAATTACATGCCCCCAGAAGCCATTGATGCGATCAATAAAGCAGAGGCGGGTAAGGCTGCCGCCAGTTCGACATCTGCAATCACTCCCCTCACAAAATAATTTTTGAAAGCACCAGCATGATTCCTGAAATCGGTAATTTCACGCTCGTCGTGGCCTTGTTCCTCGCGCTTGTGCAAGGCGTGCTGCCTATTGCGGGTGCAGCACGCGGTAACGAGGTGTGGATGGGAGCTACGCGTACCTTGGCATTAGGCCAATTCGTATTTGTCGCCATTGCGATTGGCTGTCTGACCTACTCCTTCATCGCTAACGACTTCTCGGTGTTGTATGTGGCACAACATTCCAACTCGCAACTGCCGATCCAATACCGCATTTCTGCGCTGTGGGGCGGGCACGAGGGATCGCTGCTGTTATGGGCATTCATCCTGACGCTGTGGACGGTTGCCGTGGCGATGTTCAGCAAACATCTGCCGCAAGAGATGGTGGCGCGCGTCATCGGTGTAATGGGCTTGATCTCTGTTGGCTTCCTGCTGTTCATGTTGTTCACCTCCAATCCGTTCGATCGTTTGTTCCCCGCAGCGATGGATGGGCGTGATCTGAATCCTTTGCTGCAAGACCCTGGCTTGGTCATCCATCCACCGATGTTGTACATGGGTTATGTTGGCTTTTCGGTTGCATTCGCTTTCGCGTTATCTGCCTTGTTGGGGGGCAAGCTCGATTCCACCTGGGCGCGTTGGTCGCGTCCGTGGACGACGGTGGCATGGGTGTTCATGACTATCGGTATCGCCTTGGGGAGTTGGTGGGCGTATTACGAATTGGGTTGGGGCGGCTGGTGGTTCTGGGATCCAGTCGAGAACGCATCCTTCATGCCTTGGCTCGTCGGCACGGCATTGATCCACTCGTTGGCCGTCACTGAAAAACGCGGTGCATTCAAAAGTTGGACAGTGTTGTTGGCGATTGCCGCATTCTCTTTGTCCTTGTTGGGTACGTTCCTCGTGCGTTCCGGCGTGCTGACTTCCGTGCATGCGTTCGCCACCGATCCCAAGCGCGGTATCTTTATCTTGTCGTTCTTGGTCATCGTCATCGGTGCGTCGCTACTGCTGTTCGCGTGGCGTGCGCCCAAGATCGGTCTGGGTGGGAAATTCGAATTGGTCTCGCGTGAGACCATGCTACTCAGCAACAACGTATTGCTCTCGGTCGCTTCTGCCTCCGTGTTCCTTGGTACGCTGTATCCCTTGTTCATGGATGCACTGGGTTACGGCAAGCTGTCTGTCGGTGCGCCTTACTTCAACGCGGTGTTCGTGCCTTTGATGATTCCAATGGTAATGATGATGGGCTTGGGGCCCATCGCACGCTGGAAGCAGGCGAGTCTGCCCGACATCTGGCAACGCATCCGTTGGGCACTCGGGGCCAGTATCGTTATCGCGCTGCTGTTACCGCTAGTGTTGGGTAAGTGGACTTCGATGATCGCGCTCGGTCTGTTGTTGGCGGCTTGGCTCATTATCACGGGGGCGCTCGATCTGCGTCGTCGCATGGGTAACGAAGGCACCTTGATGCAACGTATCAAGACGCCGACACGCAGCTATTACGGTATGCAGCTGGCGCACTTGGGCATCGCCGTGTTCATCATCGGGGTGACCATGGTGAAGGGCTACGAGACAGAGCGTGATGTGCGCATGGATGTGGGCGACACCGTGATGGCGGGCGGATACGAATTCCGCTTTGATGGTGTGACGGAAGTACAAGGGCCCAACTATGTCGCCGCACAAGGTCGTGTGAGCGTCAGCAAAGATGGCAAGTTCGTGACCGAATTGAATCCCGAGAAGCGCCAATACAACGCCTCGGGGATGCCAATGACCGAAGCCGCGATCCGCACCGGATTATTGCGCGATCTGTATGTCTCGTTGGGCGAACCTATCCCCGATACTGAAGCGTGGGCGGTGCGCGTGTATATCAAGCCTTTTGTTGATTGGATATGGGCGGGCTGCTTCTTGATGGCATTGGGCGGCATCTTGGCGATCACGGATCGTCGCTATCGGATCAAGAGTAAATCGCTGAAGGAGGCTACAGCATGATGCGTTTCATATTGCCATTCGTCATATTCATCGTGCTGTCGGTGTTCCTCTATATCGGTCTTGGCCGTGACCCAAGGGAAGTCCCTTCGCCGTTGATCGACAAGCCTGCCCCGGCTTTCAGCTTGCCTTTGTTGTATGACACCCAAAAGCAATTCACCACGGAAGACATGAAGGGCCAAGTCTGGTTGCTGAACGTATGGGCTTCATGGTGCGGCGCGTGCAAGGACGAACATCCTGTGTTGATGGACTTGGCGTCTCAAAAGATCGTTCCTGTGTTGGGGCTCAACTACAAAGACAAACGTGAAGATGGTTTGGCTGTACTGCGCAAAGCCGGGGATCCTTATGTGCTGACCCTCTTTGATGTGGATGGCAAAGTCGGTTTCGACTACGGCGTGTATGGCGTTCCGGAAACCTATGTCATCGACAAACAGGGGGTCATCCGCGACAAGATCATCGGTGCGGTGACACCACATAACTTGCGTGACCGTATCTTGCCTCTCGTTGCGGAGCTGAACAAAAAATGAAGAACTTCTTGATCGCATTGTTGTTGGTGTTGCCTGCCTTCGCTCACGCAGGCGAGGCGAAAGACTTGGCCGATGATCCTGTGATGGAACGACGCATGATTTTGCTGGCGGAAAAAGTGCGCTGCTTGGTGTGCCAAAGTGAGAACGTCGCCAGTTCCCATTCCGATTGGTCGAACGATGTGCGCCAGATCATGCGCGACAAGATGAAGGCGGGCGCAAGCGACCAAGAAATCATGGATATGTTGGTGGAACGGTTCGGCAAGTCGGTGTTGTTCGATCCGCCTGTCGATAAAGAAACCCTGCCTTTGTGGACAGCCCCTTTCGTTTTCCTGTTTCTGGGAATCGTGGTGCTGTTCTTCCAATTACGCAAACGTAGCACGGTCGTACAACAAGAAGTCGCTTTGACCTCCGAAGCGCAAGCGCACGCAGCCCAATTACTGAAAGAAGAAAATAAATGACAGCGTTCTGGATCATCTGTGCGGGGCTGGTTCTCCTTGCTATTCCCTTCATCGCATACCCACTGTGGCGCGGCACAGTCAAAAGTAATTCCGTTGCGCGTGATGCTGCCAATCTGGAGATATTGCGCGACCAGATCAACGAGATGGATGCCGATCTTAAAAATGGTTTGCTCTCGGCCGAATTGCACGAACAAGGAAAAAGCGAGTTGCAGAGCCGTGTATTGGAAGAAGTGGGCGCGACCACCGAACCTGAAATGGTGCGTAGTCCCTACAAGAAGCTCGCAATCGTGTTGTCGCTGTTGTTACCCGTACTCGCAGTCGGACTGTATGTACAAGTGGGTAATTTGAACGCATTCTCTGATCGCGCTGCCCATGGCGGCATGAGTGGGATGGTGGGCGGTACGAATTCCATCAGCGCGCTTGAGGAGAAAGTGGAGGCAAACCCCGCAGATGGTGAATCCTTGGTGCTGTTGGCGCGAGCCTACATGGAAGCCGAGCGCTTCGCAGATTCTGCTAAAGCCTATGAGAACCTCACCCAATACATCACTGATGAAGCGTGGATATGGGCGGACTATGCTGATGCGCTGGCGATGGCACAAGGACAAAGTTTGCGCGGCAAACCGACCGACCTCATCAACAAAGCACTCAAGATCGATCCGGACAGTATGAAAGGGCTGGCGCTTGCTGGCTCGGCAGCGATGGAGCGTGGTGACTTTGCGGCGGCCATCAAACATTGGGAAAGATTGCGTAGCCTGCTACCTGCGGATAGCGAAGATGCCAAGATGATCGAAGGCGGCTTGGCGGAAGCGCGCCAGATGTTGTCGCACATCAAGGGCGGCAAAGCACCGATGGCGTTGGAGCAGATCGCTCCGCCAACTCAGGCAGCTTCCAGCGGCAAGGAACGCATCACCGGCAAGGTCGTGTTGAGCGACAACCTGAAGGGCAAGTACAGCCTAGATGACACAGTCTTCGTGTTGGCGCGTGCGGCTGAAGGCCCCAAGATGCCGTTGGCTATCGTGCGTAAACAAGTACGTGATCTGCCAATCACCTTTGAATTGGATGACAGCATGGCGATGCAGCCGCAGATGAAATTGTCTGCCTTCGATAAGGTCGTGGTCGTCGCGCGCATCTCAAGATCAGGCACGGCGATGCCGGAAGCAGGTGATGCACAAGGACTGAGCCAGCCACTGCGTCCTGGTACAAAGGGCGTGAATCTTAAGATCGATCAGATCGTGCAGTGATCCATTGATCGTTCAAGAAAGCCGAATCTTGCGATTCGGCTTTTTTATTGCGCGGTATCCACGTTGAGTTGCAGCCAATATTCCAATAGGGCGAGGTGCCACAACTTGCTTCCGTTCAGACGGGTGAAATGTTCCTCGGGCGCGGCGAGTAGTTTTTCCACGTAGGCACGGTTGAACAGTCCGCGCTTGGTGCAGGCTTCGGAGCGCAGGATGCTTTGCATGAACTCCAAGAATTCACCGCGCACGTATTTCAGCGCAGGGACCGGGAAATATCCTTTGGGTCTATCGATGACGGAGTCAGGAATCAATCCGCGTGCGATGGCTTTGAGCGGGAACTTGCCGCCTTCTTTGAGGCGCAACTCGGGCGGCATGCGTGCAGCCAATTCAACCAACTCGTGATCGAGGAAGGGCACGCGCGCCTCCAATCCCCAAGCCATGCTCATGTTATCCATCCGTTTCACCGGATCATCCACGATGAGCGTCGTCACGTCGAAGCGCAACACCTCATCGAGGAAGGTGTCGGCATAGGGTTGGGTCAGTTCGTTGTGCGTCAACTCGCTGCTCACATCATGCACGTGATACGCCGCTGTGACGGTTTCCAGATATTCTGCGTGGTCACGGTCGAAGTAGTGGCTGCGGAAGCGGTCCAGCGTCGAGCCTGGTGTGGCATCCATCTTGGGATACCAGAAATAACCGCCGAACACCTCGTCCGCCCCTTGTCCTGCGAGCACCACCTTCACCGCTTGCGAGACTTTCTCCGACAATAGATAGAAGGCGATATTGTCCTGACTCACCATCGGTTCCGACATGCTGCGCACCGCTTCAGGCAGGCGCTTCAACACTTCGCTGTTAGGAATGAGATATTTGTGGTGCGTGGTTTGGAAACGCTCAACCACTTGGTCAGAGTATTCGAACTCGTCCCCTTTTTCGGCATCTCCTCCAATATCTTCGAACCCGATGGAGAAGGTATGCAGGTCTGGCACGTGGTCTGCCAGCAAGCCGACGATGAGACTGGAATCCAAACCGCCGGAAAGTAGAACACCCACGGGAACATCCGCAGCAAGGCGATGGCGTTCCAACACTTTAGAGAGCACGTGGCGCGTCGCCTTCAGCCAATCCTGCTCACTTAAGGATGCGTTCGGTCGTGTAGCGTTCAATGACCAATAACGACGATGTGCCACATCGCCGTCGGCAGTGAAGGTCATGCAGGTCGCAGGGGGCAACTTCTTCACGCCATTCAGCAAAGTGCGGGGTGCGGGGACGGAGGAGTGCAAAGTCAGATGGTGGTGCAGTGCGACAGGATCGATGCTGGTATCGACACCGCCTGCCGCCAACAAAGCCTGCAAGGTGGAAGCGAAACGCAGCGACGCGCCATCCACCGCGTAATACAAGGGCTTGATGCCGAAACGATCGCGCGCAAGAAAGAGCTTTTGTTCGCGTCTATCCCAGATGGCGAAAGCGAACATGCCATAGAAACGCTCGACACATTGCTCGCCCCAAGCATGATAGGCCTTGAGGATGACTTCGCTATCGCCCTCGGAGAAGAACTCATACTCCATCTCCACCAGCTCGGCGCGCAGCTCCTTGTAGTTGTAGATCGTACCGTTGAAGACCAAGGTCAGATGGAGCGTCTCGTCCACCATCGGTTGTTTGGCGTGGTCGGAGAGGTCGATGATGGAGAGTCGGCGGTGGCCAAAAGCGAGCGGACCATCATGGTGAACACCGTGCGAATCGGGGCCGCGCCGCGCCAGCCTGTCGCTCATGCGCCGGATGACATCAGGGGAAGGTGTTTGCTTGTCGAAACGTAACTCGCCGCAGATGCCGCACATGGATAGGCCCCGTACAAAGAGAAAAAGCCTCGCATTACTGCGAAGCTTTTTGTTTTATTTGGCTCCCCGACCTGGACTCGAACCAGGGACCTGCGGATTAACAGTCCGTCGCTCTACCGACTGAGCTATCAGGGATTTGATGCGGGCGCTATACTAACGGCAGAAGGCGTTTCGGTCAACCTTCAACGCGCCTAAAAGGTGAGAATTTTGCGGTCCAAGGACGAAGTATCTGTTCAACTCAATTACAATCACCATTATGGATAAGAAAACAGTTCTCATCAAAACATCGGTCGGTGAAGTTACTCTCTCCGGCTTATCTGGAGATATGAAGCGCGTGATGCTGCTTATCGACGATAAGTCCACGGTGGAAGAAGTCACCAAGCGCGCGCCGCCCAGTTTGCGTGGAGACCTTCCCGAGATACTTCAGAATCTGATTGATGCTGAATTGATTCGAGACAAAGATAAAGTCGTTGTTGCTCCCAAGATCGTCACCCCTAAGATCGTTACTCCCAAGCCTGCCGCAGCCCCCATCAATGAGGAGCTTGATTTCACTTCGATGGTAGCGAGCCCCTCGCCAGCCGCGTTGGCTGAGGAAGCTGCGAGATTGAAGGCCAAACAGGAGGCGGAGACTGCGCGCTTGAATGCTGAGCAGGAAGCGTTACGTAAAAAAGCAGAGTTGGAAGCCGCTGCCAAAGCGAAGGCAGAGGCGGATGCGGCACGTATCAAAGCCGAACAAGAAGCCGCCAGATTGAAGGCCGAGATGGATGCGGCCAAAGCACGAGCGGAAGCGGAAGCGAGAGCAAAGCAGGCTGAGGAAAAAGCCAAGCGAGAAGCAGAGGCTGCACGCTTGAAAGCGGAGCAAGAGGCGGCGCGCATCAAGGCGGAACAGGAGGCTGCGCGCGTCAAGGCTGAGCTGGAAGCCGCTGCCAAAGCGAAGGCCGAGGCAGAAGCAGCACGTATCAAAGCCGAACAAGAAGCAGCCAGGATCAAGGCAGAATTGGAAGCGGCCAAAGCGCGGGCGGAAGCAGAAGCGAAAGCGCTGGCTGAGGAACGAGCAAGACAAGAGGCAGAGGCTGCACGTTTGAAAGCGGAGCAGGAAGCGGCGCGCATCAAGGCGGAACAGGAGGCGATGCGTCTGAAGGCGGAGCAAGAGGCCGCCAAGATCAAAGCTGAGCAAGAGGCGGCACGTATCAAAGCAGAGCAGGAAGCCGCCAGAGTTAAAGCAGAGCAGGAAGCTGCGCGCATCAAAGCGGAGCAGGATGCGGCAGCACGGGCGAAAGCCGAAGCGGATGAGCGTGCCAGAAAAGAAGCCGAAGAGGCTAGGATAAAAGCAGAGGCGGAGACTGCACGTATCAAGGCTGAAGCGGAAGCAGCCCGGATTAAAGCGGAACAAGAGACAGCGATCGCCAAAGCGGAGTTGGAGGCAGCGAAGGCGCGCGCGGAAGCTGAGGCGAAAGCTTTGGCCGAGGAACGGGCGAAACGCGAAGCCGAAGCTGCGCAGTTGAAGTCGGAGCAGGAAGCGGCTCGCGTAAAAGCGGAACAGGAAGCCGCAGATCGTGCGAAGGCAGAAGCAATCGAGAGAGCCAAGGTCGAGGCGGAAGCGGCTCGCCTCAAAGCCGAGCAAGACGCTCAGCGACATGCCAATGAGGCGGCAGAACAAGCAAGGCGCGCTGCTCAGTTGGAGAAGCAAGAGGCACATGCTGCACCCGCAACGGCGGATGCTCTAGCTGCCTCTCCCTTCCAAATCAATATGGATGTGTTGAATGTCGGAACGACACCCACACCGGCACACGTCGAAGATGCTGCGCTGAAGGCTGAGCAAGAAGTCGCTAAACGTGCAGCCGAGGAAGCCACGGCGCTAGAGGAGCAGAAAAACAAGCAAAAAGCGGCGGCAGAAATGGCGCGCCTGAAAGCAGAGCAAGAGGCCGCTCGTTTGCAGGCAGAGCAAGACGCACGTGCACAGGCAGAAGAACAGGCGCTGGCCGCCGAGCAGGCCAGTGCTTGGGCGGAAGCAGCGCAGCGAGCCAAGACGCAATCGAATATCAATGTTGAAAGTGCGATGCAAAATGACGATGCTCCTAAGGCCAAGCTGACTCAAAAGGTTCCTTCCAAAGCCCGTCGTAAGCCGCTTCCTGTGGGCAAGATATTCCTTGGATTGCTGGCGTTGTGTGTTTTGGCTGTCTTGGTATTGCCCTTGGTTTGGCCGCTACAGGAGTTCATCGCGCCTATTGAGCAGCGCATGTCTGCACAGCTCAAACAACCGGTTAAGATCAATAGCATGAGTGCCGCGATTTTGCCTATGCCGAAAGTGCAATTGCAAAACGTGAGCATCGGCGCGGGTGATGAAATCAAGGTATCGACCATCACGCTGTTTGCCGATCCGCTTACATTGTTCTCTGCGCAGAAAACCATCAGCAATATCGAGTTGAACGGTGCAGTCGTTGATGGGCGACGGTTGGAGCAATTGACCACTGACTTGAAGGATGTCGGTGGAGATGCACAGTATCCGTTACGCCATTTGACGATTCAAAATCTCAAGGTCAATGCAGAAGGATTCGAATTGCCTGCGTTGAGTGGCAGTGCAGACATTGCACAGGGGCAATTCGCGCGCGTGGTCTTGCATAGCGAAGACAACAAATTCAATGTCGAGGTGGTACCGATGCAGAATCGTTGGCAGTTGAGTTTTGGCATCAAAGAGCGGTCGTTGCCCCTTATACCCGATATCGAATTCAGTGATTTCACTGCCAAAGGCTTGATCGGTGATGGCGAAGTCGATTTCAGCGAGATTGATGCCCATGCGTATGGTGGCATCTTGTTAGGTAGAGGCAAGCTCACTTGGCGCAAAGGTTGGCAATTGCAAGGACGCATGCAAGCCAAAACGATGGAGTTGGAAAAGATGTTTCCGCAGCTCGGCCTGGCAGGAGAGGTCTTTGCAGAAGGTGCTTTTGCCATGCAAAGTGCCAAGCTCGCTCAATTGGGTGATTCGCCGAAATTGGATGGCTCGTTTTCCGCAAACAAAGGCGTGATCAATGGGATGGACATGGTGGAGACGGCAAGATTGTCCAGCCGCGAACATCTGCCCGGTGGTCGTACGCACTTTGATGGATTGACTGGCGCGATGCAGCTCGACAACCATGTTCGGCGTTTCCGCCAAGTCAAGATCACCTCGGGCATGCTCAGTGCCACCGGGGCGTTTGAAGTGTCGGCGACCAACCAACTCTCGGGTAGTTTCGGTGCGGAGATCAAGATGCGTCCGGGAAACAATTTGTTGGTGCTGTCGGGTAGTCTGAACGACCCTAGGCTAATTGCCAGATAACGCATTGTGTGGTGGACTAAAAAAAGAAGCCGGCTGATGCCGGCTTCTTTTTGCATGTCAGACGCGATCAGCTCAAGGCTTTTGCGATCCGTGCGAGTGCGTTTTCCAGATTACTCATCGAGGTGGCGAAGGAGATGCGGAAGTAACCTTCACTGCCAAAGGCTGAGCCGGGAACGACAGCCACGCCCGCTTCTGCCAACAGGTATTCACTCAGGGCGATGTCGGTCGTATCTTTGATCTTGCCTTCCTTGTGTAGCTTTGCGATGGCTTCGCGTGCATCGGGGAATGCGTAGAACGCACCGCCCGCTTTCAGGCATTTGATTCCCGGGATTTTGTTGAAGGCATCAACCACGAAGGCATGGCGTTCACGGAATGCCTTGATCATGGGGGCGAGGCAGTTTTGGTCGCCGTTCAATGCTGCTTCAGCCGCCACCTGTGAGATGGAAGTCGGGTTGGAAGTGCTTTGCGACTGTACATTCTCCATCGCGGTGATGATGTTCTCGGGGCCGGCGGCATAACCAATGCGCCAGCCGGTCATGGCGTAGGCCTTGGACACGCCATTCAGTACCATGGTGCGTGAGTACAAGTCGGGGCAGGCATCCAGAATGTTGAAGAATTTTTCATTCCCAAGCAGGATGTGTTCGTACATGTCGTCGCTGGCGATGAGGATGTGCGGGTGCTTGCGCAATACTTCACCCAGTCCTTTCAAGTCTTCCAGCGAATACATTGCGCCGGAAGGATTGCTTGGGCTGTTGATGACGATCATGCGTGTCTTCGGTGTGATGGCCGCTTCCAGTTGCGCGGGGGTCAGTTTGAAACCTTGAGCGATGTCGGCTTGCACAATGACGGGCTTACCCTCTGCGATGATGACGATGTCTGGATACGATACCCAGTAAGGTGCGGTGATGATGACTTCGTCACCGGGATTGATGGTTGCCAGTGCCAAATTGAAGAAGCTTTGTTTGCCACCACAGGAAACGAGGATCTGTTTTGCGGTGTAATCCAGATTGTTCTCGCGCTTGAACTTGGCGATGATGGCTTGCTTCAGCGACGGCGTGCCGCCGACGGCGGTGTATTTGGTAAAGCCTTTGTTGATGGCCGCGATGGCGGCCTCTTTGATGTGTTGCGGGGTGTCGAAATCCGGCTCGCCGGTACCCAATCCAATGATGTCTTTACCTTCGGCTTTTAACTTGGCTGCACGGGCAGCAACGGCGAGGGTGGGGGAGGGTTTGATGGCTTGCACGCGGGTGGAGAGAGACACGATATTTCCTTGAGTGTGAACGATGCGGCGGATTATACCCGCGCCGTTGTTCAGCGTGAACGCGTATCGCTAGTCGTTAAGCAGCTCCCCGGATAGGTCATGTGTCCAGTAACGGCGGTGCGTTTGGCGGTAGCGCTCTACTTTCAATCCTGTTTGGGCTAAATCAATGAGAATGGCGCCGTCTCCATCCGAGCGCAGCCTTTCCGCGCCTATCTCACCATAGCGCCGCCATACCTCCGGGTGGGGATGATGGAAGCGATTGCGATAGCCGGAGGTGAACACGACATAGCGAGGGGAGACAGCCTCCACAAAAGCGGCGGAAGATGAACTTTTGCTGCCGTGATGCGGTGCCACTAGCAGAGTGGAGGGGAGTGCTGGTCTGTGCAAGGCGAGCAGACGTGATTCGGCAGTCTTTTCGATATCACCGACCAATAGCATGGATTGGTTGCCGCTGCTGATGCGCAAAACGCAGCTTTGGTCGTTGTCGCGTTGCTTTCTGGTTTCCTCTATGTTTGAAGGGTGAAGCACCTCGAACTTTACCCCGTCCCACGTCCAAGTTCGCCCGTCTGTGCAGGGGAGGTGTTGATGAATGCCTTTCAACAGCGGGTGGTTTGTCTTAAGGGAGGAGGCCACCCAATCGATGAGAAAGGCCTGCATGACCGAGTTTGTGCCGCCGATGTGGTCAATGTCATCGTGGCTCAACATTAGTCCATCCAGTTGAGCGATCCCTAATCCGCGCAAAGCGGGGACAAGGATGCGATTTCCGCTATCTGATTCCCCCGCAAAATCGGGGCCGGTGTCGTACAGCATGGCGTGGTTGTGCGTTTGAATGGCGACAGCTAACCCTTGACCCACATCGAACACAATGATGCGTGCAGTGTTCTCCGCCGGTGTTGTTGGGGTGATGAGAAACATCGGCAACAGGAAGATGATGCCGCAGAGCCGCAAGGGGAATCCCCGTGGGGCAAGTAACCAAAGTGCGCCTAATACACCACTGGCGATGCTCCAAGCGGGTGGGGCATGTTGTGTCCAAACTGACAGCGGCAAACTATCCAGCTGTTGCAGCAACCACATGCACAGTGTCATCGCCTGATGCGCCAGATACAGCATCCACTCGAATGGCGGCAAGCTACCCAGCAAGGTGAGGGGGACAACAACGAAGCTGACCAGTGGAATGGCGAAAGCGTTGGCGAGAGGCGACACCAGCGAGAGTTGTTGGAACAGCGCCAGCAAAGGCGGGATGAGGCCTATGCTCATCGCCCACTGCACCTTGCCGTATTCCACCAACCAATGCGATTTGCCGTAGCGGTTCGCAGTGACATAGAAGATGAGAGCGACTGCACCGAACGATAGCCAGAATCCGGGGGACAGTACGGCCCACGGATCGGCCAACAGAACGACGATCAGCGCGGCAGCGAGCATCTGGCTGGGAGCGACATTGCGTGACAGCAACATCATCACCGCAAAGGTGGTCAGCATGAAGAGCGTGCGTTGCGCCGGTATCTCGAAGCCAGAGATCAGAGTGTAGCAAAGTGCCGCGAACAATCCGACCAAGGCCGCCGCTTTGCGCGCAGGGAAGTGCAAGGTCAATCTCATGCTACGTCGCCATAACCAGTAGGTAAGCGCGAAGAACAGGCTGGCCAGCATGGTGATATGCAAGCCAGAGATGCTCATCAGATGATTCACACCCGTGCGGGTGAATAACTGCCATTCTGATGGCGAAATACTGGCTTGGTCGCCGATGGCGAGGGCGACGAGAATGCCGGAATAGGGGGATTCTCCTAATGTTTGTTTGAAACGGTTGCGCACTGATTCACGCAATCGTTCGATGAAGTAGGTCGGAGATTTGCCGGTTTCTGCCAGCTTTGAGTTCTCACCTTTTGTGTACACATAACCCGTCGCCCGGATATTTCGTTCCAATGCCCATGCCTCGAAATCAAAACCGTTCGGGTTGCTACTCGCGTGCGGCTGCTTCAAACGCACTGTAAAGCGCCAACGCTCGCCTGCATGGATTTCGAGCGGGGCATCGCCCTCGTTCACATAAGTGGCAAGTTGGATGTGTCTGGGCACATATGCCGTGGCAGTCTCAACGTTTTCCACGTCGAAAACGAAACGCAAGCCGCGTTCATGCACGCGCGGCATTTCGGCAACGAACCCTGTGAGCGTGATGTTCTTACCCTGCCATTCATCGGGTAGGGTGTCGGACAAACGTATCTGTGCGATCCATGTCGCGTAGGAGAAACCCAAGAGCAAGGCGCACAGGAGGAGGGCCGTGCGACGGGCAATGCGTACTGATGCCGAGCCATATTCGGGTAACAGCAGAGAAAGTAGAGCAAGCGGCCAATACCAAGGCACAGTTGGTAAGGTTGCTTGTTGCTGTAGCGCCCAGACACCG
>Ga0172375_10004891_pt1 | contig 19578 bp, 16 predicted proteins | sample LakKiv1m_FD_114537 | JGI IMG/M metagenome (GOLD analysis project Ga0172375, IMG submission 114537) | Freshwater microbial communities from Kabuno Bay, South-Kivu, Congo - kab_092012_11.1m | ecosystem: Environmental > Aquatic > Freshwater > Lake | place: Democratic Republic of the Congo...
CTTCGCGAAATTCGGAAACAGGCGCTCGTCGATCCGGTCTTTGGAATCGAGAAGATCCAAAAGACACAATTCGTCGAACACGAGAAAAATAATATTGGGTGTCTTCTCTCCCGGCGAGAGAACGGACGGCGCGGCGGCCGAATCGGCCTTGGGAAAAAGAAGCGCCGAGACCCCCGGCGAGAAAATGAAAAGGGCTGCCACGACGCAACTGACGGCGAAAGCGACCCCTGACCGGACATGAGAGCGCCGCATACGAAAAAGACCGATCAAAACAAGAGTCGTGACCAGCCACGTCAAGAGAATGCGCGTCACGTCCGGCGCCGAAGAAAAAACGGGCGTATCGTAAAAAAGTTTGGCAAAAAAAAGCCCCGACGGAGCGGCCACACCCAAACCAAAAAGCGCTTTTCGCGCAACACCGTTTGACCCGCCCGCGGCGGCGCTCAAAAACGCCCAAACGAACGGACATGCGAACGACAAAAGAAAAACGAAACGGACGATTTCTTGGGAAGAAGCGCACTGCGCGGTAAAAAATTGAGTGGCGGCGGCTAAGGGCTGGTAAACCGGATAGGCAATACACAAAGCCCACACGGCGGCCAAGACTGAAAAATCTTCGACAAACCGCCGGGCAAAACCGGAACTTCGCGGGAAAAAACGGAACCGTTCAAACACACGTTTAGCCTACCCTGTTCCGCGGGGAGGTGTCAATTCATATGCCGCCGCCGGACCGGGTCCGGCAACGACGGTTATTGTTCCGCGAGAATCAGACGGGCCTTCTCAAACGTGTCTTTCATATTGCCAAACACATTTTCCTCGCCGATGAGGTCGTAGAGATCCGATTTGACCATTTCGTTCAAAGGCTGGACGTGCAAGCTGGTGAGCAAAAGCCGGATTCCCCGTTTGCGGCATTTTTCATGAAAGGTTTTGAGCGCGTGCAGCCCCGACGAATCGATCATCGGCAGATTCCGGAACCGTAAGATCCGTACTTTGGGTTTTTGACTGACGAAGCGGTCGGTTTCTTCGAACTGATGGACGGCCCCAAAAAACAACGGCCCGTCAACCTCGTAAATCTCGACTCCTTTGGGCGCAGAATAACTCATGAGCGGCCGCTCTTCCCCCTCGCCGTCGTCGATCGACCCGGTAATGAGCCGCACGTTCTGAACTTCGGACATGCGCTTGGCGAATAAGAAAACTGAGAGCACGATCCCCAATTCGATCGCAAACGTCAAATCGACGAAGACCGTCGCGAAAAACGTGCCCAAAAGCACCGCCACTTCGCCCGGCGATGCCTTCAGGAGTCCCAAAAACGAGCGCCATTCGCTCATGTGATAAGCTACGACAACCAAGATCCCCGCCAAGCAGGCCAGAGGAATGAACCGCAACCATCCTCCGAAAAAAAGAAGCGCCAGGAGCACGGTCAACGCGTGGATAATCCCCGCGACAGGGGTCTTGCCTCCGTTGCGGATATTGGTCACGGTGCGCGCGATGGCGCCGGTGGCGGGCATCCCGCAAAAAAACGAAGAACCCACGTTCGCGGCCCCTTGAGCGATCAGTTCTATATTGGACCGGTGCTTGCCTCCGATCATGCCGTCCGAAACCGTGGCCGACAAAAGCGATTCCATGGCCCCCAAAAGCGCGATGGTCAACGCCGGCTGAAAAAGATGCCGCGCCGTCGTCAGATCCAAATGCGGAAGATGCGGCAGCGGCAGCCGGTGCGGCAGCTCGCCGAACCGCGTCCCGATGGTTTCCACCGGCCATCCGAGCGCCGCCACTGCGCCCGAAGTCACAAAAAGCGCCACAAGCGACCCGGGGATCCGTCTCGAAAATTTCGGCCACACGATCAGGATGAGCACGGTCGCCGCGGCGACCGAAAGAGCGTGGAGATCAAAGGTGTGAAAATGCGCCGCGAAAACTTTCCATTTTTCGACGAAATCCGCGGGCACGTCGTTGATTTGAAGTCCGAAGAAATCCCTCATCTGCGAGGAAAAAATGACGACCGCAATACCGCTGGTGAACCCCACGATCACCGGGTGTGGCACGAATTTGATAAGTCCCCCGAATTTCACGAAGCCCATGATCATCAAAAAAATCCCCGCCATGAGCGTCGCGATCAAAAGCCCTTCCGTGCCGTACTTATAAACGATCCCGTAAACGATGATGACGAAAGCCCCCGTGGGGCCGCCGATCTGCACACGGCTGCCGCCGAGCAGCGAAATGAGAAAACCCGCCACGATGGCGGTAAAGAGCCCCTGCTCGGGCGGAAGCCCCGAGGAAATCGCGAACGCAATCGCCAGCGGGATCGCCACGATCCCGACCACGATCCCGGCCGCGGCATCGGAAACAAACTAGTCCTTCGAATACTCCTTCAACGTCGTAAAAAGTTTCGGTGTGAACATGATGCCTTTCTAAAAAAAAATAAAGAAGCCGGAGGCAGACTGCTCCCCCGGCTTCTTTGTTGGTTGGGTTACGAAAAAGATTGGTACTCCGGCCGTCTCAGGCCGTCTTGCGATGAGAGACGATTATATCAAATTCTCGAAAAAAAATCCCCGCCTCTTTTGGAGACGGGGATTTTAATACTGCTTCGGTGATGCTTAGAGCTTAACGACGTTTTCCGCCTGATCGCCCTTGGGTCCCGCGACGATGTCGAAAGACACCTTCTGTCCTTCGGCCAACGACTTGAAACCTTCTCCTTTGAGAGCCGAGAAATGAACGAACACGTCTTTCTTGCTGTCATCCGGAGTGATGAATCCAAAACCCTTTTGATCGTTAAACCACTTAACTGTTCCCTGTGCCATTTGTTTCACGTCCTATTTTTACTTGTGTGGATAAAATGTTTTTGATTTACGAGGGGAATAAAAAAGCCGCGATCAAGTAAGGCTCGCGGTTTCTGAATCTATTCTTGGTAAGTTTCAAAAACAACCTTTAACTGTAATGCGAGATAAGTATGCCTTTTTTCGGGCCAATAAGCAATCTTTATTTATCCCCCCAAATGGGCCCCTTTTTGAGGGCAAGGGGGTGCCGGATCGGCAAAACATCGGCTCATTTCGAACCGGTATTTTTTTCGAGTTCACCCAGACGCTTCGCCAGGTCGGCTTGAGCGGTTTCGATCGCTTTAAAACGCTTTTCGAGCGCCTCAAACTTGGCGTCAAAGTACCTCTCCTGCGCCCAATCCCTAAACGCGTTGAGCTGCTGGGCGGCGCCGACCTTGACCGTTTTATTTTCCAGATCCACGTCGAACGAATGATCCGTCACGGGCGGATTGGGGTGATGCATGGATCCGGCCAAAAAACGGTGTTCGGAAAGAGTATAGGGTTTGACCATTTCGGATTCGGGCGGAGGGGTTGATGGAAAATGATCCCCGGCATTATCGGGATACTTGGTGGGCACGTTGCCAGGAGCCGCATCGGAGGTCAGGGTCGGATCATCCTCCGTCTCCAGGGCATACGCCACGAACGCCCCGCAAACCACAGCAAAAAACATCCCGGCCAAAACCGGAATCAGCCTAACGTGTTTCATCGCCTTACCCCCTATCGCCACGCTCGATATTCTACCTTAAAAGAAATCTCCGGGCGAGTCCGGCGGTGCGAGAACGAATGAAAAAGTGATGAACCGGGAAGCCTCCACTGTATAATAGCGGGCAACCGGAGGAATTCCCTATGCGACGTTTTCAGAGTTTATTCATCGTGACCTTTTTAGCATTCTGGATCTCGGGCTGCGCCGGACAAAACATCAGAAAAGATGAACCCGTCTCGACGCCGGCATCCAAGGCCGCCGTTCAGCCGGTCTCCCAACCCGCTCCCGTCGTCCAACCGACTCCGGCCGTCGCGCCGAAAGTCGTCCTCGAGACGACTCAAGGGATCATCGAGCTTGAGCTCATGCCGGACGTCGCGCCCAAAGCCTCCGAGAATTTCGTGAAACTGGCTCAAAAAGGCTATTATGACGGTCTGATTTTTCACCGCGTGATCAAAGAATTCATGATTCAGGGCGGCGACCCGACCGGTACCGGCATGGGCGGGAAATCGATCTGGGGCGAGACCTTCGAGGATGAAACGCGTCCGGACGTCCTCTTCACGGGCCCCGGGATTTTGGCCATGGCCAATTCGGGCCGCAACACGAACGGAAGTCAGTTTTTCATCACGACCGTCCCGACGCCTTGGCTAAACGGCAAACACACGATCTTCGGAAAAGCAATTTCGGGATATGATGTGGTCCAAAAAATCGAATCCACCCCCGTGGATCCCGACAGCCGACCGCTCGAGGAGCAAAAAATAATCCGCGCGACGGTGAAAAGCTAGCCTATTGCCGGACGACGTTCGGAGGGAAAGGTTAAGCGGCGGGGTCGCTTTGGGTTAGCGGTTAATTTTTCCCACCACGGCGCCGCAGGTCGGGAAAAAGACTTCGCCGCTCCCTTTTCGGGAATGCGCGGCCAACATTGGGCCATACCGTTTATCGGCCGTATGTAAAAAAGGGGCGAAACCCTTTCCGCCGAAAGGAAGAGTGACCTGGCGGCTTTCTTCCGAAAAAGACACCACGACGCCGAACCGGCTGTTCTTTTTTCCCACGTACTCGAAGGCGATCCATTGATTTTGCGAATCGCGCCACACCAGGCCCAAACGATTCCCCAAAACGATTCTCTTGCGCAGACGAAGCAAATCGCCGTAAAGAATCGATAAAAAATAACCCGGACTTCCCTTCGGGAAATTCCAGGTGAGTTTGGAATCCAAAAACGTTTTTTTCGACTCCGGATCGGGGACATCCCCCCACCCAAAAGCCGCGAACTCTCTTTTTCTTCCTTCCTGAACGGCCCGAATCAAATCCGGATCGGAGTGGTCGACAAAATACTGAAACGGCGCGCGCTCGCCGTATTCCTGACCCATGAAAAGAAGCGGGGTCGCCGGAGATAAAAGCAAAAGGGCCGCCGCCGTCTTTTGCCTGTCCCAACCGACCAGAGCGGACAACCGGTCCCCAAACGCGCGATTGCCGACCTGATCGTGATTTTGAGTGCACACAACCAACTTCTCTTTGGGTAAATCCTTGACGGAATTTCCATGGCGTCTCTTGCGAAACGGCGAATACGTTCCGTCGTAAACAAAACCGTCTTCGACGGCTTTGACGATATCCTCGGTCTTTCCGAAATCTTCATAATATCCTTGGCGCTCACCCGTAAGAACGGTATGCACGGCATGATGGAAATCGTCGCTCCACTGCCCCGCCAATCCATACCCTCCTTGTTTATGGGGCCGGATGATCCGGGAATCGTTCAAATCGCTTTCGGCGATCACATGCACGGGTCTGCGCAATTCCTTCGCCAATCCCTGCACGCGCTCGTTGAGCTCGTCCAAAATGTGCTTGGCGCCGAAATCATAGATCCCGTGAATCGCATCCAGCCGCAACGCATCCGCATGGAACTCCCGCACCCAGTAAAGGGCGTTTTCGATCACGAAGCGGCGAACGTGATCGCTGTGCTGGTCGTCGTAATTGACCGCGTCGCCCCACGGCGTGTGATATTTTCGGGTAAAATACGGCCCGTAGTCGTGGAGATAGTTGCCTTCCGGACCCAAATGGTTGTAGACCACATCCAAGCAAACTGCGATCCCCTGGCGATGGCACTCGTCGATCAATCGTTTCAGCTCTTTGGGTCCGCCATAACTATTCTGCACGGCGTAGATCTGGACTCCGTCGTAGCCCCAGTTTCTCTCCCCGGGAAACTGCGCCACGGGCATGAGCTCCAAACACGTGATCCCCAGTCGCTTGAGATACGGGATCTTCTTCGCCGCGGATGCAAACGTCCCTCCCGCGGTGAACGTCCCGACATGGGCTTCGTAAAAAACCATGTCGCGCAGGGCCATACCTTTCCAGTTGCGGTCTTTCCAGGAATATTTATCGGGATCCACGACGCAAGAAGGACCGTGAACGCCCTCGGGCTGAAAACGCGAGGCCGGGTCGGGCCGGTCTTTTTGACCGTCCAAAACATAAAAATACCGCGCCCCCGAAGAAACGCCGCAAACCTCGGTCGTAAAATACCCCTCCGGGTCTTTCTTCATTCCGATCAAAGTCGCCCCGTCCACGCCGAGCAACTTAAGCTCCACTTGGGAACAAAAAGGCGCCCAAACGCGAAAAAGAAAACGACTCTTCCCGCGGTTAATCACTCCCGGGAGAGTGTCTTCGGCTGGAAAACGATCCATCTTCATTCCTCGATATTTGTCAAAAGCGCCGCCGGGCCCTCGCCAAACAAATCCGCGCATCGAATGACGGCGGGTTTTTGGCCGGATGCGACCTCCACCGTTTTGGAGGTCAAGACCTCCTTCAGTTTGCCCGGAGCCTCGATCTCTTCCGGCCAAACGAGCTCGGTGCCGGCCCAAAAATCGGACAACCCTTTCGCGGACAGATCGATCGGCCACCGCGAAAAAAACCGGCCTGCGGCCGCAAGCGCCACTCGCCCGCCTCTCCGGCGAAGAAAAGCGACCACGTTGTCTTTTTGGGGCCCGGTGACGGTCACGGGGAGATATTCGCCGCCGACAAACAGATCCTTGTAGTCTCGGCGAAAACCCAAGCCTTTGCACGTATAGGCCAGTTTCATCTTCTTCAAATCCTCTTCCGACCAACCGGAAACCGCGGGCCGACCGGAATCGTTGCCGTCCGTCCGTCCTTTGACCGCATTCAAAACGTGCTTCCTCGTCTCAAAATCCACCGGCCGGCGATTGTCGGGATCCACCAAAGAGTACACCCAGGATTCGTTGCCCTGATAAATGTCGACCACTCCGGGAGAAGCGATCTTGAGAACCGTCGCCGAAAGGCTCCCGAGCTTTCCCAAGAAAGCGATCTTTTTCTGAAACGGCAAAAAACTTTTCCAAAAAGGACTGGTTTCTTTTTGGGTCAAGACGGCATCCACGAACCGCTTGACGCCCGCCTCGTACTCGGTGTCCGGCTGCGTCCAATTGGTGTAAATCTTGGCTTCGCGAATCGACTTGAGAACGTATTGCCAAATCCGCTCGATGAAAGGTCCCCTCTGGGCCAAAAGGGACGGATCGTCGGGCCAAACCCCGATCAACGTCTGATAAATAAAATACTCCGTGTTCCGTCGCGGCTCCAAAATCTCGTCCACTTTGGTTTTGAAACTCTCGTGGTACCCGGCCCATTCCTCGATTTTCGCGTTCCATTCGTCCGGGATCTCGCTCAACACATTGATCCGCATCCGGACATCCTCGCTGCGTTTGGTATCGTGAGTGGACGTGGTGATCATGCTGAAAGGCCAGCGTTTGTTTCGTTCGAGGTTATGGCGATGAAAATCCTCTTTCGTGTAGCCGAAAAAGAACGGATCGCCGCCGACTTCGTTGAGCGAAACCAGCCGGTTGTAGACGTAAAAAGACGTGTCTTCCACGCCCTTGGCCATGATGGGACCCGTCAGCTGCTGGAAGCGCAGCAAAAAGTCGCGGTAAAGCTTGTCCTCCTCGCTTCCCGGCTCGATATTCAAACGCAAAAGAAGGGTGTCCCCCAAGAAATCGTAAACGGCCGGGTTCAAGGCGGGAGCATTTTTTCGCGCCGTGGCAATCGCCTTACGGATAAATTTTTCATCCCTGGGCGAAACATTCACGGTGTCGGGAGAAACGTAGGTTCGGTAAACCGGGAAACCGGCGATCACCTCGCGTATCGCGACCGTCAGATCGTTTCGGGTAAAGTCGCGGTATTTCCGGTTCGTTTCGGAAATCCGGTCCAAGCGATGACCGAGGGCGTTGATTTCGCTGGCCATGAGAACCAGTCCGATGAACTTCTTCTTATTGAAAACCACCGCGTCAAAATCGATCGCGTGACCGATAAACTCTTCGTAGAGCTTCGCAAAACTTTTTTCGTTGGCCGGATCGACAAAAAGACCGTTGAGCGCGTTCAAATAATCGTAGCCGACGGTGCCGTGGATGTTCCAGTGGTCCGGCAACGGCTCTTTACGATCGAGGATTTTTTCGGCCACCACGTAAAACGCCTGCAAAGACGAAAATTCGTTGCCGAGAAGCTTCTCGACCTTTGCCCTCAGATCATCGGCGTCAATTTCCTCTTTTTCCTTTCCTTCGGCGCGGGAAGACTCGCCCTCCTCCTTCAAGATCGACTGCACGAGATATTCCCGCTGAAGCCGTTGAAAATAAACCGGAGGATCGTAGAGCCCGTCCGGATGATCGATGCGTAAACCCCGAATCTTTCCTTCGTGGATCAGCTTGAAAAGAAATTCGTGATAATGCCTGAAGACCTTTTCGTCTTCCGTCCGGATCGCCGCGAGGTCGTTGATGTCGAAAAACCGGCGATAATTGACCTCCTGCGAGGCCACGCACCAATAAGCCAACCGATACGGCTGCAAGTTCAAGAGCTGATCCAGCGCATCGAAGCTTTTGGGCTCGGCTTTATTTCCGTTCAAAACGAGAATGCGGTTTTCGATGAACCTGCGAACGTCTTCGCAGCGACCCACCAGAGCGTCGAGCCGCTGTTTGGCGATTTCTTTTTCGCGGCTGCGCTCCAATATTTTTCCGGCTTCCGTTTCGCAAGTAGCCGGCAGATTTTTAAACGCGGTCATGACGCTCAAATACTCGAGATAATCGGGATTCTCGTTCCCCATTTTCTGGGTCAGTTCTCCGGCCTCGTCGCTCAAAATCGTCGCATAGGTCTTGGGGTCGACGGGAAAGCGATGATCGAAATAGGAAAAAATGAATTCGCCTTTTTGGTACTTGAGCTGGATTTCCTGATTCTCGAGAACGCGACCGTAAAAATTTCCCAAAACCGGCAGGAGCACTTTTCCCGAGAGCTCCTGTTTGACGGGCGTCCAGTCGATATCGAAATACCGCGCATACGGCGAGCTGGGTCCGTTCTCGAGAACGTCGTTCCACCAGGGATTGTTGTTGCCGGTGACACCCATGTGATTGGGGACGACGTCGACGAGTTGCCCGAGATGATTTTTCTCCAGCGCCGAGCAAAAGGCCTCATAATCCTCCGGCGAACCAATCTCCGAATTGAGACGGGTGGGATCGGTGACGTTGTATCCGTGCATGCTTCCCGGCGATGCCTGCAAATAAGGAGAGCAGTAAACCGCTTCGATGCCCAGGTCGCTCCAATACGGAGCCAAAGCCGCCGCCTGCCGGAAGGTAAATTCATGATTCAGCTGAACGCGATAAACGGCGGACGGGACGAAAACGGTTTTCATGATCTTGAAGATCAGCGACCTCACCTTTTCTTCGCTCAAAACTTTTCGAACGGAGTTTTGAGTCGAAGGAGCAGATCCGGCATTCGTTTGAGCTTCGGTCATTTCTTCCCCTTCGCGATCGGTTGTTCCACAAGCGTCCAGACGACGAGAGAACGGTTTTTTAGGAGATATTCCTGTCCGGCGGACAAAACTTGGCGGGCCTCCTGGTCATCGAACGTGTTTAATATGAGACTCCATTCCATCCCGGGCTTATAAGCCGGCAAAATAAACGGGACATCCTCGGCCGAGGCGTTCATCATCAGCAGCACCGTGTCCCCGACGATGCGTTCGCCCAGCTCGTCGACCTCCGGGATGGCATCCCCGGCCAAAAGAACGCCGAGACAGCGCGCCAGCGGAGCGCTCCAGGCCTCATCGGTCATCTCTTTCCCGTCGGTGTTAAACCAGACGATGTCTCTGACCTCGGAGCCGCGAATGTGGCGTCCCTGAAAAAACTTTCGTCTGCGAAAAACGACCTCTTGTTTGCGCAAACGAATAAACTGACGCGTCGCTTCGAGCAATTTCTCTTTTTCGGGCGTCAGATTCCAGTCGACCCAGCTTAATTCATTGTCCTGACAATAAGAATTGTTGTTTCCGTTTTGCGTGCGTCCGATCTCGTCTCCCGCCAAAATCATGGGAACGCCCTGGGAAAGCAAAAGCGTCGCCAGAAAATTTCTCTTCTGTCTTTCCCGAAGCGCGCCGATCGCCTTGTCCTGAGTCGGGCCTTCCGCACCGCAATTCCAGCTGTAGTTGTCATTGGCCCCGTCGGCGTTTTTTTCGCCGTTGGCCTCGTTGTGCTTTTCATTGTAGCTGACTAAATCGTGCAAAGTGAACCCGTCGTGGCACGTGATAAAATTGATGCTCGCATAAGGACGGCGGCCGCTCTGCTCATACAGATCGCTCGAGCCGCTCAAGCGGGTCGCGAACTCGCCGACGGCTCCCCAGTCCCCTTTCCAGAATCGCCGCATGACATCCCGGTATTTCCCGTTCCATTCGGTCCACCCCACGGGAAAATTCCCGACCTGGTAACCACCTTGGCCTAAATCCCACGGCTCGGCGATCAATTTGACCTGCGAAAGCACCGGGTCCTGGCAAATGACGTCGAAAAAAGCGCCCAGTTTATCGACATCGTACAATTCCCGGGCCAACGTGCTCGCCAGATCGAAACGGAAACCGTCGACGTGCATATCCAGCACCCAATATCGCAGGCTGTCCATGATGAGTTGCACAACGCGCGGATGTTGCATATTGAGGGTATTGCCGCATCCGGTGAAATCCTGATAGTAACGCGCGTTTTCTTGAGTCAGGCGGTAGTAAGCCGCATTATCCACCCCGCGGAACGAAAGAGTCGGCCCCAGGTGATTCCCCTCTCCCGTATGGTTGTAGACGACGTCCAAAATGACTTCGATCCCCGCCTGATGGAGGGCGTAAACCATCTTTTTGAACTCGTCGACGCCTTCTTGCGGGACATTCGAAGATGCATACCGTACATCCGGCGCAAAAAAAGACAACGTATTGTATCCCCAATAATTGCTCAACCCGTTGGCCCCCAAATGCCGGTCGTCGATATGATGATGAACCGGCATGAGCTCAACGGCCGTAATGCCCAGCTCTTTTAAATATTGAATCGTCTGCTCGGAAGCCAACCCGGCATACGTTCCCCGCTGAGGCGCCGGAACCCGAGGGTGCCTCTGGGTGAATCCCTTCACATGCAATTCATAAATGATGGTCCGATTCCACGGGATCCCCAACCGGGAATCCTTCTTCCAATCGAAATCGGGATCGATGACAACCGCTAGAGGGGCAAAGGCCGCATTGTCTCTTTCGTCACAAGACAAATCGCCGTCCTTGTCGCCGATGGGATACCCAAACATCTCATCGCTCCAGCTGATACACCGGCCGATGGCCTTGGCGTAGGGATCCAAAACGATTTTATGGCCGTTGAAGCGGTGCCCGCTCTCCGGCTCATAGGGCCCATAAACGCGATACCCATAAAGTTGCCCCGGGCGCACATCCGGCAGATAACAGTGCCAAATCATGTCCGTATTCTCGGGCAGCACGATCTTCGCCGATTCGCTCTTGTCCTGCGCCGAGCCGAACAAGCACAATTCGACTTTCGTCGCATTCTCGGAAAAGATGGCAAAATTGACCCCTTGGCCGTCCCAAGTCGCCCCGAGAGGACTCGGACGCCCGGGCCAAACGCGCATCGTTGGAGAGCTTTCCGTGTTCATTTTTTCAAACCCGTTTTAATGGATACCCCTGGGGAGAACCTATGAAATCCGCGTGATCAAGAATAATGGAAACCGGCTTCACAGCCACTATATCAACAATGGCATTCAAAACAAAAGGAAAGTTGCCGGATCACGTTCGGTTTACGAAACGGCACGAAAACCGTTTCCGGATAGTCTGGACGGAAAAACGATTCATGCAAATGACATTTTTTTCAGATACTCGACGGCTTCCGGACGGGAACTCACGGTTCGAATCGAAACCTCCTTTGAGTAGTGGAAGACGGACAAAATGTTGAGACCGATATCCTGCGCCGGCTTCGACACCACGCGCACAATCGCGGCCACGCCGGACGTATTCAAAAAATCCATAATCCGGACAAAAGACGGTTGCGTTCGAACATCAATGGCGGTCACACCGGAAAGATCGGTCAGAAGCTTGAACTTTTTTTTCAAGCGCGGAGAAATCTTTTGAATATCCAAAAAAAGGCACTCCACCTGCGCGACGTCGATCTCGCCCTGAAACTCGATCAGAAGCGTGTCGTAAGCGCTTTCATAATAGACTTCGATCATAACCGATCCGCTTCTCCCTGTTAAACTTCGTGCGATGGACGGGCACTCGTATTTTGACCTTTAAAACAAAAAAGCTCCAGAGAATTTAACTCTCTAGAGCTTTTTATTTTATCTACCAGACCGCTGCAAAAAAAATCGGGTCAGGCGTTCATAAACCTGCTTGGATATGAAACCAACTCTCTTTTACTCCATTCAACAGCACCCGCAGGGGCTTTCGTTGCGTGTCGGGATCGGCCCTGCGATATCGAGACATCTTTTGCGAACTGCATCCGGAAAATTCTCGCCGTCAGCTTTTGCGAAACGCTCCCCGAGGGTTCCAAGCTCCCCTGCCGTCAAGGCTTCACGCGCCATCGCAAAGAGACAATGATTTTCTTTCTCGATATGCTCGCGCAGAAGTCCGCTAAAAGATGCCGCTCTCTGCCGAAACAAAGCGGAAACAGCCGCATTCTGTCTGATGGACGCCTGAAGTTCTTCTTTCATGCCAACCACAAGCGACCGCCCCACATCATGTTCCTGGCGCATGATAGCCGTGGGTCCGTTTTGTGCGGAAAATCCTTTGGCTTCCATCGCGGGGAAAAGAAGGGCTTCTTCTTTGCCGTGATGGACCCCGTCGGCGTAGGTTTTCAGAAAATACAGGATGTCCGCGCCGCGGTCATAATCGGGCAAGCTGTTTTTCTTCGATGCGAAGACATCGAGCGTATCAAGTACTTTGAGGATCACCTCATGTTCGTCTTCGAGAATCTTGATGGGATCGTTCATGAGACCTCCTTCTATTTTGCGAGAGCGACTTCCAAGTCCTCGCGCGCGTTCGTACCCAGGCGCAGATCAAACCGTTCGACGAGCGCTTTGACGATGTTGGGGCTCAAGAACGCCGGGAGTGTGGGTCCCAGCCGAATCCCCTTGATCCCCAAAGCCAAAAGCGACAAGAGCACCGCGACGGCTTTCTGCTCATACCACGAGACAAAAAGCGTCAACGGCAGGTCGTTGACGCCGCACTGAAAAGCCCCGGACAGAGCCTGAGCGATCTTGACAGCCGAGTACGCGTCGTTGCACTGCCCCACGTCCAGAAGGCGCGGAAGACCGTCGATCTCGCCGAGCGAAAGCGAGTTGAAGCGAAACTTCCCGCACGCCAGCGTCAGAATCATCGTGTCCTTGGGCGTTTGCTCGGCAAGCTCCGTATAATAATTGCGTCCGGGCTTGGCCCCATCGCATCCGCCGATGAGGAAAAAGTGGCGGATCTTTCCGGCTTTGACGAGCTCCACGACTTTTCCCGCGGCCTTCAAAACCGCATCGCGGCCAAATCCGGTCAGAAGCGTCTTGCCCGGCGTTTCCTTAAAACCACCTAGTCCGATTGCCTTACGGATGACACCCGAGAAATCGCGCTTCTCGACATGAGGTATCCCCGGCCAACCCACAACCCCGCCCGTAAACACGCGATCGCGGTAACTGGCGCGCGGCTCCTGAATACAATTGGTCGTAAAATAAAACGCCGCGGGGACATTTTCAAACTCTGTCTGCTGGTTTTGCCACGCTGTACCGAAATGCCCCACCAGATGCGGGTACTTCTTAAGACCCGGATAGCCGTGCGCGGGAAGCATCTCACCATGCGTGTAGACGTTGACCCCTTTCCCCTCGGTCTGCTTGAGAAGCTCTTCGAGATCGAGAAGATCGTGACCGCTGATCACGATCGCGGGACCGGCCTTGAGCGCCGTCGAAACGGGCGTCGGCACGGGATGGCCGTATCGGCCGGTGTGCGCCTCGTCGAGGATTTCCATGCAGCGGATATTCACCTGGCCGCAGCGCAGATTGAGTCCAAGGAGCGCATCCGCCGAAAGCGGATCGTTGAGCGCCGAGAGCGCTTCGTGGACGAACGCAAAGATCGTCTCGTCCGTTTTCCCGAGGAGAAGCGCATGCTCCGCATACGCGGCAAGACCCTTCACTCCGAAAAGAAGCAGGTGCTTCAGCGAACGTAGATCCTCGTTCGAATCGTCTAGCAGGATCGTCAGCGCGGCAGCCTGGCGCAAAAGACCCGCCCGGTCCGACGCGGCCGCAAACGAAGACGACGCCGGAAAGCGTACGGCCGGATGACCTTTCGAGACCTTTTCATAGAGCGCGCGGGCCTGGTCGCGCACCTGACCGGCCTTTCGGATGAATGCCTCGATGCGCGCGGGATCGAAATTCACGTTCGTGACCGTCACAAAGAGCGCTTCGAGCGCAAACCGGTCCAGGTCAGCCTGTTTTCCCCCGAGAGACCGCGCAGCATGGGCGTAGGCCGCAATGCCCTTCAATTGATGCACGAGAATGTCCTGAAGAGCCGCCACTTCTTCGTTTTTTCCGCAAATCCCGAGCAAATCGCAACCCTTCCCCTTCGCCGCCTGTTCGCACTGATAGCAAAACATACTCACGTGGCTCTCCTCCGTTTTATCAAAACTGTTTTTATGAACCGATCTGACTGAGCTTCGTTTCCTTGAGAAACTTGAGATACGAACCTTTAAGCTTCTTCCACTGCCCGTGCAGCCCGCAACCCGACTCCGAACACGTTCCCTTTCCTAAAATACAACCCGTCCACTTCTCCGTGTCTTCGACGGCCCCGAGTACGTCCCAGAGCGTGATGCAACTGGCGTCTTTCTTGAGACGAAAACCTCCGCCCACGCCTTTCTGCGACACGAGAAACCCTTTTCGGGCAAGCTTGCGCATGAGCTTGCCGAGATAGTTGCGCGGCGCGCCGATCTTGGCGGCGAGCTCGCCCGCTCCTATCCGCGTCCCCGCCGGCGCCTTGCCGATAAGTGTCAGAGCCTTGATTGCATGAATCCCCGTTCGACTGAACATCTGTGAGCTTCCTTTCGTTAAATAGCATCTCTAGGTGCTATTTTAGCTCAAAAAAAAGATTTGTCTAGTTTTTTATAAGGGACCCGCCAAGCCATGGGATTCGAGGGGTGACGCGAAAAGGACAGGACCCGCGGCCATGTAAATCAAAGTATCAATTAACCAAGCGAGCCGCGGGTGGCCAAGACGGGATGCCCCTTTCCCGCCAACCTTCGATCCGCGAGATGTTTATTTTAACTTGATAATCTTTTCCAGTTCTTCGCGAATAACCTGGGCCCAAAGCCGGTGCCCTTGCTTTATCAGATGCCAGTGATCAAAAAAAATCTGGTTCTTCGTTTTTTGATCCATGTTTTTTATACGGTCGGCGATATAAATCACGGACAGGTCGTATTTGGCAAGCAGGCTCTGGATAAAAAAGTCTTTTGGCTCATTTGACAACACCTGCTCTCGCGTCGGCGAGATAAAAATCAAAGTTTGGTAATTATTGGCATGTAAAAAATCGATCGTATTTTTTAATTTACGGACGGCATTTTCTGCCGCCATTTCCGAATAGTTTTTCTTATCCGCTCCCGATTGCCAGCCATATCTTCGATTATTGAATTTCCATGCATAAAACAAAAAAATCTCTTCCCAAGCAGTCTTCGGTTTTTTGTTGAAGAAGGGCATTCCTTGTATTCGGACCAACCCTCTGTAAAAATCGTTTTCCAAGAGCGTAAACACATAATACTTGGCCGGATTGAATTGATCATTAACGAGAAGACTACATATGTTCTCGACGCCCCAGGCGTTGACGCCCGCATTGCCGCTCTGGCAGCCCCATTTAGGCTCAACCGCCAATGTCGAAAAAAGCTCGTCGTCATCAAGACGGCTTCCGCCAAAAGTAACCGAATCCCCGAGAAAAAGAATCTTGTTTTCTTTGTAATTATCCCAATCCGCTGCCGCGCGCAGACCGAGATTATTGATGTGACATTTTGACCCAAAAAAACGGGAGGCATTCTGGTTGGGGGCGGGCCTAAAACCATAAATAGCATTCGAATCGTATAAGATCGGATTGCCGAACCCAAAAACCCGGGCAAGCATTGCATCCAGCATCAAGAAAGCCAATCCCGAAAAAAACAAGACGACTGCCGCCAACACCAAGAATGATTTGATCGCCTTTTTTTTGACCATCAATCCGCCGTCTTTCGATTTCTCCGGTATCTCTGCAAACCGAACAACACCCTGAGCGGGCAATTAACTCTTATTTTCCGTGTACCGACTGCCCGCAAAACCGCTTCGTGTCGTTTGAAAACTACATTTTATTACTATACCAGACCTCATTCGGAGGGAGCACGTTAAAACTTACTTAAATTTACTTACGAGACGGGGCCGGAGTAATCTTGGCGTCCAACCCTCCCCCACTCCGCCCCCGCTGGCGCTTGAGTAGCGGAGAATAGGACCCGCCAAGCCATGGGATTCGAGGGGTGACGCCGGAGGGGAGGCCTCCAACGCCCGCAGGATGCCGCAAGGACATCCGAGGACGTTGGAGTCCCGCAGGCGGCAGGACCCCGAGAATCCCCTAAACATTCGAGGGGTGACGCGAAAAGGACAGGACCCGCGGCCCTGCAAGCGAGTTTTCTTTTATGCCCTTTGGTTCTGGGTCGGTATGTTGGGAGAGGCTTTTTCGACCTTGCCGGCGCGCAGTTTGTCTTCGCGGTATTTGACCTGCACATAATCATTCATTCTGAATTGGTCGATTTTTCCCGGCTCCACCTCGACCTTGTAATCATGCTGCAGGCGCCCATTTTCCGGCATGGCACTGAGAATCCGAAGAACACCCTTGGTCGTGTCTATCTTGACGATCCACCCTTCCACGTCGGGGTTTTCTATGGCTTGGGCCAATGAAGTGACGGTCATTACGGATAAGATCAGTAGTACTGGAATGAAGTATTTTTTCATGGAGACTCCCTCCATCGGTGATTGATTTTATTCTCTAATATACCAAATTTTAAACCGGATCCTGTCGGAGGAAAGAGTCAGCGCTTGAAGAGCAGAACAACCCCTGCCAGAATCTGGATGAGCCCCACGGCCCGAAACGCAACCAGAGGCAGCTTACTCCCGGCATCCCTCACCCCTTGGCGCACGCGCTTCATCCCGATCCAGAAGAGCACGAACACCACAACCACTCCCCCAAGGCCCATCTTGCCTCCCAGGTGGATGATAGGAAAAAACACAAAGCACACCGCCAGCCAGAAGATCCACCGATTGGTTTTCCCGAGCATCCTGGCCCTCAACCACTCCGGCTTGAGAACCCAGAGAATTCCCAGCGCAATCGAAAGAACCCCGGCAATCAAATTCAGCATCTCACGCTTCCTTTATATATCCGTTTATGAAATCTATTCAGGCGAATGATTTTATCATGATCCGCTCAGCCTAACATGCCCCCTCGGGACGGGGTCCGGTATAGGTATACACGCCCCGGCAATCCGTGTCCTAAGATCGAATCTTCTTAAATCTCAAAACTTCCCTGCACATCTTACCGAATTTTTTGTCTTTCTGTCTTTTTTCCAGATAAGACATCTCGTGATATCGCGCCTCTTTTTCCATCTTCATATAATTCTGATACCGCTCCTCCGGCAGCAAACCGTTTTGAACAGCCGCCAGGACGGCACACCCTGTCTCGTGACGATGCGTGCAGTCCTTGAACCGGCATTGCAGAGCCCAGTTCATAATCTCCGAGAAGGTTTCGTCCAGCCCGTCCTTGGACGCGAAGTTTCCCAGCTCCCGCATCCCCGGGGAGTCGATGATGATCGCGCCGTTTTGCAGAGTGATGAGCTGGCGCGAAGTCGTGGTGTGTTTACCCTTGCCGTCCCTTTCCTTGACTTCTTGCGTCGTGAAAACCTCCTGCCCGATCAAGGCATTCAGGAGCGACGTCTTTCCGACGCCGGATGAGCCAAGAAGGCAAAAAGTCTTCCGGGGCGTCAGTAGCTCCCGAACGGTTTCCAGGCCTTCTCCGGTTTTATTGCTGAACGGGACGACCCGCACCTTGGGCAGCGCAGCGCTCATTTCGGCGACTTTCCTGTCCGCCTCGACGGGCGGCAAAAGGTCCCGCTTGCTCAAAAGAACGACCGGCTGGATGTTTCCCTCGTGAATCATCACCAGATACCGCTCGACCCGGTTTAGACTGAAATCCACGTCCAGGGATTGCAGGATGAATGCCGTGTCAACGTTGGAGGCGACCAGCTGAAAGTCGACTTTGCGACCGGCGGCTTTTCGCTTGAGAAGTGACTTTCTCGGTAAAAGAGAATGAATGATCCCAAAGGTACCCTCATTATGAAACTGGGCCAGCACCCAATCCCCCGTCACCGGATAGTCAAATGCCGATTCGGCGTTCATCAGCATCTTCCCGGACATCTCGGCAAACATTTCATGGAGGCCGTCACTCAAGGTGAACCGGTCCTTATGGACTGTCGTGACTCGAGCGACCGAAAATTCCGGCGCCTTCGCCCGGAGTTGGTCGGCATAAAAGGCCTCGTCAAAACCAAGCGCATGAATCCCAAATTTTGATTGATCAGTTGGCATGAAAAACCCGGTGTTTAAAAAGATAGTAAGTCGTGACAAAAAGAAGCGTATCTCGAAGTCAATAAATCGTCAAGAAGGTCCCTTTGACGCCCTTTTGGACCTGGGTGGGTAGGCTAACGCGTCCCCTCGGGACGGGGTCCGGCAGATATTTCTCTTGTATCTTCCGCCAAATAAAGGACAATGAGCATCAACCAAAGGAAAAAAATGAAAAAACAGACGATCTATCACGGCGGTGAAAACAAGAAAGTAAAAGTTTCAAAAGCGGACAAAGTGTATCTCTTCATGCAAGCACAACAGCGCAAAGCGCTCGCCGCCACTAAAAAACCAGCGACGACCTAATTACGGGACCCCTCTACCGAACCAGGTCCGAAAGTCTTGATTTGGGAAACGTTAGCATCTAACCTGTCCCCTTTTGGACCTGGTTGGGTAGATTAAAACTCAGTTCGTAAACTACCTTGTGTTGTCTCGTATCTGCTTGAGGAGCTTTATGATTTCATTGATTCCGAAATACCACAAGATGAACCAGCGAATTGCCGCAAATGTTACGAGTCCTAAGATTATCCATAAAATAACTTCAATCATCTGAGTATTCTGACCTACTGAATTCACTTCTCAACCTCCGAAGCAGACAGTATGTTCCATAAACTAAACGGCGTTTGGCTAAAAAAGAGCCTCATCATTCAATATCAATCCAGAAGACCAGCCTACTCCAATCCCCTGCAATTGCTATGACCGAAAACCACGTTTTGCTGTCCCAAATCTACATTTTGGGCCTAACAGTAACCTCATGGGATTAGAAAAACCGGTCGAGTTACCGCATCATCGCCATCAGAAAATCCGCTGCTACCCAGCAGAGCGTCAAAACAAAAACCACTCCCGCGATACGAAAGAGGACGCGCGAAAGCTCATTGGCCTTTTTTAAAAGTTCGAGTTGCTCGACAAAAATGACTTCACACGCTCCGGCCCCCGAATCCTCGCGGGTCGTGCTCGATTTCCAGTCGATCGGCCGGCCGGGCTGGACGGTGTTGGTGATCCGGGCACGGACGAGCTTTCCTTTGATGCTCACCTGGTCGCCCCGTCGGATCGATTTCAACCGCCGTCGCAAGAATTCCTCCTTCACGATCAGGTGGTTGTTTGAGATTTCCTTCATGTTGAAACCGATATCCCGCTTCC
>Ga0172375_10004892_pt1 | contig 19577 bp, 20 predicted proteins | sample LakKiv1m_FD_114537 | JGI IMG/M metagenome (GOLD analysis project Ga0172375, IMG submission 114537) | Freshwater microbial communities from Kabuno Bay, South-Kivu, Congo - kab_092012_11.1m | ecosystem: Environmental > Aquatic > Freshwater > Lake | place: Democratic Republic of the Congo...
TCAATGTTCTTATATCCCTGAATCTAAGAAAATTATTTCTAGTTGTGAATCAATGAAGCCATTGACTATTGATGAAGTAGTTGCTCAGATCGAAAAAAGTTTGGATCACAAAAAGAATAAAGTTAATTTTATAAATAATCCCCATATTTAACTTAAAATACACGAGAGATGAGTCGGTCTAAAGGCTTACTCATGCTGGAGAAAGAAGTTTACTATTTCTCTATAATCGTTAAATAATTTGAGGTAATGTAAAATGGGTCGTATGCATAGTCCTGGAAAAGGAAAGTCCGGAAGTAAGAAACCAATCAAGAAAATACCTTCCTGGGCACCGTATAAAGAAAGTGAAGTAGAAAAATTAGTGGTAAAATACGCTAAAGCGGGCAAGACCACTTCTGAAATCGGATTAGTATTAAGAGACGCTTACGGTATCAATAGTATCAAAGCTCTTACCGGAAAGAAAATCACTGCTTTACTGGAAGAAAACAACTTGGGCAGCAAATTACCTGAAGATGTTACTGCTTTGATCAAAAAGCTTATTGCTATCAAACAACATCTAGAAAAGAATAAGCATGATGAGTCGGCTAATCGAGGCTTAATCTTAACTACCTCTAAGATCAACCGCCTTTTAAGATACTATAAGAAGACGGGCAGAATCGATCGAGCCTGGAAGTTAGATTTAGATAGATTAAAGATGTACGTCGAATAAACATCTTATTTTTTTATTTTTACTTATTATTTCTTAACGCTTATATACTAGTAAGAAATCTAATGCTAAAAGAGGCGATAACCATGCACAAGATCCGGTCAGCATTATACATCTTAGTTCTAATGGGAATATTAGTAGCAGTAGGATTTATTGTAACTAACAGAGAAGGAGCACTTACCGGGGCAACTGTGGTAAATACTGTTGCATGTTACGAGAACAGTGACTGTAACGATCACATTGACCCTACCAAAGATATCTGTTTAAATCCCGGAACTACTCAGTCTTTATGTGTGAACAGGCCAGAGAAGTAAATTTATTTTTTCTTCCCTACCACTTTCTTGACCGCTTTGGCTTTTACTGCTTTAGTCAGCTTACCTTCTGCGGGAGAACTTTCACCAGGAATATTTATGGTGATAATAGGTTTCTGGGGGGTAGCTTCACCGGGAGCGGCCGGAGCATCAGGAGCAATCTTCTCTATATGTCTGCATTTGGGATACGCAGAACAGCCTAAGAACCTCCCATATACAGAACTGCGGATAACTAAATCTGCTCCGCACTTAGGACATTTACGATCAACCTTATTCTGTTCAATTTTCTTGATCTCTTTCAGCTCGGCACTAGAACTCTTGCTCGGACAAGCAGGGTTGATGCACATTTCCGTTTTAGAACGCCGCATCAAGACTTGGATCATGGGATGTTGGCAGTTCTCACAAAGCTTATCCGAACGCTTCACGATTCCTCCCGTGGGCAGTTTGAAAGTAGTAGCACATTTTGGATACTGATCGCAGGCAATGAACGCGCCAAATTTACCTCGACGCATCATTAATTTTCCTTCTTCACAAGTGGGACATTTACCTATATAGTTAGCTTGATCTTGAGTATCACGAACAGATTGGATGATCTCTTTACCAATTTGCTTTTCTTTTTTCTTGAAGTCCGCTAAAAGTTTGATTAAAAGATCTTTCGCTCGGTCTAACACTTTTTCCGGTTTTTCTTTTCCTTCACGGATCTTGTCCATCTCTTGTTCGAAGTCAGCAGTAAGCTGCTCATCAACGATAGCCGGGGCATATTTTTCTAAAATTTCACTAGTCTGCATTCCAATCTGAGTTACTTTAATCTGGATTCCTTCAATATATCCCCTCTGGAATAGCCGATCCAGAATGTCTGCCCGAGTGGCTTTAGTGCCCAGATTTCTTTTCTCCAGCTCTTTAATAATAGAAGATTGGTTGTAACGTTTAGGAGGTTGAGTTTCCTTATCTACCTTCTTGATCTCTTTAACTTTGACCGCTTCTCCCTCTTTCATTTCCGGCAGAGTGATTTCTTCTAACTTGACATAAGGCTTATAGAACATGTGCCAGTTCTCTTCTACCGTACGGGTTCCTTTAGTGATAAACGGTTCCTGTTTAACTTCTAAAATAACTTCCATCGTTTCTCTGATTGCGGCCTTAGCGAAAGTGGCCATGAAACGTTTAACAATCAAGTCGTAAATCTTTTTCTCGTTAGGTTTTAATCCTGAAGGAGCATTTCCGGTAGGATAAATAGCGGGATGAGCAGGATCGGTTTTATCTCCATTGTTTGGACTCAAGGAAGACAACTTCAACAATTCCTGAGCCATCTTCTCATATTCCGGTTGTTTACTTAGGTGAGTTAGAATATTCTTGAAACCTAATTTTGGATCTAACTGCTGAGAACTAGTTCTGGGATAGGAAGTAACTCCCATAATGTATAAACTCTGAGCGATGTCTAAAGTCTCTTTAGGAGTTATCCTAAATACATTATAAGATTCAGTCTGCAACGTAGTTAGATCAAAAGGATGAGGAGGAGCTTGGTCTCGTTTAGTTCTTTTAACACTCTTAACTTTAGCCTCTTTCTCGTTCTTGACTTTTTCTATAATAGTCTTTACTTCTTTTTCGTCAGTAAACTTATCCTTCTCGTGCCATGCTTCTATAGGCGCTTCTTTAAAGTGACCCCATAAGCCGATCATCCAGAATGGTTCTGGTTTGAAAGCCTGAATTTCTTTCTCTCGGTCAACTAATAATTTTAAAGCTGGCCCTTGCACTCTACCGGCAGACATCACTTTAAACGATCCGGCCGCTTTTACTGACTGAGTTAAAGCTCGAGAGAGATTAATTCCGTAATACCAATCTAATTTATGTCTAGTTTCCCCTGCTTGAGCCTGGCCCCAATCTAAATGGGACATTTTATTTTCATAAGCTTCTATTAAGTCCGGTTTGGTTAAAGTAGAGAATTTCATTCTGTTCGCGTCTTTCTTCTTGCAGACGAAACGGATTATATTTAATCCAATTACTTCTCCTTCCACATCATAATCGCAAGCGACAGTGTACTCATCAGCTTTCTTTGATAAACTAGAAATAGTGTCGATATAATCTTTGACGTAACCTAACCCCTTACCGATTTTATACGATGGTTCCCACCCGATATTGAACACGGGATAAGTGTAAGAACTGCCTTTTTCTTCCATCAAACCAAACAAGTGGCCCACAGCAGAAGTTACGATGATATCTTTCTTGCCATGAGAAAGCTCATAATACTGGGATTGGCCGCTCTTTTTTAGCAGGGGTTTACCGTCGGCAAGAGCTTCTGCTACTTTCTTGGCTGAACTAGGCTTTTCGGTAACGATCAATTCCGTCATGAATTAGAGAAAACCTTATACTTCTTTAAAAAGTTTTGGGAAATAGATTTTTCAGAGGATAAATCTTAGAAAGTAGTAGATTTAGATCACTTTGGTACTAACACCGACAAAGGTTTATCGCTAATAGAAATTACTAACTTACTGTCCAAAGGAAAATCTCTCGCTACGGTATCAGCAGCATAAGTACCTTCAAATTTTTGATAATGGATTTCTAAATAATCCGTCTTTCCGGTATTAATTAATCCTTGATAGGGCAATACTGTCGAAAACATCAAGTAAGGACAAGCACGTGATTGTGGAGAGAATAGTGCCGGCCAAGCTGTAGAACCAGTCCCAGTAACTATGATCAAGCCGGAATTATAATGTTGATCTTGAAATTCTTGAGCATTATGAAACTTTAGATCATAACCGGCCATTTTAGAGAAATTCAAGTCTTTCTCTCCCACACAAGTTTCGTTTAAAGCTCGAGCTACAAACTTTCCATCCTGATGTAAGTCTTGTCTGGTCCAATGTTCAGTAGTATAATTTCCTTGAAGTATAGACTCGATATCTTCTAAATGAGGAATACAAAGCACACCTTTACTTTTTCCTTTTTTTTCGGTATGAACGTTTACTTGCGGCGTGCATTCATTATAAGCAGCAGTAGCAATTACCGTACCATCTCCACCAGCAGAGATAACTAAATCGTAATCAGAGAAGTTCTCTCCACACAATTCTCTTCTAGTAATTACTTTATAACTGGCAGAACATCTTTCCAAAACACTTTCTATTTCTCTTAACGCTAATCTATGATTTAAATCTCGTTCAGTTAGTTCTCGGTTAGGAGCATTACCATTATAATGATACTCAGCAGCAGACATCTTTCTTACTACCAAGACTTTCATCTAAAGCACCCAATGATCACTATAAAATTTACATTGAATAGGACAAACTGGAGGAGACTTTAATTTATGTGGGGCAAGAGCATGCATCCTTAACACTTCTTCCACCACTAAATGATTTTTTTTCTTTTCGTTTCTACAGTAACCAAAATCGCATATTTCAATCAACTGAGCAGGATAATATCCCTGATCTTTCCCTTCAATCACAATCTCTCCTTCGATATAAGAAAAACCCAACTCATTCTCATCGGTTTGGTGGGCCCATAATCCCGCAGTAGAAGTTCTCATCACTAAATCGGGGTCAAGCTTCTTATATGCAGCAATTTGGCGGACATGACGTTTAGCTAGATCAGCGATAGGACTTAAGTCTACCGCACCATCTCCCCGTTTAGTACAATAGCCTAAATGATAATCTTCATCTCTGTTTCCAGTTCCTAGGATGAGAGAATTATAATGGGCTGCTATTCTAGAAAGAACTCCTGCGCGAATTTCACTATAATTATTTCCTCGATCAAAATCATTATCAATCATATCTCCGATAGTGTCTTGATAAGCTTTGGCAATTTGATCAATCGATCGTTTAATGGGAGTTATACCTAAAAATTGAGCTACTCTTTCTCCATCGGTAGTATCAGCTAAGGCATTAGCACTCGAAGGTAAGATTACACCATATAAAGTTAAACGTTCTGATTCTGACCTTCTGAAATTGTAAATATCAAATCCAGCTTTAGCCAAACAAGCAACAGTGCTAGAATCTATTCCACCACTTAATCCCACTACTCCGCCTTTTTTTCCAGCTCCGACAATTTGTTCCACAATCCAATTTTGAATATTTCTACTGGCTAATTCTGGATCGATCATAGGCAGTTTAATCTTATGCATAATCTGTTCTAAGTTCGGAATATTTCTATCGGCAAAGGGCAAGAGCATTTTAATCACCTTTTATCTGGCAGGAAGACACCTTGGGAATAAGCTTGAATTACATCACGTTGAAGAGCAGGATCTTCTTCCATCTTATATAATAAGCGCATCAAATAAGGGATATAATTTCCAATAGGAGTATTTAATTCTCGGAAATGGTCCGCAAACATCTGGCGGGCGGAAACAAAAGCTTCATACTTCAAACTATCTTGAAGATAAAGACTTCTCTTATCTACAAAGTCACTAATTCCTACCGCTTCTAGTTGACGGACCGGTTCTCCGCGGTTTCTTTTTTCTCTAATTAAAGAAGAACTAACTCGTTTCATGGGAATATCTAGTTCGGGATAATCTTGATTTAAATCATCCCTTAAATTTATAGGAATAATACGATTCGTATAAGGACGAAGAAGAGGATTCTCTTCCAGTAAAATCTGAGCATCTAAAAATCTGGAGGGACGATTGTTGTAAGTAACCTCTCTTTCTGAGACGATAAAATATTGTCGAAATAGTTGTTTAAGAATATTTGCGGTATCTTTTCCTCTTTTCTCGTTTTCAGGAATACTTATAATTTTCTCAAGTACATCTGACCCCACCACAAAGTAAACTGAAGCTTGAGGATATTTCTGCTCAATAGTGGTTAACAAATCCACAAACATCGGGTAGTTGAAGAAAGCCAAAGAAACATTTCCCAAACAAGAAGCAAAACCTTCTTGAGCATGAATACGGTCATAGATGGCAGCATTTTTCTTTAAGTCAACTCCTTTATTAAAATGATGAGTAGTGGTAACAATTAACAATTCATCTAAAGCGGATTTTTCCTGATGTTTTTCTGCTGCCCAAAGTCCTTTTAAAAAAAGTGATTCGTGAGCAACAGATAAGGGATCGTAGGAACCAAAAGCGACTACTACTCTTTTTACTTCTTCTCTGTTACGGAGGAAAGGTTCTCGCGTGAACTCTAGTCGAGCTCGACCTTCTCTACCCTCTTGTTGTAGTTTCAGTCCTAGATTATACAATTCCAAGGATCGAGCTACTTCAGCTATATCAAGGTTCATTTTTATTTGTACATCTCTTTCAAAGCAAAAAACATTAATTCTCTTACTCTTGCATCGAATTCTTCCCGGAAAGGAGTGTCGATAACATGATGAGTTACATTTGAACTTGGTTCATTAGGTAACATTCTAGCAATGTAAACTTCTGGCTTTCTTCCTGATTTAGGAACATCAGAACGAGGAGCAGCTGAACTTTCTGCCAGAACCATTTTTGCTCCAAAAAGGTTATAAGCATTATCAGCACTTTCTCTTACTGCTTCTTCTGAGATGAAATGCTTTCTTCCTTCATGGTCCTCACCTAAAACAGTTCTGGCTTCTCGGGCATAAGGAACGACCATGGCACATAAATAGCTAGAAGCGCCAGGGAAAGTTAATACTGGAGCCAGACGAGAAGAAGTTTCGATTACAGTTAAAAGATTTCCTTTTTTCCCTTCTTCAATTAATATTTCGGCTAGACCACCCATTCGTATAGCCTCAGCGACAATAGCTTGATGTAAAGCGTTAGCATAAATTAGACGGTGTTGTTCAGAAGCAATATACTGATTTGCCGCTTCTCGCGTTATTTTTGCCTTCATCCACTCTTCTGGAGTGTAAGCAAGAGTCTGTCCTAGTTTTAAATTCCAAGAGGCCATCTCTTGACGAGCTCCTTCCAGTTTTTGTTGATATTCCGCAGGATTAAGCTCTAGGCTCTTTAAACAGGAATCTCCTAGTACTTTTGCTTCCCATTTCATGGAGTTAAACAATTCATTAGCGATGGTGTTTCCTCGCGCTAATCTTCTTCCACCCTCACGAACAAAAACTGCTTGATTGTCCATTGGTCCATAACTAGTATCCATTGTATTTACACCCCATGAGTCTTTTATTCTCTACCTCTTAGCTATTTTTAAAGATTTGTTCACTTTATTCATTATTTTGAATAATATCCTACACTCTGTAAATAAATTTCCAAGGCTTTACGATGATGAATGGGAAAAGCCCATACCTCTTCTCGCTGTAACAATCGATGTACTTCATCTAAGCTGTATAGGATAGCCTTCTTTGCATCTTCATCCTCTCGAGGTTTAAGCCGACCAAAACCTTGTGCAGTATAAACTACTGTAGCGATAAACGCTCGGGGGTCTTGATCGGGAGCAGAGAGTACACACAAAGGATGCAAAGGATCATCTAGAGCAATATGATCCAACCCTGTTTCCTCTCTACCTTCCTTAATAGCATTCTCTGAAAAGGAAATGTGTTCACATTTCCCACCTGGTAAAGCTAATCCGTAAGGGGCAAACTTTCTCTCGATAAGTACAATTCCCTCCTTCTTTCCGTCATTATATCTAATGATGATATCGGTTGCCATATAAGGTCCAGTATAAGTAGCCTTTAAGTATTCCTTAAAGGTGGGAAATATTTTTTCCATATCTTTTCACCTCCTTAGTATTTGTAGTCGTCAAGACTTCTTCCGTGTGCTTTCATCGTTTCGTCTTGAATGCGCAGGATCTCTGCACTCCAGGTTTTCTGATAAGGACTAGCCTTATCGAATCCGTGGATGACTCTTTCTCTAGCCGTATCAAAAGTCTCTAAGCAAGGAGCTTTGAATTTTGTTATTCCAGCAGCACTTCCATCGTAGAAAGTCACTAGGGCATTCTCTCCAGTAAATCTGGTTTCATATTGCATCACTACGGAAGGCTGATCAGGAGATTGTCCTCTTAAGAGGTAAACTGGACCAGAAGGACTAATCTTTACTCGAGTATCGGCCAATTTTATTACTGGTTCCAGTTCTTCTCCTTTAGCGGATAACTTGTAAGCTACACTTAAGGTGTCTCTTGTAACCGTGTTTCTTAACCAGCCCCCTACACCAAAGATTCCACAACTCATCGGCGAGTAACCATACTCGATTAAAGTGTCTAAAGCAGTTTTTATTTTACTCCAATTCATAGAATCTCCCTGGATAAAACGACTATTGGTCATGGCTTTTCTACCATTTTTCTGCACAGTGTAAAGACCAGCTCCCGAAGCAGTATCGACTACAAAGAGAATATTCTCTAAATAGTCGCCAGAATCAGGACGATCAACAATAATTCCCTTATCGGTTTTACTAGCTTCCAAAGCAAGTTGTAATAATTTACCACTAACGGCATGATGAAAGTCATAACAATCTGCTACGTAAGAAGCAATTCCTCCCGGACCAGCAGCTTCTCTTGTATGATCATAACAGCCATCTTCAGTCTTATGTCCCTGAACAATTCTATGTGCTAAAGCAAGGATAGAACTTCCTACTCTCTTCTCATCGTTCTGAACCCAAGCCTGATATGCAGCGTTGAAAGTATCCGTTCCTGGAAAAGAAAGTAAGTGAGCTTTTCCTAATACTTCTGATTCTTCCGAAGCAGAACTAGCGCGCATACCAAAGTCATGAATCATCAGTTGCGATCGGAATAAGATATCTGCTTCAGAAGCTTCTGGATCATCTTCTCGAGCATATTCTTTCATTCTCTCTAGAAGATGACGTTCCATGGTGGCCCGAGTAGAAGCGATAGAAACCATTCCTACTAAATGTGCTTCGACCAAAGCGGCAACCTCTCCAAAGCCCTTATCCAAGCTCGTTACTTGCACGGGAATTTCATTGGGGTAGAAAGTTGAACCTTCCGGAAGTGCTTCAATTTTTATAGGAAGATAACCATCATATTCATCAATGACTCGATCCCAAACCTTACGATCAAAGTTTAGAGCTCCACCAAAAGCATGCGCAGTAGACATAAATCTTTCTGCAGCATCAACTTCTTCTCTAGTAATGGGACGAGTAAGATTATTTCTAATATAATCTGTAAGTCCAAACAAAATCATTCTATCATCTTGACAAAAATCTTTCAAGTCTTTAGCGTCTTTGGGAGAAACTCTAAACGCCAATCCATATACGGATTTCTCTCTCGCTTCATCTGAAGCCAGAGCTTCTCCAGCTACAGTATAGGCATCTCCGTCCAAACATTTAGGTACGGGAATTCTTCCTTTAACGAATTGTTCTAATTGCATTTTGATTTCACCTTTATTGTATTTTATACACTTACTATTTTAGCAAAAATCTTGTTTTTCTTGCTTTTCCGACACCCCTGATTTAAGCTGTTTTGTTTCATTTGATAGTGTAAAAGTAACACTTATATATAAACCTTATGATTTTTCGGTAAAATGAAGCTAAATTGGAGAAAAATAGGTTAAATCTGATTAAAGAAACTCCTTTCCTTCATCTTTTCATATGCAAAGTCCATCAGGAATTTAAGATTTTCAATATCGGCTTGATTGTACTTAAGCAGTAAACGTAAGGCTTCTTCATCTCCTCGTTTATACTTATGCCATAATCGTACTGCTTCCCAGCCATCTACTTCCTGCAATTCTTCATCTCGATTTACTCCTAATTCGCGTTCAATTCTTTTCAATCCTCCAGAATAACCTAATTCACGCAAAACATAACGTAAATCTACATGAAGTTTATCAAAATTCACTTCTGGGAATTTAGCCTTAAGAAAAGGAACATCAAAACATTTGCCATTAAAAGTGATGATTAATCCATACTTCTCCATCTCTTGAGGGAAGTCTTGCAGATTTTTACCTTGAACAAAGAGTTTGCTTTCTTTTCCATCATAAACCCCGATTACCGTAACGTGGTTATAATCCCGACTCAATCCGGTGGTTTCAATATCCAAGAAACAGCAGGGGAATTCTCCATAGGCTCGCCAGTGTTGTTTAGGTGGGAGAGATTCTAAGAAGAAAGTATGATTATTTTGTTCCAGCGCTTTCTTGGATTCAAAGATGGAAGAATGTAAAGGATGATCTTCTTTAATTTCATCCCAATGCAAAAGATTGTTCCTCCATAGTTCTTTCTCCTTGTTTTCCGAAACAAGATGACAAAAAGTATTCTTTAACATCTATCCACCTAAAAGAGAAGGAAGAGCAAGGTTTTAAATAGTTTATGAGACCCCAAAAGAGTAATGAAAGTGCTCCTGGTCTATCCCCCCTTCTGTACTCCCGCTACTCCCCCTTATTCTTTAACTAGCCTAGCTAGCAGAATGAAAGTTAAAGCGGAAATTCTTGATTTGAATGTGCATTTTCATAACCTTAAATTTCTTGAATTCAAAAAATATTATCAAAAAGGGAAATTTGAACCACGTGAATACAATGAGATGACCAAGAAGTATGAACATCTTACTTCTTTATGCTATTCTGAGAACAACAAGAAAGTATTAAAGGAAGAACAGCCAGAATTGTTTCAAGAACTACTTAGTGAAATCATAAAAACTAAAGCGGAAGTCATCGCTTTCAGTGTTGTATATTCTAGTCAAGCTTTCTATGCTTGGGCTCTAATGCAAGAATTAAAGAAATTAGGCAAAAGAGTATTTGTGGGCGGACCAGCTGTAACTCACCAAATGCTTAAATTAGCGGAAACAGATTTTTCTGAATTTTTAGAATCTAAAAGCAAGCCGTTAGATTTTTCTGTTTTTGATTCAAAGCAATATTTCACCCCAGAATTAGTCATTCCCTTAAAGACCTGCAGCACTTGTTTCTATCAACAATGTGCTTTCTGTACTCATCATCAACATTCTAAGTATGAAGAGTTTGATTTGAAGCAGATTGGGGAGACCATTAAGAAATCAAAAGCTAAGAAGATATTTTTTATTGATGATATGATTCCTAAGAAAAGATTATTAGAACTGGCAGAAACAATAAAACTATTAAAGATAACTTGGATGTGTCAGCTGCGTCCGACTAAAGATTTAGATCAAGATACTTTAGAGAGGTTATATGCTTCAGGACTACGTGTAGTGTTATGGGGAGTAGAATCCGGCTCACAGAGAATTCTTGATCTGATGAGGAAGGGAACTAATCTTAAGGACAATGAAGTCACTTTAAAAAACGCCCATAACCTTGGAATAACCAATGTATTGTACATGATGTTTGGCTTTCCTACGGAAACAGAAGCAGAATTTATGGACACGATTAGTTTCCTGCAAAAGAATAAAGAAAATATTGATCTACTTTCAATTTCTACTTTCGGTTTGCAATTAGGAACACCTGTTTTTGCTCATCCAAAAGATTTTGGGGTAAAAAAGATTCAAGTTCTGGAAAGAAAACTGCTTGATCCCAAGATTATTTTTGAAACTGATTTCGGATTAAAACCAGAACAACTGCGGGAGTTAAGAAATAAATATCGTCACACTTTAGACAAGATTAACAAGTATTCTGTTGGAATGAATTTCTTTAGAGAGCACATGCTGTGTTTGCAAAAATAGACTTAATATCTTGTTCACTTACGACGAACAAACGAGAATAATTCCGCAGGTCTATGTGCGCCTTCCATTTTCTTCTTATGCAAAGCTTTAACCACTTTCAACTCAAACAGTTTCTTACGGAAATTACGTTTGTCTTGCTTCTCATTCAGAATAATCTCGTAAGCACGTTGTAATTCAGTTAAAGTGAACTCTTCTGGCATGAGCTGGAAGGCAAAATCACTTTCAATTACTTTTTTTCTTAAACGTTTAATAGCATATTCGATAATGTTCTTATGGTCGAACGCTAATACTGGCAAATTGTAAATAGAATGCCAATGAAACTTCTGTCCGGGCTGAAAATCAATTTTATTTGATTCAACCAAACCATAATAGACAATAGAAATGGTTCTAATTCTCGTATCTCGACGTAAATCTTGTCCAACGGTGTATAATTGTTCTAAAAAGACAACGTGAGGATTAATGTTGGCTTTAAGTTTCAAAGCCTGTTTAGCCGTTTCTTCGATCGGTTCATCATAACGCACAAATCTTCCTGGAAGGGCATGCTTGCCGAGAAAAGGTTCTTCTTCTCTTTCAATTAGTCCTACTCTAAGATCTCCATCTTTAATGGTAAATACTACTACGTCTACAGCGATAGCCGGTCTTTGAAACTTGCTGAAATCTTCCTCTTTTGTAACCATAGTGTAATTCTGACTAGAAGTAAAGTAACAAAGTTTATAAAATCTATCTTTTCTCTTTCTTACTATGGAAAACTGCATCTTCTGCAAAATAGCTAAAAAAGAAATCCCCTCTTATATTGTCTATGAAGACGATCACTGCTTAGCTTTCTTAGATATCCAACCTCATGCTAAAGGACATACAGTAGTTATACCCAAGAAACACGGGACTTTAATCTTCGATTTCACAGATAAAGATTTTGAACTGCTCATGCATGGAGTTAAAAAGACAGTCGATAAAATCAATAAGAAACTTAATCCCGATGGATTCAATGTAGGCTGGAATTCTGGCTCTATCGCTGGACAGATTGTTCCACATATGCACATTCATGTCTTTCCTAGGTATGCCAACGATGAGGGAGGAAGTATGCATTCCATCATTAAGAATCCTGGAGATCTAAGAGTGGAAGAAGTGGCTAAGCTTCTTAAATAGCTTTCTTGCACAACCTTTTTAAATAGGGTTATTTCCTAAGAGTAGTAAAATGGCTAAAGATGATCTACCCTCAATAGGGGGTATTCCAAAGGATATTGATGCCGGCGAAGAAAAATTAAGTGAGCATTATCATCCTAATGCTGCAGTAGACAGAGGAGCAGTAAATTTACCTTCCTTAGTTGATGAAATGAAAGACTTAGGACCTAATAAAGGAACTTCTCCTAGTTTAGAAAAAATGTTCGGCAAAGAGGAAGATGATTTTCATCAATCTCCGAGTAGAATTTTTAGATTTAAAAGAAAGAAAAAGGAAGGATTAGATGATCTTCCTGCTGAACCGGCGATCAGATATTTCCATCAAGGTCCTGTTTTTAGATACGTTACTTTAGGATTATTAGGAATTGCTGCTCTAGCAGTAGCAGTAACGGAATTATCTAAAAGAAGGGTTAAACCTCTTGAAAGATTAGAAGTAAATCAAACAATTCAGACTCCTTTAGAGAGAGTAACAGTTACGGAATATGTCGATATTCCCTGTGATGATGATCCAGAATGTTTTGCTCAAAAGCTAAGAGCGAGCGAATTAGAAGCAAGATTAAGTTCGCCAGCACCAGTAGAAAAAGTTTTAGTTCCAATTTATGAAAAAGTAGAAATTCCCTGTGAAGATAATCCTGAATGTTTAGGATACAAACAGGCTCTCTTTGACCTGCAGGCAAAATTAGAAGCTCCTGCTGCTCCTAAGAAAGCAGCAACACTAAAAGTAGAAGCTCTTAAAGTGTCCGTATCACCTGCAATTCAAACCAACATGCATCAACCAACAACTGCTCCTGATTCCAGAAGTTGGTATGAACGATTCCAAACGTTTGACAAACAAGAATTCAAAACTGCCTTTTTTGCTTACGTTAATTTCTTAGGTAAAGAGAGAGCAGTAATAGAAGCAGGTCGAGAAACCTTATTCTACTCTTTTGCTCACAACAAACTAGGCACTCCTGAATACGATTACCAGAAACGCTTATTCAATGAGCGAGTGTTCCAGTACCTCGGCACCTCTTCTGAAGAAGTTGTATCTTGCATTAAAGAACCTAAACGGTGTAATTAATTCTAACTAAAGACGTGCAAGGGTAAAGCAGCCAAAACCGGAGTATGAATATAAACATAAAAAGTAAGTGCACCTCTAACCGAAGGATAAGTTACAGAGAGGTTAGACAAAGTGATAAAAAAATTAGTTAAGTCATGTTTGAGATAATTAATTTTTTGGACGTACATCTTATTCCCCTGGATTGTTGATAGTGAATAGTGATAAGAAAAAGAAAAACCTTGGGGCTCCTTATTCGAGGGGGTGAGGGTAGTAGAAGTGGGGAGCCCCATGATAATGATTTTGTAACGGGTAGCAAACCAACATTACCTTTTGGCAGGGTTGGGTTGCTATCACCTCTTTTTCCCAATGTTTGTAAGTAAAACCGTATTAATATATAAATGTTACGTTTTTGTATACTGGTTAGCTTAAAATCACCATTTTTATGTTAAGAAAGGTTCCCTTTAAAGCTAATTTATTCCTTCACCAACCTTTTAAGAGCTTCCAGGGCCCGACTAGAATCCTCTTCCCGTACAATAAAGGTCATTTCCGTGTAGGTAGAAATAATGTCAATTATGTTCACATTATTCCAGTTCAGGGCACGGGAGGAGATGTAAAACAAACCAAAAGTGTTAGTAGTTTGAGTAGGAATATTTACAGTAATACTACAAAGATTCTTGGTAGTGTGTTTGATTATTTCTTTAGGTAGTATTTTCTTGATTTTTTCAAAGTAACGATCATTGGTAATGAACATCAATTCATGCATCCCTTGAGTAATACTTAGAAAATCCCCACTTTTAAGGTCGACTAGAGCGTAAAGCTGTTGGATAATTTTACTACTATCAATATGATGAAAAGTAGTAATCTCAACTAGATCTGTTCTAAGAGAGATATCAGTAGATTCGTCAAAACTGATCTCGGCCATCACCGTTTTAGCCATCTTCTCACTAAGACGACGGATAGCCATATTTACTGCCGAGAACTTAACTTTCTGTCGGAGCTCTTTCTCGATTAAAGGAATTAGTTCTTCCGCCAAAGCAGCGTGATTAATTATACCTCGAGAAAGCCCTTCTTGGATGAAAGGCTTCTCGGAAATCAGTTTTTCCACCACATCAGTTATATTGACCATTTTATTTTTATTGTAATAATTTACTATTTATAAGCTTTTTGTGAAATAATTTACAGAATGTTAATATAGTTACTATATTCTTCAGAATATATGAAACTAGCTACCATACTCTTGATTGCTGGACTGTGTGTAACCAGTGGAGATGTAGTGCTAGCTTTGTGGGCCAAGCAGAGCAAATCCTATTTGTTTCTGGTGGGGATGCTACTTAACTTAGCGGGGATAATTGTGTACGCTCAGAGTTTAAGAATGGAATCAGTGGGCATTGCTACGGCCATGTTCTTAGGCATAAACATCGTTGCAGTAACAGTAATGGGAATGTTTGTATTCAAAGAAATGTTAAACTTAAAGCAAGTTCTAGGATTAGCGGGAATGGTTTTAGCGATGGTAGTGTTAGAAGTTTAATGCGAAGGAAGTGCAGGAATCAAACCATAAGTTCTTTCTAAGTAAGTTAGCCTATGCGAACCAGGTCCAGGGAACATGCGCAAGGCTTAGTTCCCCTTATTGAAGAAATTAGTTAGTAATTTTGCATAGTCTTTACTTACCACTAACCCTTCACGAGGAAAACATAAGAAATAATTCTGCCAAGTAAACCTCTCATCCAAAAAGATGATTACTCCTTTATCCGTTTCACTTCTAATACACCTTCCTGCAGATTGGAACACTTTGTTCATGGCCGGATAAATATATCCATAATCCCAGCCCCGATGAAACCTCTGCTCGTGATAATTGATAATCTCTTTGGTCACTAAATCAGGCTTAGCTAAAGGTAATCCCACTATCACCACTCCATTCAATAGATCTCCCGGAAGGTCTATACCTTCAGCAAAATTTGCTCCTGCTACCCCCAATAAAACTGCACCATAATCCTTCTCTGCTTTGAATTCCTCTAATAGTAAATCTTTTTCCTCTTTATTCATCTCAGATTTTTCCCAAAATAATTTCTTTCCAGAGATAAGATGTTTACAGATAGTATCACGCAGATCATATGAGGGAAAAAACAAAGCTACATTTCCGGGGATGAGTTTACAGAGGTTAGAACAATATTCAGCAATCTTCTGATACATCAACTCGTTTCGAGCAGTATATTTAGTGGTAGTCTCAGGAATGATTAAAGATAATTTATTTTCAGAAGGAAAGGGAGAGAAATATTCTTTCATCACTGCCCTTTCTCCAATACCTAAAACATCTTTATACATGAAAGCCGGTTTTAAAGTCCCAGACATAATCACTGCAGCATGAACTCGTTTGAAAATAGTAGACGTAACTAAACTAGGATCAAGACAAGAATAATGTAAACTAGTAATCTCACCGTAACGAGAGTTTCTTAAAGAGATATATCTGAGATAACCTTCATCCTCTCCACGCCAATTCTCTAAAAAGCCCACAATCCCACCAAGATAACTCTTACGTTGCTTTCTTCTGATTTCGTCAGCAGCAAATTCTAACTCTTCATGTAGCTGATCCCAATTAACAATTTTGTCTAATTCTAATAAGAAATCATTCTTAGTAACTTTCTTCTCTTTATCTCGGTCTTGAGCTTCAAAACGTCCCAACTTCAAGAGAATATTATTTATTCCTTGCAACCAAGAGATTACCCCGTGATAACCATATTTTTTAGCTTCGTAAATGCCATTCTTTAACATGTTAGTGTTAAGTACATAACTCATCATCTCTGTAACTCTGCCGGGGAGATTGTGTCCTTCATCCAACACCAGAATAATATCTTCCATCTCTACTCCTAATCGAGTTAGGATAGTTTTACTGACAAAAGAGTTGAACAGATAATTGTAATCGCCGATCAGAACTTTAGCTTCTTTAGCTAAAAGCATGGCCATTTCATAACTACAGAAATTTCTGTCTTTACAAAATTGAATTAGTTCTTCGTTATGAATGGGGCCTTTTAATTTTAATTCTTTCAGAGCCAGTTTAGCTTCTACGCTTAACTCTTTAGTTTCTTTTCCAGTTCGGACATTATTGTAAAATTCACATTCACCTTTCTCTACCACTGCTTTACAGAATTCAGTAAATTCTACCCCAAACAACGCAGCTACATCTTGGTTACACATATGTTTCTTTCCGATTAAATCTATGCAAGGAATATCCTTCTTGTATCTTTTCTGCATCAGTTTCAAAGTATGAACGGCAATCTGATGTTGAGTATGTCGGTTGGTTAAGAAGAAGATTTTTTTCTTTTCTTTAAGAGCATGTTTTAAAGCCACACTTAGAGCAGAAGCAGTTTTTCCTAGCCCAGTAGGGGCATGGGCGAGAAGAACTTTTTTATCTGAGAAGACTTGATCAATGTCTTTAACTAGCTCGTCTTGGCCTTTACGGATAACTTCATGAGGGAAGAGTTCTTCAATAGAAACTTCTATGCTCTTACCATGTTTTAACTCTTCTAATTGTTTAGTAAGAGAAATATCTGCTTTAGTTTGTTCTTCCTCTTTTATCTCTGGAACGTATTCATCGGCCATTACTTCATTTGGAGAAGTAGGTTAGTTAAAAAGGTAACGGAAGATAATCCCCATTACGGTAACGCATAGTAAGTAATCCTAATTGTTCTAAGAAAGCATAATCAGTGGGAGTATGATCTCCTTTAACTTCTCTTAACTCTATTTCCAGTGGATTATAAACCAGCTCTTTAAGTTTGGTAGAAACCTGAAATGATTTTAAACCAGAAGGAAGATAGTAAAATGTTCTACAAAAATCCAAACCCATAGAATGTTCTGACCCGGATAGAACTAAAGTATCTAATCTTGCTCTTTTATCTATAGGGAAATAAACTTGATCGAAGACAAACTCCGCTGCTTCAGATGGAGTTAATTGGTTAAGAGCCATGTTCCTTTCTCGCCAGAAGTGTGTAGAATCCTGCCGGATCAGGAAGAGCATCAATTACCTTCTCTTTAAAGCGACGATATGGTTCACCGTGATCAAAAGCGGAACTTATTTTGTCAGCCAGAGCTTCCCGAATGGTTCCATTTAAAGTCAAGCTCAGTTGTAAGAAAGGACGTTTCAATTGTTCTTTAAAGTTCCTTACATAAGGCTGATCATTTTCATGATTCCAACTAACCAAAGCAAAAATTCCTTCTCGGATAAGAGGAACAAGTTCTGCAGAATAATTACCCGCAAAGTATGCTTTTTCTAAAAAAGAGAAGTATTTTTCTAACGTAGTATCTTCTAATACTTCTAAACGTAGATTCTGAACAGGAAGAACATCATTAGAAGTTTTCATTAGTTCAATTCCTTTAGAAATAAAGTCTAAACTTAAGACATCACCATTCAAACAATCACTTATCACACTTAAAGAATAACCATCACTTGCTCGAGGAATACACTCCCAGAATCTGCCGTTGTTCAGACGATCTTTTATCTCAGGAGTGATTGCTTCTCTAAATAGAGAATGAGGATTATCCACGATATAGTCATACACTAAAGTATGTCCAAGGTACGTTCCTGGCCAACCGGTTTTAAACGGCCGTAATAGAGCTTGATTCACAGCCACATTTAGGAAGTCTTCTAAATCGGGAGCGTAAAAAGTTTTAGTAGCCCATGCTTGAGCTACTTCCCGATCAAATCGAAGCCGTTCTAAAGTTTCTTCCCCACAATTTCGATATCTCCCTTCCGGCGCGGGTCCATCTAACAAACTTAAAGTTCCCCAATATCTAGTAGTAAGAAGGTTTTGTGCTAGCGATAACTCTCGTTTCGGGTCGATGGGCGGATTCAAAGGAGAATCCTGTAACATATGACCAATCACTTTCAAAGCACATCTCATTGCCTCATCCATTACATTGTAATTAGATTCCGGCGTATCTGGTAAAAGAGTTATAGTATAGGTCATAAGTAGCAATATAAAATAGTAATTTAAAAAGAATTATGGTGATAGAACATAGAGATTCTAATCTCGTGCCATTTTCCACAAATATTCAAAATAACTTCGATAAGAATCAGCCACACTTTTGTGTTCAATTAAAACCCCTAAAGGCATCTCTATCCACATAATTAGGGCAACTTTATCATCAAAGACATAGGTCGAAACAGAAGAGTTAAACTCTTCAGGCACATATTTGATTTTAGTTAAAGGAAGGGTAGTAGGTTTAATCTTAAGATTAGCTACGATACGCATATGGATCTTCCGAAGAACTCTTTCTTTATCCCATTTAGGATAATCATAAGGCAAGTATTCTTTGATTTTATATTCTGCACCAAAGTCCAGAATTTCAGCCTTAGATTTAAGCATCTCTTGAAGAATGGTTTTTATCCCTGCAAGTCCCTTAAAACTATGGATCTCTTGCTTCTGTTTAGCCAAATTAAAGTCGAGAAGTAATTCTGGAACTATCTTTCTAGCTTCCAGGAGTTCAGATTCCTTGTGAGAAATAATTTCACTAATCTTCTCAGGATTACCTGCTTCAAACAAAAGTTTATTTGATTTTGAGATTTGACTAATCAAACCCTTCTCGTGCAATCCGCGTAAAGCATCATATACAGAGACCCGATGGATCCCACTCTTACGAGAGATCTCATTAGCAGAAGAAGAACCAACCTTCAATAGAGTAATATAACACTTAGCTTCGTTAGGACTTAGGCCGATTTTTTCTAACTGATCTTGCTTCATAATCCTTCAAATGTTCTTTTCTATTTGACATCCTCCCGCGCCCTAAAGGGCGGGGATTCCCCACGAGGGAGAACTAGCTTTGGCGTGATGAGTTTCTAAGTAAGTCTTAGCTTTCTCTAAAGTTATATGTCCAATCGATGCAGCAAA
>Ga0172375_10004896_pt1 | contig 19563 bp, 19 predicted proteins | sample LakKiv1m_FD_114537 | JGI IMG/M metagenome (GOLD analysis project Ga0172375, IMG submission 114537) | Freshwater microbial communities from Kabuno Bay, South-Kivu, Congo - kab_092012_11.1m | ecosystem: Environmental > Aquatic > Freshwater > Lake | place: Democratic Republic of the Congo...
GAGCTGCCCACAAATGCCGACCCACCCATATTTTCGCCAGCGGCAAAAGTGCCAATGCCTAGCGTACCATTGAAAATGATTTTATCAGCTTTGTGATATTGGGCCGTGGCCGAAAGGAATAAACCAGTTGATAATAGGGCAATGAATGCTATTTTTTTCATATCGTTCTATTTTAAACTTAGTGCATAAAAAATCCCGTTTGCATCCCCAAAATAGAGGATGTCGTTTTCAACAAGCGGGTCGGAGAGAATGGAACCCAGCGACATTATTTTCTTTTCAGATTCATCGGCTTTCTCTCCATACAATTCAAAGTCTTTCCGGAAATCGTCAGTGGCATCGTAAACCGTTGCATAGTTTTGTTTGCTTTCATCCGTTTGAAAAACGGAATCAATTTTTCCGGTTTCAGGATTTACAAAAAACAGTTTGCCGTTAAAACACCCAAAAGCAATGGTTTCAGTGGCAAAGCAGGCTGTTCCAAACACACGCATATTTAAAGGCAATATCCACTTAACTGTGCCGGTTTCGATGTCCATACAATAAAATCGGTGCGAATCGGAAGTGCCAAAATATATGTGCCTGCCATGCACCAGCGGAGTGGCGATAATCCAGCTTCCCGGTTCTTTCATATTCCATATTCCGGTCCCGGTGGCAGCATTTAATGCGTAAATATTATAATCGCGGCTGCCAAAAATCACGGTGTTTTTATCAATGGCAGCAGCTTTTTGTATTTCACCCAAAGGGAAGTAAGCATTTCCAACGGTTTTAAATTTCCATTTCAATTGGCCGTTTGTGGCATCGAGCGCATAAAAATAACCGTCGAAACTACCAAAATACAGTAGTCCATTGCCAATTACAGGAGTGGCATGTACCATTCCGTTGGTTTTGTATTTCCAGATTAGCCTTCCGGTTTCGGCATCCAGCGCATACACGCAACTGTCGCCACTGCCGGTATAAACGGCCCCATTTATAACAACTGGCGATGATAGATAATAATCCCAGCCATCATACTGTTGCTCACCGTTGGTTGCAAAAACCCAGGCGAGCTTGCCCGTTTCCTTATCAACCGAATAGATATTTCCATCGGTGCTGCTACAATAAACTTTTCCGGCATATACAGCAGGAGTAGAGTGAACTGCCCCTTTTGTTTCAAATTTCCATTGCAGGGCCCCAGTTGTTTTATCGAGTGCGTAAAGATTTCGGTCGGCGCTTCCGATAAAAACGCTGTTGCCGGCGATAACAGCCGAAGCGTGAATTGCTGCGCCCGTGGTAAATTTCCAGCGCACTGTTTCCTGTGCATCCGTGTATTGCAAGGCAATCATTAAAAAAAGAAGTATCAGAATTTTTAAGTTTTTCATCGTTGTAATTGTAAAATGAATAAGAAAACTGATCATGTTGTTTTATTCTAAATTTCTTTCAGTGCTTTGTACCGCCGACCCCACCATTTGTAATGGGTCAATGAAGTGTAAACGGTGATGCGCTCCCAGAATTTAAACCGCAACGACCAGTGGATAAGCCGGTACCAAACACCCATGAATCCGATGAAAAGAACATTTTCCAGTATCATTTTTAAAAGAGCATTCCCAATAGGGAAAAACCAGATATTGAAATAGTTGTAGAAAACAACCAGTATAACTGAATAGAATATAAACGAAAATTCAGTAAAAAAACCATGGCCGGTTTCGATGGCTTTTTTAGGGCAATTGCTCATGCACTTCATACAGCTTTCGCAGTTGAAAGTCCAGAATGGCCGGTTGTCAACCTTAATGATGGCTTTTACCGGACAGGCTTTGATACACAAATCGCAGTTGTTGCAATCGCGCGAAGCATAATAGGTTTTGGCAAAATAGAAACGTCCAAACAGATAATATCCCAAAGCGATAGGCGCAAGCAGCAAGTCGTACACTTCAATCAGCGCCCTGAAATGCGATTTTCCCTGAAATATTTTCCTTGCGAAAACTTCCACCCGTTCCTTGTTTTTCACATGCAGGTATTTCACGGTCCGTTCGTTCAATCCGGGATGCACCGATATCCAGTTCGAGGGCATATCCACCGGCTGAATGGCTTTGATAGAGTAGCCTTTGAGAAACAATATCAGCGACGACAAATAAAATGCGATTCCGGTAAGGCCGGGAGTAATCCATTTCCCGATGAGCATTCCGGCGCGGGTGTTCATTAAAACAACCTTGTTTTTTCCCTTCGGAAAGCGCCGGATGAAGTTGAGCATGACGGGCGGATAGTTAAACCCGTGAATGGGCGAAACGAATACAACCAATGCACCCGGCTCCGGCGGCTCAACAGCTTGTCGGTCGATTTGAGCGATGTTCAACACTTTGTTTTCGATGTTGTTTTCAGCCGCCACCTGCGCAATCCAACCGGCAACCTTGCCCGAATTACCTGTTCCTGAAAAAAAGTAAATGATCACTTTTTTGCAGGTTTGTTGTGCAATTGTATTTACGACATTCATCATGCAGGTTATTGCTTTGAAAGATTGTATTTTATGCTTTTCAGGGTAAACATGCCGTAGGTAAAATCACCTTCGGGATAATGCCAGATGGTACTTCCCACCGTTGGGATTCTCCGTCCGTCGAATTCCCGGTAATCCGAGACCGGCGTTGTCCAACGCACCTGTTTCATAGAGCCATCGTCCTGCGCAGCCGAGCGGTCGTCGGACATAAAATTGATTAATTCGCCCGTTTCGTTAAAGTAAAGAATGGCCGAAACCCGGTAGTTCCCGTTTGTAAACGTAACTTTAACTGACAGCGAATCCATTTCTTCCCAGGCCAGCCGCTTATCAACCAGGCCTCCGGGGGCGAAAATACACAGGTCGTTCAGCAGTGTCACTGTTTCGGCTTTTGTAAGTTCTTCTCCTGAAATGTCAACCACTTTCAACAATTCAGCAACCTTTACCTGAAAACTGGCCTGCCCGTTTTTGTAAATGTGCAATGCTCTAAACGGGATGCCCATTTTACTTGCTTTCATCAGAAAGAATCGCGCGTAATTGCCATAAAAGTTGTACTGAACCGAATGCGATTTCATGGGTTTTTCGCCCGGTTTGCGGTACATTTCAGCATCAAATTCGATGCAGACGTTTTGCGGAATGCTTTTGCCGATTGCGCCAGTGTATTCAAGGTATTTTTGCACACAGGCCGGCAGATGCATGGTTTCCTCTTTTGTGAGGACAATTTCCTCTTTTTGGGGCTGAATGGTAAACTCTTCCGCAGTCTTTTTTTGAAATACCTGTTTTGAAGAAGTGCAGGATGTGAGTGTTGTCATGACTGTGATTATGATTAGAAATTTACAGACTTTATTTAAAATTTGAAACATGGTTTTACTTGGTTAAATGTTAGTGAAGCTGATATCTCAACCCAAATTTTACAAAGCTTGAGCCTGGCATTTCAAATTCAGGTTGGTTGTAAAAGTCCTTGTAAATCTGGCTTCCACGATAAATGTCGCAATAAATTCCCAGTTTATCGCCGTTGCCGAAACGAACCGGAAGAAAGGAAACCCCCAATGTTGGCCCTGCCGAAAATGGGATGACCGAATAATCGGGCAAGATACCAACCCCAGTTGCCGACACAAGGTTAAATTGCCCAAGTAAACCGGCTTTTACCTGAAATCCCGCTTTCTGAATTACAAAATTGTAAGTTAGCGGCAACATGAATTGCGAAACATGCAACTCCCGCACGCCAATGTACCTGTTTCCGGCATCGATATAGTTGAACTTCTGGTAATTGTACATGTAATCCAGCCCGGTCTCCAACCCGTTCTTTTTTAGCTGGCGATTGAGATGCACGCCTGCGTTGAACCCCATTTGTGTTGCGCCCGAAAAAGCATCGACGGTGGCTTCTGCCGGAACCTGCACACCTGGCACCACGCTCATATCGGTGTTTTCTGTTATGCCTCCCCAATTGCTGCCAGCCTGAAATGAGAATCTTGATTTTTTCTCCGTCGATATTTCTTTTGAAACGGAGCATGCCATTAGTAAAACCGATAAAAGGCCCAACGATACAATTGAACTGTTTTTCATCCTGAAAATCATTTAAAAATGAAATCCGTAACCCAATGAAAAATAAACAGGTGATACTTTAAAACTCCCGGTTGTAGCCGCGTAAAACCCGTTATTGCTGTATTCCTGCGTATAATCTTTTTTCCCGTACTGGTATCCCAGGTTGGCAAGCAGGCTATGTTTTTTTGATTTTCCCAAAAACAGGTTGTAGGCAATAAAACCACTGTAAACAGGCGTGGTGGCTTTATAATAATGGTTATTGGGAAAATACAAACCTATACCGGCCGCAATGCTTAGCGCATTTTTTTCGTTGGCTAAAATGTACCTCCCGATTCTTAACCCGGTTACAAAATCATCATATTTTGCGTTGATGTCCTGATTGCCCACGCCGATATAGGTTTCTGCCCATATTTTCTGCCGGATAAATTGCCGCTGATAACCCATTTCAAATTGATTGAACGACAACCGAACGGCCACTTGATTTGGATTTTGCGATTGAACCCCAAATGCGATGATGGTGAACAATGCTGTGGTAAATAGTATTTTTTTCATCTTTAAATTATTCTATGGTTACTTTTATTTTTCCAACAATTGTTTTTGCAGTTGTCAGTTTTTCCAAATCGGTGTAAACTTTTCCATCCGACCCATCCGGGCTGCTGTAACCTATTATCTGCAGTTCCACTTCTTTTGTGCCCGGATTAAGAACACCTGAATAAATAACCGCCGGCTGTCCGCTACCCATATCGCCGCCGGAATAATTCACGTCGCCCTCGTTTGCATTTTCGGGGAAAAACTCATTAAAATCAATCGAGTGGTTAAATTCAGCTTTTATTACAATGGGTTCAGTAAAATCATCAAGCCTCAAAAGCAAGGTTTTGTTTTCTTTCGGGGTAGCTCCTGTAATTCCGTCTGTTAAAGGATTTGCCTTGGTTGGCAGCAATAAACCGTCCTCGTAAACAACCCCTCTCTGATGGCACCAATAAGGTAGTGCTTCCTTTCTACGGTTGCCATTGTTCGATTGCCAGCCCTCGGTGGCAATTTTACATGTGGCAAAAACGGTTGAAAGATAATTCCCGTATTTATCTTCGAGCCAAATAGCAAACTGGGGTGGATTTTTTTTTGATAACCCAAGCAAAAGAGGAAAATCGTGCAGCCAATGTTCCCCTGTCTCGATTTCAATTTTTATATCGCCCTGGTTAAATAATAACTCTTCCTTTTCGCAGGAACTAAACCCGAAAATACAGGTGAGCAGGACGAAACTGATTACATACTTTTTCATTGTTGAATTATTTTGAAGTTATTTTATTATCGAACGCAAAAATCATTTGTGCGTAACTGTTTCTATTTAAAGGTGGCAAAGCTTTCAACGGGCCTTCTTAAGCTTACCGGCGCCGGATATTCTGTTACGTAACCAACCCGGGCTACAAACCTGATTTTTTTGCCTGGCGACAACTTTTCGTTGACCTGCTGTGCAATCTCAGGCACTTCAATGAGCTGGTTCATCGGGTGAAAACCAATGTTTAACGCGCGACATTCAATGTTCATGCGTTCATACATCCGGCCCACATTTATCCAATCTGCGGCATTGTCGGTTTCGGTCGAAATCAAAATCCAGCCGCCGCAATTTTCCACCTGTTTTTGGGTTTTCTCAACACCGGCTTTTACAAACGATTCCTTTTTCGAATCTTCAGGTTTCATAAAATTGCGCACCATAAAACCCCCGATTCCTTTGATGCCCATTCCTGCCGGCGTTAGTCCGTCGCGTTTGGTGTTAACATCTTTGTTCGAAAACCGCATCCATGCGGCCAGTTCGTCCTGTGCCTCTTTCTGGTAAGCCTGAAACGTGTAGGCTTCCAGTTCCTTTTCGGCCACAAAACGGCCATCGGGCGAATTGGATGGAATGAAAATGATATTTTCGGGAGCCACTGATTTCAGTTTTTCAAGGTCTTCAGCTTTAATTTTCCGCGTATCAAAAGGAATCCGGAGCGTAGTCCGAAGTTCCAAATTTCTCAATTTTTCAGGTTGAAGAGGTGACCCAATATTGCTGAGTTTGATACTTGCCACCGGCATTTCAGCTTTCAATTCAGGATTGAAAAGAATTATTTCAGTTTTGTAGCCCAGCGCGGTTGCTGCAATATCCAGGTTTTCGATGAAAGCCCCCACCGAAATGATGAGTTCAACACCTTTCGGGTCAACCACATCAAGCAGACGTGAATTATCAGCAAAAACAAGGATAGAGTCGTTGGGAAAAACTTCAACTTTCCACGGTTGCGTGTTATGAGAACTCCCGGCCAGCGAGGCACAATAGAGGATTTGAAACATTTCAGTTTTGTCTTCTAAGGTATAATTCTGATCATTACGACTAATTGAAGAACAAGATGTTGCCAGTGTCACCATTGCAACCATAAGAAAGTTATGCTTATTCATATCATAAAAGTTTTAAAATTTTATGATACAAAGGTCGGCCGGAGAATCAGTGTGATTGCTCCACAAATGTTACCAAATAATTTTAGCCGAAGATTTCTTTCCGGATGCGGCTTAACGACTTGGGTGCTATGCCGAGGTAGTTGGCAATGTGGTAAAGCTGTACTTTTTGAAATATCTCGGGGTGTTTTTTAAGGAGATTTTCGTAACGTTCCTTCGCTGTAAGCGTCTGAAATTCTATTGTTTGCTCCACAAACTTGATAAAAGCCTGTTCTGTTAAAATCCTTCCAAGCCTTTCTATTTTCGGAATCTGAAGATATAAATCTGATATATCTGTTTGTTTAATAATGAAAAACTCTGAATCTTCAATTGCTTTAATACTAATGGCCGAAGGTGTATTCGTCAACCTGCTGAGGTTATTATTAACCCAGTCACCTTCAAAAGCAAAGTGAACAGTAACTTCGTCGCCATTTGGTAATGTTTTTATGTAAATTACCACTCCGTAACAAATCAAACCGATAAAGTCGCAAACCTGGCCTTCTTTTAAAAAGAACTCATTCTTTTTAACGATTTTTGTTTCAAAAACATTACAAAAGGTTTGTAATTCTTCGTCACTCAAAGAAACAATAGATTCAATGCCTGATTTTATTTGTTGAAACTTGTCCATTTGTCAAAGTGGAGTTTTGTTTTTTATCATGCGGTTCATACAAACGGGGCTGCTTAAATCCAGGCATGGCCTTACAGCGAATCTTATACCCTTTGCAAAACTTGCTGGCGTGAGCGACGCAAGCTTTAACAGGCTAACCCAAATTGCGTGTGAGGCTGTATTTGGGGCAGCCATTTATTATCATTCAAATATAAACTTAATTCAATTATGTCTTAAATATTTCTAAATGAGTATTATAATCAATCAAAAAAGGGTTAATTGCTTGTAATTGAATCTTAATGTCAAACAATCAAATTTTTGTAACTCTCCATTGCGTTTTAATCTGTTCATGAACTTTTTGCCAGGTTGTCCCCAACTCTTGAAAACCATCACAAACTTACCAATCCCTCCCCACTGGATGCTCCTATACATGAGCATCATTTTTGTTCATGATAGCCTAATCCCGGGGGTTTTAATCCTTCGTTCAAAAATATCACTGTAAAAATAAAAAGGGAAAGCAAGGCTATGCGAGTTTGTAACGATTTTTCTCCTTTTCTCTTTATCTCGGTGTTAACTTATTTGAACACTTGTCCAAAATCCCTCATTCGAATATCGCCTTAAAACATGGCCCGTATATCAATAATTCCCAGCAAATCGGCTGAGCTGATAAGTATGATAACGATGATAAACCAGCGTACAAAATTGGCGCCCCAGGCGGCGGCATAGCGCGATGCAACAAAAGCACCTATAATATTACCGATGGCATGCACCAGCCCGAACTGCCAGTTTAACTTACCGTACCATATAAACACCATCAGGGCAAAAACCGTGTAGAACAAAACAATAAATACTTTAATGGCATTGGCTTTAACCAGATCGTAGCCGGCACCAAGTACGATACCAGCCAGCAGAAAATAGCCTACCCCCACCTGCACAAATCCGCCATAAACGCCAATGGCAAAAAATATGAGCATCTGCAACGGGCTCACTTTGCTCTTTTGCAGGGCATCCTGTCCTTTGAGCCATTTTTTAGGTTTGGTAAGGATAAAAAATACCATCATCAACATAACCACAGCAATGGCTTTGCGAAAAGTGGCTTCATCGATCTCAACCGAAAACCTGGCCCCAAGAATAGACCCAATAACGGCAGGTAATGAAAGCCATAATGCCTTTTTGGTATCGAGCAACTTCTGCTGGCTAAAGGTGGTAACCGAAGTCAGATTCTGCAATATAACTGCAATACGGTTGGTGCCGTTGGCCACATCGGCCGGCAGCCCCATAAATATAAAAAGCGAAAGCGAAATAATGGTTCCCCCTCCGGCCAAGGTGTTTATAAACCCAACAAAAACCCCAGATACAATAAGGGCCAAGGCCTCAAATGTGCTCATACCACGCTAATTGCCCGACAAAGGTATGGAAAGCTGAAAGGAAAAATATAAAAGGGAAAAGAGAATTATACTTACAACTGAAAGCAGGTTCTAAAAAAAGGCTGAAAAAAATAATTTAATTTAACCCATGCTTTATGTAAAAAAACAATTGTATTTGTTCTTTGATATTTGGGCATAGATTTTATGTTAAAAGAGATTCACATACTAATACTTATCATGCAATTCCAACCACCCTCGACAGAAAAGTATAACTCACTGATTTACATGTGCATGAGGTATCCCATTTAAACCGGTAACCTGTTGCCAAAATCCATGATCTTCCTGCACATCCACGCCGAATAGCTGGCTTTGTGCCCACGCATTACCTGCCGGTGATGGATGTGCCACCGTGAGTAATTAGCTATATCGCTCTTTTTAAAATTTTTGCACTTATAAACATACATTATTCAATTTTTAAAAATTGGAGGAATGAGGAAAGTAATTCGTATTGTTTTACTCGCTAAGCTAGCAACAATGGCAAGTTTTATGGTTTGAGTTGCTCAAAAGAATCAAAGTCAAATGTACATGCGAGGGTTGTGCTATTTCTGTTGAAGTTGATAATCCTTTGTGATTGCGGCACGGCCACACATTCCTGTTTTATTATAATTGCGCAAGGTGTAAAGCATAAAATTCATGCGACTCTCCAAACTAACATTTTAAAAATAATTAGCAGTACACAAACATTTTATGAACTGGCTGAAGTCTTTGAAAAATTTACACAGTTAACGAAGAATTGTATTCTGTGATGGTAGTTTATGAATTTGATAGTACTTATGCACAAACACCAAAAAAGAAAATACGTGTTGATGGCTCAGGTTCCTGTGCGAATTTTCCCGAACATTGTGTTGAAGAGTATAATATTGGCAGAGGAACAGTTAAGTAAGCCCGTTAGGGTAACAATTGTACAATGGTTGTTAGCGATTTGCAAGAAGAGGGTATGACGGCATAAATTATATTAACCGGGTTTTCCCCGGGTTTCTTTATTCCATCTTTTAATTCTGATTTTTATCTTTGTCGTTACAAATAAAAATAGCGGTTTGAAACCGGATAGCCTTACCAATAGCCTTAAACACTGCCTGCTGACTGCTTTTCCCAGGGGACTGAAAACGGCATGGTGGCTGATTAAAATCACTGTCCCGGTGTCGTTTGGGGTGATGCTGCTGGATTATTTCGGAGTGTTGAACTTTATTGCCAGCTATACGGGCCCGATATTCCGCCTGTTCGGACTGCCGGGCGTTTCGGCTATTGTATTTATTACCAGCATGTTTACCAATATTTATTCGGTGGTAGCCATTCTGGCTATGCTCAATTTGCCGGTACGCGAAGGCACCATTCTGGCAACTATGTGCCTGGTTTCGCACGGCTTTCTGATTGAGTCGGCTGTAATGAAACGTACCGGTTCTTCGGTCGCGCGGATGCTGATATTGCGACTCACCGGCAGTTTTGTTGTTGCCTGGATGCTCAATATGCTTATGCCCGGAAGCATGTCGCAAACCACTACCCTGCTTCAGGCACATGAAGTGGCATTTTCGGCGGTTCTAATGCATTGGCTGGCATCCATTTCAACTACCGTGATTAAAATCCTGATTCTGGTTAACCTATTGCTGGTATTTCAGCAAATTATGGAAGAGTTCGGCTGGATAAAAGCCATTAACAAGCCTTTATCACCGCTGATGAAGCTGTTTGGACTGCCCGAGTCGGCTACCCTTAGCTGGGTGGTAGCCAACCTTATTGGCCTGGCGTATGGTTCGGCCATTATGATCGACCAGCGTGAGAAAGGACGCATGAGTCGCCAAGATGCCGATCTGCTTAACCATCATGTGGCTGTTTCACATTCGCAATTAGAAGACCCTTTACTGTTTCTAACCCTGGGTTATACCATCCACTGGCTGATATGGCCACGCCTGCTGATTGCAATTGCTTCAGTTTGGCTAAGGAGGCTGGAATTGAAAGTACGGCATTCTGAATAGCTGATTTTGCCCTTTTGTGTACTTCCCATTTGCATTTTTCAGGGTTGCCTATACCGGTTACGTGTATGAAACGTTTGGCATTTCGAAGCGATTTCCTATCAAGTTACAACTACTTTTGATACGAGTTGAAACGCTCGATAAACCACTGACTGCCAAATGTTTTATACACGATGTTGAACTAAATCCGCCTACGCGGATAGCTATTTCAAAAATACCCGATTCTTTCCGTTATTAAAGAATTATTCACCATAAAAAATTCTTGATATGAGAAAGAAATCGGGTTTTACCATTGTGGAGCAAGCCATAGTGCTTATTCCTGATTTTGAAAACGTTATCAGTAAACTTGATCAACAGGTTGCTTTGCGCGGGCAGAGTAAAAGTACATTAAATAACTATATCCGGCGTATTGCCTTGTGTGTGGTTCATTTTGGGAAGCTGCCTGAGCAGATCGACCCAGAAGAAATCAACGAATACCTTGTTGCTCTCGCCCGTGATCCACGCTCGCCCTCGCGAAGTAGTTTTAAACATATGGTTTACGGATTGCGCTATTACTATCGTTTGCTTGGGATGAACAAAAATGCCATTGCACTGCCTTCGCTCAAAAAAGACACCAAACTGCCAATTGTCCTTAACCATCAGGAACTTAAAGAGTTGTTTGCCGCCCCAACGCTTCTCAAACAACGGGTGGTACTTACTTTGATTTACTCGGCAGGACTGCGCGGACAAGAGGTAATCAATCTGAAAATTTCAGATGTTGACTTTGAACGCAAAACCATCCACATCCGCCAAAGCAAGTACAAAAAAGACCGCATAGTGCCTTTGGCCGAAAGCATGGCCGTTGGGCTGAAGAAATACCTCAAAGCTGAAAACCCGCATATCTGGTTGTTTAATGGCAAAGAGGCTGATGGTCGCTATAGTGTAAAGGGCCTTTCCTGGGTGATGCGCGAAAACCTGAAAAAGACCACTATCACCAAAGAGGTAAATCTGCATTCATTGCGGCATTCGTACGCAACACACCTGCTCGAACAGGGCGTAAATATTGTAACGCTCAAAGAACTGCTGGGCCATGCTGAAATCACCACCACCATGATTTATCTGCACATTGCCCAATGTGACCTTGTTAAAGCACACAGTCCATTAGACAGGCTTTATAACTACCAAGGCAATGCGGACAAGGTTTGAGCTGGCCGATGCTGTCAATTTATTCCAATCCGGACTGCTTGCCAAAACAACGCTTACTCCGCTACAATTAAGGGTACTGGGCAAAATAGCAAGTTGCCGAACGGCCGTCCTTGGTGGGCACGAAGAGGTGTGTGATAGTTGCGGCACGCTACGCTACAGTTACAACAGTTGTGGCGACAGGCACTGCCCAAAATGCCAGGCTGTAAAACAGGCATTCTGGATTGACGATCTGATAAAAAACACGTTGCCCGTAAAGCATTTTCACATTGTGTTTACAGTTCCACACGAGTTAAATACTGTTTGTTTACACAACCAACGAATGTATTACGACTTGCTGTTTGCTGCTGTATGGCAAACCCTGCAGTCGTTCGGGTACTCCAATTACGGTGTTGAAAGCGGCGCCGTATGTGTACTTCACACCTGGGGGCAAAACCTTTCGCTGCACCCGCACATCCATTGCATTGTTCCCGCAGCCGGATATACGCTCGATGGTCAGTGGAAAAATATCGGGCATTCAGGTCAGTACCTTTATCCGGTGCACCAGTTGAGCAATGCTTTTATAGGCCGGTTTCTGGATAGTCTCAAACGCGCACTGCGTAAGCAAAATGAACAGGCCTTGTTCAACAGTGCAGTGCAGCAGGCCTATAAAACCCGATGGGTGGTTCACTGCGAACCTTCGTTGGCAAGTGCTGATCACGTGGTCAAATACCTGGGGCAATACACTCATCGGGTGGCCATTACCAACCAGCGCATTTTGAACATTGAAGGTGGAAACGTTACATTCATTGCTAAAGATTATCGCGACAGCGCTGCCAAAAAGCCGGTAACCCTCGATGGCATTGAGTTCCTGCGCCGTTTTACCATGCATATACTGCCCCGACGGTTTGTTAAAATCCGCAGGTTTGGAATTTATAACCACACCTCGAAGAAAAACCTTGCGTTAAAGTTTGTGCCTTAAGTAAAACCGGGCATCGAGGATGTAATAAAACGACAACAACCGCCCGAAACAAACCTGCAACGGATTGAGCGACTCACTGGTATAAATCTATGTACCTGTCCTGTGTGTAAAAAAGGCAAGATGGTTTTGGTAAAAGTGTTGCCTAGAATACGTTCCCCCGCTTGGATCTGCCAAATCCAAACTACTGCAATTTCTTAATCCCTTCTTGAAAAGCCGCCTGTCTTGCGCGGAGTGTGAAAGATATGCCCTAAGGTCACTAAAAAAGGTCAAAACCCTTTATTTTAATCACTATTCTAACAGAACCAGATAACTATTATTTCCTAAAATTCAGAAATACCTTTAACCCAAACAGCCAATTTTCTTCTGAATCCAATCAATAACTGCCGGTAAGTACATAGCCTGGAAATGGGATGTAGTTCAACCGGGAATAATCGCTGGGTCTTGCAGACCGCTCATATTCCTATTTATTGGGGGCAGTTATTATTTCAAAAATCCATATTCATAAATTTTTGGTTCAATTTTTATCTCAATTTGTCTAAGTTTTTCCCTTAAGCTTTTAATTAATTTCATGTAAGTTTCGTCATCACTTTTATTGTTCATTTTTCCTTTCTCGTTTCTTCCTTGGAAATGTTCTCTAATGTCTTATAATGAAGCATTTACGTTGCAATTTAGTTGTTTATGATAATACTTCCAAAGCTCTCTACCAGCATTAAAAACTTCTTGTGCTTCAGTAGAAAATACTAAAGCGGTTGTTCTTTGTTCTTGCAGTCCGAATAAATCTCCAATATTATCTTGCTTAAGTTTGCCTTGGATATATTTTGTCATAAAGTTACTCTCAAACTTTTCCTTTGAATTAAGGTCATGGCAAAGTCTGTTATGTATTCGCGGGCCATTATCCAAAAACCACAGTTAAAGAATTTGTTTTTTATTGTAAGCAAAGCTAACAAGGAAACATTAAAATTTGGACTTTTTCAAATTATAAGACAAAAATAAATTAGCTATGGCTTACTATTATGGTATAAAAAGAATATTTTATGGTACATATGAAAAAATATTCCTATTCTGACATATGAATTGGATATTTAATTAAAATCTTAATCAAAATATACATGACTCTGTAATAAAAAAACACCCGCTTCCTAAATGATAAGCAGGTGTTTTTTATTGAAAATTTATAAGATGTTATTCATCTGTTTCGCCAGGTTTAATAAATGGCTGATAACCGGAAGTTAGTTTAATTGATGTACTGTTTTTAAATGTGTGAGCACCAACTCTATTTCCGTCAAAATGACAGAGTGCAGCACAATTTACCTCTTTGGACATATAATGAGGATACCAGTTAAGCAATTCGTTATATTTTACGGTTACAGGACCAATCTCAGGATAAGTTGTAACTTCAGGATTAATCCAATTATTCTGACCATTGGAAGCAAAGTCTGCTGCCCTATGCTTTGTATGGCAAGCAATGCATTTAATCTTAACTCCACCGGCAAGGTTCATGTGGTTTACGGATGGATGATTAGCGTCCTTTCCACTATGGCAGTCTATGCATTCAGGTCCATCCTCTATTGAAACCTGATTGTGTAAGCTTGATCCATGGCATGTTACACAGGTAGTATTCTGATGAATAGACCCCAGAGTGAGTTCCTGAAACTGGGGGTGTCTTTTAATACCTGTTGCATACATGCTGTCAACAACACTGCCTCTCATTGCAAATCCTTTCTTTGCAGGTCTGTAATAACCAATATGACAGGATTTGCAAACATCATTGGATGCCTTCATATCGTTACCTGTCCTCATCTTGTGACTCTTCACATTCATTGTCCAGTCCATTTTCCATTCAGTTGCAAGACCCCAGTCAATACCGTTATAATTATCTCCCTGTGTTTGAATACCATCCCAATTAGTTTGTAATAAAATGTCAGTATGTGTGGGGGATTGGGGTATAATTGCTGATTCAAAATGACAAGTAGCACAAGAAGTATGGCATCTGGCACAATTGTTATCTTCATAATTTTCACCAACAGGATGTCCGCCAATATCTCTGACTGAAGCTGCTCTCATCCTTGGTATTTTTATGTGCGCTGCGTTTTCATTGTGCTGTGCACTATGACAATTCTTACAGGAGGTAGCTGCCTCTGTATAGTAATTTCGTGTACTGTCAGGAGTTGCCAAAGCTTTGGTACCTGATTTTTTCGAAAACCTGGCCCAACCTCCAAAGGTCTTGTTACTGTTTCCATGCATGCCTCCACTCAACGAAATATCTGTGTGACAATCGGTACATTTTATAGCTTTATGCTGAGTTGCAACAAACTCGGCTGAATCAACATATAGCGGAACAGTCTCAATACTGCCACCGGTCACAACAATATCTTTTTTCAGGTTTACATTACCATGACAACCAGAAGTTAAACAGGTTGAATTTTCAGCTTTCCAGGTTCCGGTATTCGGGTCCGGTTCATCAGGCTTATCTTTTTTACAACTGTTGATCATAAGAACCATTGTACCTGCGAAGAACAACATGAATAAAAAAATGCTTGTTCTTTTTAACGGGAAGTTGCTTTTGTTTTTCATATTTTTCATTATTTAAAATTAATTTAATCCAATCAAACCAAATTTAAGCATTTCATAAAAAAGCAAAAGTATTCCCATGCCTATTATCAGACAATAACAGGAATTTGGTATTTTACATACCATTTAGTACGTAGTTTTAGATACAGAATTGTGGTAAAGCAAATACTTTCTCAGGAGTATTTTAGGGCATAAATCTATTTGATTGTAATCAGGTTTAGTTTGGTTGCAATTTTAAGAAGTCCAACTACTGTGGTAACTTTTAGCTTTTGCATTACATTTCTACGGTGGGTTTCAACAGTTCTGAGACTAATGTTGAGTTCATCTGCAATTTGCTGGTTACTTTTATCTTCAGAAATTTTTTTAATTATCTCTTTCTCTCTTCGTGTAAGATAGATTTCATTCTCTGTTTGTTCCTGTTCAAGTTTATTCATCGTAATTTCCACCATTTTCTGAGATATTTCTTCGCCCAGATAAAATTTGCCGGTCAGTGCTTGCTGCATGGCATTGATAAACTGTTTCCTGGTGGAATTTTTCAGGAGATAACCATGTGCACCGGTCTTCAGCGCCTGCAAAATAATTTCATTTTCATCATGCTGGGTAAGGACGATAAACTTTGTTTCGGTTAATTCGGTTGCCAATATTTTTATCGCTTCCAAACCGTTCATTTCGGGCATAGATAAATCCATAAAGATAATATCGGGGATAATTTGTCGGGCTTTCACAATGGCTTCTTTTCCATTAAAGGCGTAACCTTCAATTTTGTAATCCATTTCGTTTTGCAATAAATCCTTTATACCCCTGTGAATGATCTCATGGTCATCAACGATTAAAATCCTGATTTTATTCATTCCTGCCTTCATCTATTATACGGTATTTCAATGATTAATTCTGTACCTTCACCCGGATGAGATTCAATTGTAAATTTTCCATTAAAATTTGTTACCCGCTCCCGGATAGAGTATAATCCTATACCTTCGTTATGAACAGTTTCATCAGAGAACCGGTTCACTGTTTCAAAACCGACCCCGTCATCCTCAATTATAATTGTGACCTGTTCCGTATTTTGAAGAAACTGAATGCTTGCATTTTTTGCTTTGGCATGTTTAAGAATATTATTGATAGCCTCCTGACAGATTCTGAAAATTGCCTTTTCGGTTATGTTATCCAACCGTTCATGAATGTCATAGTGAAAAAACTTAAATTCGGTTTTGCCCAATTTGTTTACATTATCAATGAGGTTCTTTATTGCCATAATTAATCCCAATTCAATTAGCACAATAGGAATCAGATCATGCGACAGCCTTCTTGTTTCTCTCAGTGAATTGTCAATTTGATTTTGAATTGAAACCACCAAAGCTTCCTGATAATTCCTTGATTCATGCAGTTTCTGGACTGAATAGGACACTCCTGCCAGTTGTTGAGCAATCCCGTCGTGAAGTTCAGTAGCCAGCCTGAGACGCTCCTTTTCCTGAGCTTCATTGATTGCAATCCTGATTTCGTTCCGATTTTGCTCAAGCTTTTTCTCAATCATCACTTTTTCAGTAATATCATGTGCTACAATCAGTATTTCCTCTGCTCCGACATTCTGACTTTTTAACCTCGTGCAATTGATCTGCACCGGAATTTGTTTCCCATTCTTACTGATCATTAATTGTTGCTGTTCAAAATAACTTACCTTCTTTTGAAAACTCATACGACAAAGATCAAGGTTACTATTTTGATCTTCAGCAACATCAAACAATAAATTGATCGGTTTATTTATTAATTCATTCTCATGATAATCAAACATTTCCAGTGAGGTTCTGTTTATTGACCGGATAACACCGCATTCATTTATGATAAATAATGCACCGTATAGACTATTAAAAATATTCTGAAAATATTCCTTTGTTACGGTTGACTCATCCAACGAATCAAGCATGGAGTTAAAAGTATTGGCCAATTTTTCAAATTCATCGCCTGTGTAAAGATCCACCCTCACTTGCCTGTCACCAGCCCTAATACTATCTGCAACCTTTTCAAGTCTTCGGATAGGATAGGTCAGTTTAGAAATAAACTTTTTCCCTCCCACCAACAAGATAAAAACCATCATCACCCCTAAACCCGACAATGTCAAAGTTCCGTGTATAATTGCCCGTTGATTTATTCGCTCTAAAAGCTGAATTTCTTCTTCGGTTTCTTGTATTAAAACATCCAATTTATCATCCACTTCAGTCAATAGTTTTGTAAGGTCATTGACTGTGGACAATGAAATCTCTTCCTGGGTAAGAAAAGTACTGTTTATCATACTATCAATATTGTTGACAGCATTTTCCAGGTCTCGCCAGTCATCATTTTTATGGTAATTGGTTAAATCCTGCCTGCAATTTTCAAACTTAGATTTCGAATCAGAGTATGCATCTGCAATATCCAGTGTGAATTTATTTGTTGCTTCAAAATTTAGAAAACTGACTTTGTTCATCAAACGATTGACCGAAAGTTTATAATCCTGTATAACACTGATTTCCTGGTACTCAGTTATCAACCGTTCAGATTGTATTCTATAGAAACGTAGAATTATTTGACCCCCAAGGACCATTAAAACTACCAGTATAACTGTGATAATGACACCGTAAAAAAGTTTTTTTTTCATTGACCAATTAGCATCATATGAAGATTAATTTATCTAATTTGTAATCAATTGACAACTTGTCTGCACCAAAGATAATCAGAAAAATTAAAAGTAAAGTCATGGCAAAGTCAGTTCTTGAATCATGGGCCATAGTCCAAAATCCGTCATTTAAGAGTTTTGGAACTTTGGTCGTTACAATTGCTGCTACCATTATGAAAATTAAAGGAATTGAAGCTAAACGGATAAGGAAACCAATAAGCAACAATATGCCACATGTTATTTCGAAAGTGGCTACAAAATAGGCTAAAAACTCAGCATGTTCGAGACCAATTTTTACAAAACGTCCTGTTCCAACAAGTTCTGGGAAAAGAAATTTCTGAATCCCTTCGGAAAGGAAAATCAAACCTACAATTATGCGCGGGAGAATTGACCGGTTATCATTTACTGTTCTTAAAATTACATGAACTAAACTAGTAAATGATTTCATATTCATACTTTTTTAAATTAATCCAGAACCAAGTGCAATTGAAATTAAGATGAGCATTGCTGCAACAATAAGTTGAATGCTCCGCAAGGTTACTTTTTTAAGTAGCCTTTTGCCGAAATATGCTATGCAATTGCTGTAAGAGTTGCAGAAATTAAAAGTGTCAGGTTTTCGTGCAGGTTTGCCGATGTGAAACGTGAAGCGTAAACCGAAAGCCTTGTAAAATCAACCAAACATGCAATAACAACCCCTGTGGCAATGTATGCTTCTTTAGAAAGTCAGCTTTTAATGAGAAATGCACTGCGTATAGCACCCTGAATACCTGATAATCCGCCAAAAAAACCGCTTAGGATTCCGCCCAACACTAATTTGTCTTTACCGAATTGAACCTTTTGAAAAGAAGGTGAAATTTCAAGTAACGAAAATATGATTAACAATAAGGCAATTATTAGTTTTACTGGTGTAACCTCAAAAGTCCTGTCCCAAAGTTCGTATTGTAAAAGTGTTGGTAGAACTGTAATTTTCAATAACAACCATGCCCCTGCAAACGAGGCTAAAATAGCAGGAATTCCAAACCGTAACAAAACTGCTTTGTCGGTGTTTTTGCCTACTAATGCAATTTTGAAAAGGTTATTTGAAAAATGCACCACGCCAGTGAGTGCAATGGCAATATCAATAGGGAAAAATATTGCGAAAACGGGGGCTAAGATTGTACCAAGCCCAAACCCCGAAAAGAACGTTAAAACGGCTGTGAAAAATGCCGCCAAACATATGATTACAATTTCCATACAAACATATTTTAAAATTTATATTGCAAAAATAGGTTGTATGGTTGCCTTTGGCGTGGTATTTATAAATGTTAAAATGGTATTATTGAAAATGATTATCCCTGAATTGTATTGGTGTAATGTTCTCGTGCTTTTTAAAGAATTTCACAAAGTTTGAAGCATCGGTAAACGAAAGGGTTTCTGCGATTTCGTTAATGGTGTTGTCTGTATGCAAAATGTATCTTTTGGCTTCAAGCAATAGTTGATTTGTAATTATTTCGCTTGCACTTTTGCCCGTTTGTTTACGGCAAATTATATTAAGATTTTGCGGTGTTATATTAAGCAAATCGGCAAATTCATTGACTTTGTGCAGTTGTGGGCATTCTTTAACTAGTCGCTCCTTAAAATAGATATAAACAATTGAATGTCAATAAATTAATTTTATTTTTCTATTCTTTTTAATGCAGGAATTTGTATCTTTAATGCATAAAACCCTGCAAATAATGATAGGAAA
>Ga0172375_10004898_pt1 | contig 19561 bp, 20 predicted proteins | sample LakKiv1m_FD_114537 | JGI IMG/M metagenome (GOLD analysis project Ga0172375, IMG submission 114537) | Freshwater microbial communities from Kabuno Bay, South-Kivu, Congo - kab_092012_11.1m | ecosystem: Environmental > Aquatic > Freshwater > Lake | place: Democratic Republic of the Congo...
GAAAGCAAAAAATTGGCAACGATTGTGCGTGATGTTGATCTTGATTTTGATTTGCAAAATTGTGAGTTAAAAAAATATGAAAAGGAAGAAGTGGTAAAACTTTTTCAAAAATTGGAATTTATGAGTTTGGTGGAAAGGTTGCCGGAGTTTGGGAAAAAAGAACAAAAGAACATGGGAACAAAAGAACAAGCCAATTTTGTCATTTTGAGCGAAGTCAAGAAATCTGTTTTTTCCAAATTTAAATATTCGTTGCTTCGCATTGTTAACGAAATAGATTTTGAAAAATTAAAAAATGAAATTGAAAAAGAAAAAATATTTTCCTTTGTTTTGTTTTTGTCGGACAAAAATATTTTTCAAGCGGAAGCGAAAGCCTTGGCTGTTTGTCCGGATGGTGAAAATGTTTTTTTGTTGGAAAATAAAAAGATGTTGGCAAACTTTTATTCGTTTTTTGCCGATGAAAAAATTTACAAAATCGGTTATGATGTCAAGCAAACGGAAAAATTTTTGCGCTTGCACGGTTTTGGCGAAGTTAAATGGAACTTTGATGTGATGATCGCTTCGTATTTATTAAATCCCGGAACGCGTTCTCATGAATTGGCGGAGATGACTTTTCGTGAGTTGGGATTGGAATTATTAGGGGAAGAAAAAAATAAAGGTCAAAAATCATTGCTTTTTCAAAATGAAAATTTTGCAGAAAAGGGAAATCAGGCAGCGATTATTTTTCAACTTTATAAAAATTTAAACAAACAGTTGAAGGAAAATGATTTGCAAAAACTGTTTGAAGAAATGGAAATGCCGCTGGTTAATGTTTTGGCGGAAATGGAATTAAACGGAATAAAAATTGATCTTGATTATTTGGCTGAATTAAAAAAGAAAACAGAAAAACGAATAAAAAGAATTACCGAAAAAATTTATGAATTGACCGGCTATGAATTCAATATCGCTTCGCCAAAGCAGTTGAAAGAAATTTTGTTTGAAAAATTAAAAATTTCCACCGAGGGGATTCATAAAATAAAAACCGGATTATCAACGGCGTCGGATGAGTTGGAAAAGTTGCGTGATTTGCATCCGTCAATTAAATATATAGAAGAATTTCGTGAATTGAGCAAATTGCTTTCCACTTATATTGAGGCCTTGCCGAATTTGGCTGACAAAAACGGCCGCGTACATACCGAATACAATCAAACTGTGACCGCGACCGGGCGGCTTTCTTCGTCTAATCCGAATTTGCAAAATATTCCGATTCGTTCGGATTTGGGACAAGAAATCCGCAGATCTTTTGTCTCAAAAAGCGGGCATGTTTTGATTTCCGCGGATTATTCGCAAGTGGAATTGCGGGTGATCGCTTGTTTAGCCAAAGACAAAAACATGATGGAAATTTTTTCTCATGGCGAAGATATTCATACGGCCACGGCCGCGAAAATTTTTGAAACGCCGCTTGAGCATGTGACCAAAGAAATGCGTTCCGCGGCCAAGGAAGTGAATTTTGGAGTATTGTACGGCATGGGTGCTTACGGTTTGGCAAGCAGAAAAAAAATCAGTCGCGAAAAAGCCAAACAGTTTATCGCCAAATATTTTGAAAATTTTCATGAAGTAAAAAAATATTTGGACGGATTAAAAGATTTTGCCGTGGGAAACGGTTATGTGGAAACAATGTTTGGTCGCAAAAGATATTTGCCGGAAATAAATTCCGGCGTGCCGCAAATTCGTGCCGGCGCTGAACGCATGGCGATCAACATGCCGATTCAAGGCGCGGCCGCGGATCTTATGAAAATCGCCATGATTGAAGTTTATAATGAATTGAAAAAGAAAAAATCAAAAGCGAAAATGCTTTTGCAAGTGCATGATGAATTGGTTTTTGAATGCCCAAAAAACGAGGTGCAAGAAATCGCCAAAATAATTGATGAAAAAATGGAAAAAGTTCATCGTTTGGCTGTACCGATCAAAGTTGATACGGATGTGGGAGATAATTGGCAGGAGATGGTGAAGATATATTAAGAATTATTTGGTTTCGTGGGGGATTTTTAAACGGAACTAAAGTCTTTATAAAAATTTTTAAACAAAAAAATGGCGGAAGATATTCGTCGTTTTTTTTGTAATTTAAGCTGAATTGAAATGCTAAATTTTTTGTGTTAAAATGGCCGTAATATGCCTGATAAGAACAAACAAATTTTTCTTTGGTATGGCGATAATGATTTGGAAATTACGGAAAAAATCGCTAATTGGAAAGAGGCTTTTGCCAAAAAACACGGTGATTATAATATTGTAAGCATTGATTTTGCGAATACCGAAGGCAAAGACAAAATGATTTTGGCGGTCAAAAATGCTTTGACCGTCAGCACTTTGTTTGGCGCCAATAAATTGGTTATTCTCAAGAATTTTTTTTCAGAATTAAAAAAGATTCCGGACGAAGCGCAAAAAATAATTATTGAATCTTTGGCTGATTTGGCGCAAGGATTTTTTTTGATTTTTGCGCAAAAAGAAAAACCGGCGGCCAATTTGGTCTCTTTAAAAAAAATAAAAAAAGCGGTAGATGAAGGCGTGGCGGAAATTCAAGAATTTGTCGCGCCGAAAATTTTTGAAATGGAAAAATGGTTGTTGTCCAGAGCCAAAAAGAAATCGGCTGAATTGACCGGTGATGGCGCCAGAATTTTAGCGTCAATGGTGGGCAATGATTTGTGGTTGGCGGAATCGGAATTGCAAAAATTAACGCATTTTAAAAATAATCAAAAAATTACCGTAGCCGATGTGCAAGAATTGACGGTGGGTAAATTTAATGAAGATATTTTTGGTTTGATGGACGCGATTAGCGGTAAAGACAAAAAAAAAGCGTTAAAACTTTTGGCAGAACAAACGCAAAACGGCGTTGACGATATGTATTTATTGACGATGTTGACGCGGCAGTTCAGATTGTTGTGGCAGGCCAAAGAATTAAGCGCAAAAGGATTTATTTCGTCCGATGTTTTAGCCAGAGAAATGGGCGTTCATCCTTTTGTGGTAAAAAAATTGATTGGATTTTTGCCGAAATTTGAATTAATGCAAATAAGAAAAATATATCAGCAATTGCTTGATTTTGAAATAAAAATAAAAACCGGCAGGGCTGATTTTCGGTTATTGGCGGAGATGATGATAGTTGAAATAAAGTAAAAAAATTTTTTTGTTTTTTTGTTGTCATCTCAACTTTTTACCCACATTGTCATTTCGAGCGAAGCAACGCGAAGTCGAGAAATCTTTTCAAAAAATTAAAATCCAATATGGTGTCTAATTTTAAAAAAGATCTCTCCCTATCATCCGATAGGGCAAGCCACTACGGTCGAGATGACAAAAGGGGGGTCGCTTCATTATCCGGTTTATGAGAAAAATCAAAATGATTTTTTAAAATTTGGAAATAGGGAAGTTCTTTTAATGGCTCAATGACAAAACTCCTAGTAAAAAGTCGCGGGTGAGGAACTGTGATTTTTTTTGTTTCTATTTTTTGCAAATCAATGAAAGAAATATCAATATCTATTATTCGTGGGCCTTTGTCTATCAGTTTGATTCGCCCCATTTCATTTTCAATATCTTGGCAAATTTTTAAAATTTTTTCAGGCGATAAATTCGTAGATTGAAATTCCAAAACTTGATTAAAAAAATCAGGTTGGGCGGTGAAATCAACAGCTTTTGATTCGTAAATTCTGCTTTCTGCGATAAAAGTAAAACGTTGTGAAAGTTTTTTTTTCGCGATTTGCAAGTTTTTTATTTTATCCCCAAGATTGGTACCAGTGGCGAGGATTAAACTCATAATGTGGAATTACAAATTGCAAATGATAAAGGATGTTTTATAATAATAAATTATCATAAAATTATTGATTCGGTAATGATTATAGTTTGTTGTAAGTATTTTTAGTTAGATTTAAAAAAAAGAAGCGGTTTTCACCGCGACTTTTTTTATTTGGCAATTTTGTTCAATTTTTTCATTAATCTTGATTTTTTGCGAGCCACGGTATTTTTTTTCAGGATACCTTTTTGGGCGGCTTTATCAAGTTTTTTGATTATTTCTTTGACCATTTCCGAGCTTTTGGCGTCTTTTTTTGTTATCGCGACCAAAGTTTTTTTGGCCAAAGTTTTGATATCGCTTTTGATGGCTAAATTTTGGGCGGCTTTTTTGATGCTTTTGCGCAAATCTTTTTTAGCTTGTTTTGTCTGTGGCATATTTATAGATAAAAGTTGGCAAACTTTTTAATTAATTTAGATGAGAGCTGTGATTATAATAGTTAAATTTTTGCCAAAAGTCAAGAGCTTGACTGCCGGGCTGGTTTTTGGTAAAGTTCGGTTTCCATGTTCGTTGACAATTTAGGAGGAAGAGATGTAAGAATTTTATTTGTTTTTGGGGATTTATGTTGCGGTTACTTTGGCGCTAGCTTTTTTGACGTTGATTTTATTTAAAAGTGGGCAAAAAGAGACCGTGGACACTCGTAAAGATTTTAAACGGTTTTTATTTTTGGTAAGCTTCGTGTCTTTGATTGGGTGGGCTTTGTTTGGTTCCTCTGGAGTGCTTATTATGAAGCTGGCGGCGGATAGTGAGGTTGAAATTACTTCCAATATTGAACGATGCAAAAATGTGTTAAAGGAAAGTACGACGAAAGGAATTACCGATTTTTCGTTTTGCGATGATGCGGATTTTCGAAAACTGTTTTTGAAAGATTCGGAAACGAGAAATAAGTTGTTTGATCTGCTGAAAACCGAGAATAAATAGCGGAGGAAAAAATGGGAATTATCGATTCAGCTTTTGACGTTTTTGTTTTGTGGATTTTTTTGATAATTATTCTCATGTTCCCACTGGCAAAAGTTTTTCGAATATTTCCAAAACTGAGTAAGCTGAAAAAGGTTTTTACTATTGCGGCGTTTGTTTTATTTATTGCGGCATTTTTGGGCGTAGCGATTTATTTGTTTAGTGATATAGAAAAAGAAAGATTGAATAAAATATCCGCAGAAATCGAACAATGCGAAAGGGTCTTGAAAGAAAGTACGACGAAAGAAATTACCGATTTTTCGCTTTGCGATGATGAGAATTTTCGAAAATTATTTTTAAAAGATAGTGAAAAGAGGAATAAGTTGTTTGATCTGCTAAAAACCGAGAATAAATAGCGGAGGGGAAAATGGAAATTACTAGAGTTGTAGATGTTGGTAATTTTAAGATAATTGTTAGGGGGAATATTCCTGATCAACTATTTTTACCTCGGCAAGAAAGTGAAAGTTTTGTAATATTTTATAATGCCATTGAACAAATTGATATTATTTTGTGTCAGTTGTCTGGTTATCAATTCGCTTTTGTCCCCGATTGGAAATATCCAATATATTTGATTCGTTTTGAAGCGATTTTTTCACTTGAAAATATCGAAAATGTTAGTTTTATTAACAATGAATTGCGATTAGATTATAAAATTCCTTTTGCTTTGAGCGTTGTTGCAACGAAAAGTGCTGATAAAAAAATGATTGATTGTTGGGTTGATTCGGTTAAAAAGAGTCATCCGCAAATAACGCAAATTCAGGTTGAACGGCAACTTTTATAAATGGAGGGATGATGAAAATAGTAAAACGAAGGAATTTTTCGTTGGGGGAACAGCCTTTTCCCGAAGTGACGGCGACTTTTTCTTTGACCGAAGCTGAGTTGGAAAATAATGTCGACAAGGCGGCTGAATTTTTTGGCATAATGCATATTTTTATTCGGTTATTTTCTTTGACTCTTCCCTGAATTCTTGAAATAAATTTATTTTGCGACCAAGTTCCTTGGGAAAAAATTGAAAAAGGAGATTGGGGAGTTTATTCTTTTTGCGCACAAGTGGTGACGGCAAAAGAAGTCACCGAAAAGCAAAAAGAGGCTTGTCGGGAAGTTTTGCAAAAAAGCGAAATTATTCGACAGATTATTTTTCAATAGAAATATTTTAGGAGGAATTTATGCCGGTAATCAAAATTCATTGCACAAAAGAAGTTTTGGTTTAATCCGATTAGAGCTAATTATTTAAAAAGAGACATTAGGAATGCTGTTTTGGCGATTTCTGAATTGAAATTGGAAAGAGAAAATCAAGTGACGGTTTTGTTTGTTTTTGATGAATCAAGAGGAGCTGAATCTCGCGTGGTGGTGGATGTTATCCTGTTTGATAAGCCGGAACGAACGGTTGAAGTTAGAAAAAAAGTGCTAAAATCGGTTTATGATGAAATAAAGAAGTATATGGAAAAAATTTTTGTGGAAGTTTTCATTTGGCCGATTCCGGCGGAGAATTGTTATAGCGGTGAATAAACCCAAAACGCCTCAACGAGGGCGTTTTTTTTGTCGGCGAACATTGATGAGAAATCTAATCTGCGGTCGGTTTTTCTATTTTTAGCGGTTCCATATTGCCACCGACGTCAGCGATTTTCACAACATCTTTGTCAATTTTTTTCAGTTCGGTATAAGCGTTGTTGTACATGTTGACGGTGGTGCCGAGATTTCCGCCCAGTCGTTTCATCAAATCTTCGTATGAGGAAAGATGTTTGCCGAGAGCCTCCACATTTTTTCTGATGGCTTGCGTTTGTTCTTCAATTTGCAAATAGCGCAAACCTTGAATGACGGTTTGCAAATAAGCGTAAAAAGAAGTCGGCGAAACAATAATCACGCGTTTTTCTTTAAAAGCGTATTCAATAAGATCGCGCGTATTCACTTTTACCGCGCCGACTTGATTGACTAACAAATCATAATAAATTCCTTCAGATGGGATAAACATAAACGCAAAATCGGTCGTATTTTCCATCGGACGAATGTATTTGCTGGTTTCGTCAATGCGATTTTTTAAATCTTGTTTAAAAACTTTTTCCAGTTGTTCATGTTTGACCGGGTCTTTTTCTTCCAAAATGCGATTGTAATTTTCCAGAGAAAATTTGGAATCAACCGGAATGATTTTGTCTTTGACAAAAACCACGGCGTCAACTATTTCGCCGTCTTTGAATTTATATTGCATTTGATATTGACTTGGGGCAAAAACATTTTTTAACAGCGTATCAAGAAAATATTCTCCGAGCACGCCGCGCTGTTTTGGGTTTTTTAAAATATTTTCCAAACTTTGCAACTGTTCGGCAAAGCCCATGACCTGTTTGTTGGTGTCGTCTAGTTTGGTTAATTTTTCCGTAACATCGCGCACGATTTGCGAAGTGGAAGAAAACTGCGCCTGCATCTGTTTTTGCATGTCGCTTTGTTGAAAAGATAGCGACTGGCGAATTTCCTTTAATTGATCTTGCATCATGACCATGGATTGGTCGTCTTTTTTTTGTTCTTTTTTAAAGAGCAATAAATAAAGCAGTAAAAGCAAAACCGCGATAAGTAAAAAGGTTTGAAAAGTGAGCATAAATTTGAAGTTTTATTGGTTTAATTTTTATATTTTAGCATGTTTACAAAAAAATAACAGTTTGATTGACAGCTTTTGGTTTTTTTGTTAAATTAATATTTCTCCTGTTTCTTTAAAATGGGAAAGTGAATTTGTTTGCAATTAAAAATGGGTATTTGTTTTTTATCAAAGTAAGCGAACTTTTTTGGAGGTCAAATGAGCGCAAAAGTAAATTGTCGTTCTTGCGGAAAGGAAAAATTTTTGCAAAAAGAAAATTTGTATTTGACTCATGATGCTGATTATGGGTATGCCGTTTGTTTTGTTTGCGAAAATTGCGGAGACGGGCAAGTGGTAAAAATGAATTTTGCGGATTTGCGTTTGGGATGTCCAATCACTGAATTGCCTTGGGAAATAAAAAAATCAAGCTGAAAATCGCGCTGCGGGAAAATTCCCGCAGTTTTTTTTGCGCGCAAAAAAACCGGCTCGTTGAGCCGGCGCGATTTTCAGGTATTTTGTTTTTTTGTTTTTTCATTTTTGCATTTTTGCAAAAATTCTCTGATTTTGATTGTCGGATTAAAATTGCAGATTTTGACATCAGCCCTTTTGCTGTCTGTGCGTTTTGATGAAATGAGCAAAATCAAATGCTTGTCGGTTAATTTGTCAATTTGAAGCCAAAAGGCACTTTCTTGTTCATGATTGCTGATTTCAGATAAAACGACGATGGGCGCTTTTGCTTTTTCAAGTGCCATGATAAATTTATCAAATCTTGCAAAAATTTTTATCGGCACAAAAGCGAGAAAAGAGGCTCGTCGGCAATTTCCATAAAAATTGGCCAGCCAATCATTGGGCGCGATGGGCGCAAAAATAATGATTTCCATAATAAACCTCCAGCAAAGAACAAAACATTTTTATCTTAAAATCATTTTTAAAAAAATGCAATTTTCAATTGACTTTTAAAGCTTATTTTGTTATGTTGATTGAGGTTTGAAGTAATTTTGGACGGGTGGTGAAATTGGCAGACACGCTTGCCTTAGGAGCAAGTGCCGCAAGGCTTGGAGGTTCAAGTCCTCTCCCGTCCACCAAAAAAGTCTCTCTTTTTGAGGGATTTTTTTGTTGACAAATTCAAATTTATTTTCTATATTTGTTTTTTGTTCATTAAAATAAAATTCAGCAAAAGGAGCAAAAATGGTTGAATTGGCAAATGTGAAGACGATTTGGTTTTTCGCCGCAAAAAATTATTTACCCGAAAAAGCCGTTTTGGATTTTTGGCAAGTGATTGAAGAAAAATATCAATCGGAGGATAGAACATATCATAATTTCAAGCATATTGATTTTTGTCTGAAACATCTGAAAACAGCGGAACATTTATTAATTGAAAATTTTCAAATTGTGCAAATGGCGGTGATTTTGCACGAAATTTGTCATAATCCAACGCGAGGAAGTTCCGAAGAAAATTGCGCGGAATATGTAAAAAATTTATTCAGAAAATTTTTAGGGAAGCATGACGGTTTTTCAAAAATGATTTGTCAACTGATTTTGGCCACTGATCAAAAAAGAGCAAGCACCGGCATTCTGGAAGAAAGAATCATGCATGATTTGGAGTTAATGGTTTTTACTTTGCCTTTTGATAAATTAATAAAGTTGGAAAATGATTACCGAAGCGAATATTGGCAAAAGCCGCTGTGCATTTATTCTTTTCGGCGGTCGGAAATTTTAGCAAATATTTTGGAAAATAAACCGATATTGAGAACCCCGTTGTTTTTTGAAAAATATGAAAATTCGGTGGCGGGAAATATGCAAAAATTGATTGAAACGCTGAAAAAAAATATATAAAGAAAAGCAAATAACGGTCGTAATCGGCCGTTTTTTATTTGACAAAATAAAAATTTCAGTTAATATATAAACGCTCTTTGACAATTTTTTGGCAAGCCGGTCAGGCAGAGGACTGATTCGCTTGGCCTTGTCCAAAGGGAATTATCCCTTTTGACAACACTGGAGGTGCGCGATGAGTTTATTGGTGGAGTATCAAGAAAAAAAAGTTGAGTGGTGGGATTTTGTTAAATTTTATTTGCCGCAAATTAGAAAAGTGGTGATTGGAAATGACATTTTGTGGTTTTGGATTGCGTTTATCATTGGCGTTGTTTGGTCGGCGAGTTTTATTCCAATGATCTTTGTTGAAAATTCTTGGTATTGGTTGTTTGCCGTGCCGGGAATAATTATTCTTATTAACTGTCCAAAGTTGTACCAAAATTCAAAAAATTATTTGTATTTATATTTTTCTCCAACTGGTGAAGTTATCGTGCGTATCGCTCCAATAAATGATAAAAAGTGCCATGTCTATTGCCAAGTAAGAATAGATCGCGTAGCCAGAGATAAAAATAGCAATTTATGCTATGTTTTTGAGAAGGACAACTTGTTGAATGTAAACTTGTTGAATGTGAAATTTGATTATGCTAGTGGTGAATTTATTTTGAAAGATTTTTTTGGAAAAATTGTTTTCTCCGGCAATAATTTAGCGGATATTGTCAACATTAGCAATTGCGCATATCATTTTTTTCAAGATGAAAGAAATAGAAATTTGCAGATTGGTTTTGTTCATTTGTTAAAAAGTTGTTTGGAAATATATCCGGAATATCAAGAATTGATGAAAACAAAAGAAGCTTTTTCCAAAAACGTTGAATATAATAAACAAAAAGAGGAAAAGGAAATTCAGCGCAAACAGATGGAGCTTTTTGAGGAATTTATCGTCAGATTGAAAGATAAGTCGCGTTTGGGCAAGTCAAAAGACGCCGAGGAAATGCGTTTGGATTATGAAAGAAGAATAGAGAATTGCAAACAGCGCTTAACTGAATTGGAAAAAGCAATGCAGGGATCTTTTCCTGAAAGCGAAAAGACCATGATTGTTGCCGTTCCGGTTGTTCCGTGTGCATAATTTTTTACAACTCTCTCAAAATTGAGAGAGTTTTTTTATTTTATTAAAAATGTTAAATTTTTGATTGTTTTGCGATAAAATTAAACTCATCTCTATTTTGAAAAATATTAGCTAAAATTAAGGCAAATTTTGTTTTGTAAAAAGGTTGATAACTATCTCTTGACAGGATTTTATTTTCGTCTATAATAGTAATCGCCAATTACCTTTAAAATTTCCCACAAAAAGATATTTCCAGTCGATTTTCAACGGGATGGTCAAAATCGTCAGGAAATATTTTTTTGTTGAAAAAATTTAACTGTCAGTGTCAGAAAATTATGTTTTTTGACACCGGTAGTTAAGGATCGGACTTTAACAATTAGTAATTTGTTAATGTAAATTAACATTAATTTTCAAAATTCAATGCGAATTTTAATGTAATTTCGCCAAACAATGTTTAACCAACAACATTAAATTTATTTTATTGGCATTTTTTTAAATGTTAATATTATAGTGGTTATACTGCGAAGGGCGTATGGTGGATGCCTAGACACAAAAAGCCGAAGAAGGACGTCGCAGCCTGCGATAAGCCTTGGGGAGGTGGCAAGCAACCTTTGATCCAAGGATTTCCGAATGGGGCAACCTTTTGCGATGATAAATCGTAAAATCATCATCTGAATACATAGGATGATAGAAGAATACTCGGGGAAGTGAAACATCTCAGTACCCGAAGGAAAAGAGAATAATAATGATTCCCGAAGTAGTGGCGAGCGAAACGGGATCAGCCTAAATTTACAAAACTATTTCGCTATGTAATTCTGGCGTCTTCGGATGTCAGAAGGTCTGGCGGATAAAGGATGTCGGTCCATATGTTTTGTAAACGTTGTGAGAGAATCGTATTGGAAGCCGATAAATTCCAAGCATCTTTGTGAATTATTAACTAAATGAACTGGAAAGTTCAACCATAGTGGGTGAAAGTCCCGTAGGTGAAAATAATTCATAAAATGTCCGATTTTTCTCAAGTAGTGCAGGACTCGTGAAATCTTGTGCGAATCTGCCGGGACTATCCGGTAAGGCTAAATACTTTTTGTGATCGATAGTGAACAAGTACCATGAGGGAAAGGTGAAAAGTACCCCTGTGCGGGGGATGAAATAGTTTCTGAAACCATATGCTTACAAGATGTTGTGGGCCGTTTATCGGCTTACAGCGTTCCTATTGAAGAATGAGCCAACGAGTTTATTTGTATTGCGAGTTTAAGTCCGCGAAGGACGGAGGCGCAGTGAAAGCGAGGGTTAATAGCCCGTTTAGCAGTACGAATAAGACCCGAAACCGGGTGATCTAATCATGGCCAGGGCGAAGTGTAGCGAAAGCTACATGGAGGCCCGAACCCACTTGCCGTGCAACACAAGGGGATGAGCTGTGATTAGGGGAGAAATTCCAATCGAACTCGGTGATAGCTGGTTTTCTCCGAAACAGTTCTAGGACTGGCCCTTGATGATCCTTCTGGGGGTAGAGCACTGGTTGGGGACAGATGGGAAACCTACTGTTCCCAGACAAACTCCGAATACCAGAAGTTACAGTCAGGGAGTTAGACTATGGGGGCTAAGCTCCATTAGTCGTAAGGGAAACAGCCCTAACCGCTACTTAAGGTCCCTAAATCTAGGTTAAGTGTAAAAGGTGGTAGAATGACTTATACAACCAGGATGTTGGCTTAGAAGCAGCCATCATTTAAAGAAAGCGTAATAGCTCACTGGTCAAGTTGTTTTGCGCCGATAATATAACGGGGCTAAAACCTAGTACCGAAATTGCGGAATATATTTGTTTACAAATATATTGGTAGGAGAACATTCTATGCGCGCTGAAGCAGTACCCGTAAGGGACTGTGGAGTACATAGAAGAGAGAATGTTGGCATGAGTAGCAGAAAGTTTGGTGAGAAACCAAACCACCGAAAACCTAAGGTTTCCTGGGCAATGATTTTCAACCCAGGGTTAGTCGATCCTAAGGCGAGGCTGAAAGGCGTAGCCGATGGAAGAGCAGGTTAATATTCCTGCACTGCTAATAATTTCCAATGGGGGGACGTGGTTCGTGGCACTTTGCGGGATTTGGTTATGCCCGTTTGCGATTTGAAGATGGCTCTAGGTAAATCCGGAGCAATTACATCGGGGAATCGTCAAAAGTTTTGGCTTCGGCCAAAGCGATTAAAGTTTAACGAACTACCAAGAAAATCCTCTAGGGTTAAATTATTTGCATCCGTACCGTAAACCGACACAGGTGGGTGAGGAGAGAATCCTCAGGTGGACGAGATAACCCTTGTTTAGGAACTCTGCAAAACAATTGGCCGTAACTTCGGGAGAAGGCCTCCCTGTCGTAAGATGGGGCTCAGTGAAAGACAACATGCGACTGTTTACCAAAAACATAGGTCTCTGCTAAGCCGTAAGGCGAAGTATAGGGGCTGACGCCTGGCCAGTGTCCGAACGTTAAGGAGAGGGGTGCAAGCCTTGATCTGAAGCGCGGATGAACGCCGGCCGTAACTATAACGGTCCTAAGGTAGCGAAATTCCTTGTCGGGTGAGTTCCGACCTGCACGAATGGCGTAACGGTGTGTTGACTGTCTCAACAAGGGGCTCGGCGAAATTACAAAACGAGTGAAGATGCTCGTTACCCGCAGCTGGACGAAAAGACCCCGTGAAGCTTTACTATAGCTTGATATTGGATTAGGGGTAAGCATGATCAGAATAGGTGGGAGTTCCGTAGCAATACGGAGCGCCAGTGAGATACCACCCTTGCTTGCTTTTAATTCTAATTCTCATCCGTTATCCGGAGAGAAGACAGTATCTGGTGGGTAGTTTAACTGGGGCGGTTGCCTCCCAAAAAGTAACGGAGGCGTTTACAAAGGTAGGCTTGTCCCGGATGGAAATCGGGATGAAAGTGCAAACGCATAAGCCTGCTTTACTGCGACTCCCACAAGAGAAGCAGTTGCGAAAGCAGAAGTTAGTGATCCGACCGTGCGAAATAGGACGGCGGAAGCTCAACGGATAAAAGCTACTCCGGGGATAACAGGCTAGTCTGGTCCAAGAGTCCATATCGACGACCAGGTTCGGCACCTCGATGTCGGCTCATCGCATCCTGGGGGTGGAGAAGCTCCCAAGGGTTTGGCTGTTCGCCAATTAAAGCGGTACGTGAGCTGGGTTCAGAACGTCGTGAGACAGTTCGGTCTCCTATCCGCTGTGGGCGTGGAAATTTGAGAAGGCTCTTCCCTAGTACGAGAGGACCGGGAAGGACGAACCTCTAGTGCATCAGTTGTTCTACCAAGGGCATTGCTGAGTAGCTACGTTCGGCATAGATAAACGCTGAAAGCATCTAAGCGTGAAGCTATCTTCAAGATTAAATTTCACTATAGACTCCTCGCAGACTACGAGGTTGATAGGTGGCAGGTGTAAGTGCAGTAATGCATTGAGCCGAGCCATACTAATAAGTTGATGGTATAGCCACTATAATGTTAATATTTTTACTCTCTGTTCCAAAAGGAGCAGAGTCCTGGTGATTGGAGCGAAGGGGAAACACCTGTTTCCATCCCGAACACAGCAGTTAAGCCCTTCAGCGCCGATGATACTACCAAGTGGGAAAGTAGGTCGTCGCCAGGACTTTGCTCCTTTTACAAAAAAGAAGTTTTCAAAACTTCTTTTTTTTTATTGAAAAAAGTGTTAAAATTTTAATGAAATAAAAAAATATGTTAATTTTGATTGATTATTTTTTGTGGAGTTCTCTTTGCCTTTTTATTTTTTTAACGTCTTTTTATGTTTTTTCATCATTGTATGGTTTGTTTTTGTCAAAAGGCGTGCCATATGTGCCGCTGTCCAGAAAAAAAATTAAATTTTTAAAACAAAAAATTCATTTGCCGGAGAATGCTAATTTGATTGATTTGGGGTGTGGCAATGGAAGAATTATGAGGTTTTTTGAAAAACAAGGCGTCAAAAATATTGACGGGTACGAGATTAATCTTTGGGCTTATGTTTGGGGAAAATTTTTAAATTTTATTTTTCATTCAAAAACAAAGATATATTTAAAAAATTTCAATGAAATCAATTTAGCAAAATACGACTATGTTTTTTGTTATTTGTTGGAAAGCGCATTAACGGATTTAAAAGGAAAATTTGAGAAAGAATTAAAGCCCGGCACAAAGATAATTACTTACGATTTTTCAATAGCAAATTGGCGTCAACCGGCACAATTTTATGAAAGTCATGAGCGTTGGGTAGGACGGATTTATGTTTATGAAATCAACCGATCAACTGACCAACCGACCAATTGATCAATTTTAAAATATGTCATTTCGGATTGTCATTTTAGCCGGAGGAAAAGGCACTAGAATGAAGATTGATCGGCCGAAAGTTTTAGTGGAACTGTCCGGTCGGCCGTTAATCGGGCATATTTTTGATAATTTGCAGGAATTATTTTTGCTAAAACCGATAGTGGTGGTCGGTTTTCAAGGAGAAAAAGTAGTTGAATTTTTGAAGGATAAAGCTGATTTCGCTTGGCAAAAAGAACAGTTGGGAACAGGGCATGCGCTACTTTGCGCCAAAGAAAAATTTGCAAATTTTACTGGGACAATTGTCGTTTTGTATGGTGATCAGCCATTGATTTCTTCGGCGACGATTAACAAACTTTTGCAAGTACATCGCGAAAATAACGCGCAACTTACTTTGTTGACCGTGCATGTTAAAGATTTTGTTGATTGGCGGCAAGCTTTTTTTAATTATGGACGAATTTTGCGTAATGAAAATGGTTGTTTGTCCGGCATTTGTGAAATAAAAGAGGCTAATGAACAACAAAAAAACATTTTGGAAGTTAATCCCGGAATTTATTGCTTTGACAGCGCTTGGCTGTGGCGAAATATTGAAAAAATAAAAAATGAAAATTCGCAAAAAGAATTTTATTTGACTGATATTTTGAAAATAGCGCTGGAAAGTTCGGCCAAAGTGGCTTCGGCGACGTTGCCTGATCGCGAAGCATTGGGCGCCAATACGCCGGGGGAGTTGAGGGTTTTGGAAAGGCGAATTAAAAATGTAAAATTAATAATTAATAATTAAGGATCGTTTCTTGAAAATTTTTCATTTTCAATTTTTAATTTTTAATTTTAGTTTATGCGCATAATCGCGGATTTACATATTCATTCCAAATATTCGCGCGCCACTTCCAAGCAAATGGATGTGGCAAATTTGGATATTTGGGCGAAGAAGAAGGGCATTGATTTAATGGCCACCGGTGATTTTACTCATCCCAAATATTTGGCGGAGTTAAGAAAAGAATTGACGGAGTGGCACTCTGGAATTTTTGTCAAAAAAGAAAATTCGCATGGAACGAAATTCATTTTATCAACGGAAATTTCGTGTATTTACAAAGATAAAGAAAAAACCAGACGACTGCATTTGTTAATTTTGGCGCCGAATTTTGCATCAGTTGAAAAATTGAATGAAACTTTGACGGCTATGGGATGCAATTTGAAATCAGATGGGCGGCCGATTATCGGTTTGTCGGCCAAGCGATTGGCGCAAATTTGTTTTGATATTGATGAAAACTTTTTAATTATTCCGGCGCACGCTTGGACTCCATGGTTTGCGCTTTTTGGTTCAAAATCAGGATATGATTCTTTGACCGATTGTTTTGAAGAGTTATCGGATAAAATTTTTGCCATTGAGACGGGCTTAAGTTCCGATCCAAAAATGAATTGGCGTTGGTCGCATTTGGATAAATTTGCTTTTATCTCCAATTCGGACGCGCATTCGCCATTGAATATCGGACGCGAAGCCAATATTTTTGATTTGCAGAATTTTGATTATGAAGAAGTTTATCAAATTATAAAAAACAATGATCGCCAAAAATTTCTTTGCACCATTGAATTTTTTCCGGAAGAGGGAAAATATCATTTTGATGGCCACGCGGACTGTTTATTCAGCTGTTCTCCTGATGACGCTCAAAAAAAATATGCCAATCATTGTCCAAAATGTGGCAAAGAATTGATTTTGGGTGTTGATCACAGAATTTTTGATTTAGCTGACAGAGCCGTTGATTTTGTTGATGAAAAAAGAGTGCCATTCAGAAATTCAGTTCCTCTTTTGGAAATAATCGCCGAAGCGCAAAATAAAAAAAAGACCGCCAAAAGTGTTATGAATGAATATGAAAAAATGTTGGAAAATTTTTCTGAATTTAATATTTTATTGGATTTGCCGATAACCGAAGTGAAGCGGATCGGCGGAAGTCGTGTCGCCGAAGGAATTAGCAGGGTAAGAAGCGGACAAATATTCGTGAAACCCGGATATGATGGAATTTACGGTGAAGTAAAAATTTTTACAAAAAGCGAGCAGACGAAATTTTCCGAAAAACAAAGTCAAATGTTTTAAAATTTGTAAAACAAAAGAGAGTCATCGCTGACTCTCTTTTTAGTTGAAAGAAAAATTACTTTCTCTTTTTTGCTTTCTTGGCTTTCTTGGCGACTTTTTTCTTAGCAACTTTTTTTGTAGCCTTTTTCTTAGCTGGCATATTATAAAGCTCCTTTTGAATTTTTTAAATTTTGTTTAAAAAATTCTTTTAATTTTTATTTTTTAAATTTTTATTTTACTTTCGACTTTTTATCAATTAAATTATAAAATGTTTTTTTTGTTTTGACAATGTTTTTTTGCAAAGTTGGGGATAAGTTTTTGCAACTGACCAACTTATCAACCGATCAATTGACCAAAAAAAAATAATTTAGTCATTTAATAATAAATTTAAATTTTGTAAACGTAAATTTTTTCAAAGCGATTTGGATCATCCGACAAACGATATGTCTCAAACGGTTTCATTTCCGGCAAATAACTTTCATTGCAAATGATAATTGTACCCTGTTTTAATTCTTTTTGAAATTTGTTTTCAAGTTTTGGCAGTAAAGAATACCACAACCAAGTGTAAACAACATCCGCATCTTTGATGTTGTAAGCAAAAATATCGGTTTTGATAAAATTGATTTGTTTTTTGTGCCAAAGGTTTCTTGTTTTGGCGATAAGAATTCGCAAAAAGCTGTTGTCCATTCCCACAATTTTTAAATCGGGTAGATTATTTTGTAAACGCAAAGCCAGTCTGCCTCGGCAACAACCCAAATCAAAAAAAAGTTTATCCGTTAAATGGTGTTTCTTTAAAATTTCTTCAAGAATCTTTTGCGCTTTGAGACTGCTGTTTAGATCGTGGCCGGTGATTATTGATTCAAAAAAGAAAATAAAATAAATTATGGCGCCGATTAAAAAAATTATGGTAAGCAAAAACAATGGTAAGTTCATAAATAATATTTTTTGAATAATTGATAAATGTAATGGCCGAGATTTTTTTCTTTTGAATCAATAGCTTGTTCATGAATTTCCAAGCAGGGCAGGGAGTTTATTTCCAAAATAGCGCCATGGTTTTGATCCCACGGGATTGAAATGTCTTGCGACATGAAATCAAGGCCGAAAATTTTGATGTCAAAAGTTTTAGCGATATTTCTAAACATTTCAATATTTTGCGGGTTTGTTTGATCAGTAACATCAAAAAAATCTCCGCCAAGACGCAAAAACGGATCTTTTTGGAGATAGATTTTTTTATCTTTTTGCAAGATGGAATTTTCGTCAAGATTTTTGCTTTGTAAAATGTTTTTTGAATTTTTATCAAAAACAAGCGGATGATAAAAATTTCCTTGTCGTTGCGGTTGAGAATTTTTTTGTTCAATCAATTCATGAATATTATAAATGCCGTCGCCGGTGATATTGGCCGGTTCTTGGCGGGCGACAAAAATGTGTTCGGCGTCAATAATGGTGACACGATGAACAAAACCGTCGTTGAAATATTTTTCCACCAAAAAAGTCGGGGAGTATTCCAGCGATTTTTTGATGGCGTTTTTTAATTCGTCAAAATTTTGGATATTTGTTGTAACATGTCTGGCTACGGATCCGCGACGCGGTTTTACCACCAGTGGGTAGCCAAGTTTACCGGCAAATTTCAGAGCTTGTTTTTTTTGCCAAAACCAAAAGGCTTTTCCTGCCAAAATTGGAAAATTGTTTTGCGCCAAAAGTTTTTTGCCTTTTTTTTTGTCATCAAAAACAAAACTGGGTGTTTTTTGGAGGAATTGCGGAGTGGGTAAACCGTCAAAATATAAAATTTTGTCATTTTTTATTAAACGTAAATGGTTGGTGTAGCCTAATTTTGTTTTTATAATGGAAATTATGCAACTGTTTTTTCGCGCTTCGGCGACAAACGATTGACTGCGCGGTTGCAAAATTTGTATATCAAAATCATCTTGCCATTCGGCCAGTTTAAAAAAACCGAAAACTTTTATTAAAATTCGGTCAAGATATTTTTCCGCCAACCGATCAAACAGCCCATATTTTGGGGAATTCGGAATAAATAAACTAAAAATTTCTTGCGCCCAGTTGGCATAATGAGATGATTTTGGCAGTTCGCAGTCTGTGCAAAAATTTTGTTTAAGTTCTTTCATACTCAACTATTTTAGCAAAAATTATAAAAAATAAAAACCGAAATTTAATATTAATTTTAAAAAAAACAGCAACGTGAGGTTGCTGTTTGGCAATAAATTGGTTTTAAAAGGGAAGTTGACAATACTTTCTGTAATTTGCAATGATTTTTTCCGGATGCTCTTTTAATTGTTGGCAAAAAAAGACAAAAAGCAACTGTTCTTTTCTTGTTTGTTCAGGTTGGCGGTCATCTTTGCTTAACCAATTTTTTTCCAGAAGCAAGCCTTCATTTTTCAAAAAATCAAAGAATGCATCTTCCGGTAAATCAGTTAAATTTTGTAAAAATGATTCGCCCAATCCTTTTTGGACAGAAGCATGCAGGAGTGTAGTTCGTAAAATGCATAAAGAAATCCAATCTTTTTTACTAAAAGAAAATGAATTGGCGTAATATTGGCAAAGTTTTTCCGCTTCTTCATAAAATAAAAAAAGCACTTGTTCATCGGTCAATTCTTTTAAATTCATGACAAACTCCTTTTGTTTGAATGAGAAAGAACCAAAACATCCAAAATTAATTGGATATTATGTTATTTTAGCGTGTTTTGGTGGATATGTCAATGGGCCGTTGCTAAATTTGAAATTATAATCTATAATAATTTTACAAAATATTGGGCCCTTAGCTCATTTGGTAGAGCACCTGCTTTGCAAGCAGGGGGTGGCAGGTTCGAGCCCTGTAGGGTCCACCAAAAAGAGACTTTTCAAAAAAGAAAGGTCTTTTTTGTTATTTGTAATTTAGTTATAATTTAAACATATTAATAATTTGGTAGGTATGCTA
>Ga0172375_10004899_pt1 | contig 19559 bp, 16 predicted proteins | sample LakKiv1m_FD_114537 | JGI IMG/M metagenome (GOLD analysis project Ga0172375, IMG submission 114537) | Freshwater microbial communities from Kabuno Bay, South-Kivu, Congo - kab_092012_11.1m | ecosystem: Environmental > Aquatic > Freshwater > Lake | place: Democratic Republic of the Congo...
AAGTCCATGCCGTGTGATAACTGCCAAGTCCAAGCAGTCTTTGCAAACCCAACGCACTGGCGCCTGTCTTTTGATTGGTTACAAACCAAATAGCCCGAAACCACGTACCCAGCGGCTTGCGGGAGTCTTGAAAGATGGTTCCAGCCGTCAAAGATACCTGGTAACCGCAGGCGCCACAAACCAACAGATTGCGTTTAGTTGGCCAAGCCTTTGTGGCCTGACACCGAGGACAAATGAACCCCTGCGGCCAACGCAATCGGAAGAGATAGTCTCTGCATGCTCCTTCAGAAGAAAACTTTGATTCGAACTCAGCGATTGTTTCGGGGTAATCTTCCATACCCCAACATACTATATCTTGTGGCTACTGGAGTCAATTGAATAGCCCTATATTCAAATTCCCCCCAAAGAAACGTGAACCTGTTGGCATAATAGAGGACATTCGGCAAGGCCACCGCGACCAAGCCTCCGGAGGCCAGCACCTTTTTGCTCTCCAGGAGAATTTTGAGGGGCTGTTTGAGGTGTTCCAGAATATGCGAAAATAGAATAAGATCATAGGGCCCGACTATCTCCTGAGGCAACCCCTTCTCGAGATCAGCCACGACCACCGCTTCGCAATACCGGGAGGCCAGATCCTTTTCCCTAGCCTCTATGGTTATGCCGGTAACTCGCCAACCTTGTGCCTGCAAGATGCGGGCATTGTCTCCTGCGCCGCTACCGCAATCCAACAACCGTCCCGGCGTGGACGGCAGCATGGCCAATAGAGATAAATTGCCTTCGTTTTGATAAATCATAATTCAAAGGGATTCATAGTTTTGAATATTGTCTAACTGCAGCAAAGACCTCATTCACGCTATTGGCCTTTCTTGCAGCAGATATCGCAATAATTATGAAATCAACTGGTTTAGTATTTGTTGAACCCGTTTTTGAAAATTAGAAAAAGAAAAATAATCCAATTCCTCGGCTATGGCTTTTGACTTCCCCAGTGCTGAAAGAATTCCATTATATATTTCTTTCGGATCATTGGGATTGACTATGATACCCAGTTTGCCTTCTCTGAGCGCTTCCCGACTACCATCCACATTACTGCCGATAACCGGAATACCACAAGCCATCGCTTCTAAAAAAACGATCCCGAATCCTTCACCCCTGCTAGGCATTACAAAAACATCGGCCAAGCGATAATGGTCGGCTTTTTCGGAATCGGGAATATATCCAGCAAAAATGACCTTATCCCCCACACCTAAAGACTGGGCAATATTTTTTAAACGCTCACGATCTTGCCCGTCTCCAACAATAAGATATGCTAGGTCAGGAATCTCCTTAGTCAATTTTGGCAATAACGCCAGAATTTCATCAAATCCTTTATAGCGCTCTTCGCTACATAGTCGTCCAAAAGTCATTAAAACCTTTTTTCCATATAAATTATAACGAGAGAGAAGTTCTCGGTTTTTGGGACCGAGACCAAATAAAGATTGATCAAAAGAGTTAGGTAGAATCTTCACTATATTATCGTCTAAATCTGTCCATTTTAAAAACATTTGCTTTGTAAAATTGCTGACTGAGATAACTGCATCAACTTTATTTATTAGGCGATTTACCATCATATTTTTATGCGGTTGCCAAGCCTCGATTCCGTGAATGATAAGACATATGGGAATGTTAAGGCATTTAGCTGCCAAATACGCAATTGGCAAGAGATTAATATGGCCACTTATAATTATTTTAAAGGACGATCTTTTGAACAATACTAATAATATACTTGTTAGATATCTTAACTTATTATTTGCGGCATACGTTAAATAATCTACCTTCTCTGGGATTTGCCCTAAAGTTCTAGTAATTAATCTAGGAATAGTTACTATTTCTGTTAATCTAAGATTGCTGCTCATCGCAATCAATAAATCTCGGTTAAATTTGGCTATTCCACCATGTCCCCCGAACGCATCGCCTACCAAAACCAATGCCCTCAGGTCTGCTTTATTGTGTTTATTTTGGCTAATATTACTCATCGAAATATAAGTTAATTGAATTTATTATTGGCCACTAACAATGCCCAGGGGCGGATCCAACGGATTCTGCCGGCGGCAAAGTCCTGCCAAACGGCGGCTACGGCAGGAGGGGATAGAGTTCGGCAATAGGTGTCCAGGTCAAGGGGCCCTTTCAGCCATTCGGCGAAAGGAAAGGTAAAAGTCATCTTGGGGCGAAAGACTAATTCAGCTGGGAGGAGGCCGTTCAGGGCCTTAGTCAATAAGATCTTGGGGATTTGGCTATTAACCCGGCTCTCCGGTGGCGAGGCCAAGATGACACTAATTAGTTCAGAGTCCAGAAAGGGTACCCGAGCCTCCACTGAATTGGCCATGGACATGCAGTCAATATCCTTGAGAATCTGGTTTTGCAAATAAAAATGGATTTCGTAACGGGACAGCAGATCAATGGGGTGAAGTCGAGGTGCCCTGGGGTCCAGGCATTGCGCCACCTCCTTGATATGGGCCAGGGTGTCGCCGGTTAATCGGGCCACCTCAAAGGGGGTGAAGAGACCCCTGATGGCCAGATAGAGCCCCAGCTCGCCTCCCAGGCCGAGAAAGGCCAGCTTGCGCAATTTACCGGTGAGGAAGCCGCTCATTCCGTTCCCCCCGTGAAACAAGCAGCTCAAGAGGGGCAGATAAGAGAGGCCGTGAGCCCTCCGAAAGTGAGGGTAGCCGCAGAAAATTTCGTCTCCGCCGCTGCCGGAGAGCACCGCCTTTAAGCCGGCCTCCCGAGCCATAAGGGCCACAAAATAGGAATTCACCCCATTAATGGTGGGTTGGTCCATTGCTGCAAACACCTGGGGAAGGTTGCTCTGGAAGTATTGCTGCGAGATACTGAATTCCCGGTGGTCGGTCTGGTATTTCTGGGCGATCAGTTGCTGACATTTCTGTTCAGAAAAATCGCCTTCCTGGAAAATGATGGACAAGGTGGTGAGTTGAGATTTGCGGCTCAAGGAGGCCAGGGCCACCAAGGCTGAAGAATCTATGCCACCGCTCAGGAAGACTCCGATGGGAGCGTCCGAGATCAAATGCAAGTCAAGCGTTTCTGATAGAAGCGCCCTTAGGGCTTTGGGGTCTTGAACCCGGTCATCCGGTGCCGTATCTGCCCAGAGATCGTAGTAACGCACCAGGCGACCTCTGCCGTTTTCCGCCAACAAATAATGCCCGGCAGGCAGGCCATGCACCTGATTTAGCGTGGTCAAAGTCATGGGCACTGAACCAAGCAGTAGAAAGGCTATCAGGGCATCCGGGTTTTTCTCGGGAGAAAATAAGCCGGAGCGTGCCAAAGCCTGGACCTCGGAGGCAAAGGCCAACTTATCGTCGTCTTTATAATAATAGAGTGGTTTGATGCCAAACCGGTCTTTGACCAGATAGAGTTGGCATTGGCGCCCATCCCATAGGGCAAAGGCGAACATCCCTCGAAAGCGCAGAAAGGAGTCGGTCCCCCATTCCTCATAGGCGTGAATCACAACTTCAGTGTCAGTATGGCTGCGGAATTTATGGCCCAGTGCCTGTAGTTCTTTCTTCAAGGCCATGAAATTGTAGATTTCGCCGTTGTAGGTCAGCCAGATGCTGCCATCTTCATTAGTCATGGGTTGATGGCCGGCCGGGGAGAGGTCAATTATGGATAGGCGGCGGTGCCCAAAACCCACCTGACTGTTGTCACTGAACCAGATACCCTCGTCATCCGGTCCTCGGTGAGCCTGAGCCTGATTCATAATCGTTAAGGCTTCCAGCATCTTCTCTCGAGGCAAGAATTCTTTAAAGGAAAAATTGTATACTCCGCTTATGCCGCACATATGAGTAAACTTAAAGAGGGGAACAGGTTATTTCCCCCAGGAGGAAGGGCATTTGCAGAAAGGTAAGCGACTTTTTATCTGGGCCAACATCCCCTGTAGAGAAGGGCTTACCGGAATCATGGATTTTACCGACGGTCACAGGCATCATTAGATATTTTGCTTAAAGTGACCTAACTTATTTTTCACCCAGCCGAGGGCCCCCGGCTGAGCGGGGCGGCGGCGGGGGGGGCGGGGCCGTCGTCTTTTGACGTATAGTAAGAGTGATAGCGGTAGTACGAGTTGTAGAAATAGCCGTTGCGCTGGGTCTGGATGTTGTTAAAGACTGCCCCCAAGAGGGTGGCGTTTACTTCCAGTAACTGGTCTCTGGCATCCATGGCTGCCTTGCGAGGCACGGATTCGGCTTTAACTACCAGGAGCACGCCCTCGGCCTGGGTGGACAGGATGGCGGCGTCGGTTACCGACATCAGGGGTGGGGAATCCAGGATGATGCGGCCGAACCGGGTCTTGGCCAGATCAAGAAATTCCCGCATGCGCGCTGATCCCAGGAGTTCGGAAGGATGCGGCGGGATTTTGCCCGCGGGGACCATAAAGAGATTAGGCACGATGGTTTCAACGATCGGGAGATCATTCAGTTCTCCCACCAGGAAATTACTCAGCCCGGGTTCTGCGGGCAGCTGAAAGATTTTGTGGAGAGAGGGCCGCCTCAGGTCGGCGTCAACCAGAAGCACATTGGGTTCGGCCTTGGCCATGGCGGTGGCCAGGTTGGCGCTGGTCAGGGATTTGCCTTCCAGGGGGAGGGAACTGGTCACCAGGAGGACGCGGGGCACCTGTCCGGGGGTTGAAAAGAGGATAGTGGTCCTCAATCTCCGGTAAGACTCCGAGGCCAGGGGCTGGGCGCCATGATGTACGATAAGCTCCGGAAATTCCTCCTTGACGGGGTTCCCCGAAGTAAACTCCACATGGTGGATTAGGGCCAGGTTGGGAATCTCCAGCCATCCCTCCACTTCCTCCGGAGTCTTCAGGGTGGTGTCCAGACTCTCCATGAACATGGCCAACCCCACGCCGAGGACGAGACCCATAACGGCGCCAAGAGCCAAATTGCGGGCTTTACGTGGCGAAACCGGGCTATCCGGTATGGTGGCCGGGTAGACGATGCGGATATTCGTGGCCGGAGTGTTTTCAGTTGCGGTGGTCGTTTTTAAACTTTTAAGCATGTTTTCATACAGGGCCCGGTTGGTTTCAACATCCCTCAGGAGCACACGGTATTGAATGTTCAGGTCGCTCAGGTCCTGAGTACTACTCTTTTGGGACTCCAGGGCGGCTTTCAAATTTTCCTCTTGCGCCTTGGCCATGTAATATTCATTTTTTATGGCCTGGACCACCTGGCCCATCTCGGCCCCGATTTTACTCCGGGTGGCAGACAGTTCGTTGTTCAAGCGAATCATCCGGGGATGTTCCGGGCCAAATTTCCGGCTCAGTTCGGACTGTTCGGCGATGATCTTGGCTTCCTGGCCCTTCAGGGTTTGGATTAAAGGGTTGTTCAAAACCTGAGATATGGGTTGCCCCCGGCTCACTTCCTTGAAACGGGTCTCTGCCTCCATCCGGTGGGTTTGGGCGGCGATTAAATCCTTGTTCAGTTGCTCCAGTTTCTGGGCGGTTATGCTCTCCTTATCATCCAGGGCCACAATGTTATTGTCCCTTTTGTATTGGTTGAGCTTGGCCTCAGATTCCTCCAGTTTTTTGCGGCCCTCGACCAATTTTTCCTTCAGCCAGACCGCGGCTTCCTGGGAGGCGGCGAACCGCAAGTCCAGTGACTGTTCGATGTAAGACTGGGCCAGGGTATTGACTACCTTGGCAGCAAGCTTGGGGTCAGGATCGGAAAAACTGACGTCCACGAGGCTGCTCTGCCGAACGGGGGTTACTTTCACCCCTCCTGCGACGGCGCTGATCAAATCTTCCTCAGCCCGTTGTTTCATGGCGTCATCGGCGTCGGGGGGCAGATCTCGAAAAATAGAGGTGTAGGATGGGTTGCTTTTCAAGTTAAGTTTATCTGCCACTTTTTTGGCCAAAGCCCGGCTTTCCAGCAACTTGTAATGGGTCTGATAAAATTCTTCACTGTAATAATCGGATGGATTGGAGGCTCCCGGCTGGTCGATATAACGAGGGGTCTGGCGCTCGATCAGGAGCTGTACGGTGGCTTGGTAAATAGGAGTGGTGGTGAACGTTTTGAGTGCCACAAACGCTACGATGGCGAAAAATACCAGCAGAATCAACCAGCGCCTTTTTATGAGTATATGCACATAATCATGCATGGTCCGGTGCTGATGGGGCGCATGCATTAGTTGGGTTGCCTCTTCCATGGATGAGCCTCTTTTTTCCCTGGGGGGTTCCTTAGAACCAGGACTCCGGCACTACAATGGTGTCCCCGGCGCGGATGGGATCGTCCATGCCCGTTTTGACCTTTTCTTTTATTCCGGAGTGCTCCCGGATAATATAGGTTCCCCGGGCTGAGGCTTTGTCAGTAAACCCTTCAGCCGTAGTTACCGCCTGGAGCACTGTCATATTCTCTTCGTAAGGGTAGCGGCCGGGTTTCTTCACTTGCCCAGTGACATAATAGACCAAATTGGGAACGTAAACAGTGTCCCCGTTTTTTATTTCCAGGTTTTGTTTCGGGTCTCCGGCCAGGGCCCCGGATAAGGATACCGTAATCTTCTGGCTGGCTGGGATTTTGTCCGGCATCTTGGGCCGATCCAACTTTTCCCCGGGCTGGGCCCGGATGACGACAGCCACGGCGCCGCTCAGGGGCTTGCTGATTGTGCCCGAAGCAACACCCCCCGCCTGGGAGATGGCTTCGACCACCCGGATGGGCTTGGTCAAGGGATAGGTTCCGGGCTTTTGTACATTGCCCACCACAAAGAACTTCCGGCTTTTATATTCCAACACGGTAATGGAAACACGGGGGTCAACAATATATTTAGGTCCGAGACGGCCTTCGATTTCCTTCTGCAGGTCCGCCAGAGAGAGCCCCTGGGCCTTAATTTCTCCTACAAAGGGAAAGGAGATGTTGCCATCTAACCCAACCCGGGTCTTGCGGGTTAAATCGTCATGGTCCCACACCCGGATCTCGATTTCGTCTTCCGGACCCAGGCGGTAACCGTCCTGGCCCCATGCACTCCCCAGGAAAATTCCAATACACAAAAATACGAGCCAAGCTCCAAAAATTCTCTTAGACATAGGCGTAATCCGAAGTCAGCATGTATTCTGAGAGTAACCCAATTAATCAGCTATGGAGACTTTGTCTGGAGGTCTTGCCAATGTTTTTTCAATTTAGGCTCAAGTCTTATCGCCTCACTGAAATGCCTGGATTGTACGTCCCGTAAGGCGATGGGAATTAGCCCCGGATAGAATTTTTCGGTCCAGGCCAGCACGGATGCCAGGCGAAAATGGAGCAGCCCTGATTCAGGAAACAGGTAAACCGCCGCAGCCAGTTCCTTTAATGCCGGCGGGATATACTGTTCCGGGGCGTCCCGGTAGCGTCCCAGGTAAAACTCCGCTATCTTCAGCCGGTATCCCCAATTGGCCGGCGCATAAAAAACTGCCGACTTGAGATACTTTTGTGCGTCCGCGGCCACCCCGCCTATAGCAGTCCCACCTGTCAAAGTCTCGGCCAGGCCCAGGTAATACTTGCTGTTGATGGGATTGTATCTCAGGGCCTGCCGAAAATCCTCCGCCGCCAATTTGGAGGGTATCCGGGTGGAGTTGATTTCGGTGGGAGCGCTTTGCTCACCCAACCAATTGTAGCAAACACGGACTCCAAAGGCAATCTGAAGGACCATCAACGCCAATACCAGCAAAGCCGCCGGGGTCCAGTGTTTACCGGGGGGCTTAAGGTTGTGGTAGGAAAAGAATTCCATCCCTTGATGGTGATAATGGACCGCGCTGTAGGTGAGGGCAGCGATGCCGGCAAACCCGAGACCGATGGCGGGGATATGAAAAGGAAATTCCATCAGGGCGTGAAAAACGCCCGCGGACAGGGCCGCAATGCCTCCCAGGGCAAGCCCCCGGGCAAAAATGTCGCTGCGCTGCCGCCATTTTTGGGTCAGGTTCGCAAAGAAGACCAGCCAGGCCCCAGCTACCAGGGAGAATCCGGCCACGCCGGTTTCAGTCAGCAACTGCAGCCAATCGCTGTGGGCCTGGAGGAAATAGGTCCCTTTTAAATTCGCCGGTTCATAACGGTAAAAAATATCTCCGAAGGTGCCCAACCCTGAGCCGATTAACGGATATTCCCGAAAAATTGCCAAGGAAGCCTTGAACGTCTGGTAACGTCCTTGATGGTCAACATCTTGAAATCTTGTCAACATCGCATCGCTGCCCAGAAACAGGCTATAGAGAAGAGCCGTGCCCATGAATGCGACCATGATCAATATGGGCTTTTTGTTCCACCGCTGGGCCCAGATTAACAGAGCCATCAGGGCGAAGCCCATCACCAAGGACACCATGCCCCCCCGGGAACCGGTAAAAATGAGGCCCACCGCCAACAGCAGCAATAATAGCAGCAATAGATAACGGCGCAACTGGGGTTCCATGTGCTCTGACCGGGACCAGCGCCTGGTCCTTTCCCGAAAAGAGGAAGCCTCGGAAAGACGCGGGGCCGTTTCCCTTAATCCCAGAAAGAGCCCAAAACCCAGGAGAATCGCCATGGTCAAGAAGGTAGCCAGGTGGTTGCTGTTAATAAAGGTGCCGCAGAGACGAGAGCCGGTATAGGTATTTTTCCATCCCCAAATCAAATGGCTGCGAAAATGCAGGAAGCCATAGAACACCTCGAATAACGCCACTGCCAGGATAAGCCCCACCATCCCCTGTAACTTGCGGCGGTTATCGACGGTGTAAATGAGCAGAAAAAATAGCACCACCGCCGGCCACAGTTTCAAGCCTTCCAGCCAGGTGGCATAGGGGTTGAGGGATAAGGGGATATAATCCGCCAGACCGTAACCGTTTCCCAGGGCCCTGATTTCCCAGGCCTTGGGAGAGAGGCTGGCCACCCACCCCTGGGGCCAGGCATAGACCTGGAGAACGGTAAGGATGACCAGGCCGAGTGCCAGCCACCAGAGCGGCGGGAAAGGGATGAGCAGCAGTTCCTGGGGCCGGGCGCAAATTTTGTAGAGCAACCAGGCCAGCATGTTTAAACTGGCGACTGCCGTGACCAACCCGATGGAAAAATAGGCCCAGGTGTGCACCGCCCCATAGGCCAGGGGGGCGAAGATCAGAATAGCGCCGCTGACCCCGATCCCTAAACGCCGTCCCCACGATGAGGTTCCCGCCAGGTAATTAATCTGGCTCGCGGTAGGAATAGAGGCGGGCTTCGTAAGGCCCAAGTTCTTCTCGGATATTGCCATCCAGTACCACTGATTTCTGCTTTGTAAAGATTTCTGTGAGCCAGGCTACCCGTTGCGGAAAACCCTTGAGAGAGAAGCTTACCGGGCGATCAATGACGTTGACCAACATGAGGAGATGTTCTGTTCCGTGGGTCCTCTGACCGAAGTGCACCGCGGGGTCCCCGGTGGCGTCGCTCTTAAAGGGAGAGAGCATTTCCAGGCTCAAAGTTTGGGCTCCATTGGGAAGCACCAGCCAAGTTTTTAGTTGACCCAGTTCTCGGACAATCCTGGTCAAGCTCTCCCATGAAGCGGCGTCGGCCCGCACTTCGGGGTAGCTGAAATAAAAGATGCCATGAGTTCCGTGCACCAGGGCCAGATAGGTGAGGCAGCGCATCTCCAGGTAGGTTGGGCGCCGGGGCCAGCCGTCCTTGACGTACTTGCCGCCGCCGAAGGCCTGGATCACCGCCCAGAGACGCTCCCGGGAGACCAGTTGGGCCGCCTCCTCCAGGGTGTCGGACATCCAGGTCATGGGCATGTGGGGCACGGGATACGGGTCGAGCATAAAAACGTCGGCAGAGTCCCGGTAGGCTTCGACCATCTGGGGGCGCAGCATGGCCACCGCGGTCAAGACCTCCGGATGGTCGCGTTTCAGAGACTCTTTCAGGGCTTGCATTTTTTTCGGGGGCACCGAGCGGCCTTCCGGTTCATCTTCGATATAAAAGCCGAGGAGTTCCCGGCTGCCCCCCAGTTCCCGGCTGATGTCAGCCTGGTAGGAGCGAAAATTGGGGAGAAATTTTAAGCCCAATCGTTTCGCTTCCCTTGCCATCTGCCTGATAATGTCCGGCCGCGAGTCATAACTTTGGACCGCATTGAAACCGGCGGCCCGGATATCTGGCAAATCCTCAGGTCTGGCGGCGAAAATCCCCACCGGGAAAAAGTTGGGCAGGCGGACCGATGCCGCGGTCCAGGTATCCCGTTTTTTAGCCTCTGCCAGCCTTAGCGACGGCGACCCAAACGCCAGGATCTCCGGATGAGGATTCGCTATGGTAAGGCGAGTGGCGCCCCGGGTTTTGCCAGAATTAACCCGGAGGAACATCGGTTGTATCCGGCCGTAGCTGAAATGCTGGTTGATCAGGTGGCGCTGGCCGAAGATTTCCACCTCCAGATAGACGCCATTGGTGAACTTGGGGCGATAGGCGTCGAACTCCAGCCGGTAATCGGTGTGAGGCCGAATGTTATTTACCTGGCACCAAACCCGCCCGTTGCGGTCCGGGCTGCCTTCGAGGGCCAGAAGCTGCCCCGGATGACCCGTAACCCGGCAAAAATACACCTTGCTGGGCCGGACCCCCGGTATCGTCCGGCTATCCCGCTGCCAGCCCCCAGGCAGGTCCGGCGTGCCCGGAGATATCGCAAACCCCGGGTTGGGGATTAGTTTGGGTGCCTCTTGCGCCCCTGCCAGATGAGCACAGCAGACAACCCCCACCACGAGATTAATCAGGATTAACCTGAGGGATTGCTGAAACACCAAGGTTTTCTTTGTCAGCTATACCGCACTATCTGTGCAAGGTCAGAAGGAGCTTTGAATGCCCAAGAGCACTTTGTGCTCATTGAACGGGTAGAAGTTGAAGTTTGATCCCCTGTTGTAGTAGAGGTAATCCAACCGTAAGCGCAGCCATTTGGTGACCGGCCGGCTCAACCCGCCACCGGCGTAAATAATATTATCAACCCTGCTTTTCAGTTCGCCGGTGCCGGGATCGAAATTGTCATATATATACTTATTATTGTAATAAGCCACCGACGCATATGAAGTAACATTAAAGTAGTGCCAGAAATGAGACAAGGTAAACAACAAGCCGGAGTTAAAATAGCTGTTGTTACCAAATATGGTGCTGGTGTTGACATCTTCCTGCAAGGCTCGCTGTGCGACTAGAGACATTTGGGTGTAACGGCTGAGTTTGTAGAGGGCCTGGATGCTTAAAGCCACGCCATCGGGGCTGAAGCCCCTGGTCCCGAAATCGCTGTTGTAGTAATTGGTTATCGAATACCCAACTTTGACCGAACCGCTTAATTTAGCGGTTGGTTCCCAACTTAACCCGACCATCGGGGTGTGGGTTACGTAATCGGTCGGGGAGTCGTGCGGGTGGGTATAGATACTGGCAATGTATTGGGCCAGAACCGAGGTTTTTGGCCAGAATTTATAATAAATTGTCGCCCCGGCGGTATGGGAATTATAGTCATTGATCCGATAGATGCTCTTGGCGTAACTGAAGGAATCAAATTGATAATTGGTTTCAATGCGCCACAGGTCCGCGACTTTATAGGCCGCCTTGAAATAGGGCGTGACCCGATTGTAAACCCTTTGGTTGTCTATCGTAAAGACTGGCCCCACCTGGAGCAGAGAGGCCTCTTCGGTCGCGTGCCGGTAAGCGGCGCCTACCCCGAGGCTGAGTTTGCTGAAATTGAGGGCCGCATCGGCATTGACATTCTGGTCGTAATGGCTGTTATCGCTGAACCGGCTATAGAGATAGGCATTGCCGAGATACCCCAGCGACAATCTGTGGGTGCCGGCCACGGGCAATTCCAACCGGATACCCGGGCTGAGCATGTTGACAAAATCGGATTTTTTATTGTCATACGTTTGGAAGACGTTCGTGCGAAAGAGCGCATCATATTCAAAATAGGGAGAAATCCTGAGTGCCCCCAACTTGTGCGAGACCCAGCCCCGCTGCAAGGTATCCTCGGCCCCGCCATAGCCATACGGCGCCAAGGACCCGGTCGCGGGTCCGGGCCCCGAGGTGGTGGTATAAGGGGCATACGCGGCAAAGGGGGTTACGCCCGGAGTATACTGGGGTAGCGCTTCCGGCGGCTTTTCCAGCGGCTTTTCCTGGGCCAGGGCTTCTTCCTCAGCCTGAGACTGGGACAGCGCCGGTTTCTCCGCTGGAGGTTCAGCAGCCCATACTGCGCCTGAATACAAGACGATCAGGATGACGAGAAAGATACGCGCCAGGTTCCCCTTTCCCACGCGGCAGTAGTTCATGGTTCCTCCCCCCAGGATTTCCCTTTATTGAACTTAGGTTAGGACGACGGGCTGGCTACTCCCCCGCCACCACCACCTCCCCCGCCCCCACCGGGAAAAGATGGTCCCACCCCGCCGGGGGCCGACGGCGGCCCCGGTGGGGTATAGCCCAGTGGCGGACCCAACTCTCTGATTTGGCGCAGCAAATCAGACGGATTCTTACTATCGCCCATTTTGGCCGGCAAGCCGGTATTCAATAAGCCCTCCAGGGTAGCAAAATCCGCCGCGGTGAGGCTGATAAGAGGGGAAGGTAATTCTCCCCTGCCTATGCGGCAAGCCTGCATGGCGCCTACCATCCTGCGGTTTAGATTGGCCGCCCGGATATCTGCCTGCCTGGCCAGACGCGCAACCTCGCCAAGCCCCTTTTGGCCGGGCGAGTCCAGGCTTACCTTGTTACCCTTGGCAGGCCGATTGGAACTGGCAGCCACCGTCCCCGATTTGACATAAACATCGGTAAAATCGGGGCCGATCAGGATATATAACTCGGTGCCGCGAATTCCCATGATCGCATCAGATGTCTTTACCAGGAACTCTTTCTTTCCCAAGGTTTCCACGGGCACCACCAGGCGTATCAGGCCCTGAGTCAATTTGGATAAAGCGCCTTGTTCCCCTTTTTTAGGGTCATACATATAAGATTCGATGACGATATCACTGAGCGGCGCCACCGTCAGGGTGGAGGCATCGAGAAACTCGAACTGGGCCCGGGACAGGGCTTCGGTCTTGATTCGGTCATTGGTCTCGGCCGCGGTCTTCGGTTGAGCGGGAATGGGTGTTGGCGTTTTGCCCTTATATAGCCCTACCTGTCCCTCCACCTGAGTAAAGCGGCCCACTTCCGCAGCCATGAGGCCCCCGGGAAATAGGGTGATGAGGAGCAGGGAAAGAGAAATGATGCTCACGAGGCTCCGTCTCCCCAAATTTTTCATTACGTTATGCATGTGGACCTCCTCGAAATTGTTACCAAATCAGGCGTTCTCAGGAATAATAAAAATGTTCTGAATAAACTTTCCAACCTTCTTTTACAACACTTGGCTCCGCAAAGACAAGTTAATTATTTGTGACCATTGATTTTATTGCCTCGAACAGACGAAAATGCGGCGGTCTTGTACTGCCGGCCCGGGCTGAGAGCTGCCTCGTTCTTTTGACCCTTCCCGGTGGCGGAGCAAAATTTACGCCCCGACCCCAGTCAGCCGATAAGCACTACAGCGATGCAATTGGGTCACCGATAGCGGCAAACTTTACGAAAGGATAGGACGCAAAGTTTCCGGCCTACAGCCCTCTGAGGGTCACGGTAGCGGGATTGCCGAAGTGGCGACTATCAGGACCTTGGCCCGGGCTCTCTCGGGCTATTTTTGTCTAACCTCTGGGCGGTAGGTTCTTTGAGCCAGGCGCAGGAAGGAGACCGGACATGCAATCCCAACCGCGGCAACTCCCTCTGGCCTGGGTCTGTGGTCTCTTCCTGGGATTAAGTCTTCTGGCGCCCATCCACCCGGCCCCGGCCCAACAGATTTTCCAGACGCAATCGGCCACCATCTATTACGAGGACCCCGCCAGCCTGCGGGAAATGGAACACCGGTTGCGTTTCTCCCAGGCCGAAAAGTTTTCCCAAAGCTATTTCTATACCCAGGACCCCGTCCAGGCCGCCTTATCACCGGGGTTGGCTGCCAAGGTGGACGGCCTCCTGGCCAAGGTTTGTCTGCTCCTCAACCGGTGGCCCAAAAAGTCCGCGGGCCTCCGCATCTTTCTCTTAAAGGATGGCAGGCAGGTGCAGCAGCGCCACCTGGTCTTCCAACCTTACCAGAACAGTGGCCCTTCCTGGTTCGGATACGGCAGCATGGAAGCCTTTTACGAGCCCCGCAGCCGCTCCATCTTCCTGTCCCTCCAGGATCTCCATGCCGGGATTCTGGCCCATGAACTGACGCACTTTGTGTTGTGCGTGTCTTTTGCCGTGCCTCCCCCGGCCGCACTGCAGGAAGAGTGGGGTAGATATGTCGAGTCCAGCCTGAATTAGCGCCAGGTATGAGCCGGGTTGACTTCCAGCCTATTCTGCCCTTTGAGACTGTTGACCCAATTCTGCAGCCCTTCCTTTTCCTTGCGGTCGGTCAACTCTTGGACAATTTGTGCCCTGACTTGCTCCGATGGTACTACCGTTTCTTCCCGTTGTTTGACTAACTCAATGACAAACCAGTGCGAATCAATTTTGACGACTTGCGGTTTCTTTAAAAGCAACTCCAGGATGTGCTTCCTCCAGGATTCCTGTAAAGACGCCAGCCTCACCTCTCCTGAGTCAACTGCTTCTGATAGAGAAACCTTTTGGCCCCATTGATCCTTCACAGCCCTTCCTTGGTCCGGGTCATCTACCGATACATAGCGGAATTGCACCATCCGGCCCATATCTTTATAATAATTGCTTATAGCGTCTTCATCTATCTTGATTTTCCCTGCCAGCTCCTTTTCTTTAATAGAAAAGAGATGTTTAATCATGACTTGCTCTTGCATTTCTTTTAGTTCTTGACGTACTTCGGGCTGGTCGCCCAGGCGCTGGCGGCTTGCTTCGGCCAGCAAAAGCTTCTTCTCCAGATATTTTTCCAACAACTCGCGTTTCAGGGCTGGAGTCATGTGCAAGCGGGGGTTCCGGCAAATCTGCTGGTCTAAGTAAGCCTGAAACTCCTGGGCGTCGACGGTTTGATTACCGATGCGGGCCAGCCAGTCGGGCCCCGCCTGGGCCGGGTTATCCCCGGGAGAAGAGCCGCAAGCCAGAAGCAATGCCGTGAACCCAAAACAGCATAACCAAGTTAGCCCCTGGCGCCGCCGGCCCCACCCGAATTTAGTCATGTGCACCCGTGAACAAAATTTAGGGGTTGCGCTCCAGAGTCTGGGCCAAATTGGCCGCCAGACCCGGTGAGATATCCTGAAGGGCAAAATATTCTTGCCAGGCGCCGGCCCGGTTCCAGGAGGTCAGGTAAGCCAGGGCCAGATAATAGCGGGGCAGGCCTTGGGCGGGTTGCAGGCGAACCGCTTCCTTGAGCAAAACCGCCGCCTCGGTGGGCTGGCCCAAATCCTCCAGCAACAACCTGCCGCCGTCCATATAGGCCTGAAAGAACTCCGGATCTGACTTGATCGCCCGGTTAAAGGCTGCCACCGCTTCCTGGGGCCGCTTTTCTTTAAAGGCGATATTGGCTAAATACCACCAACTCTTGGCCCCCTGGGCCGGATCATCCTTGGCCCGCTCCAGGCAACCTTTGGCCTGGGCCAGTTCGCCCCTCTTATAGGCCAATTCTCCCCGGCGAAACCAGGCCTCCATCAGGTTAGGGGCCAGCTTCGCAGCCTGGTCATAGTCTCGTGCGGCTGCGGCCGCCTGGCCCTGTCGCTCCCGGGCCTTACCCAGCCAAAGAAATGCCAGGGCGTATCCCGGCAATCGCCGGGTCGCCTCTTCCAAATCCCCGGCGGCGCCATCCCAGTCGCCCAGGTGATACCGGGCCACCCCGCGCCCAAAGAAGGCTTCCGGCAGGACTCCCGGTTGAGCTATGGCAGCGGTGAATTTATTTTGCGTTTCCGGCCAATCCCGCCGCAGACTTAACAGGACACCTTCCCAAAAATCTTTGATTCCCGGCGCCTCAAACCTTTTTAAGGGCTCTTCGGGCCATTTCTCCGCCTCTTTTTTGCCATCGTTGGGGGGGAGTAAATGTTCCCGCTGCCGGGCCAGGTAAAGTCCGTAGGTTTCAGATTTATTGGGGTCTCCGGTAAAAGTATGGTACATGCCCACCAATTCTCCCCGGCGGTTGAGAATGGGGGAGCCCGGCTCGGTTTCCAGTTTATCCGGCTTGAGCTTCAGGAGAGTCAACCGGGGCGAAAAGGGCAGCGCATTGGTTAACTCCGCCTCCCGCAATTGCCGCGCCTCCTTCGGCCTGATCCCCACCCAAACTTTTTCCGGTGGCTGCAAACCCGAGGCCGTACCCGCGGCGGCCATTTTTGACCCTTCCGGGTCAATCTGCAAAAGCGCTACGTCTTGCAGGCTGTCCCAAGGGCTGATCTTCGTAACCAGGTGCAGGGCGCCGTCCGCCGTCTGCACCACCCCGGACCGGCAGTCAGCCATGATACTGGCGCTGGTGAGCACGCTCCCTTCCCGGCTTACCAGAACGCCCATCCCCTGGCGCCAGGGGTTCCCCTGCTCATCCAGGCTGATCACCGAAACCAGCGCTTCGGCCGGTTCCGCGGCCATTCCCGCGGCAACCAGCCAGAAAACCCAGGCAAAGCTCAAGCTCAGGCATACCAGTACAGCCTTCTTTTTCACGCTATGAACTCCGCCATAATCTCAAATCGGCACTGCGAATACTCTATAGGGAGGGAGTTGCTTTAGTGCGGGCACCAAAAATCACTTCTCATGAATAGAGCTCAACCGCCTCGTCTTCCAATTCCACCGCCACCGACCGCCGGAACATTTCCACCTCCACTACCAGGCGCCGTTTTTTCTCCCGCCGTTGCAGGATGATGCCGGTGGTTCCGGCCAACGGGCCTTCCAGGATGCGAACTTGCTTGCCCACACCCAGATAATTCCAGGGGTAGTAGGGCCGGTCGCTCTCCACCACGGCCTTGATCGCATCCACCTGCCCCGGCGGCAAAGGCCTCGGGTGGCCATGTGTCCCCAGGAGGCGCACCACCCCCGGCAGCTTGATGATCTCGTGGTAGGCGAATGGATCAAGGATCGTCTGGACGAAGAGATAACCCGGAAAAAGGGGGATATTCAAGAACAACCGCCGATCTTGCCGCCGACTGCGAACGGTTACTCGGGGCAGGAAGATCTCTAGCCCTTTGTGCTGCAAAGCCGCTTCAATTTTAGCTTCATGCTTACTGCGGGCGTGAATGACATACCAGAAGGATTCTGGGTCTGAAGGGTACGAGGAAAAATATCCCGCCGATGCGCCGTGTGGCTGACAAAATCCATCCATGGATAGCTTACGCCCTCTGAATTACAGGAATATATTGCGTATTCCCCGTAAATTCAATAAGTTATTGCCAAGAAGCTCTGCCATGGCATCCTGCCGCTTTGGCCACCCGTCCTTTGGCAACCCGTTGAGAGCCTATGCACAATATTTTGTGGTATATCGGCTCAAAAGTCAATTAAAAATTCACAGATAATCTTTACTTTTTTAATTTTATGATTATATTTACATATTTGTCATTAATTGGCCTATTGTATAGCCATAAGAAAAGGCTTTTGGTTATTCCTTGCCCTATTTTGTGCCGATAGGAAGAGCCGCCACTACGCCCCTGGCTTGCTGCACCTTTTTTGCAGGAACCATCAGCACGTATTCTTTCTGGTCAGAAGGAGTGACCCCCGCCTTCAGTTCCGGGTTGAGTTCCGCCAACTCTTTGTGGGACATCTCTATCGATTCCGCCAGCCATTCCAGGTTAACTCCTCCAGGGACCTTGATTCTTCCAACGGCCCGCGGCAATTGATATTTGACCGGCGCCATGCCGTATTTTTCCGGGTCTTTGGCGATGAGGGCGGCGGCGACGATTTGCGGCACATAGTTGCAGGTCTCGGCGGGCAGGAGCTTCTTCTGGGCCATGACCCAAAAATCCTGAATGTCGTGGCGGTTCATCACTCCCTCGACCCGGTTCTCCCCGGCGTTATACCCTGCGGCTGCCAGGTACCAGCAGCCGAATTGTTGATAGAGGTCATGCAAATATCGGACCGCCGCCCGGGTAGATTTCTCCGGGTCCTGCCGCTCATCCACCCGGTCGTTCACCTTGAGCCCGTAACGCCTGCCCGTCTCCTCGATGAACTGCCAGATCCCCACCGCCTCCTTGGGCGAGCGGGCATAAGGATTAAAGCCGCTTTCCACAAGGGCAATATAGATCAGGTCCTGGGGCAGGCCATGCTCGGCAAAAATTTTTCGCATCATGGGAATATAACGCCCGGAACGGGCCAGGGAAGCGTGAAAATTCTTGGAATTGGCAAAAGAATGTAAATAATGCTGAACAGGCACGTTTAATATTATGGGCAAATCGGAGGCCACCCCCGCCGGCACCCCCCCGAACATCCCATTCTTCTCCAAAAACCCCGCAATCTCCCGAACCAGCCGCGGGTCCGGGATTGATTGCCCATTCCCAGGACGGAGATATTCCTGAGGCACCAACCCCCGGGAAACTTCGTTCTGGGGCAAGGTGGGGAGATTGTCCACTCCGGAAGGAGCGGCGCAGGCGGAAAACAAAAGCGCCAGCCCCAGGATCGCCACGGGCAGAGCGCTTTTATAAATTTTCATGGTTAAACCTTGGAATCACTCCACTGCAGCAACCCCTGCTCCACCAGGGAGTCAATAAACTCCCGGCAATCCCTGGCCGCTTCTTCCGGAGAAACCTCATATTCTTCCACCATCTCCCCGGCGATCTGCTCCAGCGTGTGCTCCCCGTCGCACCGCTCCCAAATAAACGTGCCCACGGGGTTGAGATTATAAAAAAAACTGTTCTGAAAATTAACCACAATAGCCTCATCGCTTAACACCCGATGGGCTGTGTCCTTGGTTTTGAAGGGGAATTGTTCCATGTCTTCTCTCACCCGATTAAATCCACATTTGCCTGAGGATAGACACGTTCCAGGATCGCCCTCACCCCTCGCATTACCCTGGCCAGCAGGGGAATAAGACCTGGGACCAGGGGCACCGTAAAAGAAAAAGCCAGACCTATCCACCGCTGGCCAAAAGTATCCAGGGGCCGCACCCAGCCCCCTCGTTCTCGGGCCACGGCTCGCCCCAAAATCTGCTCCGGCGTCACCGGCGCATCCAATCGCCCCAGGGCATCCCCTTTGCTAATGATCCGGCCGTCCTTTTTAATCACCACCCGGTGGAGCACCAGGGCCTCTCCAGCCCGGTAAAGGACGGTATCCCCAATCTGACAGCCTTGTCCCGGACTGATACTGACGGTATCCCCTTGCCGCAGAAAGGGCATCATGCTTCCCCCTAGGGGGCGAAAACGCATTAGCCGCCCTTCCTGTAGCCCCCTAATCCACAGTTCTTGTTGATGCAGCATCGATAACCTGCCAGAAATTCGGTTCAGGCCGAAAAAAGAGGGAGTGCGCAGGAACCTGATTTGCAAGTTTCATGGTCAAATCCACAATTTGTTCCAGTCGAGCAGGCCAAGTGGTAAAAGTCGTAACACAAGAGCCTTTTGCAAAATCAAGCAGTTTTCGACCAAGAGGTCAGCCATAGGTTCTTCGGGGTGATGGTATTGTAAATTATCATGAGAACTTTTGGCGTTATGGTAAGAATCGCCAAATTTTGCC
>Ga0172375_10004900_pt1 | contig 19558 bp, 14 predicted proteins | sample LakKiv1m_FD_114537 | JGI IMG/M metagenome (GOLD analysis project Ga0172375, IMG submission 114537) | Freshwater microbial communities from Kabuno Bay, South-Kivu, Congo - kab_092012_11.1m | ecosystem: Environmental > Aquatic > Freshwater > Lake | place: Democratic Republic of the Congo...
TCTGTTAGAGATAAATTCAAATCACAAAAAATAATCTCTTTAATCATTTTGATTGGTATTTTGTTCCCACTCTTCTTCGTTCAGAAACTTAATCCTTGGAATACAATTCAATTTCTTTATTATTCACAATTTTTCCTAGTTTTGTTTGCTGCCGCTCAAATTAGTAAAATGTTTCGCTACTCTCGTCCCTTAGTCTCTTTGGTTATTTTGATTCTAGTTATCTCTTTTTCTTTACCGACTACGATTGGAACATTAAAAGATTATTTAACTGGTCAGTCAGCCGCCAGAATCAGCTTTATGGAGCTAAGAGCCTTGGATGTTCTAAAAAAACAGCCCAAGGGAATTGTAATATCTGCTTTATATCAACCATTTTATCCAACAAAAATTTATGACCCCAAGCCTCTTTATGCTTACACTTCCACCGCTTACATTTCTGCCCTTAGTGGTCAACCAGAGTATCTTTCCGATACAATCAACCTTAATATTACTGGTTTCGATTATAGAGAGAAGACAAGACTGGTTCAAAGGTTCTATAACACCACCGATAATATTTGGGCAAAAGAATTTTTAAAAGAAAACCGAATCAGTTTTATCTATGAAAACCCACTTAACCGCCTAGAGTTTAACCCCGAAAGCATTGGAGCCCAAAAAATCTTTGACTCTGGTGAAATAAACCTTTATAAATTTAATCCAGATGAATAAAATTTCTGCGGTTATTAATACCAGGAATGAAGACCAATATTTAGACGACTGTCTTCAAAGTCTTAATTTTGTCGATGAAGTAGTTGTGGTTGATATGGAGTCAACCGATAAAAGCCGGGAAATTGCTTATAAATATACTCATAATGTTTACATACATCCCCCCGCAGAATGTGTTGAACTGGCCAGAAACTTTGCTTTAAGCAAAACTAGCGGCAATTGGATTTTGGTAGTCGATCCTGATGAAACCGTACCCAAGACATTAGCGGCCAAATTAATTGAAATCGCTGACAGTGATTTAGCCGACTTTGTCAGAATCCCCCGAAAAAACATCATTTTTAATGATTGGATCAAACATTCACGTTGGTGGCCCGATTACAATATCCGCTTTTTTAAGCGAGGTTCAGTTGAGTGGCAGGAAACAATACATTCAGTACCAATTACTTATGGGAACGGTCTAACTCTTGAGGCTGAAGAAAAATTTAGTTTACACCACAATCACTATTCTTCTGTTGAACAATATCTCAAGCGATCCCTGCGATACAGCCAAGTACAAGCCAGCGAGTTGGAAAAAGAGGGTTATAGATTTAATTTTACAGACGCTTTAAGTAAACCTCTAGCTGAATTTTTAAGCCGTTTTTTTGCCGGTGAGGGCTATAAAGATGGTTTCCATGGCTTAGTTTTGTCCCTACTTCAGGCATTTTCGGTGTTCTTAGTTTATCTAAGGCTTTGGCAAAAAGAACAATTTCCTAAACAATCGGATAATAAATTTACCAAGAATTGGATCAAATTTGTTCAAAAAACATTTAGAGAATTTAAGTTTTGGCAATACACTTTATTAATCCAAAACTCTAAATCAAAGATCGGAAGATTTTTCCTCAAAATTAAACGTAAACTCGGTATCTAAATGGAAAAAATAAAAGTTGCCATTATTACTGTCAATTATCAGGGGTTGACAGATACTCTTAATTTACTTGACTCAATCAAAGTAGCTAAAATAAGCCCAAGCTTATCGGTTACAACCTTCGTTGTTGATAATAATAGTACTGATAATTCAGTTGAGATAATTAAAAAAAAACACCCAGATATTAGGTTAGTTGCAAACAAAAATAATTTAGGTTTCTCCGGAGGTAATAATGCGGCCATCAGGGTTGCCTTAGCGGAAAAATACGACTGGTTAGTTATGCTCAATAACGATTGTTTAGTAAAAGATAATTTTTTTATTAATTTAAACAAGTCGGCAATTAGTGATAATAAGGTTGGAGCTGTCGGCGGTTTAATTTATTTTGCTCCGGGGTTTGAATTTAAGAAAAATTACAAAAAAGAAGAGTCCGGTAAGGTAATTTGGTATGCTGGTGGCCAATTCGATTGGCTAAATGTTTTGGGCAGCCATCGTTTAGTGGATCAAGTTGATACCGGCTCATTAACTTTAATGGAGACAGATTTTGTTAGCGGTGCGTTATTAATAACTCGGGCAGAAGTATTAAAGAAGGTTGGCTTATTTGATGAAAGATATTTTATGTATCTTGAGGATGTTGAACTTTGCCAACGAATTAAACTAGCAGGGTATAAAATAATTTTCGATCCTTCTATTAAAACTTGGCACAAAGTTGCCCAAAGTTCGGGTATCGGTTCCTCGCTTAATGATTATTTTATTACCCGAAATCGACTTTTATTTGGATTTAAATATGCAGCCTTAAGAACAAAAATCGCCCTTGTTCGCCAGGCTATTAATAAAATCTTTACTGGAACCAAGGCTCAAAAAACTGCCGTTATCGATTTTTTTCTGGGCAACTTTGGTAAAGGAAATTGGTTAAAATAGAACTATGGCAACACTGTCAGTAATTATTTTAGCTCATAACGTTGAAAACGAAATTGAGACAGCCCTAAAAAGTGCTCACTTTGCTGACGAAATTATTATTGTAGACAGCGGTACCGGTTCAACTGACAGGACAATAACTATTGCTAAGAAATATTTAGCTAAAATAGTTCAAAGTCCTGGGTATAATTTTTCGACTTGGAGGAATGATGGTGCGGCGGCGGCTAAGAGTGAATGGCTTTTTTATCTGGATTCTGACGAACGAATCCCTAATTCTTTAGCCGAAGAAATTACTTTTTCAATCAAAAAAAGTGAGTTTGTTGCCTTTACCATACCTCGGTACGAAGTTTTTTTAGGGAAGCACTTAAATCACTGGCCTGACCCTCGCGTTTTGCGTTTAATGAAAAAAACAGCGCTTAAAAAATGGCAAGGCAAACTTCACGAACAGCCGACAATTGAGGGAGCCATCGGTCAGCTCAATCAGCAATTAATTCATTTATCACATAAAAACATCGATGAAAAAATTAGCAGTACGATTAACTGGTCAAAACTAGAAGCAGAAATGTTATTTAAGGCTAATCATCCACCAATGAAGGGCTGGCGATTTTTTCGCGTTATTTTAACTGAATTTTGGCAGCGGGCAATCAAACAAGGTCTTTGGCATGATGGTACCGAGGGAACAATTGAAATTATTTACCAAATGTTTTCTCGTTTCTTGACCTACGAACGTCTCTGGGAAATGCAGCGTCATCCAAGTTTAAAAAAAACTTATCAGGAAATTGATAAAAAAATTCTCGAAAAACTGCCCCCGGAAAAATTATGAAAAAAGCTTTAATCTACGATCCCTATCTTGACACTCTGGGGGGTGGCGAGCGTTATTCCCTCACTTTTGCTCAAGTAGTTTGTCAGCTTGGATTTCAAACGGAGTTAGCCTGGAAAGACAAGTCGATTATTTCAAAAGCCGAGAATAGATTTGGTTTAGATTTAAAAAATCTGAAAATTAATCCCCAGGCATTTAATAAATTAAGCCTAAAAACCAATCTATTTTCGCGATATCTTTTTACTCATCAATACGATTTAATCTTTTATTTAAGTGATGGTAGCTTACCTTTTCTCTTTGGTAAAAAAAACTTAATTCATTTTCAAGTTCCTTTTACTAAAATTGGTGGCTCAAAAATTATTAATTTTTTTAAGCTTAATTTAATTAACAAATTTATCTACAATTCTGAATTTACCCGCCAAGTTTTAGAAAAAAAACTCCCAGAAAATAAAAGTTTTGTCCTTTATCCTCCCGTAGCCACCGAGGAGTTTAGACCAACCATAGAAAAAGAAAAATTAATCCTTTCTGTCGGCCGTTTTGACTCACCCTCCCACAGCAAAAGACAAGATATTCTCATCAAAGCTTTTAAAAAACTACCTAAAAAAATCACCAGTCAATATAAACTTATTTTTGCTGGCGGTTTAATGGACCAAGCTCAACAACTCGACTTTCTTAAAAAGTTGGCTAAAGATTTTCGAGTTGAATTTAGGGTAAATCCCAACTTCATCGAATTAAAACAGCTTTACTCCCGCGCCCAAATTTATTGGCACGCTGCTGGTTACGAAATTGACGAAACCCAAAATCCGGAACAAGTCGAACATTTTGGTATCACCACTGTCGAAGCGATGTCCGCTGGTTGCGTTCCGGTAGTAATTAATCGGGGTGGCCAAAAAGAAATAGTTACTCCTAAATGTGGCTTTTTATGCAATTCTTTAAGTGATATTACAAAATTTACCCATCAATTAATTGATTCAGAATCAGCCGTAAAAATTTTAAGCCAAAACGCCATTATCCGCAGTCGCTTATTTAATCTAAGTCATTTTAGGGAAAAGATTAAAACAATTGTCATTTGATTTTAGGCTAAATATGTTCGGTAAAATTGTAAAGTTTTTTCTCAAAAAACCCTGGTTACTCTTAATTTTTATCGTTACTGCTATTTATTACAAATTTACAATTTTTGGGGAAATTCCCATTCCCGCCGATACTTTGATTGGAGCTTATTACCCCTGGTTGGACTATAAATGGGGTTACGCTGTTGGAGTTCCGGTAAAAAACCCCCTAATTTCCGATGTTTTTTCTCAATTCTATCCCTGGAAACAATTAGCTGTAAATATTTTTAGATCCGGATCAATTCCTCTTTGGAATAAATATTCTTTTGCCGGAACTCCGTTCTTGGCGACTTTTCATTCCTCCGTTCTTTTCCCGGCCAATTTGGTTTTATTAATTCCCAAAATTGGTTGGGGTCTTTTTATCTTTTTATCGAGTCTGATCGCTTCATTATCAATGTATTTATTTTTGGGTAAAACAAAATATAAGGCCAATAGAATTATCGGCAGTCTAATTTTTGCTTTTGCTGGTCTCATGACCACGTGGGGAGAATATGGCACTGCAGTTTGGGCCATTTCCTTTTTACCCTTAAGCCTCTATTGCGTCGACCAGATAATTATTAATAAAAAGAGGTTTTATCAGCCAATACTATCTATTTGCATTTTTTTCCTCTGTTTGGCTGGTCATGTTCAGATACTCACTTATACCTTAATTATTATCCCGATATACATTTTTTTTCGCCTAAAACAAACTAATTCAAAAAAAATATTCAAACAATTTATGTTATTAATTACCTTTATTATTTTAGGTATTGCTTTAGGGAGCCCACAGTTACTACCATCATTTGTTTTTGAAAAGGAATCAATTCGCCAATCGGAATACGGTATTGTGAATTATAACTACGGACTAACTCCCTGGTATGAATCAATTCGTCTTTTCGCCGCCGATTATTTTGGCAACCCCGCTACAGGGAATCACTTTAGTAATAACTCATATCACGAACAATCAAGTTATTTGGGGGTTTTATCTCTCCCCCTGATATTTGCCTTAATTTTTAAAAAAAAGCCCAGTAAGCAAACCTGGTTTTTTATTCTTGCTTTTTTTACCTGCTTGATTCTTATTTATGATAATCCCATAAGTCATTTTATTTTGTCCCAACCTCTCCCCTTACTTAATTATTCATCAATTAGTCGGTTAATCTTCATCACTACTTTTTTAGCGGGAAGTCTTGTTGTTAGCTATTTAGAAAATTACGACTTTCAAAAAGACGGTAAAATACTTCAATTTTTCTGTTTCTTGGAAATAATTGCCACTTTAATCGGACTTTTATTTATCAATAAGCAATTTGTTCACATTAGTCTGAAAAACTCAATACCATATATCGGAATATTAATTGTTTTTATTATTATTAATTATTTATTCAGAAAAAATAAAAAAGTTTTTCTCTTTATCACCCTCTTAATTTTTAGCTTAGACCTTGGTCGCTATTTTCTTAAATATAATCCTTTCGTCGATCAAAAATTGATTTTCCCTAACACGCCGATAATTGATTATCTCCAAAAACAACCCGGATTATTTAGGATTGCCAGGGAAGACACTTGTTTATTACCCACCAATACTTGGATTGCCTATGGCCTTGAATCAATTGAAGGCTACGACCCCTTATTCTCCGAAAGTTACGCCAGATTCTTTCACGTCGTCAACAACAAAGACTACGCTAATGGCATTAGTCGTTACGTTAAACTTGACAATATTAACGCCAATTTTTTAGGGGCTTTGAATGTTAAATATATTTTGACTCTTCGAGCTTCAAAATTGATTGATCAGCTTTTACCAGCCGGATTTAAGTTAGTCTATGAAGCCGGTACGGTTCAAATCTACGAAAATTCCCAGGTTTTAAATCGCGCCTATTTTGTTAACGAGGTTAAGGTTAGTCAAGATAGTGGTGACTTTATCAAAACACTCCAAACCAAAAATTTCGATCCAACCAAAATTGCCTTGATCGAAGATAATTTTGTTTCTCCAGAATTAAATCCAAACCACGGTCAGATTATTAGAATAATCCATCTGGATAATTATATTTCAATTGATACTTCTTCATCGCAAACCGAATTTATGGTACTAGCCGATAGTTATGATGCTGGTTGGGAAGCGTCCATTGATGGTAATAAGACAAAAATTTATCGGGTCAATGGCAGTCTCCGGGGTATAGTTCTTCCACCAGGAAATCACCACATTATTTTTCAATATCTACCTCGGTCATTCCAAACGGGTATCTATATTTTTATTTCGTCTGCTTTAATTTTAGTTACTTACTCTTTGCTAATAATAAAGAAAAAATCCCTGCGTGAAATATAAATTTATTTTTGCCTTTTTCGGTCTCCTGACGCTCTCTTTAGTTAGTAAAATTTTAATTGTCGCTGATAATAATATTGCCTTTACTCCCGACCAAGCTCGGGACATGCTCGAAATCCGCCATTTAGTTATTACCGGCAAACCTAAACTCGTAGGTCCAATTACCGATATAATTGGCCTTTACTTAGGCCCATTCTGGTATTATTTCAATGTTTTTCCCTTTATTGTTTCCGGAGGCAACCCTCTCTGGTTGGTCTACTGGCAAATTTTTTGGTTTCATCTAGCTGTCTTAATTTTTTTTGTAATTTTTAAACAGCGAGACAAAACAATCGCTTTAGTCGGTTCAGCCTTATTACTTTTTTCTCCAATTGGCTCAATTGTTAATCGCTACTCATGGAACGCCAACGCCGCTGTATTTTTAACTCTTATTTACTTTACTCTTTTATTATTAGAATCTAAAAAACACCGATCAGTAATTAATCTCTCGCTGGGGATCATTGCCGGCCTAGTTTTACAAACTCAAGCCGCCTTTGGTATTCTTCTTTTCCCTTTTGCGTTTGCTAAAAATCTCCATCGCTCAAAAAAAGCTAAAACATTTATTCTTTTAGGTTTTTTACTTACCTTAATCCCTCAAATCATGTTTGAAATTAGTCATAAATTTATCATGACCAAATCGTTTGTATCTGAATTCTTAGGCAGTTCAAACTATTTAAGACAAACGGGGAACATTATTTTAAGATTAGCAAATCGTCGGGAACACTTAATTTCTATCTTCCAGCAGTCAATTTCCTTACCTTTTGTTTTATCATTTACTCTTTTGATTATTTCTATCGTTATTTATTTCAGGCAAACCAATCATAATAAAAAGTTAAAAAATATTCTTATTGGTAGCTTACAGTTTGTTTTATTTTCTTTTATATTTTATTTTCTTTTCCCCTTTGAACTTAAAGATTGGTATCTTTATGGTTTGACTACACCGATTATCATTAGTTTTTCTGTTTTAATTAGCTATCTTTTTAGAAAAAAACACCCTCTCTTTAAACTTTCAGCTTTATTTTTACTTATTTTTCCCATTTTTATCCAGTTTAGAAATAACACGACTTATTTACTAGAAGCCAAAAATAATCGTTCCGATGACCCTGGTAATCTTAAAAACCAGCTCGAAGTAATTGATTTAGTTTATCAACAAAGTGACTCTCAGGGGTTTAGTGTTTATAGCTATTTGCCCTCAGTTTATGATTATAATTATCAATATTTATTTTGGTGGTATGGCACTAAAAAATATCACTATCAACCTCAAGAAATTGCTTATCTTCCCGAACAACCGCCTTATGTCAAAGACAACCCTTTATTTTGGCAAAAGCAAAAACCAATTGATATTAATAGTCCTATTTTTTTAATAATTCAAGATCCGCTACAGTCACCCGAAAGAACCGCTACCTGGCTTTCAAATTTTGATTCACTTTGTCTTATCGGCGACACCAGTTTTCCTTGGCGAGCAAGAATTGAAAAGAAACAAAACTGTTCTTCTCATTAAGAAAATAATAGCGAAGACTAACAGCGAAACCAAGCTAATCCAGTTTGCCAAAATCTGTGTTGGGGTACTCGCATATTTCACTATTAGTTCGTAATCTCCCGCTGGAAGCGTTGTCGATAACATTCCCTCATCACTTGCTTTGGTTTCTAGTTCTTGGTTATTAGCAAAAACCTGCCAGTTAGGAAAATAAAAAAGGTTAAAAACTACTTCTTGTTTTTCATTATTATTAATTATTAATTTAATTTTCTCTCCTCGCGTTACTGACTCTTCCGTGTATTTAAAAGAGTTTTCATTTTCTCTAATAACTGTTTTTGCTCTACTGCTTGGAATTTGACCCTTAGTCCATACGGGTAATGCCTCCCAAGCAATATCGGTTGAACCATGAAAAAGACCTGTTTGCTTGATGTAAAAACCATCCGGATATCGAGCTACTTCCCAGGTTCTTAAATAATTCCGGTTGCTGTAAAGAGCCAAAATAATCAGTAAAATTCCCAACCACCATTTAGTTTTTGTAGTCGACCATGAAGCCAAATAAGCTCCAATTGGAATAAAAAGAGCTAAAAATCTCCAGGGGAACTGAAGTTGATCGATTAATTTAAAACTCCTCCATAGAGGAGTAGAAATTGGCAAGATAATAACCACCGTTAAAATAAACATTAACAAAAAAGACAAAGGAACTAAATTTTCTTTTTTAAATAATCTTTTTTTAAACAATAACCAGACTGATGTCGTCAGAGAAATGCCCGTTACTAACCACTGGGCAATTCCTATCTGAAAAGACATTCCTCCATTAGTTCCATTGGAATAACCATATCCCCACGGAGAATAAACCAATTGTCTTAAACTAGGGAAATGATCAAGGTAGTTAACAGCAATTCCTCTTCCTAAATTGACATAGTTCATCTCCAATACTGCCGGAATCCAAAAAAAACTGCTTATCCCCACTCCCAATAATACTAAAAAAAGTAATTTAGTTATATTAACGAGGTTTCGATTGAAATAGACAATTACTAATGTGTAAACAGCCACAAAAGGAAAATAAATTAAAACAGAAACATTGTGAGACAGGATTAAACCAGCAATACCAACCACCAACCATCCTTCTCTTTTGCCTTTTTTAATAAATTGAGTTACAGACCAAAGTATTATCGGGAGGAATAAAAAAGACAACACAATTCCTACCGAACCTGACACATACATCGCTACTAGTCTATAAGGAACATAAGTTGATAACACTGCTCCTACTAAAGCCGGCCATTTTTTAAAATCAATTCTCAACCAGAAATAATAAAAAACTACAGAGAAGACAGTTGCCAGTCCAATTACTAATTTAAGACTATTTCCGTAATCAAAACCTAGAAAATGAAAACCCGATCCTAAAATATTAGCCAAAGGATACATATAGTTAAAAATTGGATAACCGTAACCATAAGCCAATTCTGTCCCCATCCTCACCGGGAATTGCCCTTTTACCATTTCATTATAAAAGTGGACCAATCTAACCAAATGGTAAGCTCCATCATGTGAGGCATAAAACCCGGTTGGGAATAATGACCAAAGTGTTGGCAAACATACGACAATTAATAGCAGCACAATCATTTTATCTTCTAATTAATCCGATCACTCCACTTTGGTAAATTAAATTTCCTTTTTGATTAGTTGGTAAACTAACGATACTGTATAAATGTCCATGGGGTGTTCGATCAGGCAACTTACTGTAATATTTAAAAAGATACTCATAGCCATTATCCCAACCTAAAGGTAAGTCATAAGAAACATTAAAACTCTCATCTGTTTTCTGATTAATTAAAAATGAGACAATTTGTTTTTTGTCAGCTAGGCTAACAGTTGGATAATTAATATTTGTAAGAGTTAGGTAAGCCAAAGTAGGGATTAAAAAAACAACAACAATCGGTTTAAGAATGGTTGTTGACAAAAGGCGAGAAACAAAAATGGGTAAAATAGCAATAATACTAATGTAATAATATTCGGGAATATTGCCTTTGTAAAACGACAAAATAATTAATGGCAAAAACATCCAAAGTATTAATAGCAATTTCTCTTTACTTGTTTTCGCTCTCCAAATAATTACTAGTATTGCTAATAAAGAAAGAAATCGTTCTAGAATATAAATTAATTTTCCTCCAATCGGTAGATAAGCAAAACTAATTCCTCGCCAAAAAGACCTTAAAAACAACCAGGGATTACCAGACTGTTCCAATCCTTGCCCAAAGACAAACTCAATCACTTTTGTAGAATTCAAAAAGTGATGACGTAAGTCAAATAAAATTAAAGGTGTAAAGGGAAGGAATAAAAGCAATAAGGCAAAAATTAATTGTTTTATCTTAAATTTCTTTTTTGACAGTATCACGGTTAATATTAAGACAGGAATTAAAGAGCCAAAAGAGGCGTGAATGTTTATGGATAGTCCCAATAAAAATGCACCCCAATTTAGATATTTACCTTCTCTTAAAAGCTTGAAAAATAAATAAAATAAAATAACCGATAAACCCGAGGCATACATTACATTCCAAGAGGTTACTGTGACAATATTGGCAACTAAAAAACTGGCCATAAAAGCTGTTTTTGTATCAAACATTTTTCTACTTACCATAAAAACAATAATCATATTTAAAACAGACACTACTATCGCCGCCACCGCTCCAGCAATTGGATTACCTCGGAAAATTAGATAAAAAGGTAATAGAAAATAGTAATGATAAGGTCCTAAAAAAAATCCAGCATCACTAATTACTCTTGGCCCAATCAAGGTAGGCTTTCTCTCTTCAACCATCGCCATCACTTTATAGGCATCAGTTTCCTGGTCCCAATTAAACGAATATTTATTTTCTAAATTATTAATTTGTAAATATAATCCCCAAATTAAAATTGCCAGAAACAATCCAATTTGAAAAAATTTATTGTGATATATTTTTTCCATTATTTACGAAATTTAAGCAAATCTCGGGCCAATAAAAATAATAATATTAATAAACTGCTAGCGCTAATGATTAACCCTAATTTAAAAGATTGTGGCCAAAAGAAAAAAGTTACCTCACTTTCCCCCTGGGGTATTTCTACAGCCCGATAAATACCATCGGCAATTATAATTGGTTTTTCTTCTTTGTTTATTTTTACTCTCCAACCGGGATAGTAAGTATCAGTAAGTAATAAAACTGCCCCTTTTCCGGTGAGTTTGGTACTAATCTTCACTTCATTGGGTGAATAACTGATTATTTTTGCCGTGTCCGATTTATTTCCCTCTCCCGTTATAATTTCCGGTTTTTGACTTAAGACTACTCGGTTTTTAAAATCATAGCCACCATAGATAATTTCCTGTGCCCTAATTGGACTAGGTTCAATATCCCATTGATAATATAAACTTACTCTGGGTAAAACATTTTGATTTTCCAAAACTACTACAGCTCCATCCTCAAACACCTGCGTAAATTTTTCTTGGGGAATATTGTTATTTAAAATCTTTTCAGCTTGATCCGGCTTATATAATTTATCTTTTTTCAAAGCTAATAAATATTTGACTCCTGCTAAATCAACCACCGACGACTTGTAATTATTCAAGTCTAAGTAGCGAGTAAACCAACCTTTAATTAAATCATCGGGATGGTAATTATTATCATGAGTTTCATTGTTATAAACCCTATACCAAGAAGCGTAATTTTTGACAACCAAGGGATCATACCCGGATGGTGTCATCAGTCTAAAATAAATCCAGGAATTTGCTGGTAAAAGAGGTTGATTATATTCTTTTTCAATTCGGTAATAATCAATATTTTTTTTCAGATAATCAGTTATTGGTGTATCAATGTGTGTTAACCTAAGTGGCGAAAAAGGGGTGAATTTTGTCCCATACCGAAGCAGATCGGCAATAAGTAAGAAAGTAACCAATATCAAAAAATAATTAGGTCCCTTAATCAATCTGGTTGAGAGAATAAAAACGATTAACAACAATCCAGGCCAAAGAGAATTTCTTAAACTAATATGTAATTGATTTAAATCATTAGCTGATAACCACGGCAGGTTTATAAAGTTTTTAGCTATTGCTAATAAACTTACCGAAATCAAGATTAGTATTATTGTTAAAAATAAGGCTGGTTGAAAATGACGTCTTTTAAACTCAGTGCCATCTATACCCAAAGCTGCCAATACTGCAGCCGAGAATGTAGTAACTAATAACCACCGAGAAGCATAACCAGTTGCTATTCCAGGTAAGTTAAACACGTAAATAAGTCGGCTAAGCGGATTATCAAAAGCTAGTATTAATGAAACAAAAAAAGTTACGATAAAAAATTTATGAACAAATTTTTTATCCGTCTCTCTTATTGCCAAAATCACTAGAATCAAGGCAACGACTCCAAAATAACCGGAAGTTTCTTGATACCCCATATAACCCCAAAAATTATTAGTTGCCGGATTACCAAAGAAATCCGGAATCAAAAATGTAACCAAATTTTTAAGTGGCAAAAGACCATAGTTGTATTCGACGATATTATGGTCAAGGTTTCTAATCGATAATTTCAATAATTCAAATGTGGGAATCAATTGAATTGCCGCAATTGTTCCAGCAAAGACAAAAAACACGCCCCCTCGTAACAAATCGGAGACTCTATCTTTGCTCTTCCAAGCTTTAAAGAAGAAATAACTTAGCGTAACCAAACCAACATATAACGCTGGTTGAAAAAAACCGGCTGTTATGACCATGAAAAAAGTTAAACTTAAAAATATCAGGTAACACACTCGTCTGGTTTTAAAATATTTTTCAATAAACAAGAGCAGTAATGGCAACCAAATAAATATTTGACCAGCAGTGGCATATTCCAGATATGTCATCATAAATCCAGAAAAAGCAAAAACTACTCCTCCAGCAACCCCACTAATTTTAGATAACCCAATTTCTCGCAGATACCAAAACATAAACACCATTGATAATAGTGGTTGGACAACTATTATCATTGACCACCCCCAAACATTTCCTCCAATTAACATTAATAAATTTAGTGGGTAAAAAGGAGCTGATTGCCAATTAGCCAAAAGGGGTGTTCCCGAAAAGGAATATGGATTCCACAGAGGCCACCGCCAATTTTTAATTGATTCAATAGACAATATCCTCCATGGGTATAATTGGGAAAAAACGTCGGTAACGGAAATATTTTTTACTGGTACCCCCACCACGTATCCCCACTTATAAGAAAGCCAGGGGAAATAGCTTCCTAAGAGTGCATCCAGAGGAATTGGCACCATTCCTTTAAGCATGGGCCAAAAGAATACCACCAAAACTATGCCAAAAATCAGATAAACTAATATATTTCGCTTATTCATCTTTAAAGGTAATTAAGCTAAAGTATAATTGGAGTGTTATAAAAAAACCATGGATAAAAACATTTTTATTTCCATTATTATTCCTATCTACAACGAAAGTCTGCGCCTTCATCGTTTACCTGAAGTAATTAATTATTTTTCTCGTCAAAAATACCAAAGTGAAATAATTATCGTAGATGATGGTAGCAGTGATGATAGTTTAAAAAAAATAAGAAAATTTGAGGCAAAAGGTTCAACGGAAATTAAAATACTTAATTATGCTTCTAACCAAGGCAAGGGCTTTGCGATTCGGACTGGGATGCTCAAAGCTTGCGGTCAATACCGATTGTTTACCGACGTTGACCTCTCCACTCCGATTGAAACATTTGAATTATTTTTGCCCCACCTTAAAAAATATCCGGTAATAATAGGTACCCGTCGCAGTAGAAAGGCCAAGGTAGTCATTCATCAGTCAATGATTAGGGAATTTTTGGGTCAGGGTTTTACCATCATGTCCCGTTGTCTCTTAAATTTACAGGTTTCTGATTTTACTTGTGGTTTTAAATGTTTTTCGGCCGGTGCTTGTCAAAAAATATTTACTAATCAAACAATTAATCGTTGGGGTTTCGACACGGAAATTTTATTTTTAGCTCATAAATTTGGATTTTCAATTAAAGAAGTGCCTGTCATTTGGAAAAATGACACTAAAACTAAAGTTAAATTCCCTGAAGATTTAATCAATTCCTTATCTGAATTAATTTTAATCTTGGTTAACGATAAAATTAAACACATCTATCGTTAAACACACTCATGTCAATTGACATAATAATCCCTTCATTCAACGGCCGGTTTTTATTGGAAAAACACTTGCCTGCAGTTATTAATAACTCAACAAAAATTAATAAAATTATCATTATCGATGACGGTTCTACAGACGATACCGATAAGTTTATTAACCAGAAATACCCACAGCTTATTTATTTAAAAAATAAAACCAATCTAGGTTTTACTAAATCAATTAATCTTGCCGCCCAGGAGTCGCAAGCCGATTTTGTTGTTTTATTAAATAATGATGTTTCGCCAGAAGCTAATTATCTAGATGAAGCAATAAAACGCCTAAATAACAAAAATGTCTTCGCTGTTACTTTCAATGAAAATAAATCATCCTGGCCTAATGTTTTTTGGTTGAAAGGCAAACTACAATTTAAAGAAGGAGAAGACAAAACGAAAGCACGTTTTGTTGCTTGGGCTTCTGGGGGTAGTGCAATATTCAGGAAATCAATTTGGAACGAACTTGGCGGTTTTGACGAAATTTATTCTCCTGGATATTGGGAAGACATTGATCTTGGTTGGCGTGCTTGGAAATTAAATTGTTTAATAATTTGGGAGCCTAAAGCTAAAGTTATTCACCAGCATCAATCGAGTTTTAATAAAATAGACCCCAATTATATTAATTTAATTAAACAAAGAAACGAGCTGATCTTTACCTGGAAAAATATTACCGATTTCACCCTCAAACTTTCTCACATGGCTCATCTTATTGGTTATACGTTTACTCATCTAGGTTATCTAAAGGTTATTGTGGCTGTTTTCAAACAATTGAGAAGCTATCAATGGCCAACCGTAAACCATAAATTTAGCGATAAAAAAATTCTGGATAAAATTAACCGCCCTATTTCCAATGACTAAATACGATCTGTCAGTTATTGTTGTTACATATAATTCAGCTAAGCAGATCTCTCCATTACTTGATTCTCTTAAAAAATCTAAAGACAATCTTAAAAAAGAAATTATTATTATTGACAATCAATCTGAAGATGAAACGGTTAAACTTATCGAATCACATAGTCAGAAAGTTTTTCTAATAAAGTCAAGAACCAATCTTGGTTTTTCTAAAGCGGTTAATTTAGCTATAAAAAAAGCTACCGGTAAGTATATCTTTCTCTTAAATCCGGACACCAAAATTATTGGTAATAGCCTCCAAAAACTCTATCGGTTTGCCCAGCAAAACTTCCCGCTCGGTGCGGTTGTGCCACGTCTGGTAAATTCTGACGGTAGACCTCAAGCATCGGCTTTTCATTTTCCTACAATAACTAACGCCTTCAGAGCCTATTTTTTCAACCAAGATAAAAGATATAAGAAATATTTACCTCCTAACAAAATTTCTCAACTAGAAGTAGCAGTTATGGCCGCTTTTTTTATACCTCGATCTACTATTGAGACAGTAGGCTTATTGTCAGAAAAATTCTTTCTTTATTATGAAGATATCGATTATTGTCGTCGCCTTTTTAAAGCGAAACTTCCTCTTTATTATTTGCCAAGTGCCAAAGTTGAACATATCCATGGCGCCAGTGGTAAATCTTCCTCGCATGTCGGTAATCTCTTATTTAAATCAGCCAAAATCTACCATGGCATCTTTTATTTTTATCTATTAAACTTAATTTTAAAGTTCGGTCAAAAATGGCAACAGGTAAAAATTAAAAAATATTTTTTTAAGTGAAACTAAGAATAATTATTATTGGAGCCATTATTCTTCGTTTAATTTTGGCAGTAACAACCTACCACCCCGATCTTAGTGCCTTTATCCTAAGTGGAAAAATAATTATTCTTGAAAAAGCCTGGCTCTCTTTTTATGACGCGACTCTACCCAACCACATTGTCTTTAATTATCCTCCGCTAGCATATTTAATCCCCAGTATTTTTTACCTACCCTTTATTGGAGTCGTTAAAAACACCGCTTTGGGGTTAATCAACATTCAGCCCGAAACCAGCTTTTATTTGCCACTTTTAATTTATAAATTGCCAATGATTCTCTCCGATATAGGAATTATTCTTCTTATCCCTAAGCTATTTACAAAAAAGAAAAATCGCCAGCTATCTCAACTGCTTTGGGCGCTTAACCCGATTGCCATTTATGTTAGTTCAATGATGGGTCAGGTAGATATTATCATCGCCTTTTTACTTACTCTGGCTCTTGTCAATTTAAAATCTAAAAAGATCATAACCGCTTCATTTTTAATTGGTTTATCAGCTTTAATAAAACCAATCGGTTTGATTCTTATTCCTTTAATTTTTATTTATCACTATCAACAAACTAAAAAAATCTTAATTGCCGCTAGTTCTCTAGCTGCTGGTTTTGGCATTTATCTTCTGGGGATTGCTCCTTATTTACACTCCCCTTCGTTTCGTTATTACGCTTTAATTGCCGACCAAACAACTAAAAGTAGTTTTGCTGGCATTACTATTGCTTCAGGCCATGTCATTCCCTGGTTTTTTATTTCTTATTTAACAATTGCTTATTTACTTTGGCAAAAACGTTTTGGGATTAAAGCCGCTTTAGGGGGAGCCGTATTGTCTAGTTTAGTATTTAGTCATTTTCACCCCCAATGGTTAATTTGGGTTATGCCGATTATCTTATATTTATCAATAATTAAAAAACAAATCATTATTTGGATGTTTGTTTTATTTGCTTGGTTTACTATCGTCTTTTCTTTTGATTCATCTCTTCATCTCGGCATATTTTTGCCGTTTAATTTAAATTTTGAACCCGCTTTGGCTTTTCCCCAGTACACCTTATTTTTATCTCTTGCTCGTTCAGGATTGATCGTTCTTTTATTATCTCTAGTCATTTGATTCTCTCTCATGAATATATTAGTTTTAATAATTATTTATCTTTTTTTATTTTTTAATATTAAAATATTTAAAATTTCGTATAAAACTGCCCCATATATTTTTTTAACCCCAGTTATTTTTATTAATCTAATATATTTTCCCAGTCTTAAACTGCTACTAGTCCCTCTAATACTAACTCTTTCTGTTGGTTTAACTATTTACAATTCTAAAAAATATAACTTATTAACTTTAATAATAATGCTCTTTCTAATTTTAAGTTGTAAACCAGAAATAAGCGTTTTTCGCGATCAGAATACAATTAATCAAATCAATTCTCAGCGGGGAGAAGATATTGCAATTTATAAAAATTTATTAATTGCTAAATTAGCTCATAATAAATCAACTTTAATTTTTACCTTAATTAAAAACACAGAACAATATTTAGATCCAGTAAAAATATTTGCTTCAGCTAATTATCCCTGGTTAAATCATTATTATTCTCTTGGTTATTTATTCCCTTGGGACTTAATATTAATTTTTTATGCAATATATTTATTCGTTAATCAGCAGAATAAGCAAAATAATTCTAAATTATTAATCGGAATATTATCAATCATCATACTAATTATCCCAGTTTCTCTTGGGCAAAACGAAGAATATTCAAAAATAATCGCAACGACCTTAGCACTCTTCTTATTAATAATTAGCACTAAAAGTTTAGGCAAGTTAAATCGTAAATATACTTTTTTTGCCTATACATTAGCCTGTTTATTTAATTTGCTTCATCTCTTAACTATTAATCAATTAATCGTTCGGTGAAAATAAATAAATATTTTTTATCGATATTATTAATTTGTGTATTTTTCACTAGATTCTTTTTTGTTGACAAGTTTTTTCCAACTCTCAACATGGATGAAGTAGCCATTGGTTATAACGCTTATACAATTTCTAAAACTGGAAGCGACGAAAGGGGTGTTTTTTTACCACCCTATTTTAGATCGGTTGGTGATTATAAAATGCCGGTATTAATATATCTCACTTCAGCTTTTGTGAAGTTAATTGGATTAAACGAATTAGCAATCCGTTTGCCAGTTGCGATTTTTTCCAGTCTTTCTGTTTTAGTCTTGTTCATTTTTAGTAAGAAGTATATTTTTTCATCAAAAAATAGTTATCTTTCTTGGTGGGTTGGTTTTCTATTTGCCATTTCTCCATGGCATATATATTTTTCTAGATTCGGTTTTGAAGCAACAGTATCCTTATTTTTTATTATTTTAAATATCTATTTTTTATATCAGTTTAATAATAGGCAAACTCTAAAAAATTTATGGCTAATTTTTATTTCTGGCACCATAGCACTTTTAACCTATCATTCGGCTAAAATATTTATTCCTCTGTTTAATCTTACTTTTTTTATAATTATTCGTTCAAAAATAATTTCTTTTATAAAAAAAGAATTAACCAGTCGCAGTAAAATTTATTATTACGTATCTTTAGTTATTCAGGTAATAATTATCTTTTTAGTTTTTAAATTTTATTATTTTGGGCCCGGATCTTCTAGGGCAAAATCTGTCTTTTTAATTATGGATTATGAATATCAACACCTTCTTTTGCCCGCTGTTTCTCAATCTATCGTGGCCTCGATAAGTCGTGGCGTTTTATTTATTAGTCTTTGGTTAAAACGTTACCTTGAATATTTTTCTGTTAATTTCTATCTCTATAGTGGACTAAATTTGGTCAGGCCCGGAGAATTTGGTCAAGGCGTAATTTACCCAGTGGAGTTATTTCTAATTTTTATTTCACCACTTATCCTTTTATCAAAAAAAATTAATCAAAAAATATTTTCGAATCCTAAACTTACTCCCCAAGTATTACTATTTTGGATATTAATTGGTTTTTTGCCAGCGTCTATAACCAATAATTCTCAACAATCCCTTAGAAATTTATTTGTTTTACCAGCAATTTTAATTTTAATTACTTGTTCGTTGTGGGTTATCGTCATCAATCAAAAAAGGATTCGCAGAAGCATCGTTTTGGCACTAATTAGTCTGGGTTATTTCTTTGGAATAATTAAATTTACAGATCATTATTTAGTTCATTTTCCCTATCAACTTTCAGAGCACATGCACTATGGTTGGAGTCAAATAGCCCAATATGCCATAAGGCATGCTCAAGAATATGACCGGGTAATCGTCGATCCTCGTTTCGGTACCGAGGGTCAAAAAATCTATGGTGTACCCCATCTCTATTTCCTTTTCTATTCGCAATATGACCCCAAAATTTACCAGTCAGACCCTCGTAGATCAGAAGATAAAGGTGATTTCGCTAATTTTATTTTCGAACCAATCAATTGGCA
>Ga0172375_10004901_pt1 | contig 19553 bp, 21 predicted proteins | sample LakKiv1m_FD_114537 | JGI IMG/M metagenome (GOLD analysis project Ga0172375, IMG submission 114537) | Freshwater microbial communities from Kabuno Bay, South-Kivu, Congo - kab_092012_11.1m | ecosystem: Environmental > Aquatic > Freshwater > Lake | place: Democratic Republic of the Congo...
GGGTTTGCGGTGATCAAGGACCTGGTCAAGACGACTGTCTTCAGGCTGGCGCGCTGGCGCAACGCGCACGACCCGTATGGCACGGGCGCGTGCCCGATCCCCGAACGCATCATCACGCGAGCGCCCAGTGCCGAGTTGCGCCCGGACCAAAAAGACCAGGACAGCTTGCCGCCGTATGAGGTGCTCGACGCTATTCTTGAGCGCTACATGGAAAACGACGAGTCGATCGATGCCATTGTTGCGGCGGGTTATGCCAGTGCAGACGTAGAGCGGGTGACACGGCTGATCAAGATCAACGAGTACAAGCGCCGCCAGTCGCCCGTGGGCATCCGTGTGACGCACCGCAGCTTTGGCAAAGACTGGCGCTACCCGATCACGAATAAATTTAGATAACTTGTGGGTCAGACCACTCGCGCCAGCGATGTGCTCTGACCCCAACTGATCAAGTCTTGCGGGTCAGACCACTCGCGCCAGCGATGTGCTCTGACCCCAACCGTTTAAATACTTGCGGGTCAGACCACTCGCGCGCCACTCGACCGGCTTCGTGCACAATAGCAGCCCATCGCCCATTCATCTGCCCAAGAGGTTCACCATGCCCATGAAACAAATTACTGCTGTTGTCAAACCATTCAAACTCGAAGAAGTGCGCGAAGGTTTGGCCGAATGCGGCGTGACTGGTTTGACTGTGTCGGAGGTCAAAGGCTTTGGTCGGCAAAAAGGCCACACCGAGTTGTACCGGGGAGCGGAATACGTGGTGGATTTTTTGCCCAAGGTGAAGATTGAAGTGGTCGTCAAAACCGCTGACGTGGAACGCTGTGTCGATGCCATCGTCAAGGCGGCTCGTACCGGGAAAATTGGCGATGGCAAGATTTTTGTTACGCCAGTGGAACGCGTGGTGCGCATCCGCACCGGCGAAATGGACGAATCCGCGATCTGACGCCACCAGAAAGACCCGGTAGCGCGTTATCGGTCTGCGATCAGTTGCGTGCCGGCCAAGGCATCGTGCCAGAACTGGCGCTGCGGATGCAGCAAACTCAAGAGCGCCCAGATCACGACCCAGCCGGGCAAGATGACCAGCGATTCAGCGCCAGACAGGTCAAACACCCAGGACGCCAACAACGGCGGCAACACCCATAACCAGCTCAATACATAGCGCAACAGAGCGCGTTGTTGCGTGAGCCGCTGGCCTTGCAAGTCAAGCACCCGGATGTGCCAGGTCTTCATGGCCAGCGTCTGGCCTTTGGACCACAGCCAACCAAAGTAAATGCCAAACACCACAAAAATAAAGGCTTGCAGCGCGTGCCGGTTGTCCAGCGCGTTGCGCGTTTGGCTCAGGGTGCCAAACAGGTAACCGGCAATAAAGACCACGCCAAACAGCAGCATGCCTTCATACAGCCAGCAAGCCATACGCCTGCACAGGCCAGGGGCCTGCCAGCGGGCAATTTGATCGGTGGAAATTGTGGTTGCATCCATGCTGCATGGCGTGCCGCCGTTACTTGGCGCGAGAAGCAGGCTTGGCTACTTTGGGGGCCAAAGGAAGTTTGGGTGCCAACTCTGCCAAGGCCTTTTTTTGTTCGGGCGTCAGACTTTGGTAAATCTCCCAGCGCTCTGCCTTGTCTTCGGGGGTGACCAGCTGGGTTTGGGAAAAGTTGAGCCGTGCCAACGTACGTTGCCGGGGCGTCAGTGCCGCCCATTGCGCCATGCGCTGGTGCAGTTTGCGCTGATCAGTGGGCGGCAGTTTGGCGTAGTTGTGACTTAACGTGATCCACTTTTTTTTCTGATCTTCGCTTAATCCTGGCCAGCTTGCAGCCAGTGGTGCCAGCGCCTGGTGTTGCGTGGGCGTCAAGCCTGACCATTCCAGCCGGGCGGGTTTGGACGGGGAGTGATTTTTTTCACCAATGTTTGCTGATTGCGCCGATACGGCGGGTACAAACAGCGTGGTGAATAGAGCGACAGCGCATACTGCCGAGGTCAACCGCTTAAAAATACCCTGCTGCATCGGTTCAACGACTGGTTGAAGGGAAACTGAGTTTGACAAAATGCTTGAACCCGGGGTCGAGGTAGGCGGCCGGCGGCAGGTCATCGGTGAGCAACATTTTGTCGATTTCGGCTGTTTCGCTAACGAACTCGTCATTTTGCACGCTGTCGATCATCCACAAGCCCAAGGCCAGAAAAATCACCATGCCAATGCTGCCAAAAAAGTGCCAGACGGGAGCGTGTTGTTGAAACCAGCCGTGTCCGCCAGCGCCTTGGACAGCTTGGCGCCACTCAACTTGAGCTTGCAACGCCAACATTTGGCGGCGTTTGTCCACCGCTTGTTCGCGTGCGGCACGCAGGCGCTGCTGTGTGTTGGGGTCAAGTTCTTCAACACTTTGCAGCAGGCGGTGCGCCAATTGTTGTCCGGCGGCATCCATACCTTTGGGCAAGTCGTCTGCGCACGCCTGGTTTGTCATGTGATGCATCAACTGATTCCTTTTGCGGTCAAGGTTTTGATGAGGGACTGAATGGCTCGGAAACAGTGGGTTTTGACGCTACCTTCAGAGCAGCCCATAGCGCTCGCGGTTTCGGTAACGTCCATATCTTCCCAGTAACGCAGCAAGAACGCTTCTCGTTGACGTATTGGCAACTTTAGCAGGGCGTCTTCGATGAGTTTAAGCGTTTGCGCTCGCTCGTGGTTGCTTTGCGGGTTGTCGAATTCCGGTGGCAGGTTGGCAACCGACAAGGCCTCAAGAACGTCGAATTCGTCGGCATCTTCAGCTTGCGATTGAAAATCGGAAAACGGCGAAAAAAGCGCGTTCTGGACTTTTTGCCGCCGAAACCAGTCCATGGTGGCGTTGGTCAGGATGCGCTGGAACAGCAGCGGGAGCTCTTGAGCCGGTTTGTCTCCATAGCGCTCAGCCAGACGCATCATGCTGTCTTGCACGATGTCAAGTGCAGATTCATCGTTACGCACTTGGTAAAGCGCCCGCTTGAAAGCGCGTTTTTCAACGTCTTTCAGAAAATCAGAGAGCTCTTTGGGAGAAGCCAAGGGGTAGTGCCGGGGTGAGTTGAACTGCAAGACAAGCTGACAGCGACAAGTTCAAATTATGCGCTGTGCGTCTTGCTGGTGTCATCGACAGTGCGATAATTCATATTGCCAATTAAAGCAAACGGGTCAGGATTGGGTACAAAAAGCAGTGTGCCAATGGTTCTGGTCTTAAGTTTCGATGTAACGCCACGAGTGTTTGCAAAGAAGCACCCAAGGTTTTTCGTCAGAGAAATTCACAAAGGTTCATCATGGAAATGTCAAATGCCGAAACCAGTTCGGTCTCTCATTCAGCCGCTCATCGTACAGTCGTCAGCAAACCCAAATCGGGGGATACCGAGATCCGGGGCGCTGAGGTGTTGATTCGGGCACTGCAAGCCGAAAACGTCAAGTTTGTCTGGGGCTATCCGGGCGGTGCCGTGCTGCATATTTACGACGCGCTGTTCAAGCAAGATTCCATTCAGCACATTCTGGTGCGCCACGAACAGGCGGCGGTGCATGCGGCTGACGGCTATGCGCGCGCTACGGGTGACGTGGGGGTGGCGTTGGTCACCTCGGGGCCGGGTGTGACGAATGCCGTGACAGGAATTGCCACGGCCTTCATGGATAGCATTCCGATGGTGATCATCAGTGGCCAAGTACCCACGCCGGCCATTGGCATGGACGCCTTTCAGGAGTGTGACGCGGTGGGTATCACTCGTCCCGTGGTCAAGCACAACTTTTTGGTCAAGGATGCGCACGATTTGTGTGACACGATCAAGAAAGCTTTTCACATTGCCCGCAGTGGCCGGCCCGGCCCGGTGGTGATCGACATTCCGAAGGATGTGTCTTTCAAGAAGGTACCGTTTCAGGGCTATCCACAGCACATTGAGATGCGTTCCTACAACCCGGTGCGCAAGGGGCATGGCGGGCAAATCCGCAAGGCCTTGCAGTTGCTGTTGGCTGCCAAGCGGCCTTACATCTACACCGGTGGTGGGGTGCTGTTGAGCAACGCCTCCAATGAGTTGCGTCAGTTGGTTGACATGCTGGGATACCCGGTTACGCATACCCTGATGGGCCTGGGTGCCTACCCTGCGAGTGACCGCAAGTTTCTGGGCATGCTGGGCATGCACGGCACGCTTGAAGCCAACAACGCCATGCAGAACTGCGACGTGCTGCTGGCGGTGGGCGCGCGTTTTGACGACCGCGTCATCGGCAACCCCAAGCACTTTGCGCAAAACGAGCGCAAGATCATCCACGTGGACATCGACCCGTCGAGCATCTCCAAGCGCGTGCGCGTGGACATTCCGATCGTAGGCGACGTCAAAGACGTGCTTACCGAACTGATCGCCATGATCAAGGAAAGCGCGGTCAAGCCCGACGCCGCTGTGCTGGCCAATTGGTGGAGCACCATCGATGGCTGGCGCAGCCGTGACTGCCTGAAGTACGACCACGGCGCGGGCGACGTGATCAAGCCGCAAGCCGTGGTGGAAACGCTCTGGAACATGACCAAAAACGACGACGTCTATATCACGTCAGACGTGGGCCAGCACCAGATGTGGGCGGCCCAGTACTACAGGTTTGACCAGCCACGGCGCTGGATCAACTCGGGCGGCTTGGGTACCATGGGCGTGGGCATTCCCTATGCCATGGGCATCAAGTTGGCCAAACCAGAAAGTGAGGTGTTTTGCATCACCGGAGAAGGCTCGGTGCAGATGTGTATTCAAGAGCTTTCAACTTGCCTGCAGTACAAAACGCCGATCAAGATCGTGTCGCTGAACAATCGTTACCTGGGTATGGTGCGGCAGTGGCAAGAAGTGGAGTACGAAGGCCGTTACAGCAGCAGCTACATGGACGCGCTGCCCAACTTTGTCAAACTGGCAGAGGCGTACGGGCACGTAGGTATGCTGATTGAGCGTGCTCAGGATGTTGAACCCGCACTGCGCGAAGCACGTAAGCTCAAGGACCGCACGGTGTTCATGGACTTTCGCACAGATCCCACCGAAAACGTGTTCCCGATGGTGCGCGCGGGCAGTGGCATCACCGAGATGTTGCTCAGTTCCGAAGATCTTTAACCCCAACTGGATGAATCTATTGCTTGCCAAGCCCGGCGGTTACCGCCGCCGGGGGAGGGCGGCGAAAAGAGGAGTCACACACTATGAAACACATCATTGCAGTTTTACTTGAAAACGAGGCGGGCGCTCTGTCGCGCGTGGTGGGGCTTTTTTCGGCCCGTGGTTACAACATTGAGTCCCTGACGGTCGCACCCACCGAAGACCCCAGTCTGTCGCGCATGACGATTCAAACCACCGGGTCAGACGAGGTGATTGAGCAGATCACTAAACACTTGAATCGTTTGATTGAAGTGGTCAAGGTGGTGGACCTGACCGAGGGTGCCTATACCGAACGCGAGCTGATGATGGTCAAGGTGCGCGCGGTGGGCAAGGAGCGAGAAGAAATGAAGCGCATGGCCGACATTTTCCGTGGTCGTATCATCGACGTGACTGAAAAGAGCTACACCATCGAGTTGACGGGTGACCAGTCCAAAAACGATGCCTTTTTGAGCGCCATCGAAAATGGGGCCATTCTGGAGACGGTGCGAACCGGTGCCAGCGGGATCGGTCGGGGTGAACGAATTTTGCGGGTTTAGTTGTTAGTCGGTTGGGGACAGAGCAAATTTGCTGCGCAAATCTTGGTCTGTCCCGCAAGGTTTGAAGTGTTGGGGACAGAGCTAAATATCTGTCCCGCAAAGTTATTTATTTACTACAACGGAGCTATTGATGAAAGTTTATTACGACAAGGACTGTGATCTGAGCCTGATCAAGGGCAAGACCGTGGCCATCATCGGCTACGGCAGCCAGGGCCATGCGCACGCGCAAAACCTCAACGACAGCGGTGTCAAGGTGGTGGTGGGTCTGCGCAAGGGTGGCGCCTCTTGGGAAAAGGTCGGCAAAGCGGGCCTGAACGTCATGGAAGTCAACGACGCGGTCAAGATCGCCGACGTGGTGATGATCCTGTTGCCCGACGAGCAGATTGCCGAGGTGTATACCAACAACGTGGCGCCCAACATCAGGCAGGGCGCATCGCTGGTGTTTGCGCATGGCTTTAACGTGCATTACAACCAGGTCATTCCGCGTGCCGACCTGGACGTGTGGATGGTGGCACCAAAGGCCCCGGGCCACACGGTGCGCAGCACCTATGTGCAAGGTGGTGGCGTGCCTCAGTTGATTGCCATTCATCAGGATCGTAGTGGCAAGGCGCGCGATTTGGCGCTGTCGTACGCCATGGCCAATGGCGGCGGCAAGGCCGGCATCATCGAAACCAGTTTCAAAGAAGAAACCGAAACCGACCTGTTCGGTGAACAAGCTGTGTTGTGCGGTGGTGCGGTGGAACTCGTCAAGATGGGCTTTGAGACACTGGTGGAAGCAGGTTACGCCCCTGAAATGGCGTATTTTGAGTGCCTGCACGAACTCAAATTGATCGTTGACCTGATTTATGAAGGCGGTATCGCCAACATGAACTATTCGATCTCCAACAACGCCGAATTTGGCGAGTACGTCACTGGCCCGCGCGTGGTCAACGAAAGCTCGCGCGCGGCCATGCGTGAAGCGCTCAAGAACATTCAGAACGGTGACTATGCGCGCAATTTCATCCTGGAAGGCCGCACCAACTACCCTGGCATGACGGCGCGCCGACGCAATCTGGCGGCTCACCCTATCGAGCAAGTGGGTGCCAAATTGCGTGCCATGATGCCCTGGATTGCCAAGAACAAACTGGTCGATCAGACGCGCAATTGAGTCTTTTGCCAGTCAACTCAAAAGGCCACTGCGGTGGCCTTTTGTTATTATGAAGTGAACATCACCTTAAACCCTCATGGATTACCCCACCCCATCGGATCTGGCTGAACTCGATTCACCCCTGAAGAAGCGCAGAAAAGGCGTTTATGTCTTGCCCAATCTGTTCACGCTGGCTGCACTGTTTGGTGGTTTTTACGCCATCGTGATGGCGATCAATGGCCGTTTTGAGCTGGCGGCGGTGGGAGTTTTCTGTGCCATGGTGCTCGACAGTCTGGATGGCCGCGTGGCGCGCATGACCAACACCCAAAGCGCGTTTGGCGAGCAGATGGATTCGCTCTCGGACATGGTGTCGTTTGGTGCCGCGCCTGCGTTGGTGGCGTATGTGTGGGCGCTCAAGGGTTTGGGGCGTTGGGGCTGGATTGCCGCCTTTGTCTATTGTGCTTGCGCCGCGCTGCGGCTGGCCCGTTTCAACGTTAACACAGCGGTCGTCGATAAGCGCTATTTTCAGGGGCTGCCGTCGCCTGCCGCGGCAGCGTTGGTGACGGGCTTTATCTGGGTTGCCACCGACTTGGGGTTACCGGGGCGTGATTTGGCTTGGCCGATGTTTGTGACTGCTTTGTATGCCGGGCTGACCATGGTGACCAATGTGCCGTTTTACAGTTTCAAGGACGTGCACATGAAGCGCAGCGTGCCGTTTGCAGTGATTGTGTTGATCGCCATCGGCATTGCCGTAATCAACATCGACCCGCCGATCGTCTTGTTCGGGATTTTTGTGGCTTACGGTTTGAGTGGCTACTTGGTGTATTTCTGGCGCAAAGCCAAGGGCATTCCCGCCAGCGTGATCAGCACCTCGACCGAAGAGCCTGAAGAGCGCGGGCTGCACCAGTAAGGTTGTGGTACATTGTGACTATGCAAAAAATGCTTCTAGGCCTACTACCGACACCCAGCGGGTGGAGTTGTTAGCGCCTGATTGCAGCAACCCAGCATAGCCCGCATGCCAGTCGCAGCGGGCTATTTTTTTGTCTGGTGCGAACGGTGCGATTATTGAAATACTTTGGAGAATCGTGATGACCGAAAAATTGGTGATTTTTGATACCACGTTGCGTGATGGTGAGCAGTCGCCTGGTGCGTCGATGACGCGCGACGAAAAACTGCGTATTGCGCGCCAACTGGAACGCCTGAAGGTGGATGTCATCGAGGCCGGTTTTGCGGCCAGCTCCAACGGTGACTTTGAATGCATTCAGACGATTGCCAGACACATCAAGGATTCCACCGTGTGTTCGCTCTCGCGGGCCAACGACCGCGATATTTCACGCGCCGCTGATGCGCTGCAAGGGGCCAACCGGGCGCGCATTCATACCTTCATTGCCACCTCGCCGGTGCACATGGAAAAAAAGCTGCGCATGACGCCGGAGCAGGTACTTGAGCAGGCCAAGCTGGCGGTGCGTTTTGCCCGTAACCGTGTGGCTGATGTCGAGTTCAGTGCTGAGGACGCCTACCGCAGTGAAGAAGACTTTTTATGCCGCGTGATCGAAGCGGCCATCAACGAAGGTGCCACCACCATCAACGTGCCCGACACCGTGGGCTACGCCATCCCCGAGCTGTACGGCAATTTCATTCGCAGCTTGCGCCAGCGCGTGCCCAATTCAGATAAGGCGATCTGGTCGGTGCACTGCCATAACGATCTGGGCATGGCGGTGGCCAATTCGCTCGCGGGCGTCAAGATTGGCGGCGCGCGCCAGGTGGAATGCACCATCAACGGCTTGGGCGAGCGCGCGGGTAATTGCAGCCTGGAAGAGGTGGTGATGGCGATTCGCACGCGCCGTGACTACTTTGATCTGGAAGTGGGTGTGGATGCCAGCCAGATTCTGGCTGCCAGCCGCATGGTGAGCCAGACCACCGGCTTTGTGGTACAGCCCAACAAGGCCATTGTGGGTGCCAACGCGTTTGCGCACACCGCCGGCATTCACCAGGACGGCATCATGAAGGCGCGCGACACCTACGAGATCATGCGTGCTGAAGACGTGGGCTGGTCGGCCAACAAGATGATTCTGGGCAAGTTGAGTGGCCGCAACGCCTTCAAGCAACGTTTGCAGGAACTCGGCGTTCAGATGGACAGTGAGGCTGAAGTGAACCTGGCGTTTGCCAAGTTCAAGGACCTGGCCGACCGCAAGAGCGAGATTTTTGACGAAGACATCCTGGCGCTGGTCAGCGAAGAAAGCGTGCAGCAAGGCAGTGACCGCTTTGGCTTTGTTTCTTTGTCGCAGCACAGCGAAACGGGCGAGTTGCCGCAAGCCACGGTGGTGATCACCATGGACGGCAAAGAGGTGAGCGGCCAAGCGAACGGCAACGGGCCGGTGGACGCATCGTTGAAGGCGATCGAGGCCAATGCCAAGAGCGGCAGCGAGATGGTGCTGTATTCGGTCAACGCCATCAGCGGCTCCACGGAAAGTCAGGGGGAAGTGACGGTGCGTCTGCAAAGCAGTGGCCGCATCGTCAACGGTGTGGGGGCAGACCCGGACATTGTGGTGGCGTCGGCCAAGGCGTACATCAGCGCTCTGAACAAGCTCTTTAGCCAGGTGGAGCGGGTCGCTGCCCAAGGTTGATTTTGCTTACACCTTTTATTTCAGTTGAAGAAAACGGTGCAAGTACTTGTTACGGCGGATATTTTTGCGCTTAAACTCCGGGTCATGATGAAGTCACGGCCCGGAGCTTGAACGATGCGTCATTTTTTTCAGGTTTCTCTGCGCAAAGCCCGCAGCAGCGTTGTTTGTCTGTTGGGTGTTTTTCTGGGCTTGTCGCTGATGCCGCTGTTATCCGCACAGGCTGCGACGGGTAGCACGCGGGTATCCAAGGTCTATGCAGGCAAAGCGAGTGTTTCGAAGGCAAAAAAATCAGTGCAGGTGAGCAAGCGTCGCATTGCACGCAAATCGAAGTTGGCGCGCGCCACGCCGTCGGTGGGGCAGTTGGCCGGTTTGCAGGCCACGCCCGACGAGCTAAAGCTCAAGTCAAGTGCGGCGCTGGTGGTGGACCAGCAAACCAATGAGGTGCTCTACAGCAAAAATGACAAGGCGGTCTTGCCGATTGCTTCGCTCACCAAACTGATGACCGGGTTGCTGGTGGATGAAGCCAAACTGCCGCTGGACGAACAGATTGCGATCACACAAGATGACGTGGACACTGAAAAAGGCAGTCGTTCACGCCTGTTGGTGGGGAGTCGGCTTACCCGGGGTGAATTGCTGCACCTGGCCCTGATGTCCAGTGAAAACCGGGCAGCTCACGCGCTCGGACGCACCTACCCGGGGGGGCTGAGCGTTTTTGTGTCTGCCATGAACAACAAAGCGCGCGTTCTGGGCATGACCGACACGGTGTACACCGAACCCACAGGTTTATCGAGCCATAACAAATCCAGTGCCCACGACCTGGCTAAATTGGTGGACGTTGCGTCGCAATACCCGCTGCTGCGTGAGTTGACGACTTCACCAAGTTTTGCGGTGGCGCTAGGACGCCGTTCGGTTCAGTTCAAAAATACCAATCGACTGGTGCGTAATCCGTCGTGGGACATTGGCCTGCAAAAGACGGGTTACATCGCGGAAGCCGGGCGTTGCTTGGTGATGCAAACGCGCATTGCGGGTCGTAATCTGATCATGGTATTTCTTGACTCGGCGGGCACGCTCACGCGCATTGCCGATGCGCAACGTGTTCGGCGCTGGCTCGAGTCCGCCGGGAATGTGGCGGTACGCAACGAGGTTGCGCTAACGCCAGAATTGTCAGCAATCTGACCGGATCAGACCTCGCTGCGCTGAAACAATCAGCACGATTGAAAGCCCAATCGGTGTGAAATTTCCTCAGCCGTCGATTTGAGTCGAGGCAACCACGCCTCGTCCATACGGCCTGCAGGTGCAGATACTGACAGCCCGGCCACCAGGCGTCCCTGATCGTCGTAAATACCTGCTGCCATGCAGCGTACGCCCAACTCCAGCTCTTCGTTGTCGTTGGCGTAACCTTCGCGCTTCACGCGCGCAAGCTCACGCTCAAGCGCGGGCAACTGTGTCAAACTGTTTTTGGTGTGACCGCTCAAGCCTGTGCGTGCCGCGTAGGCGCGAATCTTGTGCGGATCATCACTGGCCAGAAACAATTTGCCAACGGAGGTGAGGTGCAAAGGTGCCCTACCCCCAATGGCGCGTATCACCTGCATGCCGGAGCGCTCGCTGAAAGCGCGTTCGATATACACAATTTCATCGCCCTGGCGCATGCTCAGATTGACCGGCTGTTGCGTCATACGGTGCAGTTCGTGCATTGGCGCGACCGCAGCGTCGCGTACGTTGAGGCGGTTTTTGACCAGGTTGCCAAGTTCCAGCAAGCGCATTCCCAGCCGGTACGTGCCCGACTGTGGTCGGTCCACAAATCGGCCGGTGGCCAGATCGTTCAGGATGCGATGGGTTGTTGATGCGTGCAATCCGGCTTTTTCACTGATTTCCTTGAGCGACATGGCATCCTCGCGAGCGGCGAGGATGTCGATCAGTGTGAACATGCGTTCAATCACCTGGACGGTGGGTGTCAGAGGGGTCGTTGGATCGGATTTGCGCATCATCTTTTTTTGCTTTGACCCCCTCATTTTACTTGGTGAAATGGTGCGTCAGTCGGGATCGTTGATAAGCCAGCGCCCCTGTGTCGGCAACTCGTGCGGGGCAAAGCGCGACTTGTAAGACATTTTCTGGCAGCCATCAATCCAGTATCCAAGGTACACGTAAGTGAGACCCAGGCTGCGCGATGGCACAAAATCTGCCACCGGTATGCGGATCGACTGGCACGCCTGACACGCATCACAGTGCGAGCGGTAAACAAAGGTTCCGCTGCGCCTGAATCCATTGGCAACAAGTTGCGCGTAGGCCGCGTCGTCGATGAGTTCGCTGGGTGCCATCACCTGGGAGCGTGCGCGCTTGCCAGGCAAATAGCCGCAGGCGTAGGTGACGGTGGTGTAGGACTGCAGCCCAGCGTGAGCCAGGTGCAAAGAGTCGTTCACGGTGTGGCGTTATGGGTGGCAAGAAGACGCTGTCAGTATAGGGGTAAACCGCCAGTTGGGGGCCGTCTGCGCGCTGGCATGTGCCACATGTTGCAGGAACCATTCACGCGGAACTTCACGCGCTCCCATGCAAGCCAGATGGCCTGTGTTTTGCTGGCAGTCGATGTGCGTTACGCCAAACTGGCGACACATCGTCACCAGCGCCGCCAAGGCAATCTTTGAGCTATCGGAGCTGCGATGGAACATTGATTCACCAAAAACTGCCTTGCCCAGTGCCACAAAATACAAGCCGCCGTGCAAGGCGCCGTCGATCCAGGTTTCCACGCTGTGTGCCAACCCGGCATGATGCAGTTGCGTATAGGCTTGCACCATGGACGGTACGATCCATGTGCCCGACTGTCCGTGGCGCAGACTTTGCGCGCAAGCGTTGATGACATCCGCAAACGCCGAGTCCACCCGAATTTCGCAGTTGGGTGAGCGTGCAAACTGCTTCAGGCGTTTTTTGAATGAGGTTCGCACATGAAAATCGGCAACCGCGAGCACCATGCGCGGCTGCGGACTCCACCAGAGAATGGGTTGCCCCGGGCTGAACCAGGGAAAAATCCCGTGCCGGTACGCCTTTGTCAGCGTCTCAACTGAAAGATCAGCCCCGGCGCACAGCAGGCCGGACGCATCGGTGTCTGCTCCCCACGCGCTCTGCACAGGCGGAAACGGCGTGCCTGGGGTTAACCATGTCAAAACGGGTTGGCTATCTGGCATTCAGTGCCTGTTTTGGTTACGGCGAAGCCGCAGCGACCCGGTACAATGCTTGTCGTCGGGGCGTAGCGCAGCCTGGTAGCGCATCTGGTTTGGGACCAGAGGGTCGAAGGTTCGAATCCTTTCGCCCCGACCATTGGTTTTGTTCTTTGGAGCACAGCCCGTAGCTCATCTGGATAGAGCACGAACCTTCTAAGTTCGGGGTAACTGGTTCGAGCCCAGTCGGGCTGGCCATCAATTGGCAGCTTCCAGTCCATTTTTGAAGTGGTCCAGCATGCGCTGCTGGCACAGTGACTTGTCCCTGGACTTAAGGGCTTGCATCAGGGCGCGATGTTCCATCAGCGATTCCTGAATGCGACCGGATTTCAGCAATGAATTGTGGCGGTTGAGTTTCATCACCTTTCGCAAGTCTGCCACCATCTGGTTACGCCAGCGGTTGTTGGCGATTTCCAGCAGTTGCATGTGAAAGCGCTCATTGACCGCGAAAAACCGTTCCCGATTGAGTTGATCGGGTCGGGCTGCCCGCTCCAGTTCTTCATGCAGCGACAACAGTTGTTGTAATTGTGCCGGGCTGGCGGTGTCGGCCACCACGGCTGCGGCATCCGATTCGAGCAAACCGAGCAGGTGATACACGTCTGCCAGGTCGCGCTCGGATACTTCAGTCACATACGCGCCACGGCGCACCTTCATCGTGACCAGACCTTCGGCGGCCAGCACCTTGAGCGCCTCTCTGAGTGGCGTGCGGCTGATGCCGTAGTCTTGTGCAATTTTCAACTCATCAATCCAGCTACCCGGCTCCAGTTCCCGGTTGAAGATGCGCTGGCGCAGCAGTTCTGCGACTTCTTCATACAGCGCACGGGGTGCTAATGACATCTCGGACATGGTGCAAATTGTAAGCTCGGTGGAATTTTTTGCATCAATAATTATAAATAACGTAAACTTGCTTCCGATCACACCGTCCTTGCAGCGCCCTGCTTGTCAGCGCCTGTGCTGCTGACGACAATGCGCAGCCAACCTTATCACCAAGCCAATTGCCATGACCAAACCGACTAACGAATCCCAGCCATCCGACATGTCCGCGTGGGCCAAAGCTGCAGCCAAGTCCGTCCCTGGCGGCAATGTGGATGCGCTGAACTGGCAAACGCCAGACGGTATCACGGTCAAACCGCTGTACACCGCGGCCGACACCGCCAACTTGCCTTACGCCGACACGCTGCCCGGTTTTGAGCCGTTTTTGCGCGGCCCGCAGGCCACCATGTACGCGGTGCGGCCTTGGACCATTCGTCAATACGCAGGTTTTTCGACCGCAGAAGAATCCAACGCGTTTTATCGTAAAGCGCTGGCTGCAGGCGGGCAGGGCGTGAGCGTGGCCTTTGACTTGGCCACGCACCGCGGCTATGACAGTGACCATCCGCGTGTAACCGGCGACGTGGGCAAGGCCGGCGTGGCCATCGACAGTGTGGAAGACATGAAGATCCTGTTTGACGGCATTCCGCTGGACAAGATCAGCGTGTCGATGACCATGAACGGCGCGGTACTGCCGATTCTGGCGGGCTATGTGATTGCAGCGGAGGAACAGGGTGTTTCGCAGGACAAGCTCTCGGGCACTATCCAGAACGACATCCTCAAAGAGTTCATGGTGCGCAACACCTATATCTACCCGCCCGAGCCCTCCATGCGCATCATCGGCGACATCATCGAGTACACGGCCAAGAACATGCCGAAATTCAACTCGATTTCCATCAGCGGCTACCACATGCAAGAGGCCGGTGCCAATCAGGCGCTCGAATTGGCTTTTACGCTGGCCGATGGCAAGGAATACGTCAAAACCGCCATTGCCAAGGGCATGGATGTCGATGACTTTGCCGGTCGCCTGAGTTTTTTCTGGGCCATTGGCATGAACTTCTACCTGGAAGTGGCCAAGATGCGAGCGGCGCGCCTGCTGTGGTGCCGCATCATGAAGGGCTTTAACGCCAAAAAGCCCAAGAGCCTGATGCTGCGCACGCACTGCCAGACCAGTGGCTGGAGCCTGACCGAGCAAGACCCGTACAACAACGTGGTACGCACCACCATCGAGGCCATGGCTGCCGTGTTCGGTGGCACGCAAAGCTTGCACACCAACAGCTTTGACGAAGCCATCGCGCTGCCAACGGAGTTCAGCGCTCGCATTGCCCGCAACACCCAGCTCATCATCCAGGAAGAGACACACATCACCAATGTGATCGACCCCTGGGCGGGCAGCTACATGATGGAAAAGCTCACGCAAGACATGGCCGACGCGGCCTGGGCGATCATCGAAGAAGTCGAAGCCATGGGTGGCATGACCAAAGCCGTTGATTCGGGCTGGGCCAAGCTCAAGATCGAGGCTGCGGCGGCAGAAAAGCAGGCGCGCATTGACAGCGGCAAAGACGTCATCGTGGGCGTGAACAAGTACAAGCTCAAGTCTGAAGACACCATTGAAGCGCGCGACATTGACAACATGGCGGTGCGGGACGCACAGATCGCCCGGCTTCAGAATGTCAAGCAAAAACGCGATGCAGCCCAAGTCAAACAAGCGCTGGAAGCTATTGAAAATGCAGCATCCAGTGGCACGGGCAACCTGCTGGACCTGACCATCAAGGCGGTGCGGGTACGTGCCACGGTAGGTGAAATCAGCGACGCGATGGAGAAGGCTTTTGGCCGTCATCGCGCCGATACGCAAAAGGTGACCGGTGTGTACGCAGCCGCTTATGACAGCGCCGAAGGTTGGGACAAGCTCAAGCAAGAGATTGCGCAATTCGCCACCGAACAGGGCCGGCGCCCGCGCGTGATGATCAGCAAGCTGGGGCAAGACGGACACGACCGCGGCGCCAAAGTGGTCGCCACCGCGTTTGCCGACCTCGGCTTCGACGTGGACATGGGGCCATTGTTCCAGACCCCTGAAGAATGCGCCCGTCAGGCGATTGAAAACGACGTGCATGCCGTGGGTGTGTCCACGCTGGCCGCCGGCCACAAGACGCTGGTTCCCGCCATCATTGCTGAACTTAAAAAGCAGGGTGCCGACGATATTGTTGTGTTCGTTGGCGGCGTGGTGCCGCGCCAGGATTACGACTTTTTGTACCAGGCGGGTGTCAAGGGCATCTACGGCCCGGGCACGCCGATCCCGGCCAGCGCCAAGGATGTGCTGGAGCAGATCAAGAAGGCACTTGCGGCTTGAAGCGCCGATTGATATACTGTAATACCGTATTTCAACAGGAGCGTATCATGGCTGTATCGGTTCGCATGGACCCGCTGATGGAAAAAGAGTTGGAGCAGGCCGCCAAGCGGCGCGGCATTACCAAGTCGCAGTTCATCATCGAGGCAGTTGAACGCTCGCTGGGGCGCAAAGACCCCTATGCCCTTTACCAACAGGTGATGCGCGAGATGGGTGACGACCCGCGTACCCCATTGGTCACGCAAGCGTTTGCTAACGAGTCGCAAACGTCCTATGACACAGATCGATCGCGCGCCGCGTTGATTGCCAAATTGCGAGCCAAGCATGGCCTCAGCGTTGATTGATGCCAGTGCGATGGTGGCGGTGTTTGCGCCGCGCGAGCCCCAAGCCGAGCGCTACCGCGACTTGCTGGCTTTGGCAGCGCTGGAACACTGGTCTTTGTCCACCACCTGGCCTTGCGTGGTCGAGGCATGCTATCTGGTGTCGCCCCCGCAGCGGTATGCCTTGCTGAGTTGGATCGGCCAGGGGGGTGTGATGGTGTTTCCATTTGACCAGAGTGCACTGCTGGACTTTGTACCCCAGATGCAGCGCTACACCGAACAGCCGCGCACCGAGATGGATCTGGCCGATGCGTCCTTGCTGGAACTGGCCACACAAACCGGTGTGACGACCATCATGACGTTGGATAAGCGCGATTTTTCGCGTTACCGACTGCCCGATGGCCGCGCGTTTGAGATTTTGTAAATTCCATGAATAAGGCTTTGTTACCTTCATTGTTGATCGGTATTTTGCTTGTGGCTTTTGATTTGATATGTATCATTGGTATGTATTAAATTCATGGAGACTATCGTGACTGTCGTAACCCCAATTTCAAAGCGCCCTGCGATGTCTTCGCCAACTGTTGCCAAGGTATTTACCACGGGCCGCAGCCAAGCGGTACGCCTGCCCAAAGCGTTTCGGTTCGACACCCAAGAAGTAACAATTGAGCGCGAGGGTGACGCGGTGATCATGCGTCCCAAACGTTCCGAGGACGAGTGGTGGTCCGAGGTGGTGCAGGCTTTGCAAGGGTTCGAGGGAATGGACTTTGTTGACCGTGATCGCGCCCCCTTGGTTGACGACATTGTGTCGTTTGACGAAGCGCTCCCACCTCAGAATTGAGGTCTCACGTGCGCTATTTGCTCGACACCAACATCTGCATTTATGCCATGAAGCATCAGCCTGACGTGTTACGCCGAATGCAACAGGCCAGACGCGATGGTTTGTGCGTCAGTGCCATCGTCGCTGCTGAGCTGGCGTTTGGTGTAGCGCGAAGTGCGCAGGAGCATCGAAAAAAAAACGAAGTCTCATTACAGCGTTTTTTGGCTGCGATTGCCGTTCAGCCTTGGCCGTCGCAAGCGATCTGGGCGTATGGTCAACAGCGGCAAATGCTCAAGCAGGCTGGTACACCGATCGGTGAACTTGATTTACTGATTGCCGCGCATGCACAGACGCTTGGCTTGACGCTGGTCACCAACAACACCCGCGAGTTCGAGCGTATTGAGGGTCTGAAGCTTGAGAACTGGGTCGAGCAAGAGCCGATTGAAGTAATCAAGGCAGGGCCAAAAAATTGAATACCCAGAGTCGGCAGATGCTTGAAGCGATTCTTCAGGGGAACGGTTCCGTCCAGCGTCGCGCCATGGCCAAGGCCATCACGCTGCTCGAAAGCACTCGGGCTGACCACCGCACGCAGGCCGATGTGCTGCTGACTGCGCTGTTGCCGCACACGGGTCAATCTTTGCGACTGGGCATCAGCGGTGTGCCGGGCGTGGGCAAGAGCACGTTTATTGAAGCGCTGGGCTTGTACCTGATTGGCCTGGGACACCGGGTGGCGGTGCTGGCGGTGGATCCATCGTCGAGCGTGTCGGGCGGCTCGATTCTGGGCGACAAGACGCGCATGGAAATGTTGTCAGTCCACGAGCGCGCCTACATCCGGCCCAGCCCCAGCAGCGGCAACCTGGGCGGTGTGGCTGAAAAAACCCGCGAGGCGATGCTGGTCTGCGAAGCCGCAGGTTTTGATGTGGTCATTGTTGAAACCGTGGGCGTGGGCCAGAGTGAAACAGCCGTGGCCAACATGACCGACATGTTTGTGCTGATGCAGTTGCCCAACGCGGGCGACGAGTTGCAGGCCATCAAGAAAGGCGTGATGGAACTGGCCGATCTGGTGGTCATCAACAAGGCCGACCTCGACTCCCGTGCCGCGACCCGCGCGCAGGCGCAAATGACGTCGTCATTGCGTTTGCCGGGTCTGCACGGCAACCCTGATCATGCCCACCATAACGACCAGATCTGGCACCCGCAGGTGATTCAGCTTAGCGCCTTGCTGGGGCAGGGCGTGGACGCGTTCTGGGCCAAGGTGCTGGAATTCAAAGCGCTGCAAACGGCCAATGGACAGTTTGAAAAGCGCCGCCAGAACCAGTCGCTGGCGTGGATGTGGGAGCGCATTGAAGCCGGGCTCAAGCAGGCTTTTCACCAACACCCGGCGGTGCAAGCGCTCTTGCCCAAACTGACCGACGATGTGGTTCAGGGACGCGTGGCGGCTTCTACTGCAGCAAGAAATATGCTCGCAGCACAGGTAAATTAAGCGCAGGCAGCTATTTATTTCATATCAACTTTTATTTTTGTACGACCCGAGAAAGACAAACACCATGCATGACATCCTTGAACAACTGGAAAAAAAGCGCCAACTCGCGCGTTTGGGCGGTGGACAAAAGCGCATCGATGCGCAACACAAAAAAGGCAAGCTGACCGCGCGTGAGCGCCTGGAGGTCTTGCTCGACGAGGGCACCTTTGAAGAATGGGACATGTTCGTCGAGCATCGTTGCGCTGACTTTGGCATGGACGGACAAAAGATTCCCGGTGACGGCGTGGTCACCGGCTACGGCATGATCAATGGGCGTCTGGTGTTTGTCTTCAGCCAGGACTTCACCGTCTTTGGCGGCGCTCTAAGCGAAGCGCACGCTGAAAAAATTTGCAAGGTGATGGACCAGGCGATGAAGGTCGGTGCGCCGGTGATCGGCCTGAACGACTCGGGTGGCGCGCGCATTCAAGAGGGTGTCGCGTCTTTGGGCGGCTATGCCGACGTGTTCCAGCGCAACGTGATGGCCAGCGGCGTGATTCCGCAGATCAGCATGATCATGGGGCCGTGCGCGGGTGGCGCGGTCTATAGCCCGGCCATGACCGATTTCATCTTCATGGTCAAGGACAGCAGTTATATGTTTGTCACCGGCCCGGAAGTGGTCAAGACCGTGACGCACGAAGAGGTGACCGCCGAAGAATTGGGTGGCGCCATGACCCACAATACCAAGAGCGGCGTGGCCGACCTGGCGTTTGAAAACGACGTGGAGGCGTTGCTGATGCTGCGCCGCCTGTACAACTACCTGCCGCTCAACAACAAGGAAACGGCGCCGGTACGCCCCAGCGGTGACCCAATCAACCGTGCCGACCTGAGCCTGAATACGCTGGTGCCGGACAACCCCAACAAACCTTACGACATGAAGGAGCTGATTCTCAAGACGGTTGACGACGGTGACTTTTTTGAGCTGCAGCCCGAGTACGCCAAGAACATCCTGATCGGCTTTGCCCGCATGGACGGCCAGACCGTTGGCATCGTGGCCAACCAGCCGCTGGTGCTGGCCGGTTGCCTGGACATCAAGAGCAGCATCAAAGCGGCGCGCTTTGTGCGCTTTTGTGACGCGTTCAACATTCCGGTCATCACATTCGTTGACGTGCCCGGCTTTA
>Ga0172375_10004903_pt1 | contig 19538 bp, 16 predicted proteins | sample LakKiv1m_FD_114537 | JGI IMG/M metagenome (GOLD analysis project Ga0172375, IMG submission 114537) | Freshwater microbial communities from Kabuno Bay, South-Kivu, Congo - kab_092012_11.1m | ecosystem: Environmental > Aquatic > Freshwater > Lake | place: Democratic Republic of the Congo...
AAATGAGGTCCGGGGCGACCCGCCCCGACCACGCCGGAGTGGTGGAACTGGCAGACGCGCGGGACTCAAAATCCCGTGTCCGCAAGGACGTGAGGGTTCAAGTCCCTCCTCCGGCACCATTTAAAAACGCGCAGTTACACCTGCTGGGGCACCGGCGGGGAGGCTGCTTTCGGTCGACTGTGAAGTGAATTGTGAAGTTGGATCGGAAAGTGGGGTCATCGCCCGGTCGATCGCCGACACCGCATTCCGAAGGTGACCAGGCGAAAGGTGCGAATAGCGTAGGGTCATCTGAATCGTCTTGTGTCCCAGGATCTGCTTGATCGACATCAGGTCAACCCCCGCCATCGCCATGAAGCTTGCTGCCGTATGCCGCAGATCGTGGAAGTGGAAGTTATAGATCCCTGCCCGCTTACACGCCCGCTCAAAGGCATTCCTACCGCCTTTGTACATCCTGCCCTTCTTGTCACAGAACACATACGTTGAGTCCAGCCGGCGGACGACCCCCTCCAGCACCTCACGGACGGCGGCATTCATCGGGACTTCCCGCCGATCGCCGTTCTTCGACTGCGTCACCAGCAGGTATCCGTTGCGAAGATCGACGCTGTCCCAGGTCAGATTCAGAATTTCCCCACGCCGCATACCGCTGTTCACCGCAACGGTGACAACGGCCCGAAGCAGCGGGTTGGTACATTCCTTCAGTAACCGCTGGACCTCCTCCGGCGCCAGATAACGAAGCCTCCCGGCCGGTTCCTTCAGCATCTTCACCTTACGCACCGTCCGCAAGGCGTCATCGTCCACCCATCCCCAGTCACTACACTTGTGGAACAGGTGCTTCAACATCGCTATCTTCCGATTGACCGTCCCCGGCCCCTTCCCCTGTGCGATAAGTTCCTGCTGGAAAGCTTCCAGCATGGAGACATTGAACCGACGCAAAGGGATATTTCCGAATCGCGCTTCCAGGTCGCCGGCCATGTATTTCTTGTTCTTGTAAGCTCCCTGCGGCTTCGCCCACTTCAGGTACTCCTCCACCGCATCTACAAACAGCACGTTCCGAACTTTAGGCTTCGCTACTTCCTTGCCCTTGGCTACCGCATCCCGTTTATCCGCGAGTTTCTTCAGCGCCGCTTTGTAATCGCTGGTCTCGGAAGTTTCCCGGATCACTCGCCCATGGACATCAACAAACGCTAGCCACCAAACGTTCCCACGCTTATAGACGCCCTTTCCTTGAGCCACGAGGTTTTCCTCCTTTCCCGGCCGGCGGCTCCTTTGCCACCAGTCCGATTTCGCCTTCCCTAACCTTGCGCAGGATGACGGCAGGGATGCCGTTTCTGGTGATACAGACGGGGATGCCCGTCCTTTCGACCTCCATCACCAGCGCTGTCAGGGTCAGCTTCGCGTTCGTTACGGTCATGAACTTCAACTTCTGTTACCCCCTTCCCACGGCATAGCCATTATTATAGCCATGTCGGGGGCAAGCGCAAGGTGAATTTCCAACTTCACATTCCACTTCACAGCAACTTATACCTTGGCGATAACGCAAGGGGTTTTCTCTGCATCACGGGATTTGGAATCCCGTGCCCTTCTTGGCGGCAAAGGCGCTGAAAGGGGGATAACGGCAGGAGTAGATTGCTTTGCCAGCCATCGGTCAATGTCGGACCGGCGAAACTTGATCATGCGGCCCACCTTCACGAAAGGTATCTCGTTGCCCGCCGTTCGCTGATATATCCAATCTTTGCTAACTCCTCCCAGGTATTTGCCCAGTTCAGTCACCCCAATCAGGTCGTCCATCTGGGGAGCCTGCGTCTGCGAGCCTGTCATCATCGGCCGTAGTCGCGCCACCACCGCCTCTGCGATCGCCTGGCTCACCGAGTCAGGTATTTCAAGTTCGATCTTCATCGACTGCAAGCACCCTTCATAGATGCCCCGTTTTCAGAAATTTCCCCGTTCCCCGCCGACCCTTTTCCAATGATTCGGCCATCCTGGCCCTCTGCTCCGGGGTATATGCCCTCTTTCGTTTTGGGTCGGTCCCCATCCGGTAATCGAATAATGAACACGGGCGTGCTGTCTCCGGCCCCTTTGTGCAAAGTCGGACCTCCCTCAGGGAGCCGCAACAGCAATCGAGACACTTCGCCCTGATGGCCCTGATTGGAGTTGTCGTCATTGGTTTTGTCCTTCCATTGAATTACCGTTATTTCCACCATTAATACCCTTCCCATCAGGCCAAAAACGTATACGCGCGCGCGCGCGAGGAGAGATAATTCCAGTTTCTTCTCACCCGGAATACCAAATATCCTTTAATAATCAGGAATTTGATGACCCTGCAGATCCTTGATCCAAATCCCATGTCGCTCATTTTCTCACCCTGAAAAGGGTAAAATCCCATGCTTTTTCCCTTGAATTAGCAGTATTCCTTGCATATTTACTCGTTTTTCTACCCATTGCGTCCCAATTGGCGCGATATTTCGGCCCACTTGTGGAGAAAAATTGGTTGCGAGTAACTCTTTTATAAAGTTCATTCCGGTCCTCCGTGGACTCCCTCATCCATCGGTATCTGCACCCTTCCTCCACGAGATACCTTGGCGGGGCGTACAGCGGGTAAAGATTCAAAAAGCAGCCAACGAGGGTCATGGCACGCGATGGCACTCGAACAGCTCCTTTCTGGTTCCAGTTTCTTTTCCATCATTCCTATGCACTTACAAAAACTAACTACAGAAGAAAGAGGATCGCGTTCCCTTGCGTGCCAAGGGCTCATTTCAACCGGAAACCTTCGTAAAAGCGCGTTCGAGTATCCTCAACGCGATGCTGAGAAGTAATAAGTTTTCCCCCACGGGCCGTCCTGAGGTCACGTCCGAATCGTTGCAAGTTTCCAGGATAATCCCTCCCATTTCGGTCACACCATTGCCGCCAAGCGAGGTAAAGACCTTCAACGGAAACGGAGTACCCCGATCCCTTTTCGGTCATCTCATCGAGGAAGGAAGCCATCGGAGAACCGAGCGCCTCGATGTCCTTGATCGCGCCGAGTCCCTTCGCCGGTTGCAGGAACCGACCACGATCTGTCAGGCGTTGCAACCCGTCGAGGCATCTGTTGAGAATGCCGGACCGCTCTGCTTCGAGTTTCTGGTCGAGATCAAGGTCCTCCCGGCCGAGGAATGATTCCGTAAACTGGACAACGACGAACCGAGAAGCGAGCGCTCCCGAGGGATCATTGATCTGCGGTGTCTCGTTCGACAGCATGACGAACCGGACGGACAGAGAGCCGTTCCACGAAGGAAGGTATTTTCGCGGGACGGCGATTCCGTCCGCTCCCGATATGGTGAGTAAACGTTCGGCGACTTCCTCGGCGTCGGCTTTCAGTCGTGCATCGCCGATGACTGCGACGGATTTCCCAATCGCATCTTGAAGACCAAATCGGTCGCCGAGGTTCGCCATTGTCGGCGTAACCACGTTGCGCCCCCCCAACAGCTTCGGGATCAAGCGCCCGATTGTTCCCTTTCCTGACCGCCGCGGCCCGACAAAGAGGAACAACTTGTGGTATCTCGTTTCCGGGATGAGTAGTAAGCCGAGGATTTCTTCCAAGGTGTCACGGCTCTCAAGGTCATCATCGAACCAGTCATCGAGCGACTTTATCCATTTGAGACACGTCGCCGCCGGGTCGTAGTCATAGTCCGTACTTCCCAGGTTGAAGAACCGGGGCGAGTGTGGGATAAGTTTCCGGGTAATCGCATGGAGTAGGCCGTTGCGGAGCGCGAGCCAGTTTCCCGCGTCTCTCTCAGGCTGGTCGAGAAAGACGGGCGGATCCACCAGCTCCGGTATGTTCGCCGCCGCGCGTAGACCGTCCAAGGTGTCACCGATGCGGACCTTGTTTGGTTTGAAGGGGACGATGATCTCGTCCTTCCCGACCTTCTGTCGCCGGAGTGCGCCATCCAAGAAGCTCCACAGGTCGCATCGGATTTCTCCATCCGATACTGTCCGGTACTCCTGTCCAGTCCAAGAGAAGAATTCACCCCGATGATGTATGAGAACCGGTATCCCTTCTCGGGTGTGCTTTCGGTCGATGAATGCCCGTGCACAATTCAACGGTGCCGAAGGTTCGAGGACCAGTGGGGTTCCTATTCCGACATTCTCCGACGGTCCCTCCGATGACGCCTTCCTCCGACCGTTTCCTTCGCATGGAAGGGATGGTGCAACGGATTCCAAGTCGATCTCCTCGAAGTCGTCAATCAGGAGATCGTCACGGCGGATATACGTCATGGCCTCACCGCCAAGGGGAGATATACAACTGCGAATAAGATTTCACCGTTCATTCCGCATCTCCTCGATCCATCTTCTTCCGGAGGGTACCCGGTTGCCGAATGAAGGACTTGAAATCGGCCTCAGTTATGAGGATCCGTCCCCCAACGAGGGAGGCTCGAAGGAGTCCGGAGTAGCACCAAATCCGAACCGTTTTTGGATGGCAACGGGCAATGGAGGCGATCTCGGCGACAGTGAAGTTTTTCTCGTCCATGCCCTCATTTTCCCATCCCGGGACAAGGCATTATAAGCAGACGAATAAACCCAATAATGTGGGGGGGGAAATGTCTACCCTATCTCCGAAGGCTTGCTGAGCAAGGGCTGGAGGTCAGGTCTACCTTCTGCGGCGGGTTTGAAGTCTCACCCTTAGATCACCAAATTCTTTGATATTTTCATCTTTGCAATACTTTTTAATGATCGCTGCCCTGGCATCGCCGGATATCTCAATCTCAGTTTCCTTTACCTGGCAGACCTGAAGACGGCGGTCGATCTCCTTTTGAGCCTTCGGATCAAACTCGACCTTGCCCGGCTCGTCAAGATTCTTATGAATCAGGAAACCATAGAGCAAAGAACCGCGGACTTCCCGATGGAGAAAGTTGTCTAGGTCGTCGAGGAAATGCCCTTCTTTCCTGGGATATTTCTTGAGGGTGGATTCGCCCAACTCATGGAGCAGATAGTGGTTCATCCAAAACCCGAGCGTTTTTAGATATAAATCTTTGAATCGCTTGTCGAGCCGAAGAGCGTCCAGATGTTTCTTGGCGCTGGTAATCTTATTTTCAATATCCTTACGGTTACGTGGGTTGGGGATTCCCATCTGGATGAAATAGGGATCAGATTTCTCCTCTTGCTCTACATCGCCAGGGAATGCTGTCTTGAGACGGTACGGTTTCCCGTCAACGAAGCCGTGCCCTTTTCTCGCTGTCGCTTTTCCTGTGTTCTCGCGGAAGGTTAAATTTGGGATGGGGACCAGAATTTTCCGATCTCGGGATTTTACGCGGGGCTTCTCTATCTCTGTCAGGGTTTTCTTTCCTTCCCCCCACTGGACATTCCCACGCAAACGATCACGTTCCTTTATCTCTTTTTCTGTATGTGGCGGGCTTTCAGCGAAATGCAACAATCGAGCAATGCGTTGTCTCTCCCATGCCGTCTCTTTTTCTCGGTAGCCATATTTTCTCGCGATGGAATTCAAATGAGGCTGCACAAACGCGAGGATTCTCTCGATGTCTCTTTCTTTGAAATAGAACTTCCGCGAGGAGAAACTACAAGGTGTCACGCGCCGATTCGGGCCAACCATCTTCCTCCTCCGTTAAAGCGTTCCATGTGAAGTGATCCGGGCGTGCCGGCGTCGGCGTTCCCCGCCTTCGGCTCGTTTGCTCATCCTCCGGTAAAAAGCAGTAATCGAATGCTATCCAATTTCCTTTGGATTCGATAGGATTTCGAATAATTGTAAAAAAAAAGTAACAAGAAATCGGAGGTTGCCTAATGGGGGTCTTTGCAGGCTGCAAGCCCAGGAAGGAAGTCCTCAAAGGCGAACTGAAGGACGCCATCTTCGCAGCGGATTTCGGTGACCTCATTTCGGGGAAGGCCCCCGATGTCTACGGGGACGCGAAGACCTTCTTCCTGAACACCCACCCAGCGAAACAACTCTGCAAGGTCATCGAAGTGGTCTTCGGACACCTCGCCAGCAGCAAGGAGGGCGGTGCCACCATCCGCCTGAGCACCGGATTCGGCGGTGGGAAGACCCACACCCTTATGGGTCTGTGGCACCTCGCCAACAACGTCGACAATCTTGCGATGGGAACCGACCTGCTTCCCGCGGCGGGGCGTCCGAAGAAGGTCAAGATCGTCGCGGTGGACGCCAGCAAGGCCGGCACGGACGTGTTCCGGAAACATGGCAGCGTGGTCGCCAAGAGCCTGTGGGGAGACATCGCCTATCAACTTGCGGGGGAGAAGGGCCTAAAGTCCCTCGGCGCAACGGACGATCCAGAACGTCAACCCGACGAGGACACGATCTCGAAGTTGTTCCCCGCCGGATCTGTCCTGTTCCTGCTCGACGAGCTGGTCATCTACATGTCGACCCTGTCGGAACGTGGGCAGGGGTGCTTTCTGGCGTTCCTCAACCAGTTGGCGTCCATCGTCGCCAAGAAACCGCACACGGCGCTCCTCGTCACGGACCCGGCCGACCAGCGGGCCTACGCCAAGCAGGCCGCCGCCCTCGCGGAAGGGCTCGCCACGGCGACTGCGGCCGTAAAACTGGACGACATGTTCGGGCGGAAGATGACTGACTACGACCCCATCGGCGAAGAATCAGCCAAGGTCATCGCCCGGCGCCTTTTCGAGTCTATCGACCCAGCGGCGGCACAGGCCGCTTCGGCGACTTACCACGGCCTCTACCAGCGCGTGTCCACTGAGCACCCGGGTGCGATTCCGCACAGCGCCATCGCACCTGAATACGCAAAGAGGATCGTGGAGTGCTACCCGTTCCACCCCCGTCTTCTCGATACTGCCCAGAATCGGCTGGCCAGCATCCAGGCGTTCAACAAGAGCCGTGGTACCTTGCGGCTCTTCGCGCGGATCCTGCGTACGGTTTGGGAAGCCAAGCATGATGTCGAGCTGATCACCGCCGGCGAGATCGAATGGTCGAACCCGATGATCCAGGCGGACCTCCTCCAGCGTCTCAACCACGACAACTTCAAATCTGCCATCTCGGCGGACGTTGAGGGGCACGCGGGGGAGTTGGAGGGCGGAGTGCCCCGTGGCATCCACCGGCGCGTCGCCTCGGCGCTCCTCCTCGAAAGCATCCACATGCAAGCGAACAGCGGGTTCGAGCCCCCGGACCTTACTCTGGCGATTCTTCGGCCAGAGGAGGCCGGGAACGAGCCGGCCGAGGCGTTGGAGCGACTGGTCGGGGTCTGCTGGCACACGTATCCCATGGCGGGTGGCAGGGGATGGCAGTTCCGGTACGAGCCCAACATCCTCAAGCAAATCGAGGAGCGGATGGGGCAGGTGCCGATCGAGGACGCCAAGAGCCGAGTGCTCTCCGAGGCACAAGGGTACTTCACCGGCCCGGGGTTCAAGGTGGCAAACTGGCCGACGTCCCCGAAACAAGTTCCGGAGGCGGCCGACCTCCAGCTCGTCCTGTGCGAGAACGAGAAAATCGCGAAGGCCGTCTGCAGCAACGCCGACGATGGAACCCCGCGGAGATTCACCAACGCCATCGTGGCTGTGACGGTCACCCCAGCCGCCTTCAACAACGCCATCGACAGGGCGCAACGGCTTATCGCCACCGAGGCGCTTGAACGCGACTACCAGGCGGGCGACCAGAACCGGATGGCGCGCGAGCAGATCAAGCGGCACAAGCCGGAATTCTCGAAGCTGTACCGTGTCCAGACCTACCGCGCCTTCGACCGGGTCGTTCTCGCGGGGGGGACGGCATACTCCATCGACGAGAAGTTCCAGGTACCAGAAGAGCAGATGCTGGCGAAACCCCAGGGGCAAAAATGCCTGCGGGCCTTCCTGGACGAAAAGGATCTGGTCTACCAGTCCGGCGATTCTCTCGACATCGACCGATTCATAAAGGACATACTCCCCGGGGCGACGCACCTCGATCCGGATGTCTACACTGCCAAGGCCATTCACGAGCGTTTCCTGGGATCGCCGGGACTACGCCTGATCCCCGATAAGGGAATCGTCCGGAACACCCTCCTCACAGCAATCAGTAAGGGGAAGGTAGTGGCCCGCTTCTCCGACGGACGCGCGTATGACGCGCAGGGGTGCGTAGAGGGGCCGGAAGGAAGACGTCGGCGCATAGAGGGGACGCCGATGAATCTGCCGTTGGACGACACGGTCCTGGTCTCCCCGGCGAGCTCCAGTAAAGCGGCCGAGTGGGTCAAGGAAGACGCCAAGGTCGTGACGCCGCCCGGTGGCGGGACCGGCGGGGCCGGTGGCCTTTTTGAGCCCCCCAAGCCGGTTCTTACCCGGATCGATGTAACAACGTGGGAGAAGGTAGGTGATTTCGCCGCCGCCGGGAGGCCGCTCCTCGAACTGCACCTGATCGCAAAGAATCCGGCCGATGCCGCGGTTCTCTCCGGCCTGGCGCAACCCCTTGGCGCCGATTCCCTGACCTTTTCCGTCACGGTCTCCGGGCGCGCAAAGGACGGTGGGGTGCTCAACTTCAGCGCTGGCGAGGTGAAGGTCACAAGCCCGGTGAAACCTCTTGCCGTGGCCCAGACCCTCTTTAACGCCATTGAGGAGAGCGGCGCTGCCTACGAAGCAGTCCTGAAGTTGAAGTTCGGGCCCGCTGGGAGGACAGGGCTAGAAGAGCAGATCAAGAACCTGGTCGATAGTAGGCCACCTGGTGTTACCCCCAAAGCAACGTTCGACAAGCCCGTGGGGCGTGTCGCATGAACATCCGAACGGCATCCTTTGCTCTCCGCGTGGTACGGCGACGGGAGGGGGACGCGGGGATCCTGTACCGCAGGACCCTCGATACGAACCAGAACGAGCGCCTTACGAGGATTGGGTCGATCTCCTCCATTGCCTTCTCCGCGGGCACGAAGCTTCTGCGATGCGCCGTCCGGGCGACCGCAGGCCCGGGCACGAAACTGACCACCGGTCCCTTTCACGCGCTCGACCCGGATTGGGGTGCGAGGGTAGCCTGTTACGCCCTTACCGCCTCTGGTCTGCGGAATCCCGAGCGACTTCACAAGGCGGCCGACCATCTATTGCACGCCGACGGCCCCGAGGCAGCCTGGTGGTTCGGTTTGATGGGGAACGGGAAGAAAAAGCGCGTGATCAGAGCGTTACGCATCCTTGTAGAGGCCGTGAAGTGAAAAAATCCCCACGCCTTATGATCGAAAATTGGTTGCCCGCTGGTGCTCTTGGGGTTGAGTGCATGCGAGAGGAAGGAAATCCGATTGCCAAACCCCCGACCAAGTATTTCCATGTGTGGTGGGCGCGCCGTCCCCTAACCATTTCACGAGCTGCAGTACTTGGTTCTCTATTGCCTGCAGATTTCCCGAGAGATGAATTCGAACGTTTGTTGGGTTTTGGGTTTCCCGGAAAAGAACTCGTCGAAATACGTCACAGAATGGACAGCGGAGAAAGACTGGAGGGTGGATTCAACTGCGATCGGGCTTTCAAACGCCAACTTCGCGATGATGATCTAAAAAAAGCTCACGCTGCCGCAGCAAACCTTTGGGGCAGTGATATTTCCGTGATCGATCCAATGGCTGGGGGCGGATCCATTCCTTTGGAATCTGCAAGACTGGGGTTCCATACCCATGCGAATGAATACAATCCTGTCGCTTGCTCACTACTTGAAGCAACTGTTGATTATCCTTTTCGATTTGGAGCAAGCCTTGGGCAAAAAACCATTAAATGGGCTGGAGAATTAGAAAAACGAATAGCGAAGCGTTTGGAGAAATTCTTCCCGCCACGCCGCTTCGAAAAAATTCATGCTTATATTTATGCACGCACAGTTCCTTGTCCAGATACACAATATCCGACACCTCTTGTATCGGATTGGCACCTCCTTAAAGGCGCGAAAGGCAATGTTGTCGCGCAACCGATAGTAGATATAAATAAAGGTATTTGGGAAATAAAAATTAGAGAAGTGGGAAATAGGGCAGGCCAATTAAAAGATGCACCCAATCCAACATATGAAGGAGGCAAGGGTATCTCTCTGTTCTCTGGACGAATGGTAGACGGAGTCTGGGCGGGTCGACAGATTCCAGCGGATTACATCAAGGCAAAGGCACAGATAGGGGAAATGAAAAGTGTTCTTTATGCTATCGCATTAAAAACTTCAAAGGGGCTAAAATTTATTCCTTCTGAACCGCCTGATTTAATAGCTCTTTTTGAGGCAGAAAAAGAATTGCATCGTGTCCGTTCTGAATGGGAAAGACAAAACATATTGCCAACAGAGAGGATCCCAATCGGTGATAAAACTGGGGCCCCAAGTGGTGATGGGACCGATATGCCACTTAAACGTGGGGAGCGATTTTGGGCCGATATGTTCTCCTCACGTCAACTTCTTACATTAGGTGTTCTTGTAGAAGAGATAAGATTTCTTAGGAAAGATATTTTAAGAAATGAAGAAAATGATATAGCAGAGGCAATTGTTCATCTTATTGCTTTGGCGTTTGATAAATTTGTCGATTATAACTGTTCTCTAAGTACTTGGATCCCTGCTGGAAAGATTGCTCATAAATTTGACAAGCACGATTTTTCATTTAAGACCACGTTTTCTGAAATGGCTCCAGTTATATCAGGCAGCGGCTTATCTTGGGCAGTTGGTAATACAATAAAAGCCTACAATGAGATATCGGATTTTGCAAAGAGAAGTAGCGGAAACATTGTTGGAATTACTTATGGGACCGCGACAAACCTTCCTCATATCACCGACGGTTCTATTACTGCGGTGATTGTTGATCCCCCTTATGCTGACAACGTCCAGTATTCCGAGCTGGCCGATTTCTTCTACGTCTGGTTGAAGCGCACGCAGGGATACCGTCGCCCCGAGTGGTTCTCAACATACCTCTGCGAACACGACAAAGAGGCGGTAGTTAACATTTCCCGGCATCGGGAAAATGGTGGGGCTGCCCCCAAGAAAGGAAAGAGGGACGGATCCACTGCGGAAGCGAAGGCGAAGGCTCACGAGTTCTACCAAGGATTGATGACCGATGTATTCCTTGAGTCCCGCCGCATCCTCCGGGACGATGGCGTCCTCACGGTCATGTTCACACACAAAAAACAGGAGGCATGGGAATCCCTTTTCACGTCGCTTATCCAGGCTGGTTTTACCATCACCGCTACGTGGCCAATCAAGACGGAGAGTGAACACTCCCTCCACCAAGCGAAGAAGAACGCGGCCCAGAGCACGGTGATCCTCGTGGCGCGGAAGAGACCGAAGGAAGCTGGTATTGGCTATTTCGACAACGCAATGAAGCGGGAGATCCGCGAGCAGGCCCGCTCTACCGCTGAACGCCTTGAGATGGAGGGCCTCAATCCTGTCGACCAACTCGTAGGTTCCTTCGGGCCGGCCATGGAGGTCTATAGTCGGCATACCGAGGTCCGCACGGATACCGGTGTCCCGGTTGGTGTCGACAAGGCCATCGACGAAGCAGCCGATGCTGTGAGTCAATGGCGCGTCCAGAAGCTTTCCGATCGGGGCCTCGAAGGGGTCGAGCCGGAAGGGAAGTTCACGCTTCTCTGCTGGGACGTACTAGGGGCAGTCGAGTTTCGGTTCAACGAGGCCAAACTTCTCGGCAACGCTGTGGGGATGGATGTGGACCAACTCGTTGCAGCCGGATTGGTCACTAAGACCGGCGACAAGGTCCATATCCTGTCCGCCGGGGACCGCCGGCGCAACAAGGCCCTTGAACCGGACAGCGTGGAAGTGCAAACGTTGTTCGGCCCCGTCGTCGTCGCGAAGAAGCGCGCCTCGAAAAAGAACGCCTTGAAAGTCCACCCCAACGATCCCGTCTTCCGAACAGCCCTCGATGCCTGTCACGCACTGGGTCTCCGCTATATTGAGGCCGGGGGTGGGGCCGGCGGAATCGGATCGGCCAAGTCCCTGGCGAACCAGCATCGCTGGGGCAAGGACTCAAAGGAAGCCCGCCTGATGGAAGCACTCGTCCATGCGGCACCTGAAGCGGTGCGCCACGAGACCGGGAAGAAGTCCGTAGCCGCGCAGTATCCGGAGTTCCGTGCCTGGCACGCCCTGCTCCTCCCACTGTTCGGCATCAAGCCTCCGGATTGGAAGAAGAAATTGGAGGCGGTCATCGGATTGCCCTTCAAGGAAATGGCCGAGGAGGAAGAGGAGTCCGACAGCGAGGACGAAGGGTGAAGAAGAAGGTCTCAGGCCAAGAGCCTGTCCCACCAGCGCCCGGGATCATGAAGAAGCACGTCTGGCTCCGGTTCCTCGCTGGGCCGGACCAGATGCTGCTCGAAAAGCTCTACGTCCCAGCCCTCGGGGAAGCCCTCCGATACGACCGGTGCTGCGCCTACTTCTCCAGTTCTGTCCTCTCCGCAGCGGCTAGGGGATTCGCGAAACTGATCGAGCGTCTGTGCACCCTCGGCGATGCGGCCCCGCATCCGGCAATACGCCTTGTAGTGAACGAGGAACTCGACGAGGACGATGTCCGCGCCGTTGTCGAGACGGGGGACACCTCCGCGTTGGAAGCACTGCTCCTCAAGCGACTGAAATCCCCGAAGGAGATCCTGGAAAAACAGCGCCTCGCGATGCTGGCGTGGCTGGTCAAGGAGGGGCTTCTCGAAATACGGGTCGGGATCATGAGGCAAGGTGGTGGAATCGTCCACGGCAAGTTCGGCATCGCGACCGACCATGCAGGGGACGCCGTCGTGTTCGCGGGGAGCGGGAATGAGTCTGCCCAAGGGCTGACCGCCAACTACGAGCGCCTTGAAGTTTCCACCTCCTGGGAAGACCGCGAGCGACACAAGGAATACAACAGGGAGTTCGCCTCCCTTTGGACGGACAAGCACCCGGACGTTCACACGGTCACCCTCCCGGAGGCGGTCCGGCTCAAACTAATCAAGTTCGCACCGAAGACGCCGCCGGCGCTCGAACCTTCCAACGCCCTTGCCCGCCAGAAAACTTCCATGATCTGGCACTTCATCACCGAGGCGCCGTACCTGCCCGATGGGGACAGTGCCTGCGACGCGACCGCGCCGGTGACCCTATGGCCCCACCAGAAACACGTTGTGCGGGAAGTCGCAGGAGCATGGCCTTCCGGAAGGCTGCTTTGCGACGAAGTGGGCATGGGGAAGACGATCGAGGTGATCCTCGCTCTCCGGCGCCTCATGGCGGGGCGCGGGGTAAAGCGGGTCCTGATCCTCCTCCCGGCGGGACTGCTCAAGCAGTGGCAGGGGGAGCTCAGGGAAAAGGGCGGGCTGATATTCCCGCGCCTGGAAAATCCCACAACGATTGTGTATCCGGATGGCCTCGAACGAAAAACCACGGGGTTAGCTGAATCCCTCCGGGAGGACGCCCTCATCATGAGCCGGGAGACCGCCCGGACGGACGGCAACCTCCCCGTCTTGCTGGATGCGGAACCATGGGACCTGGTCGTTCTCGACGAGGCGCACGCCGCCCGGAGGGGAAAGCAGGAGGAGGGGGAATTCAACAGCGGGACATTGCTTCTCAACCTGATCCGGAAACTACAGTTGCGACGGAAAGCACGAGGGATTTTTCTGGTCAGCGCCACGCCGATGCAGACACACCCGTGGGAACCCTGGGATCTCCTGGGGGTTCTGGGGGAAGGTGGACGATGGCTATCCGATTTTGCTGACGTCCGGTCCTACTACTCCGCCATCGCCCGTCTCAGGGAGGGTTTGTGCGACCAGGTGACCGCCCGAGGGGCCGCCGTGATGGTCGCTACGGATCCCCGATTCCCACCCGTACCTGCGGAATTGGCTCTTGGTGTGGTGGACGGCGATCTATCCGACCGAGTGTCCAGTCTCACGCAGAAAATTGCCTTCTGTCCGGAAAGCCGCAGGCGGGATGTCGAGGAGTGGCTCCGAAAAGGATCCCCGCTCTCCCGGCGGATGCACCGGAACACACGGGCCACTCTCCGACAGTATTACGTGCGAGGATTGCTGGAGGCCCCGCCCCCGCGGAGAAGCATCGAGGATTGCATCTACGACTTCCACGATCCGGAAGAGCGTAGGATCTACGACTCCATCGGGAAATACATCAACAAGCGGTTCCAGGAGCTGGAAAAGGAGAAGCCCGGCAAGGGGTTCGTCATGACTATCTATCGGCGTCGGGCCGCCAGTTCGCCGTACGCCCTTGAGCAGAGCCTCAAGCGACGTCGGGACGGGTTGAGGCAGATCGCCTCCAGGATGGCGAGCTACGCCTACCTTGAACGGAACGAAGGCATCGACTCCGCGGACATCGACGACTACGGTGGATCCGAATTCACCGGACAGATCTCGGCCGCCTATCCTACAGACCCCCGCGCGGCCGAAGTGGAGATGAACGAGATCGCCGGTATCCTCGATAGCCTGCGCGCCCTGAACAATCGCGACACGAAACGGGATTACTTCTTCGACAGGCTTCGGGAGGCCACTGACGACGGTCGTTCGGTACTCGTCTTCACCGAATACACCGACACGATGGAATACCTGCGGGATGCACTGATGTCTCACTACGGGAAAGCCCTTGGATGCTATAGCGGGGATGGCGGGCAGGTCTGGGACGGAACGGAATGGAAGGTCGTGACCAAGAGCATCATCACCCAGCATCTGAACGAAAAGAAGGTCAAGGTCCTGATTTGCACCGACGCGGCAAGCGAAGGCCTCAACCTGCAGGCGGCCGGTGCGATCATCAACTATGACCTGCCGTGGAACCCGAGCCGGGTCGAGCAGCGGATCGGACGAATCGACCGGATCGGCCAAAGATACCCTGTCGTTCGGGTTGTGAACATCTTCCTCAAGAACAGCGTGGACATGCAGGTCTACCGGGTGCTCAGGGAAAGATGTGGGTTGTTCGAGCACTTTGTCGGGGCCATGCAGCCCGTGCTAGCGAGGGCACGCCGGATGTTACTCGGGCAGGACATCATCGACGTCGGGACGCTGGAAGGCACTGCCCGCGAGGTCGAAGGGGACCCAGTCGCCGGGGAAACGTATGTCGAGAGTGCCCCGGAGGTGGGGAACGACGTCCATCCACCCGTAACCTTCGACGAGATGAAGGAAGCCCTGTCCTCACTGGATGGCGGGGTGGGACCCAAGGTGAAGGTCTTGGACGGGGGGAAGCGATATGAACTGACTGGCCCCGATATGGCGAAGACGATCTATACGGGGAACCGGAGCGTTCTGGAAGAGAACGCGGGGATATTGTCCCTGTCTCCAATGGATAAAGGGATCATGACCATGGCGAGGACCCTGTGCCGCCCGGGAGAGATCCTTCCCTTGGTCATCGAAACCTGCCAGCGAGGGGCTTTCCGCTGCTCGGTATCCTACTGGATTTCTCAGGGGGAAATCGTCTCGGTCAAATCGATGGAGGAAGTGAAGGCTCGGGTAGATGCGTGGGACGGTAGCTACCCAGACCCTGAGGAGTGGGCCCGCGCCAGGGATATCGCACGTCGGGAGGCATCCCAGCGTCTGCAGGAGATGGAGGTTGCCGCATCTGAAAAGGAACGCCGGGGGCTTCTGAATCAGGTGGAAGCAGCCCGGATCCGCTTGACTCGGGAACTGGGTCGTTATCTTGTCAGCCAGGGGGCTGGCACCGACGACATGAACAACTTTCTCTATCAGATGATTACTCGGGACCTCGATGGGGCTCGGCGTTTGAAAAAGGCACTTGAGATGCTGGGTGGATACCCTGAGTGGGATACCGAAACCTGCCGAGATTTGACCGCCTTCGCGAGCGAACTCACAGACAACCAGATCAAGGGGCGGTCGATGATGAAGGAGATCGACGCGGCGCTGCAGGATCCGAGGTGGGATGCGATGTCGAAATGATGAAGAAACTGGAAAAGCAGGAGACTTGGCGAAAACAAATTGAGGTTTCTACAAAATGACCCGAGACAAATATGAATCGGTTTTTGAGATTATTCCTTTTTACGTGCAAATTCTTGCGCTACACGAAGCGCCCTGTATTTGAGATCAGCCCCCGATCCGAACCAAACTCTGGAAAGGCGACGATCTGATCCACGTTCGGTTGAGTATCGATAATCTTCGTCGCGGGTAACCGCATTATAAGCCGCCCATAACGTACCGCGAATCTCCTTATTGCTCTCCTCAAAGAGTGCGGTGACTCGATTCCACCGTTCAGGGCGTTTATTTTCAAGTATCTGTTTTTTTGTGCGGGGGAAAACACCGTCAAGATAGTGGTCGAACCGCACTACTCCAAACCGAATCTTGGTAAACTCCCTAAAAAGTTTCTCGACTTCGTTGTAGGCATTATTGATGATGCCGAGCATTTCAGGAACCTCAGATAAACGCTTGTGCAAATCGCCCGTGTGCCGAACCCGCACCGATTGGTTACCATCCAGCAGGGCGAAATTCAGAGTGTTTTGGCAGACGACACGGATCGGGGTAATTTTGACCGTGACGGATTCCTTACCGCAATGATTGTTCGACAGGAGCAAAAACTTATCGACGATATCATCCCCGATAACCCGGATGGTCCCTGGGAGTTTCGCCAAGACCCAAACCCTTTCCCCGACACCCAATGACCCTGCAGTATGAAATATCGCCGCCTTGCTTCCCACAATAGGATCGAAGAATTTGAAAGCATCGGTATTCTGTAGCGACACATAATCCTTACCAACAAGACCCAGTAATACATCCTGTTCTTTTTCATTCCTGGCTTTACGTACAAGGGAAAATCGCGTTGGATCAGCGCTCAGGTTGTAGTACGGCCCCTCCAATGGGCATTTCTCGACTTGCCATTCAAGCCCTGCGGCCCGGATCATTTGAACTGCAGTTGCACATTCGGGCAGTTCTCTTCCAAGCCCATGCCAAGGGGGGTCGCCATAGTACGCCATTGAGTCGACGTTATGCGCCATGCGTATCTCCCTGCACTACATGATGGCCATTTCGCCTATATCCAGCAAATCCATATTTTGGGAGCGTAGCACTCTCGAATCATATTGTCACCGATAGCATGTAGACCGATAATCATCACGTCCGCAAGATGCCCCTATGCGGAAAGAGAAGACCGACCGCCGTGATCCTGTCCTGATGGCATTTGGGCTTGCCATTCAGAAGCGACGGCGGGAAATGGGGATATCACAGGAGGAAGCGGCCGCGCGGGTTGGAATTCACCGCACCTACTTCGCGGATGTGGAACGAGGGGCGCGGAACGTCGGGCTCAAAAACGTGGTTGCTATCGCAAGAGGGTTGGATGTAACACCGTCAGACCTCTTGAAGAAGATCCGGTAAAAGTCCCTAAGAGTCGGGAATGTTCCACAGGTTATTCTTCCTGTAAGTTCTTATTGCGGAGGTAAAATGCTTTTCTTGACCTCTCCGACCAGATGCTCACACTTTTTAAGATTTTTGAATAAAGTCGGGATGATCGAAACTGGATAGTTTATCTCGACTTGGGCAACCAACCCATCGAGGCACCGGTCGACCAGAACTTGGATTTGCGGTTCTGAAGCCACCGTTTCTATATCAAATACAGGATCCAAGAAGCGCGAAACTGGCAAGTTGTCGAATACGAGTCCGGCCACGATACGATTGCCATGCGTAGCTACAGGGTAAAGTTTTCCGGGTATGGTACCTCCCCGCGTCAACCGGAGGGATAGACCTTTGTCTACACGCCGCTGAATCTGCACACAACGCCATACTTTCAAACCAGGAACGGAGCCGTTAAAGAGTTCCTTATAGGGAGCCCGGTTCAGGTCCTCCCACAGTTTCCCGATTTCCCGCTTCGCTTGGACAGGAAGTTTGACGGTTCCGGAAGCACACGCTAAAGCTGTCGTAGCTTCGACCAGATCGAAGGCGGTATCTGAACGAGCGATAGATTCGCTCCGCACAAGTTGGTAGTCGATACCGTCCACCGCCAGTTCCTGTCGGATGCGATTCTGCTCGGGGTCTAGTGCAACAAAGTCTCGGTTCTCGATCCGATTCTGGCGGTTGTTCGTCCGTGTAACTTCCTCCCCGAACATCTGGTCGTCTCCGCGGACAATTATCCGAACTGGAACGTACACCGGCGCCACAGCAGCGGGGTTTAGTTCAGAGAACTTACCTATCGTTCCGACGGTCTGCGCCCCATTAACGATACTCACGTCGTCACAGTGGAACGTTGCGAAGTCTGTGGATGTTCCTCCCGCCATAGCCCTCCTGGCACGACGTGCGACGATGGTAATCCCGTTGTTAAAATACCAAAACTCCTCCGCTCGCCCCTGAAGAGTTTGCCGCATCTCCACGTTCACTTCGGTTTCGCCCAGCATACTGCGAAGATTTCTTGCGAACAGCCGCGTTCTGTACTTCGACCACCAGTCAGCAATCGCCTCCCCGCTAATCTGTCCATAATATGCCTCGTGAGGGGACTCCTTCCGCCCCCACGACTTTAGCCCGATCTCCATGTTGATAGGCTCGCCGGCAACGCTGCTGACCAGCGAATTGTGAAGAACGCTCTGGTTGAGTACTGATATGGAGACAACCTCGCTCGTGTCGTTCATCTCTCGCGCAAGATCATCCATGTCCCGCTTGGAGGGAGTTGCGAGGCCACTGCTCCCGGTATAAGCGATAACCACTTCGTAACGAGTCGCAGGGTCGTTCAACGCCTGCTCAACCATGGATATCTTCGCGCGGACCTTCGCGTTAAATCTGTCAAACTGCATATTGAACAAATCGTGCACACCAGCGAGGAATTTCTTTACCTCCCCGTTATCCGGCTCGCCGCTCCCGTCCTTGATCCATTTCGACTGTACAAGGTAAAGCCTTTTGTTCGGTTGGTCGTAGTGCAACGCATCCAGCCCGTTGTCATCCCCACCGTCGGTAACCGCACCGGCAGCAACTTCCGGTGCCACGGCGCTGAGATAGGAAAGAGCGTATGCTGCAAGCCCTCGCGTAAGGAGGAAGTTTTCCTTCATTTCAGGAGGTGCATTTGCAACATCGGTGAGGTCAATGAGGGATCCGAAAAGGCGAATGACGTGGCTTTTTATCTGGTTAACATGAATAACGCTCATCTTACTCCTCCGCTATTTAAAGACGGCGGTCCGACCAGCCCGGCGCACTACTCCAATCCAGGCGCCCCGACCGCATTATTGTCCGATGCAATTTTCCATACCGCTAACCGTGCACAATTTTATCACCCCAGGTGAAACGGAGATCACGCAAAATGGTTGACTGCCCGCCAAATTGTCCCTGGCAGTGGTAATGCATTTCGGCCCGATACCGAGGAAGAGGCAGATCAGGGGAGCATAAAGACTTTTCAAAATATTGCGTCGACCTCGGAAGGGGTCTGATTTGATCGCAGTTAACTTCGGCCGGGGGCCTACCCCCCCCCCTCCGGACTGTGAAGTAAACTGTGAAGTAGACCCTGCCCACTGGATACGAAAAGAATAAAAAGGGGGAAAGCCGACTTCGGCCTTCCCCCAGTTAAATCCTACTGCTGCCTGTTATTGCCTGTTGCTTCTGCTACTTACCCAGCCGTCTCAAAATCCCGTGTCCGCAAGGACGTGAGGGTTCAAGTCCCTCCTCCGGCACCAAGTCGAGTTTAGCGCGTCCGGCATCCCCACCGACGGCGGGGATGCCGGTACCGCCTCACTTCA
>Ga0172375_10004904_pt1 | contig 19537 bp, 17 predicted proteins | sample LakKiv1m_FD_114537 | JGI IMG/M metagenome (GOLD analysis project Ga0172375, IMG submission 114537) | Freshwater microbial communities from Kabuno Bay, South-Kivu, Congo - kab_092012_11.1m | ecosystem: Environmental > Aquatic > Freshwater > Lake | place: Democratic Republic of the Congo...
GTCAAGAGGGATGTTTCGATGTTTGTCGATGAAAAGACGAAATATGCTGATATTGAGAAGAAAATCATTGAAGCCGGCGGAAAATTGGTTTTGAGCGTCGAACTCTTCGATGTTTTTGAAAAAGCGAGCGAAAAAAGCATGGCTTGGCGCGTCGAAATCGGATCCGGTGAAAAAACTCTGACTTCGGCGGAAATCGACGAGGCGATGAAAAAAATCATTGAAAAATTGGAAAAGGATTTGAAAGTGAAAGTGAGAAAATGATGAAACATCCGAAACCGACAAAAATAACAACCCTTGGTCTTATATACAATCACCCAAAGCTTTTACTGGGTATGAAAAAGAGAGGTTTTGGAGAAGGGCGTTGGAACGGATATGGCGGGAAAGTGGATCCGGGTGAAACAATAGAAGAAAGTTTGGTTCGCGAGATGCAAGAAGAATCCGGCCTCACACTGACAAAATTCGAAAAACGGGCGACAATGTATTTCGAATTCAAGGACTATTCGGAAATAATCGAGGTGAACGTGTTTGCAATAAACGAATACGAGGGTGAACTGATCGAAACCGAGGAAATGAAGCCAAAATGGTTCGACATCGATGATTTGCCATGGAAAGATATGTGGCCTGATGATTTGCATTGGTATCCGCTATTCTTCGCCGGCAAAAAATTCGAAGGAAATTTTTTGTTCGATGAGAACGAAAATGTGATCCGGCATGAATTGGAAGAATTACAATCATGAAAGACTTCAAGAAAATCCTAGTCATATATAAGCTGAAAGAAGTATATCGAACTTGTCATGTTTTGGACAGAAACGAGAGTTCAGCGGAACACAGCTGGGGATGCATGATTCTGGCTGATTATTTTCTGAGCAAGATGAAAGCCAAGCTGAACAGGGAGCGTGTTATGGATATTTTACTTTACCACGATCTTATTGAGGTGGAAGCGGGAGATACGTCCGTACATGACAAAGAAGCACTGAAAACCAAAGAATACAGAGAAAAAGAAGGCTTGAAAAAGCTCAAGAAAAAAATTCCAAAAGAGTTAGTAAATAGATATTTGAAGCTATACAAGGAATTTGAGGAATGTAGAACTGACGAAGCCAAATTTGCCAATGCGGTTGACAAGATTGATCCAATTATTCACTCGCTGGAAAAAAGTCATTCTTGGAAGAAGTGGAATCTGAGTGAGGAGGATATTAGGCAAGTAAAAGAAAGGCACCTCGTTTTTTCCAGGGAGTTTATGGACATACTCAACAAACTGCTGAAATATTTGAAGCAGGAAAAGCTGATAAAATAATGAAAGAAGTTTCAAAACACTACAACCCCTCTGAAATGGAGCCGAAGTGGCGGGAATTTTGGGAGAAGGATAATATCTATAAATTCAACCCCAAAGCCAGGGGGGAGATTTTTTCCGTGGACACACCGCCGCCAAATATCAGCGGGCGGATGCATATCGGGCATGCCTATTCTTATTCCCATGAAGATTTTATCGCTCGATTCTTTCGAATGAAAGGGCGCAATGTTTTTTATCCCTTCGGAACGGATGACAATGGGCTTCCGTCTGAGCGTTTTGTTGAAAAAAAAGCCAACGTGCGAGCCAATCGCATGGATAGAAAAGAATTTATCAAGCTTTGTATCAAAACCATAAAGGAAATTGTTCCGGAATTCAGTAAGGATTGGAAAAATCTTGGAATGTCATGTGATTTTTCGAAAACCTATTCCACAATTGACGATCATTCTAGAAGAATAAGCCAAAAATATTTCATAGATCTTTTCAAAAAGGGTCATGCCTATCGCCAGGAAGCACCGGTTGTTTGGTGTCCGCATTGCCAGACAGCCATCGCGCAGGCTGAGCTTGAAGACAAAGAAGTGGAAACCCTTTTCAATGACATTATCTTTAAACTCAAAGACAAAAAAAATCTGATCATTGCCACAACCCGTCCAGAACTTCTTTCGAGCTGTGTGGCGATTTTTGTGCATCCGGATGACAAAAGATACAAAAAGCTGGTTGGCCAAAAAGCACAAGTGCCAATTTTTGGCAATAAAGTGGAAATCTTGGCTGACAAAAAAGTTGATCCGGAAAAGGGAACCGGAGCTGTGATGTGCTGCACATTCGGAGACAAAACAGACGTTGAGTGGTTCAAAGAATACAAGTTGCCGCTTGTGATTTCACTCGAAAAATATGGAAAAATGACTGGACAAGCAAAAAAATACGCTGGGCTTTCGACAAAAGAAGCGCGTCAGAACATCATTGAAGATTTGCAGAAAAAAAAGCTGCTTGTCGGCCAGAAAAAGATCACGCACTCGGTCAATATTCACGAGCGATGTAAGAACGAGGTTGAAATTCTGAATTCCTTGCAATGGTATATCAAGATTCTCGACAAAAAAAAGAAATTTATTGAACTTGGAAAAAAATTGAAATGGTACCCGCTATTCATGCGGGCGAGATATGAAAACTGGGTCAATAATCTTGGATGGGATTGGGCGATTTCGCGCCAAAGATTTTTCGGTATTCCTTTTCCAGTTTGGTATTGCGAAAAATGCGGAGAGGTGAAATTGGCAGAGGAAAAAGATCTGCCGGTTGATCCGCTCACGGACAAACCAAAAGGAAAATGTGAAAAATGCGGCGGGACGAAATTTGTACCCGAAAAAGATGTGCTCGACACTTGGGCAACCAGTTCGATTTCTCCGCAGCTTGCTTTGCAATTGTTCTTCTCTGAAAAAGACGCGGAGAAATTGATTCCAATGAATCTTCGTCCGCAGGCCCATGATATAATTTCAACCTGGCTTTTTTATACTGTTGTTCGCTCACACTATCATTTTGAGAAAATTCCGTGGAAAGATGTCATGATTTCTGGACATGTGCTTGATTCCAAAGGTAAAAAAATGTCCAAAAGTCTTGGAAATACGGTTGCTCCTCAGGAAATATTGGAAAAGTATGGATCGGATGCTTTGCGCTATTGGTCGGCGGGAAGTACGCTGGGACAAGACATAAACTATTCTGAGGATGAGATCAAAATGGGCCGCAAAACCACGACGAAGCTTTGGAACGCGGCGCGGTTTATGGCGATGAACGTGAAAAAAGCGGAATTGCTCAAAGCGGCTGATACGATTGAACTGGCGGACGCGTGGATCATTGATGAACTGAACAAAACAATCACCAAAACGACCAAAGCGTTCGAAAACTATGCCTATGCGAAAGCCAAAGAAGAAATTGACGCGTTTTTCTGGTCGAAGTTTGCGGACTATTATGTCGAGTTTGTGAAATATCGTTTCTTCGGCGAAAACGAAAAGTCCAAAAAAATCGGAGAAAAAACAATCGCGACGGTGTTTTTCAATATCGTGAAGCTCTATGCGCCGATTATGCCGTTTGTGACAGAGGAGATTTTCCAGACTTGGTTCAAGCATCTCGAAAAAGTGAAAAGTATCCACATTTCCAGCTGGCCGGAAGAAATAAAATTGAAGAAATCCCCGGATATTTCGGATTTTGGCAGCGCAATCAAAGCAGTTGATGAGATCAGGAAACACAAAACCAAGAATGGTCTTTCGCTCGGCGCGGAAATTGATTCCATCAAGCTCAAAACCAAAACGAACTTGAAAAAATACGGAGAGTTTTTGAAAAAAGTAGGGAGGGTGGGACGTTTATCCTAACATTCAATGTTAGGGTCTTTGCTATGAAAATAACCCTTGGCAAACATTCCGGTTTTTGTTTTGGCGTGAAACGCGCCTATGATTTGACGTGCGTGAATTCGAAAGATTGCGATGACGTGTATATTCTTGGAAAACTTGTTCACAACAATGATGTTTGCTCCGATTTGCGAGAACGCGGAATCAAAGAAATTGAAAATTTGTCCGACATCAAAGAGGGGACGGTCATTTTCACGGCTCACGGCGTCGGGCCGGGGATGTATGAAAAAGCGAGCGCCAGGGGGATCAAAATCATCGACACGACTTGTCCCAAGGTGATGAAATCGCAAAGGATCGCCAAAAGCTTTGCCGAAAAAAAATATCAAGTCATCATTTTTGGAGACAAAAATCACAAAGAAGTGAAGAGTATTTTCGAATGGTCAGGCAAACATGCCAAAATAGTCGGCAGCTTGGCGGAAGTGGAAAAAATGAAGCTCGATATGTCCAAAAAATACTGCTTGGTCGCCCAAACAACGCAAAATGTTGAAGAGTTCAAAAAAATCATCCATTATCTTCAAAAAAAGCTGAAAAAATTCGCATATTTCAACACGATTTGCGAATCAACCGATGACCGGCAGAAAGAAATCAGAAAGCTCGCAAAGGAAAACGACGTAGTAATCGTCATTGGCGGAAAAGACAGCGCCAATTCGAGGATGCTATATGAAATCGCGAAATCCATAAACAAAAAATCGTTTTTTATTGAAAACGAGCAGGAATTGAAAAGGGCAGATTTTGAAGGCGCGAAAAAGATTGCCGTATCCGCCGGAGCATCGACTCCGGATTGGATTATCAAGAAAATCGTGGATAAGTTGAAGAAAATTCAAGAGAATGGAGAAAAATAAGTCAGCGAAAATATTTATTGCAGTTTCTGTTTTGGCGGCAATGATTGCTGTTTTTTGTATAATTGAATCTCGCGATGTCAAAGAGTCAGACGTCAGATCAAAAAAAGATCAACAAGCTCAACCGGAGAGCGGCGCGGATCAATCACTTTGGGAAACATATCTCTCGGGCGCTTCTCGGGGGGCTTATCAGAAGGCGAAAGACTATTTGGCAAGTTTTTTTGAGAAGAAATCCCCAAATTCAGATTCTCCATCACCCTATGCTTTGCATGAAAACATTTCCACAACTTTTTTTTGGGCGGGCGAAAAAGGAGACGATGACAATCATGATATTTCCAATTCACCGAGCTGCTGGGACGACAAATGGGCAACGCACTTTGGCGGCATGGATGATCCCAAAAAAAGAAACGGCTTTTTGCCGGCCGGATTTCAGCCGAAGGAAAATCCGTTCTATTTTGCGCTTCCTTTCAATGATTTCAATTCAAAGGGGAATCGGAAAAGCAATTTGGCCGCGTATATTCCGTGGTTCAACGAAAAAAAATGGGCTGACGGCGAGTCTGTCTGCAAAAATCAATGGATAAAAATCATCAAAGGCGACAAAATTGCGTATGCCCAGTGGGAAGATGCCGGTCCGTTCGGTGAAAATGACATTGGCTATGTTTTCGGCAGCGACCAGCCAAAAAGCAAAACCAATGATCATGCCGGACTGGATGTTTCCCCGGCGGTGCATGATTTTTTGAGCCTTTCGGATGTCGATAAAACAAACTGGCAGTTTGTTGACGCCAAAGACGTCCCTGACGGACCGTGGAAAAAAACAATCACCAGTTCCGAAATTTACTGGAAATAGTGAATCATATCGTGTATAATTGTTGAATTGCGACCTTGGAGGATCCGCGACCGCGGATTTTTTTATTGCGAATAGCTGCAATATATTGCCTTATGTATCGTATTAAATAAGGGAATTGAAAGATTTATTATGTCTCAATATGCGTACAACCAGGTATTTTTCGATCAATCAAAGCAGCGGTGGCGCCGCGCCAAATTTGCTTTGATTGTTTTGGGAATTTTCTTAGCAATCTTCTTTGGGACCATGTTCTTTAGTATGGTTCGGCAGCCTGTATTCTCGGCACCTGATTTGCCTTTGCCTAGTTCGTCTCTGCGAAGCGCGACCTCCGCAATTCTATCAAAAACAAATTCTCAAACTGCATTGTCTGCGGCGACAGTACCGAGCATCCCTTCAATCAACGGCCAACAGTCCACCTCCCCATCGATTTTGAACAATACCGCGCTCAATGGAGTTGTTGCAAAAACAACCTCTCCACCCAAAATAATCGGGTTTTATGTGGATTGGGACGACACCAGTTTTTCATCATTGCAAAACAATATCAATAATTTGGATGAATTGATTCCGGAATGGCTTCATCTTGGAGACGGAAATGGAAATATAGTTGTTGATGATCAAACAATTCAGGACAAAACGCTGGCCTATATTTCTCAAAATCGGCCAAATTTGCCGGTCACTCCCCTCATCAACAATTTTGATCAAAATATGCAAGATTGGAACAGCCAAATGCTGGACCAGATGCTCAACAATCCGGAAGCCCGTTCCCGTACGATTCAAAATCTTTCTGACTTTGTGACAAAAAACAAGTTCGCTGGAATTTCTATTGACTTCGAAAGCGTTCCGGACGCCGACCAACCGCTTCTGGCTCAGTTTATGACAGAACTCTATGCGAAATTCCATCCCTTGGGTCTCGAAGTGACGCAAAATGTTCCTTTGGAGGATCCGGCCTTCAATCTCAAAACCTTGTCCCAGAGTTGCGACTATCTCATTCTGATGGCCTACGATGAACATTCTGCGGGAAGCGACGCGGCAGGCCCTTTGGCTTCCCAAAAATGGTTCGTGGATTCAATGAATGTTCGTTTGAGGGATCTGCCGGCGGAAAAATATATCGTGGCTTTGGGAAGCTATGGCTATGACTGGGATTCCAATACGACCAACGGTCAGACATATACTTTTCAAGACGCGATGCTGTCCGCGAAAGACGCCGGATCTCAAATCGGTTTCGACCAGACTTCGCTCAATCCAACCTATGACTATTATGACGGTGATACTCTGCATCATGTCTGGTTTCTGGACTCCGCAACCGCTTTCAATGAAATAGCGGCCCTCAAGAACGTGCCGGTGCGTGGATTTGCCCTTTGGCGCATGGGATCTGAAGATCCGTCCATTTGGAGCGTCTTCAAAAACAGAAGCAATCTGAATGCCGATGCCGTGAAGCCTCTTGCATCGCTGGACTATGGATATGATATCGATTATGAGGGGCGCGGAGAGATTTTGCGGGTGACCGGCACCCCCGCCAAAGGAACGCGCAATTTGACGTTTGACCAAAAGGCGGGTCTCATCACTCAAGAAAGTATTCCGAAATATCCTTCCGCCTATACGGTGAACCGATGGGGGAGCGACGACTTGAAAAAAATCGCGCTGACGTTCGACGACGGTCCGGATCCAACATATACTCCCAAGATACTGTCCATTTTGAAACAATATGGCGCTAAAGGCACGTTTTTTGTTGTAGGCGTGAATGGCACTCAGAACCAGAGCGTCCTCAAGCAAGCTGTGGCGGATAGAAACGAAATCGGAAATCACACATTCACTCATCCAAACATTACCGGCATATCAGACAGCCAATTCTCATTTGAACTCAATTCCACTGAAAGTCTTCTGGCGAGCGCGATCGGGCGGCATACATTGCTGTTCCGTCCGCCATACGCCGAAGATGTTGAGCCGGTGACGCCTGACGAGATTCGGCCAGTTCTTTTTTCGACAGAAAAAGGATATTTTACTGTCGGGATGCACATCGATCCCAATGATTGGAATTCGCCGGGAGTTGACAACATAGTGAATAGTGTGATTGACGGCGCAACCGGCGGCGAAGGCAACGTTGTCTTGCTTCATGATGGGGGAGGCGACCGCTCGCAAACAATCGCCGCGCTTCCAAAAATCATTGAGGGGCTCCGAGCCAAGGGATTCGATTTGGTGACAGTCTCGGATTTGATGGGAGTGCCCGAGGACGCAGTGATGCCACCGGTGACCAGCGCCGCAAGCGTCATATCAAGAATAAGCGAAGGAGGATTTTTGGCTACGGATTGGGGGACGGGTTTTCTCTATGATTTTTTCATTATCGGGATAATTTTGGGAATTTTGCGGTTTTTGCTTATTGCCGTCCTCGCAATCGCGCAAAAGATAAGACGGCATTTTGAAAAATTTCCCGAATATATCGAAAAGTTCAAACCGAGCGTCGCGGTGATCATCCCCGCTTTCAATGAAGAAAAAGTCATCCGCAAAACCGTGGAAGCCGTTTTGCGGTCAAATTATTCAAATTTTGAAGTCATTCTGGTTGATGACGGATCAACAGATGGGACGCTCAATGTCATGCGATATTTCTTTTCCGAAAATCCAAAAGTGAAAATATTTTCGAAGTCAAATTCCGGAAAATGGTCGGCCTTGAATTTCGGGATCGAAAGAACTCAAGCTCAAATTTTGGTGACGCTCGATGCGGACACGGTTTTTCTCCCATCAACCATCGGAAAATTGATTCCGTATTTTTCCGATCTGCGCGTGGGAGCGGTCGCTGGAAACACAAAGGTCGGCAATCGCCGCAATTTGCTCACGCGCTGGCAGGCTTTGGAATATATTACCAGTCAAAATCTCGATCGCCGAGCATTTGATATGATGAATTGCATCACGGTTGTTCCTGGTTCAGTTGGTACTTGGCGGCGCAAAGCGGTTCTTGAAGTCGGCGGGTTTTCCGATCAAACGCTGGCGGAAGATGCCGACTTGACTTTTTCGATCATCCGCCGCGGATACAAAGTAGCCTATCAGGATCAGGCTGTCGCCTATACGGAAGCGCCCGAAAGCGTCAAGGACTTTTTGAGACAGCGTTTTCGCTGGATGCTCGGAACTTTGCAGACTGCCTGGAAGCATACGGACGCTCTTTTCCGCCCGCGATACGGCGCCTTGGGAATCGTTGCTTTGCCAAATATATTTGTTTTTCAACTGATCTTCGCTTTGATTTCGCCTTTGATGGATCTGACAATCTTGGTTTCTCTGACTTGGGCGCTTTGGCAGAGCGCCCATCACCCGGTTGACTATTCGGCTTTCTTTGCGGTTCAAAAACTTTTCAAATACTATCTGCTTTTCCTGGCGGTCGATTTTTTCACCTCGGCCGTCGCTTTTGCGCTCGAAGCAAAGGAGGACTGGAAATTGCTTTTTTGGATCGTTCCGCAAAGATTTTTCTATCGCCAGTTGATGTATTTCGTTGCTTTCAGGGTTGTTTTTTCCGCTTTGAAGGGGAAAATAGTCGGTTGGGGGAAGCTGCATCGCAAAGCGACCGTTTCCATGGAAGCTCAACAAGGATAAGAATAAACAGTTTTCAAAAAAAGCGATTTTGACATTTCGCCGTTTTTGCGCTATTTTTATTCTATGAACCCCGTTAGAAATATCGTTGCATATTTTCTTGGGGGAAACTTTCTAAATATAACTTGTAATTTTTAACGGGGTGAAGCAATCCCAACTTTTCACCAAAACCCAAAAAAACGCGCCGAAGGACGAAATGAGTCTCAATGCCCAGCTTTTGATCCGGGGCGGATTTGTGCACAAAGAAATGGCCGGCGTATATACAATTTTGCCCTTGGGACTGCGGACATTGAATAAAATTGCAAATATTGTCAGAGACGAGATGAACCAGACAGGGGGAGTGGAAATACAATCAGCTGCCTTGCAAAAAAAAGAAACCTGGAAAAAATCCGGCCGATGGAGCGATGAGGTCGTCGACATTTGGTTCAAGACGAAGCTGAAAAACGATGCCGAATTGGGGCTGGCTTTTACCAACGAGGAACCGCTAGCTTCGATGATGAAGATCTTTATATCCTCATACAAAGACTTGCCGATTTATGTTTATGACATCCGGTCTGTTTTCCGAAATGAAACGCGGGCAAAATCTGGAATTATGCGGGGTCGGGAATTTTTCTGGAAAGCTTTGTATTCTTTTTCCAAAAATGAATCCGAGCACAATGAGTATTATGAAAAAGCCAAAACGGCCTACAAAAATATTTTTGACCGGCTCGGTATCGGAGAGAAAACATTTCTCACGTTTGCTTCGGGCGGTTCTTTTTCGAAATATTCCCATGAATTTCAAACAATTTGTGAAGCGGGTGAGGATATTATTTACATTGATGAAGAAAAAAAGATCGCTGTGAACAAAGAAGTTTATACGGATGAGGTGCTGAATAATATTGGCCTGTCTAAAGATGAGTTGGTTGAAAAAAAAGCCATAGAAATCGGAAATATTTTTTCTTTAGGGCACAAGTTCTCGGAGCCATTCGGCTTGAAATACAAAGACGAAAACGGGCAAGATCAGCTTGTATATATGGGATGTTATGGAATCGGAATTTCAAGAATAATGGGAACTATCGTGGAATTGAACAACGACGAAAATGGCATCATCTGGCCGGAATCTGTTGCTCCTTTCCAAGTTCATCTCATATCGCTCGGGAAAAACGAGGAAGCGGAAAAAATATATGCTGATCTTGAAAAAAACAATGTCGAAGTGCTGTATGACGATCGAGTTGACACCAGCGCCGGTGCTAAATTCGCGGACGCAGATATCATCGGTATCCCATGGCGGGTCGTCGTGAGTGAAAAATCCCTGGCCGCTGGGGGAGTGGAGCTGAAGAAAAGAAGCGAAAAAGAAAGCGAAATCGTGGAAATTGAAAAACTTTTGGAAAAAATAAAATAAAATTTCAATGGACATCCAAGAAACACCAAAAGAAAATCAAAACAGTGCAATTGACAAAAAATCCAAAATACTTTTTATCATAATCGGCCTTTTGATTGTCGGATCCGTTGCAGTGACTTTTTGGCGGTATATGATCCGCCGCGACTATATCGTTCAAGCCCAAACCGACTGCGATCCGACGACTGAAAATTGCTTCATCTGGGAATGCGATCCGGCGTCAACCGTGGAGGGGGAAGCCTGCACCGGCGATCCGGAATCGGATATTTGGTATTACAAAATCATTCATCGCAACGCCAAAAATATTCCCAATTGCGATCCAAATGACGAAAATTGCACCGCGCTCGTTTGCGATCCGGGTGAAAAAGATTGCTCGGAAGAGCTTTGCACCGATGAAAATGTTCCGGAAGGAGAATCTTGCAGCGATCCCGTCCAATACAACATTGACAATCCGCCGGAAGAAGATTCAAGCGACGAGGAATGTGCTCCAGATGATCAGGAGTGTTTGGATGCACAGGATTCAGAAGATTCGGCGGAAGAAGAATGCGCGCCAGATGACGCAGAATGTCTTCAAGCGCAAGATGCAGGGGAAACAGGGGAAACCTGCGCTCCTGATGATCCAGAGTGCCTGGACGCGCAAGGTGCAGAAGAAAATCCGGAAAATCCGAATTCTCCAGCCCCGGTGCTGATGCCATAGGCAAATACTTCGGAGTCATTGAGTCAAAACAAAAAGCTCTTCAAAAAGAGCTTTTTGCGTACCCCCCCATCGAGGATTAGACAGCGCTGGGATGTCCCGTCGAGGACGTGGAAGCTGATGTGGCCGCCCAAATCGCGAGAACCGCGACGATGATTCCAAGAATAATTCCGTTCCAGAGCGCCCCCATGGCGGCGAATCCGAGAACAAACGGAGAAACGAGGATCCAGAGTCCGAAAAGCGCGTTGAGCCATCCTGCCCACGCCGAATCGCTTGGCATTGAGACCTCAAGCAGTGAAAGAACCGCGATGATTATGCCGAAAATCACGTTGCTGCGGCTCAAACTCGTACCCGAAAATCCGAGTACAAACGGAGAAGCAATGAGCCATATGCCCAAAATGACGTTTATCCAGCCGGCTGTCTTCACTTGTTGATCATTGTTCATTGTATTCACCCCCTTTCTGGTTATACATATTTTTACATTGCTTCGCGGGGGATTATTTCAAAAATTTGACAAATATCATTGAACGTATATAATACAATAAAGTTGGATATATAGCCACAAAAATGAATTTATTTTATTCCTCGAAAAAAGTATATGGCATGAATCATCGAAGCAACCCTTCTTTCAAGAAGAGGTTGCGTTGATCGTGCATTTGCACTTATTTTATCAAAATAGCCTCCTCTTGAAAGAGGGGGTTTTGTTTTGCAAAACCTAAAGTTCTTTTATAAGGAGAATATCATGAAAAGATTTGGTATTGATTCTATTCGAATGCAAAATGCTGATCAGGGAATGATGGAGAGATGTGGTTCGCTGTATTGTCGCGTTTGGCAAGAGCCCCCTTGGAATGAAAATTTTTGGAAGCCAAGCCATGTTTTCAAAAAAATCTCGAAGGCTATGAAGATGCCGAATTTTGCAGGTCTTTTGGCTGTAGAAGAAAATGACGTTCGGGGCTTCACGTGGGGATTTGAGGTAAGAAAACACGATTTGCGCAGGATATCTTCCGGAGCGATGTTGGATTTCATTTTTGTGCCGGAGAAAAAAGTCTTCTATGTCGCGGAACTTGGTGTTGAGAAAGGTTATCGCAATAAGGGAGCAGGCGAGAGTCTTTCAAAACTTTTACTCCAAAAAGCAGGCGAGCTTGGAATGAAAATTATCACCCTGCGAACTGATGATTTGGCAATTCCCGCCAAACGTTTGTATGCTAGGCTCGGCTTTGAAGAGCATCTCATTCGTGACGGAAAATTTCCAGCAAGAGCCTATTGGATCCTTGAACTTTGATGGTTCTCCGAAAAAATATGGAGCAGAAGGCAGAATTGCCTCTGCTCCACAATTCATTTATTATTTAGCAAGCTAGAATGAAAAAAATAAACTTATCAATTTTCAAAAGGGAGGGAGAGAAAAAAGGCAAAACTTTGGCTGTTTTTTCCGGCGTTCATGGCAATGAACAGGCTGGGGTGTTGGCTATGAGAAAAATTCTCAAAAATATAAAAATTGCGCGTGGCAAAGTATTTTTTGTGTTCGCCAATCCGCCAGCGATTGAAAAAAATGTTCGTCAAATCAACAAAAACCTAAACAGATGTTTCTTGAAAGGCAATCAGGGAAGATCATTCGAAGATAAACGCGCCAGAGAATTGATGAAAATACTCGACAAATGCGAAGCGTTGCTTGATCTGCACGCCAGTCCCAACAAAGAGAATAAACCTTTTATCATCTGCGAAAAAGTTGATTTTTCAATCGCTGACAAGCTTGATTTTGAAATCATTTCCTTTGGATGGGACAAAATTGAGCCGGGAGCGACTGACGGATATATGCATAAAGCAGGAAAGAAAGCTCTCTGTCTCGAGTGCGGCCCGATTTCCGAGTCAAAAAAATATTCAAGACTCGTCGAAAAATCCATTTGGCAATTTTTGAAATATTTCGGATTAATTGATAGCAAAATAAAGTTCTCAAAAAGAAAACAAAGGTTTGCAAAAGTGACTCGTGCCGTTCACAAAAAGTCAGACAACTTTGCACTCGCACGCAAATTCAAAGATTTTGAATCTTTGTCTGATGGAGAATTGATTGCAACAGACGACAAAACCAAATTCTTCGCCAAAAAAGATGAATTTATCCTTTTTGCAAAATCAGACAGCCCGATCGGCGGAGAAGCATTTGTGATTGGGAGTTGGATTGATGAATCTTGACAAGTTTTTTGATATAATATAACCTATTGATAGCTTAACAATCTCAAAGCTCATGCTTGGGTCCCGGCAAATAGTCGGGATTGGGCTCAAGTTTCTCTCATCGAGAGAAGAGCGGCTTCTGCGCAAGTGGAAGCCCGGCCTCCTCCGTAATCATAGGATAATCGATGTCGGCGAAAGCTGGAGTCGATGAGCGGAATCAAGTTGGCGCCTTTCCGGGCGTTTTTTGATACCGAAAAAAGGTGGTACCACGAAGTTTTTCAAGACTCTTCGTCCTTTTGCGCAATTTTTGTGATTGCGCGCGAGGACGGGGAGTTTTTTTGTTTCGAAAAAACCCCTCGCTCAACATTGTTGAGAAAAGTTCTTTAAAAAAGGAGAAGGGTCATGAAAAAATTTGCAAGGAAGTTTGGTTTCAGGGAAAGTGGAAAACTTCTTGTGGGCATTGAACGCGAGTGTTTCCTCACAGATAAAAGCGGAAACATCGTTCCGCGTGCGGCAGAAATTCTGAAACATTTTCCCGATCGAAAACGTTTTGGATATGAACTTTCTGCTTGCCAATTCGAAGATCGAATCGGTCCCGTGAAAATCAAAGATGTCAAAAAAGCGCTTCTGCAAAATGAGCGAGACATTAAAATCATTGAAAACAGGCTGGGTTTCAAGAGGCTGCACGTCGAGGTCGCCCCTGAAACAATGCCGCTTGATGTCTATCCCGATCCAACGGGGAGATATCAAAATATCACTCAAAGCATGTCGCAGTTGATCCTTCTGGCAGCATGCCGTGTGGTCGGAACGCATGTTCATATCGGTATGCCCGCTCACGGAATTGCGCTGAAAGTATACAACAGCGTCATCAAACACACGGAAGCGCTTTGCAAACTTGGCGACGGTTCCAACGGTGAAAGATTGAGGATTTACAAGATAATGGCTCCAAATTTTCAATCGCCGCCGTATGCTTCGTGGGAAGAATTCCGTGATACATTCGTGGCAAATGATTTTGCTGATGATCCTCGCAGATGCTGGAATCTGATCCGCATCTCCGTTCATGGCACAATCGAATTCCGGATGTTTGGAGCGACACCCGATCTCAACAAAATCGTCGAATGGGCAAGAACTTGCCATCAGCTTTGCCAAGAGGCGATGGAAGCGTGAAAGCCATGGGGAGAGCAGTAACGCCTGCTCTCCCATTATCTTTTTATTTATGGTATTTTAATATTAAATATGTGCAGAATACTCGCGATTTCAGGAAAAATTGATCATCAAGAAAGCGCTTTTATTCTCGAGAAATTTCAGCGTTTGGCTGGATGTGGAAAGGTTCCGGGTGTTAGCGAAGGACACAAAGACGGCTGGGGCATCGTTGCCTATGCGGAAGGCAAACCTTTTTTGTATGCCAGGAATTGCAGGGATGCTTCCAAGGATCCAAAATATTCAGAGACAGTTGAGGGACTGAAAAATAAAAAATTTAATATTCTGATTAGCCATCTTCGCAAAGCGTCTATTGGATTGAGAAATACAAACAATACGCATCCGTTTGCTTGTGGATGCTTCTCCTTTTGTCAAAATGGAACTGTGCTTGAGAGCAAAAAAATCCCGCTATCGGCAAAATTCAAGAAAAAGGTCAAAGGAAATTCCGATTCCGAAGGGATTTTTGCCTATATTTTGCAGCGCCTAAATGAAAAGAAAAAAACTGATACCGAGACAATCAGCAAGGCTATCGATAAATCAGTTGAATATATTCGAAAAAATTTAGATTATACCGCGATGAATATAGTTTTCAGCGATGGGAAAATTATCTGGGCTTTGCGGGAAGTCAACGAAAAAAATTATCTCGTGAAAAAACATAAGCTAATGAATTATTATTCTTTGTTTATCGGAAAAGGCGATGGATATTCCGTCATTTGCTCGGAAAAATTGCCAATAAAAAATGTTCAGTGGAAAGCAATCAAAAACCATGAGTTAGCGCAGATTTCGGCAAAAAATAGCACCACAAATAAATTTCTTTAATCTAAATATTATGAAAAAAATATTCCCCAGAAAACTTAGCGCAGGAGACACCGTCGCAATTGTGTCTCCCTCTTGGGGAGGGCCGAGTGTGTTTCCGCATATCTATGAAAATGGCCTCAAAATTTTGGAAGAGTGGGGACTCAAGATAAAAGAATATCCAACAGTGAGAGCTGATGCGGATTATCTTCGGAAAAATCCAAAAGCTCGCGCCAAGGATATTAATAACGCTTTTTTTGATCCGGAAGTGAAGGCTATTTTTGCATCCATTGGCGGCGATGATTCCATTAGAATTCTGCCATATCTGGACAAAGAAATTATTAGAAACAACCCTAAGATTCTTATGGGATATTCCGACACAACGACACTCCACACTTTTTGCAATCAATTGGGGCTGGTGACTTTCTATGGCCCCACAATTATGGCAGGATTTTCTCAAATGAAAAGTTTGCCGGAAAATTTTGAGAAACATGTCAAGGAAATGCTGTTTGAAGCAAAAAATGAATATGAATATGTGTCTTACGATGAATATTGTGACGGATATCCGGATTGGTCAGCCAAAGACAATACTGGCAAAGTGAACGAGCTCAAAAAAAATGAAGCTTGGAAATTTTTGCAGGGAAATGGGGCTGTTCAAGGCGAATTGGCCGGCGGATGCATTGAAGTTCTGGAAATGATCAATGGCACTCAATTTTGGCCAAAACAGGAATTTTGGGATGGGAAAATTTTGGTTTTGGAAACCTCCGAAGCGAAACCAACACTTCATGAAATCGACCACGTTTTGAGAAATTATGGAATGCAGGGGATTTTTGACCGGATCAGTGGACTCATTTTCGGGAGAGCTCGCGATTATTCTGATGACGAAAAATTGGAGCTTGAGAAAAAACTTGTTTCAATTGTGCGGGACGAATTTGGCCGGGTCGACTTGCCGATTGTTGCAAATATGGATTTTGGACATACCGATCCGCAAATCGTCTTGCCACTCGGTGCGAAAGCAGAAATTGACTGCAGTGGGAAGAAATTTGGATTGATTGAGAGTTGGCTAGCATAACTTTACCCAAGATTATGAGCAATTCCAGATATAAAGAGGCTTACTCAAAAAATAAGGCTTTTTTCGGAAAAAAGCCAAGTTTACTTATCTTCAACAATCACCATCTATTTTCAAAAAAATTGCCATTTTTGGATTTAGGGTGCGGACAAGGTCAAGATCTTTTGTTTATGAATAAAATGGGCTATAGATGCGAAGGAATTGACCAATCAATGGATGCCATCCTTCAACTTCAGGATATAATCAAAAAAAGAAAGCTAAAAAACATTAAAGTAGCGTGCTTGGATATTTCAAAATTTGATTTCTCTGCAAAAGTCTTTGGCGTTATCAACCTTCGAAATGCGCTACAGTATCTTGAAAAAAAGGATGCAAAGGAAATAATAGGAAAAGCCCAAGAGCATATCAGAAAAGGTGGATTTATAATTGTTTCGGCGTTTACTGTTGATGACCCTTCGGCTCAAGTAAAAAGATCTGGATTTAAAAGTTATTTCAAAAAAAACGAGCTGCTATACCATTTCAGTAAAAAATTTTTCATAAAGTATTACTTTGAAGGGTTTATACAAGACAAAGGACATGGAACTTATCCTCCACATAAGCATGGAATAGCAATGATAATCGCTCAGAAAAAGTAAAAACGACGGTCAAGGAATTTTTGAACTTTATATAGAAATGAAGGAACAAAATCCCAAAAAACATTTCACCGCGTCTGCTTTGATAATTGAAAACAAAAAGGTTCTTTTGCTCTTTCACAAAAAACTTGGGGTCTGGCTCTATCCGGGCGGGCACATTGAAGACTATGAAAATCCAGAAGAGGCGCTTTTCAGGGAGGTGAAAGAAGAAACTGGCCTGAAAATTGAAAAACGCTTACCAGCAATATGTGTTAATTATGTTCATGGACTTGTCAAATGGCGAAATCATTCAAAGCCGAATTCCGCTTTTTTTCATGATTTCTTCAGCACTAATTTTCATTATCTCGCCCCATGACATCAGACTATTTGTTGTCATGAAAGAATCGACTATATAGGCTCCCAATTTGTATCCTGCCCATCTCGGCAGGCGACCGCTGCCGAAAAACCATTCCGCATGATTATATTTTTTGTCTTCTTTTTTGTCCCTGCTTTTTGCGATAGCCAACAAGCGACCCATTTCTTTTTTTGAAAAATCGGCCCATGGTGTTTTGGAATTCTTCCATTGCTCTTTTGCAAAGACAATCGCCAGCCCTTCCGAAACAATAGCTTCCGAGAGAGATGCTCCGTATCCAATGTCTCTCCATCGAGCGATGTGATTCATTTCATGATAAATAGTTGCTGGAATCGAAGTTTTTATAATTTTATCCAATTCCAACTTTTTTCTTGTACTGTCGATATAAATCTGAATCCAATCTTTGGATGGTGTATAACCTCCCTCGCCAGTTTCAGGAATAACAAAATTTGAATTTGAATAAATTGAAATATTCACCATGGGAATATTCAAAACAGCCCCCGCTCTTTGAGCGTGGTTCCTTATTGTTTTCTTTAATAAAATGACCTCTTGAGGAGACAGCTTCTTTTCTGTTTCAAGAAGCTGCATAAATATCCTGGTTGTCATCATTGAAATATTTATTTCCTCTATATTCTATCATAAGCCGTAAAAAATCAAATACCTAGACGGATGTTTATTTTTTTCTTTCTTTCCATTTCCCCATTTTATGCTATAATGCAAGCGGATCAATTCCCAAAACCAAAAAACATACGTATTTTATGACAAAAATAATTGATTCTCATATTCATATCTCGCTGTACAATGACAATGCAAAATCGTTGCAGGAAGCTTTCGATTTTTTTTTGCAGGAAATGGAGAAAAATGAAATGAGCGCCGCAATAATTATTCCGGATAATATTGAGGGTGGCAACAGTATTGCGGATTTAGACAAAGCAATTGAGTTGATTGGCGAGCGAAAAAATTTGTTTCTGCTGGGTAGTCCGCAAATTATTCAAAGAGGCTCAAGTGAATTGGAAAAATATCTAAGGTTCTTGGAAGAAGGAAAAATTAAAGGACTTAAATTCTTTCCGGGCCATGATCCATATTATCCGACAGACGAAAGGTGCTTGTCATACTATGAATTGTGTCAAAATCTGGATGTGCCGGTCTTGTTTCACACTGGTGAAAATTCAGGCGACAGAGAATGCGCCGAATGGAACGATCCAAAATATATTGTGGAGGTTGCAAATAAATATCCAAAGCTAAAAGTTATTGTCACTCATTACTATTGGCCGAAGATGGGATATTGCTATGAAATAACCAAAGGCGTTCCGAATATTTATTTTGAAACGGCGGCTATGGCTGATGCCGAGGTGATTGAAAAAAGCGGGGGCATTGAAAAAGTTAAGGAGATTCTCGAAAAAACAATTGCCGACCGCCCAGATAAAGTCATTTTCGGTAGCGATTGGCCAATGTGCAAGATTGAGAAACACATTGAACTGATAAAGTCATTGGGATTGAGCGAAGATGTGGAGAACAGAGTATTTTGGGAGAATTCAAGAAAAGCTTACAAACTTCCGTTATAATTTGCTGAATAGCTCAAAAACGTTAGTATATAAAAATTAAATTGGATTTAAGAGACATCCCCGAGTGCAAACTCGGGGATTTAGAGCGCGATTAAAAAATTATAATTGTGAACGCATTGACAAACGAAGCTTTTATCTGTATAAAGGTATGAACTGCAAGTTTCTGCAGTTAAACCAATTGAATGTATCTTAACAACTGAATATACCGAACGAGGAGGCCGAAATGGTGAAGATATTTTCGAGATGTATCGAGGACTTTGTCTGTGAAAATTGCGGGGAGCTTGTTGAGGGTAATGGATACACCAATCATTGTCCTAAATGCCTTTTCAGCAAGCATGTTGACGTCAATCCGGGAGACAGGGCGGCAACCTGTGGCGGAATCATGAAACCGATTGGGATAGACAAAGGAAGAAAGGGTTTTGTGATAATATTTCATTGTCAGAAATGCGGCCATGAAGGAAGAAATAGGGCATCCACTAAGGATGATATGAACAAGATTATCGAGCTTTCCAGGGGAAATGCTTGAACAAAGAGGTGGTGTCATGAATATTTTCATTCCGAGCGTTCCTCATCTGGTTCACATAGAAACGACCTATGCTTGCAATCAGAGCTGCCGTTTCTGCTATAGCCCTCTCAAAACAAAACACTACTTTTCTGGTATACTAAATCCGTGGTCAAAACAAACATTACAACCGAAGAAAAAGCCCTTTTGAAGGGCTACCTGAAAAAGTCTCCACTGTTGCTCA